>Ga0081455_10004290_pt1 | contig 16053 bp, 13 predicted proteins | sample TabmetS3T2R1_FD_70207 | JGI IMG/M metagenome (GOLD analysis project Ga0081455, IMG submission 70207) | Tabebuia heterophylla rhizosphere microbial communities from the University of Puerto Rico - S3T2R1 | ecosystem: Host-associated > Plants > Roots > Rhizosphere ... | reverse complement strand
TCCGACGATGATCGCGTCGAGCGACTCGGTGCTGGGCTGGCGGCTGTTGCCGACTGTGCCCGGGGCGCTCATCGGGTCGCTGCCCGGTCGACGGTGAAGCTGAACATCATGCCGCTTTGCATGTGTTCGGCGATATGGCAGTGCGCCATCCACAGGCCGGGGTTGGTGACGTCGAAGAGGACGTCGACGGTCTGTCCGGTCCGCACCAATACGGTGTCCTTCCACACCAGGTTCGGCTCGGCGACGCCGTCGCGGGCGAGCACCAGGAACCGTCCGGCGCCGTGCAGGTGGAACGGGTGGTGCATGGGATGGTCGGAGTCCATCTCGTTGACCAGCCGGATCTTGACGCGCTCGCCAACGGTGAAGCGCCATTCGATGGCGTCATTGGCGGCGCCGGAGGTCGGATCGACCAGCTTCCAATGCATGTTGGCGGTGGTGGTCAGTCGGTTGACCTCCACCATGTCGTCTTCCCACTCGATACCGTCGTGCGAGCCGTGCGCGTGCTCGTGATCGTGGTCAGCCGGCTGGGCGGTGACCGCGCCGGCGAGCAGTTTCATTCCGCATTCGGGGCACCGTCCGGGCTGCTCGCTGGTCACCTGCGGGTGCATCGGGCAGCTGTAGAGCACTGGACCGTCGCCCGGCTCCAGGCTGATGAGGTCGTCCATCTCGGCGACCAGCGCCAGCGTCTTGTCCGGGGCTGCGGCCAGCCACGCGTCGAGCTGGCTCCGCTCGGCGGCCAGCTCCGGCGCCTGACGCAGCACGCCGAACGTGTCCTCCGGTGCGGCCGGGGCCGGCCGGTCGGTCACCGTGATCGCGGCCAGCGGGTAGCTGCGGTGGGGGGTGCGGTGCTCGAGGGTCAGGTGCCCCGGCCGGTCGAGGAACACGTCGACGACGGCCCGCTCGGAGGGCGCCAGCAGCACGTCGGATACGAATTCCTCGTGCTCGACGCGACCGCTGTCGCCCCCGACCAGCTTCATCCGCACGTCCGGCAGGTGAACGTTGAACACGCGGGTGTTCGCGGTGTTGGTCAGCCATAGGCGCATCACCTCGCCGGCTTCGGCGGTCAGCTCAAGCTCAGGTTCGCCGCTGATGAGCAGAACGGTGCCGAACCGGCCCATTGCGGTGTGTGTGGTTTCCGAGGTGCTGAACGGGGCGATCTTGCCGTCTTCGAGCAGCAGATCGTCCAAGGTCAGCACGACATCCCGGTCGGCCGGCGGCCAGTAGTCCGCTTCGGCGGGGACGACCAGGATGTTGCCGTACAGGCCCATCTCCTGGGTGTAGTCCTCGCGGATGTGTGGGTGATACCAGTACAGGCCGGGGTCGGGGAAACAGATCTGGTAGGTGAAGCTGCCGCCTACCGGTATCGGCAGCTGCGTCTCGTGCGGCACGCCGTCGTAGTCGTTGTCCAGGCGCAGGCCGTGCCAGTGCACGGTGGTGTCCAGGTCGCCGTCGTTGGTGACGTTGACGGTTACCTGCGAGCCCTGCGGCACCTTCAGCGTCGGTCCCGGGATGGAGCCGTTGTAGCCCAGCATCCGCACCGTCGTGTCACCCAGGCGCTTCGCGACCGGGCCAACGTGAAGATTCAGCTCGCCACCGTCGGCAAGCTCCACGAGCGCCGGCCGGGTCGCCTCCGGTAGGCCCGTCGGATCGGTCGGGAACGACTCGGCGAGCATCGGCGAGTCAGATTGAGCATGGCGTTGCATGCTTGTCACCTCCCCCGAGAGCCACGGCCGGGCCCTCGATCTCGTTACGGCGTTGGCTCGTGCGCCGGCTGCTCCGGCCCTACCGGTGCACCCACCGGCGTCGGGGCCTCGCGGAGACCGAACCGGTTGTACAGGCGGCGCAGCGGTGCCGGGGCCCACCAGTTGGCGCGGCCGAGCAGGGTCATCGTGGCCGGGACCAGCAGGCACCGCACGATGGTGGCGTCGACCGCGACAGCGATCGCCAACGCGAGGCCCATCTCCTTGATGCCGAGGCTGTCGCCGGCGGCGAACCCGAGGAACACGATCATGACCAGTGCGGCCGCCGACGTGATGATCCGCCCGGATCTCTGGAGTCCGTGGGCGACCGCGGTGTCGGAGTCGCAGCCTTCGTCGTGGCACTCCTTGATCCGGGAAAGGAGAAATACCTCGTAGTCCATCGACAGGCCGAACGCGAACACGAACACGACGATCGGCACCCAGACTTCGATCGCGCCGAAGGCGGTGAAGCCGAGTAGCCCGGACAGGTGCCCGTCCTGGAAGATCCACACCAGTGCGCCGAACGTCGCGCCGAGCGACAGCGTGTTCATGATCAGTGCCTTGATCGGCACGAGCACCGACCCCGTCATCAGGAATAGCAGTGCGAATGTGGTCAGTCCGATCAGCAGCAGCGCGTAGGGGAGGCGTTGGGTGATCTGGTGTTCGAAGTCGACCAGGAACGCGGCCGTGCCAGTGACGTAGCTGTGGTACGGCGGCGGGTTGGCGCGTAACTGCGCGACGAGATTTCGGGCGGTGGCATCTTGTGACGTTCCGGTGGGCGTGACGTCGATCGCCGACACGCTGCCGGACAGGCCCTGTTCGATGTTGACGCTGGCGACACCGGGCAGCTGCTTGATCTGGTCGGCGTAGGCAGTCACTCGAGGGTCAGTGGTGGCGACCCGGGCCACGACCTTGATCGGATTCGCCTGGGTGCCGGGGAACTTGGTCGCGAGCAGGTCGTTGGCGGCGCGGCTTTCGAACGAGGTGGGCAGCGTGCGGGGGTCACCGTTGGAGTAGACCGCGCCGAGGAACGGCAATGCCGCTGCAAGCAGGACGCCGGCGGCGGCAATCGCGACGATGATCGGATGGCGTTGTACCCGGCGGGCCAACCGGCCGAAGAACCCTTCGTCGCTGACCGGCCCGGCTGCGGGCTTGATTTTGCGCCCCCAAGCGCCGAGCAGAGCAGGAACCAGGGTGAGGCCGGCGGCCAGCGCGACCAGCACAGTGGCGATGCCACCAATCGCCAGGGAGTTGAACGTCGGGTCGCCGAACACGAACAGGCCCGCCAGCGAGGCAATGACGATCACCGCCGAGAAGCTGATGGTGCGCCCGGCGGTTTCGACGGTCCGGCTCACGGCCGTCGCGAGACCGGCATCAGGGTCGGCGGAGCGTTCCTCCCGGAATCGGCTCACCATCAGGAGGCTGTAGTCCACGGCCAACGCGATCCCGAACAGCGCGACCACGTCGATGGCGTACCCGCCGACATCGATGACCTTCGTGATGCCCAGCAGGATCAGCAGTGCACCGGCCACCGTGACCAGCGAACCCATCACCGGCATAAGGGCCGAACGCCAGCCGCGGAAGACGAAGAACAGCGCGACCAGCAAGATCGGTATTGCGGTGATGCCCAGCAGGATCAGCAGTGCACCGGCCACCGTGACCAGCGAACCCATCACCGGCATAAGGGCCGAACGCCAGCCGCGGAAGACGAAGAACAGCGCGACCAGCAAGATCGGTATTGCGATCAGTTCGCCTTTGAGCAGGTCGCTCTGCGTGGCTGCCATCTCGTCGCGGGACACGGCGAGTTCGCCGCCGACCTTCACCGTCGCGCCGGGTATCGCATCGTGCAGCCGGGAGCGGACTTGCTCGACGTCGTGGTGCACGGTCGTCGCGTTATCGGTCTTGCGGACCGAGATGACGATCAGGCTTGCCGTTCCGGCGGGCGCCCGTAGCTGTGGATCGCTGCTGTTGTAGGCGTTGGCGACGCTGACCACCTCGGGCAGGGCCGACACCGATCGGCTTGCTGCCTCCACCGCCGAGCGGGTGGCCGGATCGTCGACGGGCCGACCGTCGACGACGGCCACCATGCTTGGACCGGTGCGGCTGGCGTCGTCAAGAATCCTGAAGCCTTGCACCGACTCCGCCGAGCTAGCCCCGTTGGAGTCCTTGAGGTTCTTGAATACCGCGCTGCCCACGGCAATCCCCACCGCGAACAGAAGCACCCACGCGAGCAGCACCAACCGGCGCCGCCGATACATGATCAGCCCCAGCGAATGAAACACGTCAGCCCCCCGCGAGCTGATGACGCGGAGGCCAGCAGGCCGGCCCCCGTGCCGACCCGGCACCCGACCTGCCGGCAGGCGCCGACACGCTCGCTCAGCCCAACCGATCAGCTGCGGCCACGCAACTGGCATCGCCGCGAAGCGCAGACACACCTGACACCGGCCAGCACGTCGGCCTCGCTGGACACGCCATCAGCCCGCGCGGGCAGGAAACCGGCGCCGTGGAACGGTCGCGTCTGCGGGACGCTACGCTTCATCCCGAGCAACGTGTCATCGGATGTGCGCGCCGAGGTCGTCGAGCTCGCCGGCCGGGCGGTGCGCGCGATGGGCAGCGACATCGGCATCTTCCACACCGAAATCAAGATCACGCCGGACGGCCTGTTCGTCATCGAGGTGAACGGACGGATCGGCGGCTCCATCCCGGAGATCTTCGGCCTGGCCACCGACCAGCAGTTCTCGATCCTCGACGTTGCCTGCCGGGTCGCGCTGGGCGAGCCGGTGCGCATCGACGAGCTCGTCCCGTGCTCGCGGGTCGGGTACTCGCTCTGGCAGCCACCACCGGTCGAGGCCACCCGATTGGCCCGGCTCGACAACGTGAACGAGGTGCGCCGGATCCCCGGCGTACACGCGATGTTCGTGAACAAGCAGGCCGGCGACCCGCTGAGCTGGAAGGCCGGCTGGTCAAGCCGGCTCTTCACCGTCTACGGCGCCGCCGACGACCACGCCGGCATGTGGGCCGCGCGCCGCCGCGTCAAGGACACGGTGATCGCCGAGTTCGACTGATCACGGTGAGCCGACGGACGACGCCGGCAGTATTGCCACTCAGAGGTTGGCTTGCCGGCGTCGACCCGGTGGGTTGAGGTCATGACTGATCCGACAGCATGGCGGTGCGTCTCGATATCTGGATCGATCTTCACTACCGCGACGGCCATAAGGAGAAGTGGCGATCGGTGTCGTTCTCGGACGACCTGCGCTCGATCCAGTGTTTTCTGGAGGCCTACGGCGCGCATCAGGCCCTGCGCGGACGCTAGCGCTGCCGGGTGGCGGCGGGACCTGGCGGAGTCAGCGCGGGGCCCTCGCGGATGTGCCCTTGGGAACAACACGGCGCGGTGCCATGAGCGAAGCTGGCACCGCGCCATTTCACGAACCGTGCTGGGCGACCCCGACCGGACTTGAACCGGCGACCTCCGCCGTGACAGGGCGGCGCTCTAACCAACTGAGCCACGGGGCCTAGTGTCCTGAGTCAGAAGTTCCTGTCACCATCTCCGGCGCCCAGCTGCACGCTGGCGGCGTTGTCCTCGTCGCCGATACAACAGCGGTATCGGCTCCTCGTCCGCCTTGCCAGCGCACACCTGGATCACCGGATCTGGCGACGAACTTCTGACTCACGACACTAGGCGGAGCTGGCGCTCGTCTCGGCGTGATAGTCGCCGAAGATCCGGCGTACCTGGTCGGCGGTGTGCTGGATGTGGCTCTCCAGCTCACGACGGGCGGCGGGCAGATCGCCCCGCTCCAGCGCGTCCAGGATCGCGGTGTGCTCCTTGTTCGGGTCGCCCGCTCGCTTGCCGCCACTGGAGCGCACCATGCGGACGTAGCGCTGCACCCGCAGGGACAACTGGTGGGCCAGCTCGCTCGCGACCGGAGCGTCCGCGTGCGAGTAGAGGCGGTCGTGGAATGCGGTGTTGAGGGCGAGCCACGCGTCGTGCGCGCGGGTGCGCTGCATCTTCGCGCACATCTCTCGCAGTTCGGCGTAGTCGTCGGGCGTCATCCGGGCCGCGCTGCGCGACATCAGGTAGGTCTCGAGCAGCATTCGCAGTTCGAGGATCTCGACCACGCGCTCGAGGGTGTGGCCGACCACGGCCGCCCGCATGTGCGGCTCGGACGTGATGAGGCCCTCGGCCCGCAGTTGCCGCAGCGCCTCGCGGATCGGCACCCGCGACACTCCGAACTCGCGGGCCAGGTCGACCTGGTTGAGCTCGGTGCCGTCCTCGTAGTCACCTCGGACGATGGCCGCGCGCAGCTCGTCGGCGACCGTGTCGGATGTGGTACGACGCTGCAACCGACGATCGCCTGATGCGTCCGCGGATCGAGTCAACTGAACTCCTGTCGGGATCTCGGCCCGTCCGGAGCGAAACGACAGGCAGCCCGGCCGGCGCCAACAGTATGCTGTCTCACCTTTACGAAGACCAGCACAACGCGCCCCCGCAAGTCGCTTACCCGAGTCGGTGCCGTCGCCGCTCGGACGTCGGCTCCTAACCCGCTGATAGTGTAGACAGCATACACGTGAGGAGTCGTCGCAGTGGGAGAAACCTTCTACGACCGGTGGCTGAACACGCCGGACCGAATTCAGCAGGAGCTCTGGGACTGTCCGGCGGTCGCCCGGGACAAGGACATCCCCTGGGTCAGCACTCCGCAGGACGTCAAGACGAAGCTGATGATCTCCAACGAGCTCGGCTACTCGACGATGGGCAGCAACGTCCTCAAGAGCGAGATCCCGCCGGGCTGGCACACGGGACGTCATCGCCACGGCGAGGAGTCGATGCACATCCTCACCGGCGAGGGCTTCAGCGTGATCGCCGGCGAGCGCTTCGACTGGCACGCCGGCAGCACCCTGTTCATTCCGTTCTGGGCCGAGCACCAGCACTTCAACACCGGTTCCGAGCCGGTCCTCTACATATCCGGCATGACGTTCGACCTCGAGCGCTTCCTGCGCGTTGCCCGGATCGAGCAACTGGCCGAGTGCGGTGCCAACGATGCGGCCGAGCTGGCGGCAATGCCGGCCGAGACCTCGCAGTACTACAGCGACGGCAGCCGGGCGATCATCCACCTGGAGGACGCGCCGACCGACATGTCCTTCTCGCAGCAGGCCCACCTGGCGGCCGTCCGGAACCAGCACGGCTTCACTCAGCATCTCGTCGTACCCAAGAACGGGTTCCGGGCCACCAGCGTCGCGGTGACGACCCGTTGGCGCGACGAACCCTTCCACCACAGTGGCCGGCACAAGCACCTGGAAGCAGTGGTGTACGCGGTCGCCGGCAAGGGCTATACGGAGATGCAGGGCCAGGATGTGCCGTGGGAGGCGGGTGATGTTCTCTACGTGCCGCCGGCGATGTGGGAGCACGAGCACACCAACGACAACCCGGATCCGGTGGAGCAGTTGCGCATCGCGTTCGGCGTCCGGATGTGGGTGACCGGCATGTGGCCGGAAGGCTTTGCCAGCCAGCGCGTCTACGACGTGGACGGCAAGCCGATCGAGGCGGGAGAGATCGTCCGCGACCGCGAACGCACGCGGTGATGCACGGGCACGGGCACGGACAGCCCGCAGTCGGCGGGACGGTCCTGTCGTTCGAGGACCTGGCCGAGCAGCTCGGCGCCGACCGGCAAGGTGCACTCGGCGACGACGATCGAGCGCTGGTCGACGAACAGCTCGCCATCGTCGAGCACCAGTGGCGGCAGGCGGTGACGCGCGGCCTCGTTCGGGGCTTCCTGCTCAGCGGCCCGCCGGGCGTCGGCAAGACCACCGCGGCCAAGCGGCTCGCCTACGAGCTCGGGCGGCGCTTCCCGCGCCACGCCGGGCGTGACGGCGTGGCCACCGTGCTGCTCGACGGCAGTGAGGTCGCGCGGGCCAAGTACGGCGAGAGCGAGCAGCGAATCCGGGGCATCTTCGCCGCCGCGGCCGAAGGTTTCGGGCTGGCCGCGCAGCGCACGGTGCTCATCTTCGACGACGTCGAGTCGATCTTCCTGGCGCGCGGCAGCGATCAGGCCAAGGAATGGCATTACTCGCAGGACAGCGTGTTCTTCCATGTCGTCGACGGGCTCGACACCAGCCGGGTCGTTCTGGTGCTGACTACCAATCGGCGCGACCTGATCGACGAGGCCATCCGCGACCGCTTCCTCGAGTACCCGGTCGGCTACCCGCCGGCGGCTGCGCTCCTCGAACTGGCGAATCGCAGCCTGGCCGATCAAGGCCTGGATCCGGCTGCGCGGGCCGCGTTCGCGGCCGAACTCCGGCCGGCCATCGCCGACGGATCGGTGCGCAGCCTGCGCGACGCGCAGCACGCGGCGGCCCGTTTCTACGTGGCTCGTCTCGCCGGGCGGCGCGCACCGGCCGTGGCGACGTGAGGGCGGGATGTGATCATTTCGATCCAGACGCCCGGATGTGCCTGGGCTCGATGTCGATGACGTCGAGGCAATGTCAGGAGTTGACAGATTTCTCGCAGGCCGGACACGTCTGCTGTACGGACACGGCGCGGGGTGCAACGATCGCGTGACGACGCCTCCCCTGTGGGCTACCTTCCTCGCTAGTGCGACTACCGTGTCTCGCGATTTCAGCGATCTCCTGCTGCGCACCTATCCGGCCAGCGGGGTCCGGACGAAGGGGAAAGGTGAGTGCGTTGCGTCGTACCTATGGCGTGGCGGTGACCGCAGGAGTGGCAGCCCTGGCGCTGCTGCTGGGGGCCTGTGGGAGCAAGAGCAACGGCAGCGGCAATACGGGCGGCGGCACCAGCCCGGCGGCCAGCGGCGGCTCGGCGACGACGAGCGGCGGTGCGGGCGGCGGTGCGGCCAACTTCAAGGCCTGCATGGTCACTGACACCGGCGGCATCGACGACAAGTCGTTCAACGCCTCGGCGTGGGCCGGCATGCAGGCCAGCGGCGCCCAGGTCAGCTACGTGCAGTCCAAGACGGAGGCCGACTACACAACGAACATCAACAACCTGCTGCAGCAGAAGTGCCAGCTGATCGTCACGGTCGGTGGCCTGATGGGTACGGCGACAGACAATGCCGCCAAGGCAAACCCGAACCAGCACTTCGCCGAGGTCGACAACCCGGGCAACGGCACCAACTGGCAGGGCCTGCAGTACAACTCGGCGCAGGGCGGCTTCCTGGGCGGGTACCTGGCGGCCGGCTACTCCAAGACGGGCAAGGTCGCCACGTACGGTGGCCTCTCGATCCCGCCGGTGACGATCTACATGGACGGCTTCTGGGAGGGCGTCCAGTACTACAACCAGGTCAAGCACAAGAACGTCCAGGTGCTCGGCTGGGACGAGAAGACCCAGAAGGGCAGCATCGTCGGTGGCGCGAACGCGTTCACCGACCAGACCAAGGGTCAGCAGCTGGCGACCAACTTCGTCCAGCAGGGCGCTGACGTGATCTTCCCGGTCGCGGGTGGCACCGGCATCGGCTCGGCCGCCTACGCGCAGTCTTCGAAGAAGGCCGTGGTCATCTGGGTCGACACCGACGGCTGTGAGTCGGCCGCCCAGTACTGCCCGGTGTTCCTCTCCACGGTGTTCAAGGACGTCAAGGGCTCGGTGCAGAAGTCCGTTGAGGACGACGCCAGCGGGCAGTTCTCCTCGAAGGACTACATCGGGACGCTGTCCAACGGTGGCACCGGCCTCTCGCCGTTCCACCAGTTCTCTAGCAAGGTGCCCCAGCAGCTGCAGGACGAGCTGAAGGACATCCAGCAGAAAATCGTCTCCGGCCAGATCAAGATCACGTCGAAGGCGCAGCCGCAGTAACTGAGTCAGTCGGCGGGGATGCTGCGCCGGTAACCACCGGCGCAGCATCCTTGTGCCTAGCCCAGCACGACCACGTCGACAGGGGGCGGACCTATGCGACTCGAGCTTCGTGAGATCACCAAGCGCTTCGGCACGCTGGTGGCGAACGACTCGATCGACGTCACCGTCGAGCCCGGCGAGATCCATGCATTGCTCGGTGAGAACGGTGCCGGCAAGTCGACCCTGATGAACGTGCTGTACGGGCTGTACCAGCCCGACGACGGCAGCATCGTCATCGACGGCACCAAGCACGTGTTCGGCGATCCGGGCGACGCGATCGCCGCCGGCATCGGCATGGTGCACCAGCACTTCATGCTGATCCCGGTCTTCACCGTCGCCGAGAACGTCATGCTCGGACACGAGTGGACGACGGGCCCGGTCGGGAAGCTGTCCCGGCGTACCGCCCGAGCCAAGGTGCGCGAGCTGTCCGAGCGGTACGGCCTGGACGTCGACCCGGACGCCCTGGTCGGCGACCTGCCGGTCGGCGTGCAGCAACGCGTCGAGATCCTCAAGGCGCTGCTGCGAGACGCCGGGGTACTGATCCTCGACGAGCCGACCGCGGTGCTGACCCCGCAGGAGATCGACGACCTGATCCGGGTCATGAGCGAGCTGCGCGACGCCGGCACGTCCATCGTGTTCATCACGCACAAGCTGCGCGAGGTCAAGGCGATCGCCGACCGCATCACGGTCATCCGCCGGGGCAAGGTCGTCGGCGAAGCGTCGCCGCAAGCGCCCGAGTCGGAGCTGGCCAGCATGATGGTCGGCCGCGACGTCTCCCTCGTCGTCGAGAAGGCGCCGGCGCAACCCGGCGATCCGGCCTTGCAGATCGAGAACATCTCCGTTCGCGACGACCGCGGGTCGGTCAAGGTCAACGGCATCAGCCTCGACGTCCGGCGGGGCGAGATCGTCGCGCTGGCCGGTGTGCAGGGCAACGGCCAGGAGGAGCTGGCGGAGGCGCTGCTCGGCTTGCGCCCGGTCGACAGCGGCTCGATCCAGCTCTACGGCGAGTCGATCATCGGCAAGACGCCGCACCGCGTCCTGCACGAGGGGGTCGGCTACGTGCCCGAGGACCGCCAGCACGACGGCCTGGTCGGGCAGCTGTCCGTGGCCGAGAACCTTGTGCTCGACCTCTACGACCGTGACGAGTTCAGCCGGGGCCCGGCCCTGCGCCTGGACGAGATCCGCCGCAACGCCCGCGAGCGAATCGACGAGTTCGACGTGCGCACGCCGTCGGAGGACGTCCCGGCCGGAACGCTGTCCGGCGGCAACCAGCAGAAGGTCGTCCTGGCCCGCGAGATGTCGCGGCCGCTGCGCCTGCTCGTCGCGTCGCAGCCCACCCGCGGCGTCGACGTCGGCGCGCAGGAGTTCATCCACAAGCGCATCGTCGCCGAGCGCGACCGGGGCACGCCCGTGGTCATCGTCTCGACCGAGCTGGACGAGGTGCTGGCGCTGGCCGACCGGATCGCCGTGGTGTACCGGGGCCGGATCATCGGCGTGTTGCCGGCCGGATCGTCGCGCGACGAGGTCGGCCTCATGATGGCCGGCGTGTCGGCGAAGGAGGCGCACGTCGTGGCCGAGGAGCACCCCAGCCTGCTCACGGTGTCCGAGCAGCAGGAAGAGGACGAGGCGTGAGGTCGTGAGTACCGACACGTTGGAGAAGCCGACCGCGTCCGAACCGCCGCCGGTCGAGGAGCCACGGCGCGCACCTCGCAGTGACACCTGGCTGGTGACGCTGCTCGCGATCGTGGCGGCCCTCGTCATCGGCGGGCTGCTGATCGCGTTCTCGGACGAGACGGTCCGCCACGACCTCAGCTACTTCTTCCAGCACCCGACGGACGCGTTGAAGGACGGCTGGTACACGATCCGTGACGCCTACAAGGCGCTGTTCCAGGGGTCGATCTACAACTTCCAGAACGACGGCACGAAGAAGGGGATCTTCGGGCCGATCACCGGCACGATCTTCACCGCCACCCCGCTGATCTGCGCCGGGCTCGGCATCTCGCTGGCGTTCCGGGCCGGCCTGTTCAACATCGGCGGTCAGGGGCAGGTCATCGCCGGCGCGATGGCGGCCGGGTACGTCGGCTTCGCCTGGCAGCTCCCGCACGTATTGCACCTGATCGTCGCGGTCGTCGCCGGCGTCCTCGCCGGAGCGTTCTGGGGCTTCATCGCCGGATTCCTCAAAGCGCGCACCGGCGCCAACGAGGTCATCACGACGATCATGCTCAACTACGTCGCCCTGAACGTGCTGCACTACCTGCTGACGGTCAGCGGCGTCGTCGCCGGGCCGGGCGCGCAGGCCAGCAAGATCATCCACGGCACGGCCCGGCTGCCGGTGCTGTTCGGGGCGTCGCTGCAGGTCAACCTCGGCATCATCCTGGCCCTGGCCGCCGCCGTCTTCTTCTGGTGGCTGATGGGCCGCAGCACGATCGGGTTCCGGCTGCGGGCGGTCGGCGCCAACCCGGCGGCGGCGCGTACCGCCGGCATGAGCGTCGCCTCGGTGACCATGCTCGCGATGGCGCTGGCCGGCGGTCTGGCCGGACTCGGCGGTACGGCGCTGGCGCTCGGCGGCTCGACGTCCTACCAGGTGACGCCCAGCATCGACTCCAACGTCGGGTTCGACGCCATCACCGTCGCGCTGCTCGGCCGCACCAACCCGTGGGGTACGGTCCTGGCGGGGTTGCTGCTCGGCGCGCTGCGCGAGGGCGGCGCCGCGATGCAGGCGCAAACCAACGTGCCGATCGACATCGTGACCGTCATCCAGGCGTTCATCGTCATGTTCGTCGCTGCGCCGCGGCTGGTCCGGTCGATGTTCCACCTCAAGGGCCGCGCCGCCGCCCTGATCACCGGCACCGCGACCAACCTCGTCGTCACCACGACGCTGCTGCGCCAGCAGCGGATCTCGCGGCACATCGTCGCCGGCGTCACCGAGATCGTGGTCGGCGCGCTCAGCCTGTGGCTGTTCGGGTTGGGCACGCGCTCGGCGCACAAGACGACGTTCGAGTTCTCGCTGCCCGGCTCGAAGTACGACCTCGGCAGCTGGACGTTCAGCGCCCGGCCCGCTGTCATCGTGCTCAGCGTGCTCGCGATCGTGGCGGGCGTCTTGCGGCTGACCCGGTTGCTGGCCGCCAAGTGGTGCGCCACCATCACCATCTTCTGCGTGGTGCTGTCGTTCATGATCTGGTCGGTGGCCGGCACCGAGACCGGGCTGAACATCGTCTCGCTGCTGCAGGGCGCGCTGTTCCCGGCGGCGATCCCGCTGATCCTGGGCGCGCTGGCCGGCGTCATCGGCGAACGCTCCGGCGTGGTCAACGTCGCGATCGAAGGTCAGCTGCTGCTCGGCGCGTTCCTGGCGGCGTTCATCGCCTCGATCTCGGGCAGCGTCTGGGGTGGCATCGCCGCCGGCATCGCGGCCGGCGTGTTCCTCGCCGCCATCCTGGCGGTGATGTCGATCCGCTACCTCGTCGACCAGGTGATCGTCGGCGTGGTGCTGAACGTCTTCGCCACGGGCATCACCAGCTTCCTGTTCATCGAGCTGATGACCCCGCACGCGAACGAGTTCAACTCGCCCGGATACCTCGCGGTATGGAAGGTGCCCTTCCTCGGCGACATCCCGATCATCGGTCCGGTCTTCTTCGACGGCACGATCCTGCTGTACGTGACGTACGTCCTTATTGCGGCAGTGCATTTCGGGCTGTTCCACACGCGGTGGGGGCTGCGATTGCGGTCGGTGGGCGAGCACCCCCGGGCGGCCGACACCGTGGGCATCAAGGTGCTGCGTACCCGCTACCGGGCCGTGTTGCTCGCGGGCGTGATCGCCGGGCTGGGCGGGGCGTTCCTGGTGCTGGGGTCCGGCGCCGCGGGCACGTTCCAGCTCAACATGTCGGCCGGCAAGGGCTTCATCGCGCTGGCTTGCGTGATCTTCGGACGGTGGTCGCCGATCGGGGCGGTGCTCGCGGCGTTGCTGTTCGGGTTCGCCGACCAGCTGCAGTCGCTGCTGCAGGGCGCCGGCACGCCGATCGACTCCAACCTGCTCGTGACGCTGCCCTACGTGGCGACGATCCTCGCCGTGGCCGGCTTCGTCGGCCGGGTGCGGGCGCCGGCCGCCGACGGGCAGCCGTACACCGTAGGCTGATGTCCCGTGGATGACGTCGACTGGGCCAAACTGCGTCGAGCCGCTCTCGAGGCGATGGGCAACGCCTACGCGCCGTACTCGCAGTTCCCGGTCGGCGCGGCCGCCTACGTGGACGACGGGCGCGTCGTCGTCGGCTGCAACGTCGAGAACGCCTCGTACGGGCTGGGGTTGTGCGCCGAGTGCGGGCTGGTGTCGGCGCTGCACGCCTCGGGTGGTGGCCAGCTGACCGCGTTCGCGTGCGTCGACGCGCGGGGCGAGGTGCTGATGCCCTGCGGGCGGTGCCGGCAGCTGCTGTGGGAGCACGGCGGCCCGGATCTGCTCGTCGACACCGTCGAGGGACCCAAGCCGATGATCGAGGTCCTGCCCATGGCGTTCAGCCGCGAAGACCTGGCATGAGCGAGCCGTTCGCGGCGGTCGATGTCATCCGGGCCAAGCGCGACCGTGGCCGGATCCCGGACGAGCAGATCGACTGGGTGATCGACGCCTACACGCGGGGCGCGGTCGCCGACGAGCAGATGTCGGCGCTGGCCATGGCCATCCTGCTCAACGGCATGGAACCGGACGAGCTGGCCCGCTGGACCGCGGCGATGATCGCCTCGGGCTCGACGCTCGACCTGTCCGGCGTGACGCGCCCGACGACCGACAAGCACTCGACCGGCGGCGTCGGCGACAAGATCACCCTGCCGCTGGCCCCCCTGGTGGCGGCCTGCGGCGCAGCGGTGCCCCAGCTGTCCGGGCGCGGGCTGGGGCACACCGGTGGCACGCTGGACAAGCTGGAGTCCGTCCCGGGCTGGCGGGCGTCGCTGACCAACGACGAGTTCCTGCGCCAACTGCACGACGTGGGCGCCGTGGTGTGCGCGGCCGGCGACGAGCTGGCCCCGGCCGATCGCAAGCTCTACGCGCTGCGCGACGTGACGGCCACCGTCGAGTCGATCCCGCTCATCGCCAGCTCGATCATGAGCAAGAAGATCGCCGAGGGTTCGTCCACCCTCGTGCTGGACGTCAAGGTCGGCAGCGGGGCGTTCATGAAGGACCTCGCCTCCGCCCTCGAACTCGCCGAGTCGATGGTGTCGCTGGGCAAGGCCGCCGGGGTGCGCACGTCTGCCCTGCTCACCGACATGAACACTCCACTGGGCCGCACCGCCGGTAACGCTCTGGAGGTCGCCGAGTCGCTCGAGGTGCTCGCCGGCGGGGGACCGGTCGACGTGGTCGAGCTGACCCTGGCGCTGGCCGGCGAGATGCTGGCCGGCGCCGGGATCACCGACGTCGATCCGGCCGATGCGCTGCGCGACGGCCGGGCGATGGACGTGTGGCGGCGCATGATCAGCGCCCAGGGCGGCGACCCGGCGGCCGCGCTGCCGGTGGCCGCCGAGAAGCATGTGGTCACCGCCCCGGCGTCCGGGGTGCTGGCCCGGCTCGACGCCTACGCCGTGGGCGTGGCCGCGTGGCGGCTCGGGGCCGGCCGGGCCCGCAAGGAGCATCCCGTCTCGGCCGGGGCCGGCGTGGTCATGCTGGCCAAGCCCGGCGACCCCGTCACCGCCGGCCAGCCGCTGCTCGAGCTGTACACCGACGACCCGTCCCGGTTCGACGGGGCGCTGACCGCGTTGGACGGGGGCTACGACGTCGGCGCGACACCGCCGGCCCGCCCGCTGATCATCGAGCGCGTCACGGCAGTATGAGCGCCCAGCGTCCCTCGACGCCGACCTCGACCGGGATGGGTACCGGGCTGAAGTCCATCGTCTCGAAGCCCTCGCCCCCGGCGGCGTAGCCGAGTGCGACCGCGTTCGCGCGGTGCCAGCCGCCGTTGCCCCGCGGATCGGCCAGCTCGACGAGCGACCCCAGCGTGCCGCCCAGCGCCGCCGCGTAACGCCTCGCCCGGGCGACCGCTTCGTGCACGGCCTCGGCCTGCAGTTCTCCGTGGACCGGGTTGTCACGGTCGAGGTGCCAGCTCGGCCCGTCCAGCTCCAGGCCGTCGACCGAATCGATGAGCGCGGCGAACGGGGCGATGACCGAGCCGGCTCGCTCGACGTCGCCGCTGGTCAGGGTGACCTGCCGGCTGGCGATCCACTCGGGCACCCCGGACCCGTCGGGTCGCCAGGTGACGACCTTGCGCTGCGACACCCCGCTGCGGCGCGCCACGACGTCGAGGCCGGCCGGCAGCAGCTCGATCTCGGCCTCGACCCGGGCGAATCCGGTGGTCAGTGCCCGGGCGGCGGTCACGGCGTCCGCGCTGCGGCAGGCCAGGCGGACGACGGCGTCGAACCGGTCGGGCGTGACGTCGCGGTGAGCCGTGGCGTGTACGGCGACACTCGGCAGGGAGGCGGGCATGACCGCAATCCTGCCCC
>Ga0081455_10004289_pt1 | contig 16055 bp, 18 predicted proteins | sample TabmetS3T2R1_FD_70207 | JGI IMG/M metagenome (GOLD analysis project Ga0081455, IMG submission 70207) | Tabebuia heterophylla rhizosphere microbial communities from the University of Puerto Rico - S3T2R1 | ecosystem: Host-associated > Plants > Roots > Rhizosphere ... | reverse complement strand
AAGGTAAGCTAGCCTCGGTGCGCACAATGCTGACTTTTCCGTTGTGCTGTTTCGACCAAATTTCATGCTGGCTTCCGAGGAACACCTCATGAAAGTGCATAAAAATCAATGGCTTTCGACCATGCCATCCCCTCCTGACCTCATGGAGCCACGAACCAAGGCGTGCGCGATCACAGGATACCAACCCGTGGCAGACTCAGGTCATGGCGCTTGGCGTCTCTCGCTCCTCTGGCATTTTCCTCTGGATCTGGTCTTACATCTTCGGTATACAACGTCTATCAGTCTGAGCCTATTGGATGCTGCCAGGAGACGTCATGGCACCCCGGTCTGAGCCCAACAACACCGGCTGGCCGTTTCCCTTTACTCCGCAAGACTGGGAACAGACCCCACCTGCCGTGCAAGCCTATCTGCGCACCGTGCGCGATGAACTGGGTCAGCTCCACGACCGCGTCGAGACCCTGGAAGCCCGGCTCAAGCAGACTTCCACAACCTCATCGCGGCCGCCGTCGACGGATTCGCCCTATAAGAAGCCTCAGCGGCGCACGACGTCCACAACGCCGCGCAAAGCCGGTGGGAAACCGGGGCACCAGGGCCATCGCCAGCGGCTCTTGGCGCCCACCCAGGTCGTGGAGGTGAGGCCCGCGCCGTGCGTGTGCGGCAACACCACGTTTGCGGAGACGAGTCCCTACTATACGCACCAGGTGATCGAACTGCCTCCGATCGCGATGGAGGTGACGCACTGGGTGTTGCATCAGGGCTGGTGTCAGGCATGTGGTCGCTGGAGTCAAGCACACGTCCCTGCCGAGCAGACCAGTGGCTATGGCCCCCGCTTCAGTGCTCTGATGGGGGAACTGGCTGGGACGTATGGCAATGGCCGGCGCATGGTGCAAAGCTTTTGTGCCTCGGTGCTCGGGGTCCCCATCAGTTTGGGGGCTATTCAGAAAGTTCTGGACCGGGTGACCCAAGCCATCGACCCGTACTATGCGGTGATCGCGCGGCAAGCGCGGCAGGCCCCGGTCAACTATATTGATGAAACCCCCTGGTACTGTCTCAATGCCCTGGAGTGGCTCTGGGTGATGGCGAGTGAACGGGTCGCTTTCTATATGATCCATCCGCGGCGCTCCAAAGAAGCCTTTGCCGCCCTCATCGACGACTGGGAGGGGATCCTGGTCAGTGATGGCTATGGGGTCTATCAAAAGTGGGTCGAGGCCCGGCAAACGTGTGTGGCCCATCTCATCCGGACGGCTCGCGGCTTGGCGGAGCGGCCTCACCCCGACATGGCGGCCTGTGGCGCCTGGGCCCTGGCGGAGTTGCAACGGCTCTGCCATATGGCCACCGCCCCACCCACGGGCGGGGAGTGGCGGGCGTGGTATGCCCGGGTGTGTAAGCTGATCGACCAGTATCATGATCGTCAGGACGATGCGGGCCGGTTGGTGCGCCGTCTGCTCCGGGAGATGGACTCGCTGTGGGTGTTTTTGTCCCATCATGGCGTCGAGCCGACCAACAACCGGGCGGAGCGCGCCTTACGCTTTGGGGTCCAGTGGCGCAAGCGCTCGCTGGGCACGGCCAGTGCCAAGGGCAATCGGTGGGTGGAGCGCATCTTGTCCCTGAAAGAGACGTGTCGGTTGCACGCGGTGTCGACCTATCACGTCCTCGTGGATGCCGTGGCCCGTTTCTTCACGGGGCAGCCGCCCCAACTCGCCTGGCTGCAGTAGCGCTTCCCCCCGCACTCACGATGCGGTCATTACGCCTGAGGTCGATGTCCAAGAGGAGCTGCACGGATGCCTACACGGAGACCTTCCCCCACGACGGCTCGATCCGCTCCGTCACGTGCGGTGGGCAAGAAGTCAACGCCGGTGGGGCGTGAGTGTGCCTTGGTACTGCCGGCAGCGTCTGGACAGGCCCTTGAGTTGTCGTATTGGGATCTGTGGTTCACACTGGTGGCGGACGCCGACTTTGAGGGCAGTTGGGATCGATTCGTGGAGCATCTCCGCGTGCAAAAAAACCAGGGCGGCTCCAGTCGACTTGCGGAGCGCAAGTTGAGTCATCTACGGGAGTTGGAGCGGCGTCTGCGGCACGCCGATGTGGCGATCAGTGCGATTGTGGCGCAGGTCGATCAGTTGCCCGTTGAGTTACGACGGGCTCGCCATCAGGTCCTCACGCGAGAACCGCGTGAATATGAATGGTCCGAGGCCATGCGGCACACACCCAGACAACGTCATTACGCCTACGCGCTGCGCGGGTTCTGGCCATGCTTTCCTGTGTCACCCGCCTCCTATGCCGCACGACTCGCCTCCCAGTTCACCACGCGCCGCTGGTTTTCTGAGAACCAATCGTTTGGGCTGGCACGGAAGCTGGATACGTTTTTGGATGAGGCGGCCCGCGTGATCCAGCAAGGCCAGTATGCCCAAGCGCAAGCCATGCTGCGTGCGTTTCTCACCGTGGTGATCGAGCTGATGGAGGTGGCGGACGATTCGTTTGGATGTCTCGGCGACAGCTTTCGAAACGGCTTCGCGAAGTATCTGGCGCTGCCGCGCGTCGAGACCGGCATCGACGCTACGGGGTTCTTCCACGATCTGCTCACGCTGCTGATCTGGGAGGACTATGGGCTGACCTACGACCAAACGGAGGGATACTTCGCAAGGCTCACGCCAGACGAGGGGGATCTGTGCATCGCGTATGTGCACCAGCAGATGCAGGCACTCCAGGCCGATGATTTGGACTATCAATATGAAGAAGCGTTGACGCTGCTCGGCCAGATCGCGGCGGAGCAGCAACGCTTCGAACGGTTCGAAGCGTTAGCCAGGGACATGGGCACACGGCAGTGGAAACGGATTATCGTCTTGGCCGATCGGGCCGTCAAGCAGCGCAAACGCCCGCTGGCGGTCGCGGTCTTCGAAGCGGCGCTGAGTCCTGGCATGCACGAAGGGTTCTTGCGGCAGAAATACGAGCAACTGAAAAAGGGCAAATGGAGTCCCGATCCGAGACGTTAAGCGCCACGGATGTGGTGAACAAGGGTCAGGGCGATGGCTTCTCTGTGAGAGCTGACAACCTACAGATTTGGCTCTGTGATCGCATACGGTCATAGCGTCCTCCTCTGGGGACCATGACAGATGGACCATTCTATCAGCATGTCAACTCATTTGGAACATCACCCCTGCTACACATGTCCCCGCCAGGGCTCTCCCCTGGAGCCCAGAGCATCGGTGAGAAGCAGAGAGCGCTCCAGCAAGGTCTTGCGGCCAGAGAAAAACGGCAGATCCTCCAGAAGTTGACCCAAATTGGTGGCGTGCAACGCTACAAAGATGAGCTGCGGCAGGCTCTCGCGGGTCTCTGATGCCTGGAGAGCCAGATTTGATGCGGCTCACAAGGGGGGCAACGCCATTTTCGTACAACCTTTAAGTATAACGTGATCAGTCGAGCGTTCAAGGCGCTTGATGGCCTCCTCTTCGCTGAGTTTACCCTCTTTGACGTCACGCCATACGGCATCTAATGCATCCCACTGCGCCTGGCGCACGTGCATCTCGCACCAGACATAACGCGAAAACGCTCGCAGGTGCTCGGCTACTTCCACCAACCACCCCAGCACTGTATTGGGTGGGGTCTACCGCAAAGACCCGTGTCGTGGTCCGAATGCCCAGGCCCTCGGCCAGGCACGCCAGCACACGGACCATCCGCTCGACTGACGCCCGTTTGCTATGGAAAATCGTGCCGTGCGTTTCCAGAAAATCACCGTTGCAGCGGGAGCCTCGATCATGGCGTCGGCCACTTTCGGCTACTCAGCATCACCCGACAACGTCACTTGTTGGTATATCATTATATTGCAATGAGCCATGAAGGTTTGTGTCAAGTATTTTGACAGCTTTTGTCACCGCAACCCATTGTATTTCAATCGCTTATAAACCACTTTTATTTCAATACCTTGCAAGAAAAGGAAGAAAATCAAATAGTTATACGAATGATATAGCATATTCTAATTTAGAATGAACTTATAGAGGGTGTTAGAGGGATAATGAACTAAGCCAATGAAGCCTCCCCGCAGCAAGCTGCGGGGTATCACAAGGAAGGGCATTGTCTGTGAGACACCACGGTTTCTCACTCTCTTCCCTTTGCAAGGTAACCTCGGAGCAAGCTCTGAGGAATCTCCTGATTGAAATATCTCAGGTTGGCAGTATACTGGAGTGCCCACGCACGGCACGACTTTCAACCCGAGGCACCTCATGATCCTGCACGTCCTAATTGCCATGGTTGCGGGATGGCTCCAGCGGCACCAGCAACAGGTCATCACGTATCTCCTTGAGGAAAATCGCGTCCTCAAAGCTCACCTCGGCAGCAGCCGTCTGCGGCTCACTGACACCGAACGCCGCCGTCTGGCGGCGCTCGCTCACCCGCTCGGTCGCAAGCGCCTCAAGGAGATAGCGACCCTCGTCACCCCCGACACCCTCCTGCGGTGGTACAAGCGACTGATCGCTGCGAAGTTTGACGGCAGCACACAGCGACGACGGTGTGGCAGACCGCGTGTCGCTGAGGAGATCGAACAGCTCGTGGTCCAGATGGCGGAGGAGAATACGACCTGGGGCTATCGACGCATCCAGGGGGCTTTGGCGAACCTGGGACATCGCATTGACAAGCTGACCGTGCGCAACATCCTGCGTCGCCATCATCTGGAGCCCGCCCCGCAACGCCGGAAGGCGGGGATGAGCTGGGCGCAGTTCCTGGAGCTGCACTGGGAGGTCCTGGCCACCACGGACTTCTTCACCGTGGAGGTGGCGACGTGGCACGGGCTGGTGACGTATTACGTGCTCGTGGTCATGGAACTCGCGACACGCCGGGTGCAGGTTGCCGGCATCACGCCCCATCCCACGGCCGCCTTCATGCAGCAGTGCGTCCGGCAGTTGACCAATCCCTGTGATGGGTTCCTGCTGGACAAACACTATCTGCTCCACGACCGGGATACGAAATTCACCTCGGCGTTCGATGCGCTGCTCAAGGCCAGCGGGATAGAGCCAGTCCTTTTACCACCGCGGAGCCCACATCTGAATGCGCACTGTGAGCGGTTCATCCGCTCCATCAAGGAGGAGGCCCTGGAGCAGATGATCCTGCTGGGTGAACACGCCCTATCGTATGCGATCCACCAGTACCTGACTCACTATCATACAGAGCGCAACCATCAGGGTCTCGCCAACCAGCTCATTGCACCTGAGCCGGACCTTGGGAGCCACAGTGGCCAAGTCAGACGTCGCGATCGCCTGGGCGGGTTGCTGCGCTATTATTATCGCGACGTGGCGTGACGCGCGCGACGGTTGTTCACCTCTAGGGGAGCCAACGTATGAATGTGCATGAGCTCTACGAACAGACCATTAAATCCTTACCCGCGGCCGAGCGCTTACGCTTGGCGGTGTTAATTCTGAATGATATTCCGCCCCAGTCGGTGGTCGATGAGAGTGAGACCTGGACGGAGGCAGACCTTCAGGAATTCACCCAAGCCAGCTGGCAGCATCTCGATCAGCATCTCGAGGATGAGGCATATGGCTGACCCTGGCGATGTGGTGACGGTCGACTTTGTCGGTGCGACAGGCACCAAGCGCCGCCCGGCTGTCGTCGTCTCTAGCACCCTCTATCATCAGCATCGTCCTGATCTGATCTTAGGGGTGCTGACAAGCCAGGTGTCGCGTGCCACCACCCCACTTGATTATGTGCTTGCCGACTGGGCCAGTGCAGGCTTGCGTCAACCCTCGGCGTTTCGGGCGTACTTTGGGATGGCCACGCCGGCAGCCGTGCGCGTGATTGGGCACCTCTCAACACGCGACTGGGAAGGTATTCAGGCATGTTTGATTCAGGCGTTTGCCTTTCCCGACGTAGCGACATCATGAGTCGTGCTTTGCCAGAGTTGTCCATCATGGGCATGCGTTCTTGAGGTGAGAAACCTTGGCCCGATTATGTGACACGGCACGCCTCTAACCTAATATATCTTAATAAAATATATTTATACGATTATTTCAACCATACGGCTTTGATCTGCAAAGTGCTATTTCCATCTCTATCCACGTTTGCAACACCACCCGCGCATCCAGCCAAGGGTATCACCGAGGTCTGGTACCGCTCCGGCTTCGACATCGACGAGGACGCCTTGCCCGCGTGGGTGTCCAAATTATGGCGTCGGCCGCGCTCAACCTGCTGCGGTAGCGATGCACATGGCGGGGGCGACCGCACATGACCCTTGACAACACCTCTGGCCTCATTTTAAATACGGCTATGGACATATTGGTCTTCTCTGGTCTCACAGAGTAACGGCTTGTCAACTCCCTCTCCGAGCGAGAGAGGGCACAACACTGGGGAGGGAGGGTGCATGCGTATCTCGCCTTGTTTGCCTGATGGCTCTGGGTGGAACTTGCTCAGCGGCGGATGCGCGTAGGCACAGCTCGCTGACAAAACAGCGCTCACCCTAGCGGTAGCCAAGAAACTGGCCGCCGCGGCTGAGGAAGAGGCCGTCAAGGACACGTGGAACGTCGTCATCGTCATGGTGAACGATGGTGGGCATCTGCTTTATCTCCAGCGTTTGGACGAAACGCAGATGGGGAGTATCGAGGTCGCTCTCCAGAAGGCCCAGACTACTGTCAACTTCGCGCGCCCCAGCATGGCGTTTGAGGAGGCCCTGGTGACGAAGAACCGGACCCCGATCCTCAAGCTGCCGGGTACTCTCCCCATCAAGGGGGGCGTGTCCATTCTCGTCAACGAGAAAGTCATTGGGGCCATTGGCGTCAGCGGGGTGACGTTCCAGCAGGATGGCCAGATTGCCAAAGCGGGGGCGGACGCACTGGCAACAATCCTGGGGCAGTCAGCGAGGGGTGACCCCCAGAGTTGGACAGCATGGCACGGGCGCTTGGCTGGCGCCACAGGAGGTGGCCTGCAGGGCGTGGAGGAGGCAGACGCGCGTCACGGTTGCAGCACGTGTGGACTGGCCTAGGGCCAGCCAGCAGAGTGAGGAGGAAACCTATGTGGTGCTCCAAGCAACGATTGGTCCCAGTGTTGATGACGCTGAGCTTGTTATTCCTGGTAGTCATGCCCGTCTGGGCTGCCGATCCAGAGATTGATCGCTTACTCCGGAGTCCTGTGAGCAAGGACTGGGTGACGAACGGCGGTAACCTGACCAATCAGCGCTATTCGACGCTGAAGCAGATCGATACCTCCAACGTCAAGAACCTCAAGGGTGCCTGGATGATCCGGCTTAAAGGCTCCGCGTACGGCGGCAAGTACTCGCACGAGGCCACCCCGCTCGTCAAGGACGGCGTCATGTACGTGATCACGGGCAACGATGACGCCTTTGCGGTGAACGCCAAGACCGGTGCATTCCTCTGGGAGTACTGGTCTGGCATCGATCAGAAGATTAGTACCGTCTGCTGCGGCTGGATCAACCGCGGCGTGGCGTTGGGCGAGGGCATGGTGTTTTTTGGCCAGCTTGACGCCAATGTCGTGGCCCTGGACGCGAAGACTGGCAAGGTAGTATGGAAGACCCCTATCGAGAAGTGGGAGAATGGCTACACCATTACCAGCGCACCGATCTATTATGACGGGATGATCTATATTGGCATCTCTGGTGGCGAGTTTGGCGTGCGCGGTCGCCTCACGGCCTTAGACGCCAAGAGTGGCCAGATCCTCTGGCGGGCGTATACGCTGCCCGCCCCTGGTGAGCCCGGCAGTGAGACCTGGCCGCCTGGCACTGACCATGCGATGCGTGGTGGGGCGACGATCTGGAATACGCCAGCCCTCGACCCGGAACTCGGGCTCGTCTACTTCGTCACCGGCAACTGTGGGCCGGATTACGACGGGGCGTCGCGCGAGGGTGATAACCTCTTCTGTGCCTCGATGATGGCGGTGAATGCCAAGACCGGCGCTTACGCCTGGCACTTCCAGCAGGTGCATCACGACATCTGGGACTATGATGCGGCGAGCCCGGTGGTACTCTTTGACACGGTGATCAATGGGCAGCCGCGCAAGGGCATTGCCGAAGCCGGCCGCACGGGCTGGGTGTATCTCCTGGACCGCACCAATGGCAAGCCATTGCTCGGCATCGAGGAGCGCCCAGTGCCGCAGGAGCCGCGGCAAAAGACGGCCAAGACGCAGCCATTCCCGGTCGGCGACGCGATCGTGCCCCAGTGCGCCGACGTGCTGTCGGGGTACGCCAAAGCCGGGTGTATCTTTGAGCCCTTCTGGGAGACGCCGGTGCTAATCCAGCCGTCAGGGATCGGTGGCACGAACTGGTCACCGGTGCCCTACAGCCCGGACACGGGCTATTTCTATGTGCCGGGTACCGTACGCACCAGTGCCTTTACGCGCTACGATAATAAGTACACGCTCGGGAAGCGTTACACCGGCGGTAGCCAGCAGTCCCCAATCAACTCGCCGCAAAGCGGCACGTTCACAGCGATTGACAGCAAGACGAACAGGATCGTCTGGCAGACCAAGCAGCCGTACCGGACCGGGCAGGGGGGTGGTTCGATGGTCACCGCCGGAGGCCTGGTCTTTCGCGGCGCGTCGGATGGCAACTTCCTAGCCCTCGATGCCAAGACGGGCGAGGAGCTGTGGCGCTTTCAGACCGGCTTTGGCGCCGACGCGCCGCCCATGACCTACGAGGTGGATGGCGAGCAGTACGTCGCCATTGCCACCGGCGGCAACCAGTCGGTCGGTAGCGCCTTTGGTGACGCGGTGTGGGCGTTTTCTCTGAACGGGCAGCTGCGGCCCCTGTGGCCACCGCCGCCGCCGCCAACCGTGTCTGGGCCTACTGGCCCAATCGCCGAAGGGGTTGATACCGTCAAGATTGGGGACAATAATGTGGAATACGCCTACTTCCCGTCCCGCATTCGCATCAAGGCGGGGTCCACGCTGACTTTCACCAACGTCGGCGACTTGAATCATACGGCCACGGCGATGGAAAAGCGCGACTGGGATACCGGCGATCTGGCCAGCGGCGGCTCGAAGGCCATTACCTTCTCGCAGCCGGGTACGTATTACTTTATCTGTACGCCACACCCCTGGATGTATGGGCAAGTCATTGTAGAGTAACACACGGCAACCAGGGCTGGCCCGCTCGCGGGCCAGCCTGGCTCCTTGACCTCGTCGCGCACTTTAGCCTACTTTGTCGCGCGTGACATCTGGCGGTCGCGGAGCGTATGGCCGCTCCCCGGCAGGGCGCATCGCCTGCCAAGACGGCAGTCTCTGCGATGCCGTCCCGGGCGCATGGATACCACTGTTGACCTTCGACAAACTGCGAGAAATGGAGCGACGGGAACAACAGGCTTGACGCCTTCAGCCCCGACGGCACGGACAAGCAACGTTCCGCGGCTCTGAGGTTGCCACGGAGGAGGGATGACATGTTCAGGAGGGCATTTCGCCAGACGGTTGCGTGGCGTCGCCGGCGGCCGCACCGGCTCGCGCTTGCGTCGCTTGCGGCACTCGCCGTCGCGGCGGGCGCGCTCGCCGGCGCCGGCCCCGCGCCTCCGCACGCTTGGATCACGATCGGCCGCGTCCCGTCGAACACGCGTGACCAGCCGTTCGAGCATAGGATCAATCCCGACACCGTGAGCCGTCTGGCGCCAAAGTGGGTGGCGACGACGACCGGCGATGTCTCGGGCACGCCGGCGGTCGCCGACGGCGCCGTGTACTTCGGCGACTTTGGCGGCACGCTCTGGAAGCTCGACGCCGCAACGGGCGCGGTGCTCTGGCAGCACGCCGTGCCGGACTACACCGGCATCGCGGGCGACTATGCGCGCACGAGCCCGTCGCTCGCCGGCAACACGCTCGTGGTCGGCGTCATCCGGGGCCCGAACCCGGGCGGCCTCCACGGCCCTAACATGCTCGGCCTCGACGCGGCGACCGGCGCGCTGCGCTGGCAGACCCAGATCCACCCCGACCGGCGGGCGGCCATGACCGGCTCGCCGGTGCTTGTCGGCGACACGGTCTTCACCGGCGTCTCGGCGAATAACGCGGGCGGGCCCACTGCCACCTTCCGCGGCGCGATGGTGGCGCTCGACGCGCACACCGGGCAGATCCTGTGGCAGACCTATGCGCTGCCCGACAACGGGGGCGTGCCGGGCGGCTACGCGGGCGCCACGATGTTCGCGCCCCCGGCCGTCAACGTCAAAGCCGGGCTGGTCTACGGGACGTTCGGCCAGCTGTACACGCAGCCGGCGAGCGTCGCCGCCTGCCACGCTGCCCACGGTGGGTTCAGCGAGCGGTGCGAGCAGCCGGGCGCCTTCTTCCACTCCATCGTCGCCTTTGACATGCAGACCGGCGAGCCCCGGTGGGCGTACCGCGTCTTCGGTGACGAGCCGTGGCAGCGCGCGTGCGGCCAGCAGCCAGCGTCGGTGACGTGGTGCGCGACGAACCTCGACGACGTGCAGTGGGACTTCGGCGGCGCCGGGCCGAACGTCTTCCAGGTGCGCATTGCCAAGAAGAAGCGCGCCGTCGTGGGCGTCGGGGAGAAAAGCGGCGTGTACGTCGTGCTCGATGCCACGACGGGCGCGTTCGTCTGGAACACGCTCGTCGGCCCGGGAGGCGACCAGGGCGGCATCCAGTGGGGCACCGCGTACGACGGCGACCGGATCTACGCCGCGATCACGAACCAGGACCACAGCCCCTATCAGCTGACCCAGCACGGGGTAACCTCCGGCCCGTTCGTGACGGGCGGCTCGTGGGCGGCGCTCGACCCGAACACGGGGCAGATCCTGTGGCAGACGGGAGACCCCGCCGGCGCGCACGATCTCGCGCCGCTGACCACGGCCAACGGCGTCGTGTACGCGGCCTCGATGGCCGCGACCGGCCACCAGCTGTACGCGCTCGACGCGGCGACCGGCGCGATCCTGTGGCAGTTCGCCGTCGGCAGTTCGGTCAACGCGGGGCCGTCCATCGTGGACGGCACGGTCTACTGGGGCACGGGCTACGCCCGCGGGCTGGGCGGGACGAGCAACAACAAGCTGTACGCCTTCAGCCTCGACGGCCAGTAGCGCCGTTCGTGCAATGCGCGGGCACCGCGCGCGTCCAGGCCGCGCAGGCCGAGTGTGCGCTCGACCGTCAGCAGGCTGAGGTCCGAGGGGCCGAGCAGGAGCGCCGGCCCGGCGAGCGGGACCGCCAGCGTCTGGAGGGAGTATGTGCGGGATGTGTGTAATTTTTCCCTATCGGGGTAGTGTCCAGCAAAGTTCACGTTCCTGGACAGCCTATGCATCTTTTTGAGTCTTTGAAAAACAACAGGTTCTTTTGTTGTCTGGCACACCCCTTTCTGGACGCCTAGTTCCGCTAATAGATAGATACGCTCATCAGGCAAACTCTGTGAGCATTTGTCAACCCTTTGTTATTTCTATAGATAGATCGGCACTGGTTCCATTTGATGAAGAGCAACATGTGTTTTAGATTTAAGCAATTCTTTGAATAAAGAATATCTCATTGAGAGATAAACCATACTCTAGAGCTTTTAATGCTACCGCAGGGACTTGACGGGTTGTAAAGTGCACGCGGACAAAATTATGCACAATCCAGTAGACATCCAACCTTTCTTGGAGTCGTCCGATGTTCTTGGCATACATATTGGTGTGCCTGCGATCGGCCGCACACCGTCGTCTGAGAGAGGTATGGAAGGCTTCCAGATGATTGGCATGGATCTCTGTGGTGGCAAGCGGCTGTGGGGTGTCAGGATGTTCTGGATACGGCGCTTGATATTTCGGCCGTTTGCGGCCTCGCTTATGCCGTTGTGATCCTTTGTTCTTGAGCCGCACTTTGACGCCTTTGGGCAGCGTCTTCTTTGGGCGTCCTCGTTTGCCGGTGTGCAGCGCTTGGCTACACAGCTCAAACAAGAGATTCCCATACCTGTGCTCCGCATTTATTATATCTCTCTGCCGCGTAAGGAATTTCTCGCCTTCATCTACAAGGTTGCCTGAGCTACACAGCCCTGGACATTAGCCCTTTAAGTCGCGACAATATGGAAAGAGACTATGAGGACTGAGAGGGACCCCGAACGATGTGGAACGTTTCAGGTCGATTTCACGATATTCGCCAGATGGCAACTGTGATGCTTCAGCTGGGTGCCGATACCTGGCGCTTTCTTGTGCTCTGCCTGCGACCAGCGCCGGCGCTTGCGGCCGAAATTCTCTTTCTGCGCAAACAATTAGCTCTGTATGAAGAGCGTCACATTACACCCAGACGGGCCACGAACGCGGCGCGGCTCGTGATGGTTTGGCTCTCGCACTGGTTTGACTGGCGACCGGCCTTGCGCATCGTGAAACCGGAGACGTTGACGCGCTGGCACCGTCAGGGCTTCCGCCTATTTTGGCGGTGGCAGTCCAAACCCGGCCGCCCTCGCATCCCTACTGAGGTGCGACTCCTCATCAAACAGATGGCTCAGGATAACCCAACCTGGGGTCAGGAGCGGATCGCCAACGAGCTCTTGCTCAAGCTCGGTTTGCGCGTCTCGCCCAGAACCGTGCGGAAATACATGCCAAACCACTGCGTGGGAGGACCGGGCAAGCGTTGTCAAGCGCAACGGTGGTCCACCTTCCTCCGCAATCATGCTCAAGGCATCGTGGTGTGTGACTCCTTCGTGGTCGTCACGGCGACCTTCCGTCTCCTCTATGTCTTTGTGATGATTGCACATGAAAGACGCCGACTCCTCCACGTCAACGTCACGGCGCATCCCACTGCTCAGTGGACCTTACAGCAGTTCCGAGAGGCGATGCCGGTCGATCACGGATACCGGTTTCTGATCCATGATCGCGATTCGATTTTTTCCAACCAGGTGGATCGAGGCGTCCGTCATATGGGACTACGCGTGCTCAAAACGCCGGTGCGGACGCCGGTGGCGAATGCGATCTGTGAACGGGTTATTGAGACACTTCGACGAGAGTGCCTTGACTTCGGGATTGCGCGGAACGAATGTCATCTCTTTGGCCTCTTGAAGGAGTGGGTGACCCACTACAACGAGGGCCGCCCCCCCATGGCCCTCGGTCCGGGTATCCCGCGACCCAGAGCTCCCTTGCCAGTGTCACACCAAGTCCATCGACATCAGATTCCGAGAGGTCAACGTGTGGTGACGCGCTCTGTCTTGAACGGCCTGCACCAGGACTATGGACTCGAAAATCAGGTTGCATGAGAACGAAGGCATGTTTTACGACTGATAGTCGAACAAGTTATTGTTTTTTGATGTAGCGACACATCTACAAATGGCAAAGTTCCGGCGCATTTCCTTACTGGAGTCCAGCTGGAGAGGGGGATACTGTGGACACACCATTAATCGTTGAACTGATTCCCGATCCCGAACTCGGTGGATTTACTGCCCGCATTCCCGATATCCCGGCTTACGGCGAAGGAGAGACGGAGGATGAGGCCATTGTGGACCTCAAAGAAGCCCTGCGGGCCTATATTGAGGCCTTTGGCATCGATGATGCCGTTGCTCGTGCGAATGTGCCTCTCACTCTCCGGCCTCTGGACTGGACGCTTCAGGATCTCACCTCACCCCGTGGCTAGACTACCGCGGCCCAGCGGTCAACAAATGGTGCGCTTCTTAGAATCGCGAGGCTTTACGGTGGTGCGGGTGCGCGGAAGCCATCATGTCATGGTGCGAGAGACCAAGCGCACGTCCATTCCAGTGCATGGCAACAGTGCGCTCAAAATCGGCACGCTGCGGGGTATTCTCCGCGACATTGACATGAGCCCGGACGAATTCGAACGCCTCTGGGATGAGCGATAGGTAATAGCGTATCACCGGTACGAGGATCGGCCTCCAGCATGGCTCACATCCTCGCTTCGTTCGTATCCGTCGGGGCCAGAGACGTATGGATCCGACAGGCCTGACCGATGTGGGAAGCTCCAGGGAGGTGCACTTCGCTCGTTGTTTGCAGTTCCTGGAATGCGACGATCCGCGGCTCCTCCCACAGAGGGTGGTGCCGCGGGAGGAGCGAATCGAGATGACAGCAGGCGATAGGAAAGGTGCCGATGCGGTTTTGTCGCAAGTTTTCGTTTGAGGCGATTTGTGGTATGGTCTCTCCTCTAACTCATGCTGCAAAGGAGGAGAGAGACGATGGCGATCAGCTTCAAAGGGGCCCATTTCCCTCCAGACATTATTCTGATGGGCGTCCGCTGGTATGTCGCCTATCCTTTGAGCACGCGCCATGTTGAAGAACTCATGCTGGAACGTGGGATCCACGTGGATCACTCCACCATCAACCAGTGGGTCGTCACATACAGCCCCCAGCTGGAGGAAGCCTTCCATCGGCGCAAGCGCCCGGTGTGGGTCAGCTGGCGTATGGATGAAACCTACATTAGAGTGAAAGGCGAGTGGAAATATTTGTACCGTGCGGTCGACAAATACGGCGAAACTATTGACTTTCTGCTGACGGAGCACCGGGACAAAGATGCCGCTTTACGCTTCCTGAAAAAGGCCATCCGCCGGAACGGTCTCCCCGAAACGATCACGATTGACGGGAGCGACGCCAATAAAGCGGCCATCAAAAGCTACAACGCCGAGCACGGGACGTCCATCGCCATTCGTCAGGTCAAATACTTGAATAATGTGGTAGAACAAGACCATAGAGCCGTCAAACGGATCACACGGCCGATGCTCGGGTTCAAATCGTTCGAGGCCGCCCAAGACACGCTGGTCGGGATCGAACTCATGCACATGATCAAGAAACGACAGATGGTGGTGAAGGCTGGAGACGAAGGCCGCACTGCGGCCGAACTGTTCTACTCCCTGGCTGCTTAATCCCCACCCAGACAGGGGCAACTGTCCCTTCATGACCCCCCTGAGCAAAAATTGCGACAAAGCCGGCGGCATGGCTCGAGGAGCCCAGCCGCACGCAGCTCCGTCGTGAGTTCGAAGACGAAATCGAGGCGCTGACGCGCGCGTTCACCGCGTCCTAGGCGGTCCAGAGCGGCAGGCGACGCGCTGCCACTGCTTGGCCCCTGGCTGCAGGGGTGTCCCCTCCCGCTCCTTCGGAGCGATAGGTGGCACAAAACCCCCCTGCAATTGGTGGAAAACGAGCATTGAATTTCCAGGGGTTAGAGCATCGCAAAAGTGCGGTGACACACCCCTAGTTTTGTGTCAGGCCGGAAGCCAGGGCACGCTCCTCGCATGCTCCTCTCGTTGTAAAAAACAAGAATCAATGAGACTACACAAGCATTCACGTGGACTGAGTGGCAACCTTCCCATGGACTGGGTTGCAGGAATCCGTGGAATACGCACCTTGCGGGAGACGTACGGGGTTGCCATGTTCCGTCTCAGTCACACACGAATGGGGTAGGCGCGCTCTGTCCACCGGTAGCGTAGATGCCCATGACAAGGAAGCGAGGAGTCCTTGTACCCGCTACAGTGCCGTTTTGGCTCAAGCCTGCCAGCACCTTTGGCTTGTTTTCTGTGACGACGTTTATCGAGCGTTCACCTGGGTTCGCCCTACCATCCATCCTAGTCCCTCTCCGTCGCGGTGCTGACAGATACATCGGCCCCTCACGGTTTTGATGCCAGCCGGTGGGCTGTGGGTCCATTGTCCGGAGGCCCTGTACGAGTCGTTACCTTCCCGCACATCTCCGTAGGAGACCGCTGATGGGACAGCGGGTTGTGTCGTGGCATGACGCCAAGCACAACAATGACTAAGATGACCTCATGTCGCAGCCTCTCCTCAGAACCGTGCGAACCAGTCATCTGATCACGTCAGTATTGTTTCAGGTTGGGTAGCGTTGTACGGTAGTACCCGTCAGGAGACGCCGGCACGCGGGGCTGCCACCGCTGGGCTGGACGGGCCCGCCAGGAGGGCTTATGATGGAGAAAATGTTGGTGGAGGGAGGCTAGTCAAAGGGTCCAGAAGGACTCGACGATGGAGAGACTTGGATGGTTTTGGTGGAGGGCAGAATGCTTCTATGACAGGTACTCGGTCCTCAGATCTGTGAGCTTGTGCCTCGCGTGGGCTGTAACACAAGGAGGTGCCCTATGGCTGAGTTTCACTTTCTGCATTTAACGGATCTACACATCGGTTCTTCGACTCAGAGAGCGTATTGGCCCGGCTCTAAAGAAG
>Ga0081455_10004288_pt1 | contig 16056 bp, 25 predicted proteins | sample TabmetS3T2R1_FD_70207 | JGI IMG/M metagenome (GOLD analysis project Ga0081455, IMG submission 70207) | Tabebuia heterophylla rhizosphere microbial communities from the University of Puerto Rico - S3T2R1 | ecosystem: Host-associated > Plants > Roots > Rhizosphere ... | reverse complement strand
GCGGCGTCATAGCCGAAGATATGAAGGCCTGTCGGGAATTCCCGGCAGGCCTTCTGCTTTTGAGCATCTATCTACCTGATCAGATTGCCTGCCGACGTGAATCGTGCTTGCAGCTCTGCATAGGTGCTGGTCACGGGAAACTGCGGGAATTCCTTCGGGAGGTGGTCGGGCGGGCGAAAGAAGAATCCGGCATCGGCTTCGCCCAACATGGCTGTGTCGTTGTACGCATCCCCCGCGGCCATCGTGAAGAAGTTCAGGGCCTTGAAGGCAGCCACCGAATGCTTTTTTTGATTTTGCATACGCATATGGTGCGCCAGAATCTTCCCGCGGCCGTCAATCTCTAATTGATTGCAAAAGAGCGTCGGGTAACCCAGTTGACGCATCAGCGGTAAGGCAAATTGATAAAAGGTGTCGGAGAGGATCACGACTTGGCACCGCTCCCTGAGCCACGCCACAAATTCCCTCGCGCCGTCCAAAGGGCCCATGTTGGCGATGACCTCCTGGATATCGGTGATCGTCAGCTTGTGTTGACCGAGAATCGCCAGGCGTCGCTTCATCAGAGCGTCGTAATCCGGCATCTCACGAGTGGTAATTTTCAATTCATCGATACCGGTCTTGAGCGCGACATTGATCCAGATTTCCGGCACCAATACGCCTTCCAGGTCTAGGCAGGCAAGCACAGGCTTCTGCATCGGCACTCTCCTTTCGGGACGAATTCGATAATCGGGTCAGGGCATTGGCGACTGCCCGCGTCGCTCAAATTCCTGATTCAGGATACGCCACATCGTATCTAGCATTCGGTCGATGAGGTGGGAACCTGCCCACTGTTTGGTCGTTGCTCGATGATGCTGTCTCGCCCAGTCCAGGGCAAGCGGGAGCGGGATGAGCCGAGGGGCGCTGCCACTGACCGTGGCCCAGAGTAAACCTAGCACCGTCCCAATGCGGACGGAGACGGGAAGGGGCTCAACCGGATTTTCCACAAGATTATCGCAGAGCTCGGCGGGCGTCGTGACGAGTAATTCTCGGCAGGCCGCGGGCCGAGCTTCATAAATCGAACACATCTCGTTTTCCAAGAACGGACAAGGATGTCGCAGGGCATAATAGGCCCGATTGATGGGCTCCAGTTCCTCATCTGGAATCGGGCGTTCCGCATCGGCCACGGCTTGCAGCCGTTCGAGAAGACCGTGGGTGGCAAGTATAGCTTTGGATGAGGCGAGTTTTGTTTCTATGGTTTCACGTCGATCTTTCGGAAGCTGGTCGATGTACTCGAGAAGCGAAAAGGCTTCCGGCGGGGACAGCGGGACCAGCATCCGGCAGCAGGCGGCGCATCCCATCCGACAGGACACTGTCTGTCCAGCTTTTCTGGACTGGTGTTCCTCGAGCTTCAATATTTCCTCTCCGAGACGGCGTGCCAGGGGAACGATCGAGGTAATAGGAACAAATCCCGTAGGGACGTCCAACACCGTATTGAGACGTCCTGCCGGCGTATTCACCGCAATATCAAACCGCTCGAGTGAGGGGGCTGTCATTGACGCATCATAAAAAACCCCTGACCGGTTGGTCAATTGCGACCCTCCGGCAAGGGTCCTGCGGTTGCTCTCCCTCTCGCTTGGCCGCATAATGCAACGGGGGAAACGCGTATGGCACTCTCGGGTCACGTGGTAGGCCTGTTGAAAGAATATATGCATGATCTGGTCGTGCAAGCTGAACAGGAAGCAGCTGCACATGAAGCGTTTGGCTTTTCGAAGACCTCGTATCAGCCTGATCAAGCGATTGCCGATCTCTTGGCGATCCTCGACGATCGCATCGAATCGGAGGGGATCCAGGTCGGGCTCCCGCAGGAATTTCTACACGAGATGTGGACACTCTGTAACGAAGCCCGCGCGACGGTCACGGATCAGGTGTGGTTGGACTGGAATGTCAGCGGTCGTCCGGCTTCCAAAGCCAGGGTCCGTGAGGTGACGTACCAAGCGCTGATTCAGTTTCTTGAGGACAAGCGCTGATCATGACGCGTGCGCCATTCGCTCAACGCCCAAGCCGTAGTGTTTACGATGCTCTGTCATCCTAGAGCTTACCAGCCAGCCAATAGACGGCTATGCCGGCTAACTCCGTGACCGAAGGCGTCGTCTGTACGATCGCCCCATCGTTGGGCAATACATCGAATGGATCAAGTTCCTCCAAACTATCCCGCGGGCGATTCTGTATCGAAAAATCGCAAGGTACCGGTGTCACCTGGAATCCTTGTTTTGTGAAAATTGCAGCTGCCCGCGGGAGGTGGCTTGCCGATGTAACCAGCAGAATAGATACCGGACCCAGCAGGCGTCTAGCTTCGGTGGCGTTCTCGTAGGTGGTCCGGGACTGATCTTCAACGACCATCGCTTCCGTGGAGACCCCGAGCCGTTCTGCCCAGCGTTTCATTTCCGGAGCATTCTTAGGCGCATCCCTGAAGGCATGCTCGGTGCCGCCGGTGAAGACGAGCTTCGGTGCATACCCTTGCTGGTAAAGATCCACGCCACACATCGTCCGGTTCTTTGAATGCGAAGACAGATCCACCATCGGACGCAGCGTCCCTGGTTCCAGCACGCCTCCTCCCAAGACGACGATCGCTTCATACCGTTCACCGTTCGCCAGCGGTGGTTGGGAATGCCAGGCCTCCAGGCTCCCGAGGAGCGTATGAGCGATCAGGGGACTGGAAATCATCAATGACAGAATTAGCCCGCTGACAGAGCCGATTCTCGCCCATCGAAGCCGTCGGGGAGTGAAGGGCAGCAACAATGAGAACGTCGTCAGAGTCATGATGAGCAGAATCCAGTTGAGCGGGTAGAGCACGTACTTGACGAGCTTGTAGACTGCAAACAAGAATGGCGTCATTTCCATCTCGGAGCCCCCTAATAAGTGCGAATGGCTGGGCGATAGCATACCGATGAAGACAAAAATCGCAAGGCCCGGGTTTTTAAAGGAGTATGAAATGAAGAAGGGACGACGGTACTGGCTCGTCAAATCAGAGCCGGAGACGTTTTCGATCGATGATCTTGCACGCGCGCCTAGGCAGACGACCTCTTGGGACGGCGTTCGGAACTATCAAGCGAGGAACTTCATGCGCGAGATGGCCGTCGGTGACCATGTGCTGTTTTATCATAGCAACGCTGATCCGCCGGCCGTCGTGGGTAGCGCCGAGGTGGTGAAGACAGCCTATCCGGACGACACACAATTTGACAAACGCAGCGATCACTATGACTCAGCGAGTACAGTGAATCGTCCACGGTGGGAAATGGTGGATCTCAAGTTCCGGGAGAAATTTCCCGCCAGCCTGCCGCTCGACCGGCTTAGACAAGAACCAAAACTGAAGGGAATGGTCCTGCTCCGCAAGGGGTCACGACTGTCGGTGCAACCGGTGAGTGAGGCGGAATGGAGGGTGATTACACAACTAGCAGGCTGCACCCGTTAGGTCTTGGCTTTGCCGTTGTCCAGATGTCGGTGCTGCCAGTCCAGCCAGGCATGTCCGAGCTCGTGGGCAAGGATATAGCGCCGCCTGGTCACGGGAAGCTTTTTTCTCAAATAGATCGTCTTCAACTCGTCGTCCCAGATGCCATCGGCATTGGGATCGCGGCGGTCCATTTCGCTATCGGAAAGTTGGCGCACCGAGATCCGATATCCGAACGGCAAGACGACTCGGGATGGAATCCGCATCAATGCTCCCTCGCTGCAAGAAGTACGTGATAGCCTACCATAAACAACTCTTGCCCATCATGATCAAATACATTGTTAAATCAATAACTTATGTGGTATTTCTATCGGTCTTTACTACCGGCCGAAACATGGTACTGTGGTCCCCTTCGATGGCAATGAGCGAGAACTTCAGGAGGATTTATGAGCCCTAGCGCACGCCGCATTCTCGGCAGGAGAGTTGGGTTGATTGGGACAGTCTGGTTGGTGGGAAGTCTATCCGCCGTCTTTGCTGCTCCATCCGGATATGCCCCGCACGGCACTGTGACGGTAGATGGCGTCACGGTGCCGGATATTGGGCCGATGCCCACGCAAGTCCCGACGCCGCCCACGAATTTGAGCTATGCCCAAAAAGTCGAGTTGGGAAAGCAACTCTACTTCGAGACGCGCCTGTCCAAGAATAATTCTGTTTCCTGTGCCTTTTGCCACAATCCGGGGACCGGCTTTGCCGATGCCAGGCAGTTCTCTATCGGCGCATTCGGGACGTCCGGCGGTCGCCAGGCGCCTACCGTCTACAATACCGGCTTTATCCCACTCCAGTTCTGGGATGGCCGCGCTGGTTCCCTCGAGGAGCAGGCGATTGGCCCCATCCACAACCCAATCGAGATGGCCGAAATGCACGAGACGGTGGTACCCAAGATCGCCAAGATTCAGGCCTATCAAAAGCAGTTCCAGCTGATCTTCGGCGGTGGCGCAAGTCTGCAACACATTGCCGAAGCCATCGCCGCCTTCGAGCGCACGATCGTGTCGCAAAACAGCGCCTTCGACAAGCATGCGATGGGAGAGACCGGAGCGATGAATGAGGCCGCGGTGCGAGGATTGGCGATGTTTCGAGGAAAAGCGCGCTGCATCCTCTGTCATAACGGTCCAAACCTCACCGACAACAAATTCCATAACCTCGGGGTGCCCCAGGTCGGACCGCTCAAGGAAGATCTCGGCCGTTATATGGTCACCCGGGCTCAAAAAGACAAGGGCGCATTCAAGACGCCGACCTTGCGGAGCGTGGTCGAGACGGCGCCTTACATGCACGACGGGGTGTTCAAGACGCTCGAGGAAGTCATCGACTTTTTCGACGCGGGCGGAGGGAGCAACCCCAATCTGAGCCCCTTGATGAAACCGTTGGGTTTGTCTGCGGAGGAAAAGGCGGACCTCGTCGAATTTTTGAAGGCCTTGACCGGAGCACCGATCAAAGTGGAGGTGCCGAAGCTGCCCAAGTAACGGCCTCGTTACTTCTCAGCAGTGGTGTTCAGAGAGAAGGAGGAACATCATGCGAGCCAGGTGCATGCGACTATGCGGAGCACTGAGCCTGACACTGATCACGGGTTGCGCAGAAATGGCAGGCAGCGGTGCGAGCGTGATTGCGACGAAACCCACGCCTGCCCAGGGCTACACGATCCATGTCCTGGCGCCTCACAAGTATGAGGACGGGACCGTCCACGGTCCCTATCACCACTACTGCAAACCGATTTCTCCGGATGTCCTCCAATGTTTGTTGTTTGAATCGAGCGATCCTAACGCGCTCTTGACCGACATTGAATATTTTGTCGCAAAATCCGTCACGCGTGTGCATGTCCCGCTCGAGACGTGGAACAAGTACTATCATGATCATGAAGTCGAAATTGCGACGGGCCGTGTACAGGTACTCGATGTGCCGGAAGCGCAAGCTAAGGAAATTGCAGCGGCTGCGGCCAAGACGGATGGCATTATCTTTCACCTCTGGCCGGACGGGGCCAAAGCGCCGGACGGCACGGTGGGACACCCCCAGTCCGTCGGTCACATGCTGAGGACACAGTAAACATCATGGTCATCGATCGAGCAACGCGGAAGGTCCATGATTGAATCATCCTTTTGTTTTTTACCGGGGGTGGGCAGGACGACCGAGCGACGGCTTTGGCATCAGGGCCTTCTGACATGGACGGACTTTCTGTCTCGACCGTCGATCGACAAGATCGGTTCTGCGCGCAAGGTGCTCTACGACAGACAGGTCGGCAAGGCCATGGAACAATACGCCGGCGACAACGCTCGCTACTTCGGCGTTGTCCTGTCTCCTCGGGAACACTGGCGGCTCTATGAATGGCTGCACCCACGGGCGGTCTATCTTGACATCGAGACAGATAGCTTCGGCCAGATTACCGTGGTTGGACTCTATGGGCAGGGACGGTTGACGTCATTCGTTCGCGGGGAATCGCTGAATGCTTGTCGGCTTGCAGAAGCGCTCCGCCAATACGATCTGCTCGTGACATTCTGTGGAACGACATTCGACATTCCCATGCTGTTGAGCCAATATCCCGCACTACCGCTGGATCAGCCGCATCTGGATCTCTGTCTTCTCGGCCGGCGGTTGGGATACCGCGGAGGGCTGAAAGCGATTGAGCGACAGCTGGGTCTTAACCGAACGCAGGATTTGCAAGGAATGAACGGCGACGACGCGGTCCGTTGCTGGAATCGGTGGCGGCATGCCCGAGATGAAACGGCCAGAGCACAGCTCCTGCGCTACAATGAAGCCGACTGTGTCAATCTGGTGCCGTTGGCAGAGAGGTTCTGTCACCTGATGGCTCAGTCGACCAGACCTTCCTCAACCGCATAGCGAATCAGTTCGACGAGGTTTCGTACCCCCAGCTTATGCAGGAGCCTCGCTCGATAGGTGCTGACGGTTTTCTCGTTGATGTTGAGTTCTTTTGAGATCTCTTTCCGGCTCATACCTCTGACAAAGAGCGCCAATACCTGGACCTCGCGGTCGGAGAGCAGCGGCTGGGACACCATGACTTCCCTCGGCTTCTTGACCGCGCCGCCTTCGAGTGTCGTCTTCACCATCTCGATCAAATCGCGTGGCGGGCGTTCCTTCGAGAGATAAGCTACCGCGCCGGCGCGCAGTGCGCGTGCCGCATACTGTCTTTCCGAATACAGGCTGAAGACGATGATGGGGATTTCGGGCCGTTGGAGCTTGGTTTTCTTGATGACGTCGAGACCGTTTTGGCCCGGCAAATTGATATCGAGCACGACAAACGCCCAGGGGTATCCGCAGACTTCTTCAACCAGGCCATCTTCTCCGGAAGAGTCCTTGATGGTTACCGAGGGAAAAGCTCGTTGAAGCAATTCCTTGATGCCATCGCGCACGATGGGGTGGTCATCCACCACTAGCGCTTGTTTCATCACTCTCCCCGAACCGGCACTGGCCTCTTCGGTCGCACATGCTTCGACATGGCCAGCGCGAGCTGAACGATTAAGAGGTGATTTTCAATATACATCTGTTCGTCAACATTTAACGCAGCCCCTTCTTTCAAACGTTGTGCCAACTCGATACTATACCGACCATACAGTTTCAGAATGTCGCTCTTGTTGGCCACGGCACACCTAGGTCGTGAATTCCCCCAGGGGAATATAGATTAAACGCCCGAGTTGTCTATCAGCAAGTGCCTACGGAGTTGTACGATTGTGGGAATAAGCCGAGATGGCACATGACAACAAGGCGTAAATAGCGGGGATTTGCGTCAAGCGTGCCGCCGGTTACAGGAATTACGAGGTCCCTGCGTTCAACAAACACCTTTTAAATCCAACCTAAGCCATGCGTTTTAGCTGATAGTACGATTTGATGACCAAGCGTCAGGCGAGAATTCCGGTTCATCAGGCCAGCTCAAAAAATTGAAGTTGACACCAGGGTCATGTAAATGATATTGAGAGTACATATCAATTATGATTTAGCGGTCAACTGACTGCATCAGGACGAGGCCAGAGGTCGTAAGGCCGGAGCCCAAGGTATCGAAAGATCCTTGGGCTTTGTTTTTATGAAAGATGCATCCCACGGATGAACGAAAGGATAAACCATGACGGAATCCTGTCAAAAATGCGGAGGGTGGCTCGTGGTAGAAAAAATTCTCGCGAACTACGGAGTTGGTATGGAAGTTCGTTGCGTGAACTGCGGTTGGCAACGCCTTCACCAACAACTTCGCGCTCGCACAGACAGCCATAACATGAGAAGGGAAGCGTCCAAGTGATTGTTCCATCCCAAGGAGAGTTGCAATGAGACGAAACAGAACAAGGATGTTGAATTTTCGCGCGCCCGCGTTGGTGGACAGGAATCTCACCTATCTTTCCGGAACTCAATATCTCGGACACGTCACGGTAGTGTGCTTCATGCCTTATCCCGGAATTGTGGCGGCTGAGAAGATCGATCGTGTAACAGAGGGATTTCTGTGCGCCGGAGTCAGATTCCTGATCGTCGCATCGGGCGCGCGACCACTTCATCGGGTGTGGAGTGATCAGCAAGAGATGCCGCGCGCGCCGATCATGGGTGATCCCTGTGGACGGTTGCATCGGCTGTTCTGTGTCGTAGAGAGTGAACCGTTCCCTCGTTGTCGTACGTTCATCATTGATGACGCGGGTGTATTGCGTCTTCGATTCACGCATGATTTTAGCGATCACGACGTGGCCGCGATCCATCATCTGGTCACGATGGACCGTCTATACTTCGAAAGTGCGGTGAGGCCTGAGGCAGTGAGCGGCGAAGCGGAATACGTGCCAGTGTAGGCGTGATTGTTGCAGGAAATGTAAGGCGCACATGTCAACAGCGGAAACCATCGAGGAGGAATCTATGCAGAAGGATGTGCAAACGAAATTGGCTCTGTGCGGATGCGGAAAACTTCATTTCACCTATGGATCGGTGACTGTGCATTTTGATCATGATGAATTCTTCCTGTTCGCCGAATCTGTAAGTCGGCTGAGCGCTATGATGAGACAGACTTCCAACCGCTCTTCTGTGGTCTCGAAGATCCCTTCCGATGTCAGAATGTGCCATTAAGCTCAACAGGAGTGAGACATGAAATTTTGTCTTTGCCCACGGTGCCACCGGGAAAGTCTGTTTCAGACCGGCGCGTTCTGGGCCTGCGGTGTCTGCGGCTATGCGATCACGCAGAGCGCGTTGATGATCGATGAACGGCGACGCATGAAGGTCGGGACTCCTTTTGACCCACCGAGATGATTTCTTTCACTGAGGATCTATCATGCGCATGTATTCGTCACCCCGTCATGATGAAGTTGCTGCCCTGATTAGCCTCTTGGTATCCGTAGGCCTGTTGGTGGGCACCCTCGTCACGGTGTGGCTGTGGACGAGGTGACACACAGCCGGGGGGATCACCGGCGGTGCTAATTCGTCAGTGTGTAATTATTTGGTGGGTGGCGACCTGACGTGAAAGTCTTTGTCGGGTTCACCGGCGTTAGTCTTCCACGCCGACGCCGATCACAATGAGAACCGCATAGTCCTGCTTCGTGCAACCTTCGACCGGAGGCATCGCTCCTCCTGGCGCAACTGGGAACGCAGTCTTCTGCACGTTCGCCGGCGAGCACGAACTACCATCCGCTGCCGGCGTATAGCGCGCGGAGCGGCAGGCGAGGTGCGTCACGTCGTAGAGCGTCGCGCCTTTATCGAGCTCCCAGCGCCTGTCGCCATTCCTGTCCGCGGGATGAATGGTCAGCACAGCCGTCACATCGCGGGCGCCCGTGACCACGTACTTGCCGGGAGGGAGCGGAAAGGTTGGCTGCTCCATGATCAAGCCGTGTTCCTCCAGCCACCAGTCCTTGCCGTCGAATCTCCAGCGCGCCGGGGCGATGCCACCGGCATCCTTCAACCGTTTATAGCTGTTCAGCTCGACGCCCCGAGGACCGGGGTCCAGAGGCCACAGACCCCACGATTGTGCGCCACTTCCTGAGGTCGCACGTGGATCGCCCAACGCTGCGATGAACTGTGTCGATATGCGCTGGAACTTCGTCTGACCCCCGCCTGCGGCATGGGCTTGGCTTCGATTCAGATTGAATGAGGGGAGGGCGAACGAAGCGGGCAGAAATAGAACCAGGATGAGCAGAGAAAACGTAGAACGGGTGGAAGAATCACCCTCTTTTCTTGTCATCTTTGCTCCTGTGTCTCGTCGCCGTTATGCGTCGGTTCCACACCAGGGCATGAACGCGTCGCAGGAACCTAATTTTAGGCTGCATGGCGTCGGACCCGCAACAGGGAGGAGGGGCCATTGAATCTTCTGGGTCGTCTTGTCTTGGTAGCAACGTGGTAGCAGACTAAATTGTCGGCCGCGCCAAGGACTATAGTCTTGTGCGATTGTGTGGCTTCAACGAAAATACATTCGTCGCTGAAGAACACCCCCCAAATGTGACCTGAACTTCTCGGTCGTTACGCCCCCCGACAAGGTCCGCACGTTTTTTCTTCTGGCCGAAGATGTCCAGCTAACTATCGGGAATCCGAAAAATATGGATGCTTTGATCCTTCTGTAAGCAACGATCAGGCTGAGTTTTCTTCTTCCGGTCGGAAACAGCCACCAGAGTATGTCGGTCGAGCCAAGCAATGCCCTCCACGTTGTGATAGCTCTTGTTAGGGAAGCGGTAGACGACTTCCGACTCCGGTACCACCGCGCGGGCCTTTTCGTCGATCCGCGCAACCCAGAGGCGGGCGGAAGCCTGCGAGATCACGGCAAGCTGCCGATAACCATACGTCAGAGCAGCATAGTCCTCGAACTCGGCCTTTCGTGGCAGTTGAATCCGGTGCGAGGCCTTCCACCCACCGTCTCGGTCGCGAACGAAAACTTCGATGCGACCCTTGCCCTTGTGACCTGCCTCACAGAGCGCATACAGGTATTCCCGGCGGCCGCGCCACATGTGTGCGAGGCCTTCGAAGCCCTTGTTGTGCCTTGTCAGGGGGGAAGGCAGCCGCGTACAGCGGACGAATCGGGCGCCCTCATCATATTCAGCCACAAATCCCCGGAGCAGCCCGTCGAAGTCCTCCACCGACTCGACCAGACAGAACACTCTACGGTTCCGGTGGTCGATGCTGATGTCCTCGAATCCCGATCCTAGGCTTGGCGCGGGTAGAAGCGCGTTAGTTGCGTGGCGCTTGAGCGAAAGATTGATGCGCGCCACCTGATTGAGATTGTCGAAGGCCACTAGCGCGGTGGTGTCGTCGACCAGCGCGACTCCGCTCGCCTCCAGCCGGCTATGCTTCGTCCTACCCGGCAGCAGCCGGAAGAGCTTTTCCTCACGAATCAGTTGGAGTTTTCGGCTCACGATTCTTGAACTGCGGGGATTGCATCTCCCGATGTGATCTGACGAAGCCTCACGGTGTAAACAGCAAGTCAATGATTCAAAAACGTCTTGAGGATATCAGATTGACTCGGCTCCGGAAAAGCGCCTAAAAGAATGTACATTCCAATAGGCTGCAGGCGGTTTATTGGGCGGGAGTGAGTCCGAGCCATTCCAAAGCCTCTTCCGGGGTACCAAAAACCTTGATCTTCATGCCTCGATTCACCGCAACGGTTTCTCCGTACCTATCCGGATCACGAAGGGGCTCATTGAGAACATAGGCAAACCGCGGGACGAATCTGTATTCTCGGACCAGCTCCCTCGTTCCTTGCGCTACAAATTCGCCGTAGAGAAAGCGCTCGTACTCTCGGGGTTCTCCCTTCACGTTTCGACCATCCAGAAGCACTTTCTCGGCCTGGCATTGAGCAACAGCCCGAAGCATCTCCATGAAAGCCCGCGTTGCTTCCTCCAGCGAGAAGTCGCCGTTTGCTTCAACCTTGAGAAGGCCAGATTCAAAACGCATCTGCTGCCGCATACTCATTGGCGAAGCCGCTCCCTTCACGTCCCGACGATCAAAAAGTACTCTTGTCGGCTTGGTGTTGAGCAACAGTTCAGTTCCAAGCATTTCCGAGAAGGCTCGGTTTGCGTCTTCGCAGCGAGAATTCACCGGTCACCTCAATCTTGAGGAGACCCCTTTCGAAACGCATCTGCTGCCGCGCGTTCCAACGCTCGTTTTCTGGCCTCATCCTCCACTTTCGTCGCAAAGTCCGAGAGCTGCGTATTGGCTTGGCCGATCTCCTGAGCGGCTCCCTCAAGAAGGAAAAGTGATATTTGCACAGTAAAGAGCGTTTTATGAAATGCTGTATCGAGCTGTCCGTCCTGCGGATAGTAGGCGAGGTGTTGGCGATACTTTTTTAGATCCCTTTCGTTGGACGCGATGAAGCTCCTTAACTTGCTTTGCCATAACGCCAGACGAATGGTGCTCACTGTCTCTTCCTGGTTCAAAGGAGTGAGAAGAAGATCGAATGCGCCTTGCTCCAATGCTCGGCGCGAAGAGGCGATTTTCGCGGATCGAGTGGTGAGCACAAATGGTATGTGCGGCTGACTAAGTCGATTGTGTTTCACCAGAAAGAAATCGTCGTTCTCGGCGAGATCGACACCGCTGATGACAAGCTTGTACGGTGGCTGAGAATGGAATAATTTGATGACGACGCGATTGTAATCGGGGCACACATCACAGCCAAAGCCGAGCCAAGTATCCTCGATGGCCCGCCTCAACACTTCAGCAGTGCCGAAATGGTTCTCGGCAATGAGGATTTGTGGCAACCGACTCGGAACAGACTGAGATAGATCCTCTTCCATGAGAACCTCTCTCCTTAAGATTGGAGGGCTTGTCTAGGCAGTACAGCCTAGTGTTCTAATCTGGATGGGCAAACTAGGGAGAACACTAGGGCTTTAAAATGCTTGAGCTGTCAAGTATGATGTCTCATGCACGGTCAGGATAACCTTAAGATTCTTCAGCTGCTTACAGCATTCAAATCGGCCAGCATATTTCTACACAGGTACTTGCAGCAGCGGCGGCCACTTAGTTCTTCCCAACTGAAATCACTATCCCTCACAGTCTCGATGACCCAGTTTTTTCTCGAACGATGGATGCAACACCATCGCCGATCTACGAATTCGCTGGAGGGAAACGTCAGGGCTGTTGCGGCGGTGTTCGGTCGACTTGGGGGCCTGAAGGGCGGAAAGGCAAGGGCAAAGAAACTGTCGGCGAAGAGACGGGCTGCGATCGCCAGACGCGCGGCGTTAAGCAGATGGGGCAATCGGATGAAACCGGTTTATGATTGATAGCTATGCTTCGGCATCGTTGACGAACGGAGGGAAGCCAGCCTGGTTTGCCACAACGCGAGATGGGAGATGGCTCTTCCGCTGATTGTGGATCAGCTACACCGTCTATGGTCTGGAAACATTGACGGCCAACTATTATCAGTGCCGAGGGGGTAAGGAGCACTAAGCTCCTAGTAGATGACAAGACGACAGGAAACTGACCCGCGATTCGCTGACTTGCGGACCAGCCTGCAGAGTCCTGAGAAGCCCCGGGTCAGAACGCATCAACGAGAACTTTGAACCCACCGTAGGCCATACGTTTGACGTCAAAAGGCATATTCTTCGGATCGCCCATGTCCCGTATCTGTGGGTCTTTCATCACCTTAGCGTTCACGCGATCGCGATGCGCTCGCGACTTGTAAACGATGTACGAGAACACTACCGTTTCCCCGGGTTTAATCTTCATCTGCCGTGGGAACGGAACTCCCATCTTCACCTTGAGATCGTCACCCGCACATTCCTTGTAATCAAGAGCGCCGTATTTCCGCCAAATCCTTCCTGCCTTCGCGGCCAGGCGACGGTAGGCCGACAGGTTCTTCTTCGGCACAGGCAAGAGAAATCCATCAACGTAGTGCATGTGTGCCTCCTTGAGTGCGATGCTGTTCGTTTAGCTGAGCCGCATCTTAACTCAAATCCTGTGATGTCGCCGTCTTGTCAGCAGTGAATTAAATGGTGGGATGACCGAGTGTCACTTTTTTGATCGCCGGATAGAGTTCCTCAACCGCATTCGACTTTAGATAAACTCCCATAGCCCCAGCCCTTTCCATCGCATCGGCATGGTAGCCATACGCATATTCTGACAAGCCAATAATCTTCACATGGGGATGTTTGAGTCTGATCTCCCGAGCCGCGGCGATCCCATCCAGTGCGGGCATGCGAATATCCATAACGACTATGTCAGGCTGAAGTCTGTCTACAGCCCTGATGGCTTCTTCACCATTTGTTGCCTCGCCCACCAATTCCATATCGGGATAGCCTGCGAGGATTTGTTTGAGAATCCGACGGACTAAGGATTCATCATCGACGAGCAACACGCGAATAGATGCCATAGGTTCAACAGCCGTGTGAAAAGTTTTGGAACTAGCCGTCGATAATATAATACCCCTCGCAATCAGGTTTTACTAGTAGAATCAGTATGTTACGACCGCCTACAGGTTTGTAGGCGGATGATGAAGGACTGTCACTGACAGCTTAACGTTAAGCGGGAAATCAGTACTGCCCGAGAAGTGGATCAAGCTCTCCGCTTCAACTCAGACTCATGTAGCGCCCAAGAGAGTTCGAGAGATTCAGCACTCTGTCTGATTTGTTGGAGTGTGAGCCTGTATGTTGCTCGCACATCCTTCATCGAGGCTCGCAGTCGATGTGTTTGGGAGGGATTTCCTACCGAGGAGGATTATGCGGCACCTGAGATTTCGTGCGATTACCGTATGGCTTGATTAGCCTCTCCCTTTCGGCAACTGGCCTTTGCGTTCAAGCTCAGCAACATGTTCAAGCAGCAGTTGGAGGATGTATTTTTGGATGCTTTGACCTCCGCTTAAGGCGGCGGCTGCCTTCAATTTGTTCACAACATCTGAGGGTACATTTCGTAGATACACAACCTTAGGCTTAGTAGCCATGAGTACAATGATATAGGATTCACTCCTACAGACACAACCCACCCCTTTACGGCTCACTATCAAAGATTATACTATGCTAGCAACTGTCGCAGTGCTGGCATGCGGTGATAAAGCGCTGAGTATGATATGGCGAAGAGCAGCAAGCCAGACTTTCTGAGGGAGGAGCGGCTCCTAGCGTGTCTGATGTTCCTGAGCTATCTGCGCAAGACCGGCGTGACAAATATGTTTGAAATTCGGCTGAAACTGCGCCATGCATTCCCCGATCTCACGACGAATCAAGCTGCCGAAGTCATTGCGTATTGGATGTACACGTTCGCCGCTGCGTGACCTAATGCCGTCACCTAGCGTGTTCTTTGAAGCTGCAGTGACCTGCGGTTTGTTAGTTTCGCTGGTCTCGCACTTAAATAATTCAGATCTTTCAAGCACCAGCTACCACTGCACGATGGAGGATGCTCAAGTATTTTCCGCTCATGTTATGAAGCGGAGAATGCCTTCGCCACCGATATAATCCCTAGGCGCTGTTAGATTTGACAGTTGTGCTACTTGGCGGCCATTGGTGTCCAAAGAAGGCTAAAACGGTCCCCCCACACGGTTCCCAGACGGTTTCCGTGCTCTGCACTGAGTGTTGGGTAAGTCCGCGAAAAGTGGTGGGCCGTGTAGGGGTCGAACCTACGGCCCGCTGATTAAGAGTTCAGACACCAGCCTACCTGAGCCAACCCAGGACGATCTATCCGGAGGAAAAATCAAGGAACCGAATGAACCGTGATCATCCTGGATTCTCGTAACTTTGCCTGATCTGGTAGCAAAGTGGTAGCAGGTATTTTCGAAGACACTGCTTGTCTCCATCCTCAAGGATATGCCGACGGTAGCCAATCGATACACGGAAGGCCCTCGATCGTGTCATTCTGGCAGCACAATGTGCTTGCTGCAGGTGGAACCGCCCCAATACAAAACATATCGTAACTTCGTCCAATGACCCGCGGAGGGCTAAACGGCCTTAAACTGGAACCTTGATACCGACCATTCGTCCTAAGTCACAACGGTTTCAGCGCTGTTCATGGTCTGCCTGATGGTGTTGCTACGGCTGCTTATGCCAGCATGAATAGCAGAACGTCTATTGCAATGCCGAACAGAAATAATAGTATGTTCATGGTTTTACCCCCATCTCCTCCAAGGCGGTGGCGTTAATGATAAGTTGAAAATACACTATCGCAATTATGCTGTTGCTCATGGTGGCACCTCCACTCCTCAGTTTTGAAGTTTTGCTCTAGCTGCTCATTCACTTATCTTGCTGTCTCACTGCCAATGTAACGGGATCAGATGAATTGACTGTGAAGGCACCATGAAAAAATCTTCATCACGACCCTTTTGCCCAAAATGTTGTCGGCTCGAAGGCCTTTTAGACGATTCCATGTCACGTCATGAGCGACAAGGTCGATGAGGTTGACTAGCAGAACTTAGGCTTTCTCTATTGCGAGACTGTGAAACGCATATTGAACCAAAAGAACGCACATCAAGTACGGGGCGAAACGGCGCGTCGAGCGCTAGTGCTTGCCTCGTTACTTAGGAGCCACTTTTTAAACGTGACGAGTTCCATGTGATCCGAGCACCGCTTTGGTGGAAAGGTGTTCCCGCTTCGCTTGCTCTATCCAAAAGCGTGGTGGTATTGTTCGATACTCGGTGGTCATCCTATTTTGCCTTTTCTTTTGGAGGATCCGACCATGCTACCGGGACAAAAACCAGGACG
>Ga0081455_10004287_pt1 | contig 16057 bp, 17 predicted proteins | sample TabmetS3T2R1_FD_70207 | JGI IMG/M metagenome (GOLD analysis project Ga0081455, IMG submission 70207) | Tabebuia heterophylla rhizosphere microbial communities from the University of Puerto Rico - S3T2R1 | ecosystem: Host-associated > Plants > Roots > Rhizosphere ... | reverse complement strand
TGCGCCGGTGGCGGTGCTTGCGCGAAGGAGTGCTCTCGATGCCCGGGCGTAGGCGCGCCGCTGCTTTGCGCTACGACGGTTCGGTTGACGGCGCTCCTCGCGTCGTCGCTTCAGGCTCGGGCGAGGTCGCCGAGCGCATCATCGCCATGGCTTTGGAGCATGGGGTGCCGGTGCGGGACGATGCGGCCCTGGCCGAGGCTCTGGCCCGGTTGCAGGTCGAGGCTGAGGTGCCGGTCGAGTTGTGGGCGGCTGTGGCTGAGGCATTGGTCTGGGCTTATCGGCTTTCGGCGTAGTTGGTCGGGCGGGGCCGGGTCACTCATTCCCCGGGCACTTCGTCGATCGCCCGGGGAACGAGCGCCCGGCCCCGCCTGCGACCACCGCGCCCGCACTGCCAACGCGTTGCCTCCCGCCCGCGCCTGCTCCGCCCGCGACCCTCGTCGTCCTCGGTGCCCGCGTCCTACTGCGCCTGTCGCGGCAGCGATGGCCGCTTCCGGCCGATGACCGCAGATACACGGTCATCGGAGATGCGTTGGTGGTTCCTGGACAGGCCTCTGGCGGCCGGCTCCACCGGGGTTTGCTTGTTGCGGCCCTGTGCCGCCTGACGGCGGCTTGGTGGCGGCCGGTGTTTGGCTAATGCGTTCGCGATTGCTCGCGCTTCATGTGTGAGACGTACGGCAGCACCGCGCCGGCGATCGCAAGCGCCGCCCCTGCGTACGCGGCGGCGATGCCCAACGTGGTCGCGCCAAGGACTACGAGCGCAACACCGGCGAGGCAGATCGCGATGTAGGGGGCGTAACGCACTGTCTTCAGGCTAACCCAGGGTGGCAAGGATGACTACGACGAAGATGCCAACGACGGCTCCGACGAGTTGCCCCAGCATCGCGACTCGGCCGAGTCGGTCGGGGCTGAGCCTCGACGCGGCGCCCGCGGTCGTCGCGAAAAGCCCGCCGAAGCCGGCAAAGGTGAGGACAGACGTCAGGTCGACGACGTCCGGAAGCAATTGCACGCGTGTCACAAGGACGGCGCCGAGCACGCAGGTGATCGCGCCGAGGCTCACGAGTAGGAGGAGTTGTCGAGGCGGCGGTATTCGCCCCCTGAGGCGGCGCTGGAACCACAACGTCCACTACCACCCGCCCGCTGTCGCGATGCTCGCGGACGCGGGTGGCTGTGCGGGTGCACGTCGGCGCCCGGCGCGATCTCGTAGGACGCGAAGGTCATGTGGTCGGAGTGGAAGAAGCGCCCGACCCAGCCCGGCCGCGGTTCGCGGGGCGGGAGGTCGGCGATCGTCAGGAACGGCACGCGCGCGCTCACTCCATCGCGAACGTGAACATGCGGTCGGCGTCGATCCGCGCGTAGACCCCCTCCTCGAGGATCCGCAGCCACGCTTCGCCGTACTGCGGCAGGTAGATGTCCATCAGGACCTGCTTGAACGCGGCGTGCTCGTCGCCGTGGACGTCGATCGGGACGGCGCGGCCGTGGATGGTGATCGCGAGCTCCTCGCCCGGCAGGTGCGTCGCGCTCACGTGTGGCCGGGCCCGGATGTGCCTGAAGCGCATCGAGTCAGGGGCCGAACCGAAGTGGAACGCGCCCTTGTAGAAGATCCCGTCTACCGGGCCGGTGAGCGGTCGCCCGTCGGACGTGACCGTGGCGAGCACCAACAGGCGCATCCCCTGCAACCGCTCGGCGACCTGCTCGGCGGTCAGGCGCCGCTCGGGTTCGTGGATGCGCAGCAGGTGCTCGCCGGCCGACGCGTAGCTGCGGTCGATGAGCTCCTGCAGCCTCGCGAGGTCCTCCGCTGTCTCGTGCACGCGTGCAGCAAAGCACGTCGGCGCGCGTCAGCGCCGGCGCCTGAGGTGGCCCAGCGTCAGACGGCCTTCGGCGCCGGTGAAGAACACGGCCCGCGCCGCGACGAGCAGGTAGGCGACGGCGGCGGCGCGCGGCAGCAGCACTGCGCCGATGAGGATCGCCACGCCATAGAGGGTCGCGCCCACGCCGCCGCCGCCGAAGCGCCAGGCCGCTGGTGGCGGCGGGGCGTCCTCGTGCAGGAGCGCGGGACGCGCGGACGCGTACCGCCAGATGAGGAGCAGCAGGACCTCGATGACGCCCGCGGTCACGCCGTACACGACGACGGCCGCCCGCTCGGCCTCCTTGGTCGAGTGGAACGCCTCGGCGACCAGGCCCGTCGGAAACGGGAGGAACGCGGCGACCATGAGCAGCGCGATATTGAGACGCAGCAGCCCGGGATCGATGTAGCGCAGCCGCTCGAACAGCCGGTGGTGCGTGATCCACACCGCGCCCACCGTCAGGAAGCTCGTGACGTACGCGAGGTACGCGGGCCACTCCCGTGCGAGCGCGCGCCACAGGTGCTCGAACTGCCCCGGCTCGATCTTGATCTCGAGCACGAGCAGCGTGATCGCGATCGCGAACACGCCGTCGCTGAACGCCTCCACGCGACTCGTCGACCAGCGCTCGCCGACGTCATGGCGCGAGTGGACACCCACGGAGCGCCTGTTTCGACGGCGAGCCGCGAACTCATGCGCGCGGCGCGCCGCCGCGCAGACTCAGGCGACCAGGGCGAAGAGCTGCTCGTCGGCGGACAGCGCCTCGCGCAGCGTCTTCTTCATCGCGGTGTGAATCTGGCACACACGGCTCTCGGAGACGCCGAGGATCTCGCCGATCTCGGCCAGCGTCAGGTGCTTGACGTAGAGCAGCACCGCGACCTCGCGCTCGCGCCGCGGCAGCCGCGCGAAGGCCGCGCGGAAGCGATCCTTCGCCTCGCTGTGGGCGGCCGCGTGGAGCGGATCCTCGCGTGGGTCGTCGCCGGCGATCGTGTCGAGGCGCTCGATGGTCGTCTGGTCGTCGGCGAGCACGGGCGTGTTCAGCGACGTGACCTCCGAGCGCGCGATCTCGTCGCGGCGGCGGCGCAGCTCGTCGACGGGAACGCCCAGGGAGTCGGCGACCTCTTCGTGGGAAGGGCGGCGGCCGTGGAGCACGGTGAACTGCTCGACGACCTTCTCGATGTCGCGCTCCCAGCGGCGCACCGAGCGGGGCGCCCAGTCCTGGCGGCGCAGCTCGTCGAGCACGGCGCCGTGGATGCGGGTCCACGCGTACTGCTCGAGCGTCGCGCCCTTCTCCGGGTCGTAGCGCTCGATCGAGTGGATGAGCGCCTCGAGGCCGCAGGCGATGAAGTCCTCCGCCTCGCAGCGGGCGGGCATCTCGCGCAGCTTCTTGTAGACGATGTACTTGACCAGCGGAGCGAAGGTCAACACCAGGCGGTCGCGCAGGGCTCGGTCGTTCGTGCGGCGGTACTCGCGCCACAGCGCGAGCGAATCCTCGGACGACATCCTGCGTCCCGCGCGACGGTGCGCGGTGGCGAGCGTCATTGCTCGTTCTCTCCTTCAACGACTGAGGGACCGGACGGGGCGTCGTATCGGTCCTTTCTCCGGTGCACTTGAACTTCTGGACGCTCGTCTGACCCCCATCCCCACTTCTGGGGAGTCTCAGGTTTCCGATGCGGGCGCCGATGAACGCGGGCATGGCCCTCCGTCTCATCGACGCCCCGGATCCCCCCAGGCAGTCCGCCTCCGGCGCAGCTTCCCCCGCCCGCCTCGCGGCCGACGCCGCCACGCGCCTGGCCGCCGGCGACTGGACCGGCTACCGCGCGCTCGTCGCCGAGGCGCTGAAGGACGCCGACGTCCACCGCCGCTACCACGCCTGCCGCACGATCGTCGAGGCCGGCCTCGCCGCCGGCGCCCGCCCCGCGGTGCTCGTCGCCACGGCCGCCGCCGCGCTCGATGCCCTCGACGCCGACCCGCGCGAGCCGGTGTTGCTCAACTACGCGGGCGTCGCGCTCTACGAGGTCGGGGCGCTGCACCTGGCCGAGCCGCTGTTCAGGGCCGCTCGCGGGCTCGACCCCGAGCTTGCGCACGTCGGGCGCAACCTCGCCGAGTGCTCGCGCCGCCGGCGCAACGGCGTGAAGGTCCTCCCCCAGATCGCCGGCGCCGTGCGCGAGCTCGAGCCGCGCGCGAAGAAGGCCGCGGCCGCCGCCCGCCCGGCCGAGGGCCTGACGCTGAGCCTGTGCATGATCGTCAAGGACGAGGAGGCGATGCTCGGGCGCTGCCTGGAGGCCGCGCGCGCCGTGGTCGACGAGATCATCGTCGTCGACACCGGCTCGACCGACCGCACCGTGCAGATCGCCGAGGAGCACGGCGCGCGCGTTCTGCATCACGCATGGGACGGCGACTTCTCCGCCGCGCGCAACGTCTCCTTCGAAGCCGCCACCGGCGACTGGGTCATGTACCTCGACGCCGACGAGGTCCTCGTCGCCGAGGACGCCGAGCGCCTGCGCGCGCTCACCGGGCGCACCTGGCGCGAGGCGTTCTACCTCGTCGAGACCCACCACACCGGCGACGTCGACGACGGCACCGCGGTCACGCATGACGCGTTGCGCGTCTTCCGCAACCGCCCCCAGTACCGCTTCGAGGGCCGCATCCACGAGCAGATCGCGCAGAACCTGCCCGGCCACGTGCCCGAGCGTCTCGAGCGCACCGCCGTGCGCGTCGAGCACTTCGGCTACCTCGGCACCGTCCGCGGCGCCAAGGACAAGATCAACCGCAACCTCGAGCTCCTGCAGCGCCAGGCGGCCGAGGGCCTCGACACGCCGTTCCTGCATTTCAACCTCGGCTCCGAGTACGCGGCGGCCGGCGACGCGCCGCAGGCGCTCGTGCACTTCGAGCGCGCGTGGCGCGCCGTTCGCACCGACGAGCACGCCACGACGTACGGGTTCGCCCCGTCGCTCGCGTCGCGCTACCTCAAGGCGCTGCGTGGGAGCGGCCGCGCCGCGGACGTCCGCGCCGCCGCCGACGAGATCCTCGTCCTCTTCCCGGGCTTCACCGACATCGTCCTCGAGCAGGCGCTCGCTGCCCGCGCGCTGGGCGACGCCGCGGCGGAGGAGACGTTCCTGCGCCGCTGCCTCGAGATCGGCGACGCCCCGAGCCGGTACTCGCCGACCGTCGGGTCCGGCAGCTCCATTGCGCTGGTCGCGCTCGCCGACGTCCTGCGCCGGCGCGGCGCCGACGACGAAGCGGAGGCGACGCTGCGCCGCTGCCTCGAAGGGCACCCGCGCTTCCTCGGCGCCGTCGAGCCGTACGCCGCGCTGCTGCTGCGCCGCGGCGTCCCGGCCGCCGAGGCCGTGGCGAGGGTGCACGACCTCGTCGAGGAGACGACGCCCAGCGTGCGCTTCCTGCTCGCCGTCGCGCTCAGCGAGGCGGGTGCGGCGGCCGCCGCCGAGACCGAGCTGCGCGCGCTGCTCGACGCCCAGCCCGGCTGCGCCCAGGCGTGGGTCGCGCTGGCCGAGACGCTGCTGGCCCAGGCCCGCTTCGGCGAGGCCGCGCAGGCCGCCGCGGAGGTCGACGCCGAGGCTCCGTGCGCGGCGGCCGCCCAGCGCACCGAGCTGTTCGCGCGCCTCGCCCAGGGCGCCGACGCCGACGTCGAGCCGGCTGCAGCGCTCGCGCCCGCCGAGCGCAGCGCGTTCGCAGCCTGGCAGGCGGTGCGTTCCGGCGGCCAGGCGCCCGCCGTCCTCCCGGCCGACGCCGCGGCCACGGTGCTCACGATGCTCGACGGCCTCGCGCGACTGGAGGCATTCGACGCGTTCGCCGACCTCGTCGCCGTGCTCGACGCCGTCGCCCTGCCGTGGCGCGAGCGCAAGCAGGCGCTCGCCGAGCTCTACCTGCGGCGTGGGTTCGTCGACTCGGCCGCCGAGGAGTTCATCCTTATCTGCCGGCAGGGCGGGCCCGACGCCCGCGCGCTGCGGGGCCTCGCCGCGGTCGCCGCGGCGAAGGGCCTCGACGACGACGCGCAGGTGTTCGCCGCCGAGGCCGAGGCGCTGGCAGCCTGAGCCGCCTCAAGATCCCGTGGCGCCTGCCGACTCCTCAGACAACACCACCGGCCATGGAGGGCCGGGGGATGAACGTCCAGGAGGATCTGAGCGCCCCATGAGCTTCGACGTTTCACCGCTTGCACGGATTTCCGCGGTGTCCGGCGTCGATCGCGCGCGCTCCGCGCGCACCGGGGACAGCGCTCGCTTTGCCGATCCCGCCGGCGACACGCCGCCGATCCCGGCCGAGGTCTGGGACCAGGTGGACGCGGCGTCGCGCCTCGCCGAGAGCCTCCACGCCGAGGGCCGCGCCGTGCGCTTCGACGTGCATAAGCTCGACGGCGGCGTCGTGGCGTCACTCGTCGACGGCGGCGGCGGGCTGCTCCGTCCGCTGCTGCTCGAGGACGTCGTCGACGTTCAGCGCCTTACGCATGAGCTCGGCAAGGAGCCCGGGTGACCGGCATCCAGATCACCGGCCTCGCGTCCGGCCTCGACACCGAGTCGATCATCAGCCAGCTGATGTCGGTCGAGAGCCAGCCGCGCACGCGGGTGGCCCGCCAGCAGGTGGCGGTGCAGGCGCGCCAGGATGCGCTGCGCCAGATCGACACGAAGCTGACCAACCTCAAGCTCGCGGCGACCGACCTGCGCTCGGCGCTGCTGTGGACGCCGGTCCAGAACGCCTCGAGCTCGAGCGAGAGCGTGCTGACCGCGCGCATGACGGGCGCGGCCGCGCCCGGCGCCGCGACGGTCGAGGTCCAGAACCTCGCGTCGGCCGAGCAGCACACGATCGCCGCGCCCAGCAGTGGGCACGTGACGATCTCGAGCGGCGGGTCCTACGACTACACCTCGCTCGATGACCTCGTCGGGCAGATCAACGGCGATGACCAGGGCAGCGTCTACGCGGTCGCCGTCAACGGCAACCTGGTGCTGTCGCGTCGCGTCACCGGCGCTGCGCAGAGCTTCACCGCCGACTTCGGCACCCCGGTCGCCGAGACGGTCAAGGCCGGCAAGGACGCGCAGTACACGGTCGACGGCGTCGCGCAGAGCTCGCCGACCAACGTGGTCACCAACGGCCTGCCCGGCATCGAGCTCACGCTGAAAACCGTCGGCACCTCGACGGTCAACGTGTCCAACCCGGCGGCCGACCCGGCGCAGGTCTCGAACAAGCTCAAGGCGTTCGTCTCGGCCTACAACGACGCGGTGACGCTCGTGCGCGGCGAGCTGACCGAGAAGCGCGTCTCCAACCCGCAGAGCGACGACGACGCCAAGCAGGGCGCCCTCTTCGGCGACACGGCGCTGAACGGCCTGCTCGGTCAGCTGCGCCAGACGATCTCGGAGGCGGGGCTCGACCAGCTCGGCGTCAAGGTCTCCGACAGCGGCTCCGCCACCGACGCCGACGCGCTCGCCGGCAAGCTCACGTTCGACCAGGCCACGTTCGACGCGGCCTGGGCCAACGGCCCGCGGGCGGTCCAGCAGAAGCTGACGACGTTCGGGCCCTCGTTCGAGGCCGTCCTCGATCCGGTCACGCGGGCGGGCGACGGCCTCATGGACCAGCGCGTCAAGGACGCCGACAGCGAGATCAGCTCGATCAAGGACCAGCTCGCGCGCATGGACGAGCGCCTCCAGAGCAAGGAGGACTACCTCCGCGCGCAGTTCACCGCGCTCGAGACCGCGCTGTCGAAATCGCAGTCGCAGGCGTCCGACTTGGCGAGTCAGCTGGCGCAGTTGCAGAGCTGACGCGGGCGCTCAAGCTCGCGCGCGCGTGGGCGATCACATCGAACGTGACCCTCTACGCCCGCCCCCAGGCCTATCGCGAGGCCACCGTCATGACCGCCTCGCCCGAGCAGCTCGTCGTGATGCTGTACGACGGCGCGGGCCGCTTCCTGCGGCAGGCCGAGGGATCGCTGGCGGAGGGCTCGCAGCTGCAGGCCTGGGAGAAGCTCTCGCGAGCCGAGGCGATCATCGACGAGCTGCTCGCCACGCTCGACATGGACGCGGGCGAGATCGCCGAGCGCCTGCAGGCCATCTACGTCTTCTGCAAGACGCGCCTCATCGAGGCGCGCATCGAGCGCGATCCGGTGCGGATCGGCCAGGTCGCCGGCCTGCTCGCCGAGCTGCGCGGCGCGTGGGCGAACGTCCAGCGGCCGGCCGCGGCGTGACTGCGAGGGCCGACGATGGCGGGGGCGCGGCCGCGTCGGGCGAGTTGCGGCGCGCTGGTGCGGTGTGGGAGGACCTCGAGGCGCTCGCCGCCACCGAGGCCCTCGCCGTGGCCGAGGGCCGCTTCGACGAGCTCCCGGCGCTGTACGAGCAGCGCGCCGCGCTGCTCGTCGCGCTACCCAGCCCACTGCCGAGCGAGGCCGTCGAGCCGCTGCGCCGCGCCCTCGCCGTGCAGCGGGCGACCGCGTCCGCGCTCATGGCCCGCCGCGACGCGATCGGGACCGAGCTCGCGAAGCTCGACCGCGGGCGCACTGGCGTGCGCGGCTACGCGCGCACGCTCTGACTTTCTGTCTCAAGCCGCGCGCGGCGCGGCCGATGTACCCGGGTGTCCTCACGGACGAGGACGACTGGCATGGCCAAGGATGGCCACCCGCCCACTCGATCCGTCCTGTCCGTGGAGCTCTACGACACCACCCAACTCGCCCTCGAGAAGGCCATCGAGGGCGCCGCGGCGCGCCAGCAGGCGATCGCCGCGAACCTCGCCAACGTCGACACGCCGGGCTACCAGCGCGTCGACGTGGACTTCCACCAGACGCTGCAGAACGCCATGGCGTCCGGTGGCGAAGGCCTGCGCGGCGCCACGTTCTCCCCCCAGCGTGACGCCACCGCGCAGGTTCGCCCCGACGGCTCGACCGTCGACCCCGATGTGGAGTCCGCCACCCAGGCCCGCAACGGCCTGGAGTACGAGGCCCTCGTCCAGATCTCGAAGGCCCGCATCGACATCCTCCAGTCGGCGATGGGGACGAAGTAATGGGCCTCTTCGACGCCTTCGACGCCTCCGGCAGCGCGCTCTCCGCGGAGCGCCTGCGGATGGATGTCACCGCGGAGAACCTCGCCAACGCGCAGTCCACGCGCACGGCCAACGGCCAGGGCCCGTACCGTCGCAAGGAGGTCGTCCTCCAGGAGGCGGGCTCGGGCACGCAGGCCTCGTTCGCCGACTCGCTGCAGGCCGCGCGCGGCGTGCGCGTCGCCGGCATCGTCGAGGACCCGACGCCGCCGCGGCGCGTCTACGACCCCGGCCACCCCGATGCCGACGCCCAGGGCTACGTGACGATGCCCAACGTCAACACGGTGACCGAGATGACCGACCTCATCGGCGCGTCGCGCGCCTACGAGGCCAACGTCACCGCGATGCAGACCACCAAGGCGATGTTCGCCCGCACGCTCGACCTCCTCAAGTGACCGTTCCGATCGATCCCAGCTTCGCGACCTCGGGCGGCGAGTGGGCCGTCGAGGGCGCCGCGCCGCCGGCGCAGCCGTCCGGCGGCACCGGCTTCGGCTCGATGCTCGCCAACCAGCTCGGCAAGCTCGAGAGCGTCCAGGACGAGGCCGCCAAGGCCTCGCAGGCGCTTGCGACGGGCCAGGCATCCGACCCCGAGGCTGTCGTCATGGCGGTCGAGCGCGCGCAGCTGTCGATGCAGCTCGCCTCGACGCTGCGCACCAAGGCCGTCGAGGCCGTCAACGACGTCTTCCACACGCAGGTCTGAGCCATGGGCGCACTCCAAGCCATGTCCACCCGCGGCAAGATCGTCGTCGGCGTCAGCGCCCTGGCGATCGTCGTCGTCGCCTACCTGCTCTTCCACCTGGCCTCCGCCCCGAGCTATTCGACGCTGCAGGCCGGCATCGACCCGGCCAAGACCGGCAAGATCACCGCCGCGCTCGACCAGGCGGGCGTCCAGTACAAGCTCGAGAACAACGGCACCGCGATCGCGGTCGTGTCGGGGCAGGAGTCCAAGGCGCGCGTCGCGCTCGCCGGCCAGGGCCTCGCCTCCGGCAACACGCAGCCCGGCTACGAGCTGCTCGACAAGCAGAAGCTCGGCGCCTCCACCTTCCAGCAGCAGGTCGCCTACCAGCGCGCGCTCGAGGGCCAGATCGCCCAGACCATCGGGCAGATCGACGGCATCTCCGGCGCTCAGGTGCAGCTCACGCTGCCCAAGGACGACGTCTTCGCCGACGAGAAGCAGCCGGCCACCGCGGCGGTGCTGCTGACCGCGGACTCCTCGACGATCGATCCGGCTGCGGTGCGCGGCATCGCGTCGCTCGTGTCGTCGAGCGTGCAGGACCTCAAGCCCGAGAACGTGACGATCACCGACTCGTCGGGCGCGATGCTGTGGCCGCAGGGCGACGGCACCGACGGCGCGGGGCCGGCGTCGAAGCCCGCCGCCGAGGCGCGCTACGCGAGCGCGATGCAGGCGTCGCTCGGCGCGCTCATCGCCCGCACCGTCGGACCGGACAAGGCGCAGGTCCAGGTCCATGCCGACCTCAACGTCGACCAGTCGACGCAGGAGAAGCTCCAGTACGCCAAGAAGGGCACGCCGCTGCACTCCACCAAGGAGACCGAGACGCTGACCGGCAGCGGCGGCACGTCCGGCGGCGCCGCCGGGGCAGCGGCCAACCTGCCGACCTACGCGCAGAACGCGACGTCGGGCGGCGGCAAGTCCAACTACAAGCGCTCCACTGGCACGACGGACTACGGCGTCGACAAGACCGTCACGCGCACGAAGGTCGCGCCCGGCGCGGTCAACAAGCTCGACGTCGCGCTCATGGTCGACAAGTCCGTGCCCGCGGCGCAGGCGACCGCGCTCAAGGATGCCGTCGCCGCCGCGGCCGGTATCAACACCAAGCGCGGGGACACGATCACGTCGAGCACCGTCGTCTTCGCCAAGCCGCCGACGGCCGCCGGTCCCGCGGGCCTGCCCGTCCCGCCCGCCTTCGTCACGCCGCTGAAGTACGCGGGCATCGGCCTCGCGAGCATCCTCTTCCTGTTCTTCGTCACTCGCGCGCTGCGCCGGCGCGAGCAGGAGGCGCTGCCGATGCCGACGTGGTTGACCGAGATCGAGGGCCCGCGCCCGCTGGCCGAGCTCGAGCGCCAGGTGAGCACGCCGGCCGCGGAGATCGAGCCGCGCCAGAAGAACGTGGAGTCGCTCGTCGCTGAGCAGCCCGAGCGCGTCGCACAGCAGCTGCGCGCCTGGATCGCGGAGGACACGCCCTGATGGAGACCACGCTCGACCGGCCGCAGGGCGATCGCCTCAGCGGCCGCCAGAAGGCCGCGGTCGTGCTGATCAGCCTCGGCACCGAGAAGGCCGCGAGCATCCTCCAGCACCTCTCCGAGCGCGAGGTCGAGTCGCTGTCCGCCGAGGTCGCCGCGCTGTGGCGCGTGCGGCCCGAGACGAGCGCCGCGGTGCTGTCCGAGGTCGCCGAGCGGCTGCAGGCGCGCGACATGCTCGGCGTCGGCGGCCCCGAGTACGCGCGCGAGGTCCTCGAGCACCTCCTCGGCCCGGAGCGGGCGGAGGAGATCATGGGCACCCTCACCACGAAGACCGAGACGCGCCCATTCGAGTTCCTGCGCCGCACGCCGCCAGAGCAGGTGTGCGCATTTCTCAAGGACGAGTCGCCGCAGACGATCGCGTTGGTCGTCGCGAGCGTGCACTCGTCGCTCGCCGCGCGCGTGCTGGCCGAGCTGCCCCCCGAGCTGCAGGCCGAGGTCGCGCTGCGTATCGCGACGATGAGCGAGACGAACCCCGACGTCATCCGCGACATCGAGCAGGGGCTGCGCCAGAAGCTTGCCAACGTCGTTGCCCAAGAGTTCTCCGCCGCCGGCGGCGTCGACGCGCTGGCCGACATCCTCAACCGCGCGGGCCGCTCGACCGAACGCAACGTCGTCGGCGCGATCGGCGACCGCGACCAGCAGCTTGCCGAGGAGATCCGCTCGCGGCTGTTCACGTTCGAGGATCTCGTCATCCTCGAGGACCGCGACCTCCAGCTCGTCCTGCGCGAGGTCGACCAGAAGGAGCTGCAGCTCGCGCTGCGCGGCGTCGACCAGGTCGTCGTCGACAAGGTCCTCGGCAACATGTCCCAGCGCGGCGCCGAGATGCTGCGCGAGGACATGGAGGCCTCGCCGCCGCAGCGCAAGGCCGTGGTCGAGGAGGCGCAGGGCAAGATCGTCGCGGCCGTCCGCCGCCTCGAGGACGCGGGCGCGCTCGTGCTCCGACGCGGGGCCGAGGACGAGGAGGAAGTCGTCTGATGGGCGCCTACGGCCCGTTCGAGCTTGCGCCGTTGGAGGCCGTGCCGGTGCCGACCGCGCCGCCGGCGGGCGGGGTGGACGTCGAGGAGGTGCGTGCCGCCGCCTACGAGGAGGGTTACGCCGCCGGCGCCGCCGAGGCGCAGGCCGGACTCGACGGCCCAGCGAGCGCGTTCGCGGCCGCGGCCGCCGAGCTGCAGGCGCTGCGCGCAGAGGCCGCCGCGTCCATCGAAGCCGACGCCGTCGACCTCGCGCTGCGCATCGCCGAGCAGGCGCTCGGCGCGGCGCTGGCCGTCGATCGCGAGCTCGTGGTCGAGGTCGTCCGCGGCGCGCTGCGGCGGCTCGTCGAGCGCGACCGCGTGCTGATCTTCGTCAACCCCGACGACCTCGAGATCGTGCGCGAGCACGTCGCCCGGCTCGTCGGCGAGCTCGGCGGCATCGAGCACTGCGAGGTGCAGGCCGAGCGGCGCGTGCGCCCTGGTGGCGCGATCGTGCGCACCGCCGAGGGCGAGGTCGACGCCTCGCTCGAGACAAAGCTCGCCCGGGCGCGTGAGGTGCTCGAGCACGAGCTCGCCAATGGCTGACCTGCAGCGGCTCGCCGCCGCGATCGCGCGCGCGGACCTGCACCGCCGGCACGGTCGGGTCAGCGACCTCATCGGGCTGATCGTCGAGGCCACGGGCCTGGAGGCCGAGGTGGGCGAGGTGTGCGAGATCGCCACCGGGCGGGGTCGCGCGCCGGTGCCCGCGGAGGTCGTCGGCTTTCGCTCGCGCCGAACGCTGCTCATGCCGCTTGGCGAACTGCACGGGATTGGACCCGGGAACGTCGTCACGGCGACCGGCGAGCCGGTGCGCGTCCCGGTCGGCGACGAGTTGCTGGGCCGCGTACTCGACGGCCTCGGCCGTCCGATCGATCAGGGCGACGAGCTTGGCGTGGGCCGCGTGCGCTCCGCCGGCGGCGCGCCTCCCGACCCGCTCGAGCGCCCGCGGATCCGCGAGCGCGTCGGCCTCGGCGTGCGCGCGCTGGACGGCATGGTCCCGTGCGGGCGCGGGCAACGCCTGGGCATCTTCGCCGGCTCCGGCGTCGGCAAGTCCTCGCTGCTGGGCATGATCGCGCGCTCGACGACGGCCGACATCAACGTGATCTGCCTGGTCGGCGAGCGCGGCCGCGAGGTGCGCGAGTTCATCGAACGCGACCTCGGCGACGCCATCGCGCGCTCAGTCGTCGTCGTGGCGACGTCCGACCAGCCGGCGCTTGTCCGCATCAAGGCAGCGCTCACCGCGACGTCGATCGCCGAGCACTTCCGCGACCGCGGCCAGGACGTGCTGCTCATGATGGACTCGGTGACGCGCTTCGCGATGGCGCAGCGCGAGGTCGGGCTGGCCATTGGCGAGCCGCCGGCCACGCGCGGGTACACGCCGAGCGTCTTCGCCCTGCTGCCGAAGCTGCTCGAGCGCTCGGGCACCGCGGCGCGGGGCTCGATCACCGGCCTTTACACCGTGCTCGTCGACGGCGACGACATGAACGAGCCGATCGCCGACGCGGTGCGATCGATCCTCGACGGCCACGTCGTGTTGACGCGCGAGCTTGCGCACGCCGGCCACTACCCGGCCATCGACGTGCTGCAGTCGGTCTCGCGACTGGTCGGCGAGATCTCCGCGCCCGACGTGGTCGCGGCCGCGCAGGAGGTGCGCTCGCTGCTGGCCGCGTGGCACGACAAGCGCGACCTCATCGCCATCGGCGCCTACGAGCGCGGCTCGGACCCGCTGGTCGACCGCGCGCTCGAGCTCAAGCCTGCGATCGACGCGTTCCTGCGCCAGGCGGTCGACGCGCCCTCGACGGCGGCCGAGGCCGACGACGGCCTGCTCGACCTCGCCGCGCACGTCCGCTACCCGCGCGGCGAGGACCCGCGGATGAGCGCGACGCTGACGTTCACCTCACTCAAGCTCTCCGAGTCGTCCGGCGGGCCCATCACCAGCTTCCTGCACCTGCCGGCGCCGCTGGACACGGTGGTCTTCCTGCTGCGCAACAATGAGGGCCAGATCAGCATCCCGCTGGACTTCGATCTGCCGCCCGAGGGCTTCGGGGGCGGGCGCGTGCTGGCGACGGCGGGCGGGGCCTGCGCGGGCTCCGGCTCGAAGTCCGTCGGCTCGACGGTGACCTCGACGTGGAAGATGACGCGGGCGAACTCCTCCCAGATGGAGTTCATGAGCTCCTCGAACATCGAGAAGCCCTCGTTCTTGTAGGCGACGAGCGGGTCGATCTGCGCGAACCCGCGGAGGTGGATCCCCTCGCGCAGGTAGTCCATCTCGTAGAGGTGCTCGCGCCAGCGGTTGTCGATGATCTGGAGCAGGATCTGGCGCTCGAGATAGCGCATCAGCTCGGAGCCCAACTCGTCCTCGCGAAGGTCGTAGGCGGCGAGCGCGTCGTCGGTGAGCATCTCGCGGATCTGCTCGCGGTCCGTGGTGGCGTCGAGCTCGGAGAGGTCGACCGTCAGCGGCCAGAGGTCCGCCGAGCGAGTCTGGAGGCCGGCGAGGTCCCACTCCTCGAAGACGTCCGCCTGCGTGTACGAGTCGACGATCCGGGCGATCACGTCGGCAAGCTCCTCGCCGGTGACCTCGGACATGTCGCGCCCCTCGAGGATCTCGCGGCGGTACTTGTAGATCACGCGGCGCTGCTCGTTGAGGACGTCGTCGTACTCGAGCACCCGCTTCCGGATCAGGAAGTTCTGCTGCTCGACCTTCTTCTGCGCGTTCTCGATCTGCTTCGTGAGGAGCTTGGCCTCGAGCGGGTACTCCTCGCCCTCCTCGTCGACCGGGCCGAGGCGATCGAGGATCTTGTAGATCCGCTCGCCGGCGAAGAGCCGGATCAGGTCGTCCTCGGCCGAGAGGAAGAAGCGGGACTCGCCCGGATCACCCTGGCGCCCCGAGCGACCGCGGAGCTGGTTGTCGATCCGGCGCGACTCGTGGCGCTCGGTCCCGCAGATGAAGAGGCCGCCGAACGCCTTCACCTTCTCGCCCTCCTCCTCGCACTGGTGCTCGAGGTCCGGGACGACGTCCTCCATCGCCTGCTCGAAGCCCTCGTCCTCGGGGTCGATACCGGTCTTGCGCAGGGCGAGGCGTGCCATCTGCTCGGGATTGCCACCGAGCTTGATGTCCACCCCGCGGCCCGCCATGTTGGTGGCGATCGTGACCGCGCCGACGCGACCGGCCTGGGCGATGATCTCGCCCTCGCGCTGGGCGTGCTCGGGCTTTGCGTTCAGGACCACATGGTCGATCCCGTTGCGGCGAAGGTCCTCGGACAGCATCTCCGAGACCTCGACCGAGATCGTGCCGACGAGCACCGGCTGGCCCTTCTCGTGGCGCTCCTCGAGCTCGCGGACGAGCGCGCCCCACTTGCCGTTCTTGGTCTTGAAGATCTGGTCGTTGCGATCGTCGCGGACCATCGGCCGGTTGGTGGGGATCTCGACCACCGGCAGCTTGTAGATCTTCATGAACTCGGTGGCCTCGGTGAGGGCGGTCCCCGTCATCCCGGCCAGCTTGTCGTACATGCGGAAGTAGTTCTGGAGCGTGATCGTCGCGAGCGTCTGGTTCTCCTCGCGGACGCGCACGCCCTCCTTGGCCTCGACCGCCTGGTGCAGGCCCTCCGACCAGCGGCGGCCGTCGAGGATGCGGCCGGTGAACTCGTCGATGATCTTGACCTCGCCGTCGACCACCGCGTAGTCGACGTCGCGCTTGTACAGCGACTCGGCCTTCAGCGACTGGATCAGGTGGTTGACGAGCGGGCCGTTCTCGGCCTTGTAGAGATGATCGATGCCGAGGAACTTCTCGGCCTTGGCGACGCCGCGCTCGGTGACCGAGACGCTCTTGTGCTTCTCGTCGAACTCGTAGTCGTAGTCGGCGAGGAAGCCCTTCTTGGTGCGCGGGTCCATGCCCTCGGGCTTCTT
>Ga0081455_10004285_pt1 | contig 16057 bp, 11 predicted proteins | sample TabmetS3T2R1_FD_70207 | JGI IMG/M metagenome (GOLD analysis project Ga0081455, IMG submission 70207) | Tabebuia heterophylla rhizosphere microbial communities from the University of Puerto Rico - S3T2R1 | ecosystem: Host-associated > Plants > Roots > Rhizosphere ... | reverse complement strand
CGGCCTTCAGGAATTTAAGGAAACGTGCACCGACGTAATCATCCGAAACCAAGCAGCGCGGCAGCGCCAAGGAAGGATCTGCCAAAGTAGCCGCCCGGCAATCAATGGAAAAAGCGGCTTCATAGCCGGCGTGCGAAGCCCGCTCCATCAGAAAAGGGTCATAAATGCCGAAAGGCCAGGCCAACAGCGTGATGGAGTGATGAAGCTCTCCCTCCAAAGTCGACTTCGATGCCCGAAGCTGATGGTCGACGAAGTTGAAGTAACGCGCCGGGTCAATCCGCTGAGCTTCATGCTTGAAATTCGGATGCCAATAGGTGTGAGATTGCACGTCGAAAAGCGGCGTAGCGTCCAGCTCGCGCAATTGATCCCACGTCATGGCGTAAGATGCATGCGAAATACAAGATGGATAAATAAAGAGCGTCACGGGCAAACGGAGGCTCAGTACGATGCGCTTTGCTTCTCGATACACCGAGATATGGCCGTCATCAAACGTGAGGACAACGGAACGCGGCGCGGGAGCGTGACCTCGCCCGCAACGCCAGGCGATGAACTCCGACAGAGGAATGACCGTGAAACCGTTCTCGCGAAGAATGTCGAGTTGGTTCTCGAAGCGTTGGGTCGTAACGGTCATTGAGTCGGAACGGGTTGGGCCGAAACGATGGTATACAAGAATCGGGACCGCCACGTTCGCGTCGCTCACGTCAGAGGCACGGAGCGTCCAAAGGAAGGCGATCCCGATCAATCCGCAGCTCAGCAGTTTACGCTGTACCCACATGGGCGATAGCTGCGTCCCCCGAACTTAGTTGGCTTCGTTGCGCGATATCAACAACGATCTGGACGTCGATTTCCCCGGATCTCATGAGATCGAACATTTCGTTAATGTTTTCCATCGGCGCGCTTTCATGTCTACCTGTCGCGCCTACTCTTGCAATTCGGGTACCGTGCTCGAAATGTAGGTTCGGAGTGCGTGGCCATGGGTAACACAACCGTTCCGGTGGGCTTGCGGCGGCCGGGGTTTGTCATTTCGCCCGATTGGTTGCGCGTCATCGCGCAGTCGCTGCGCTGTACGCCGCAACTGATGCCGGGCCTGATAGTAATCTGCTGTATTCTCGACGGAGCTGCATTGAGGGCAGGCGATTAGCCCGCCTCGAACGCGTGGCAGATCAGGCAAGTGGAATGGTAAAAGTGAAGCGGCTCCCTTTACCAACAACGCTGTCTACACTAATTCGTCCGCCATGCTGTTCAACCAAATGTTTCGTGATTGCCAGTCCCAAACCCGTTCCTTCACGAACGCCCTTCGTCGTCGAGCCGACTTGATAGAACTTGTCGAAGATGGTTTCGTGCTCTTGTTCAGGAATGCCCAAGCCAGTATCCGAGACGCAAAATTGCGCGAAGCCATCAGCTTCGGAGCATTCGATCGACACAAATCCATTTTCGGGCGTGAATTTCACCGCGTTACTCAGGAGATTCAAAAGGATCTGCTTCAGGCGCACTCGGTCGGCGTGCACCCTGAGAGAGGCACATGATTTCAATGTGATGGAGATGCGTTTGGCGTCGGCCCGCGGTGTGATGCTGGTCAGGACCTCCCGAATGGCATCTAGAGCGTCAAATGTCTCCAGATGAAGGTCGAGTTTTCCCGCTTCGATTTTGCTGATGTCGAGTATGTCGTTGATCAACTCGAGCAAATGAAGCGAATCTTTGTGGATGTGATTGATAAACCGCGTCTGCTTCTCGTTTAGCGGCCCTTCAAGCTGTTCGGCCAACAATTCTGCGAAACCGATGATGGTATGCAGGGGACTTCTCAGCTCGTGGCTAATACTCGCAAGAAACTCGCTCTTTAGACGATTGGCTTGCTCCGCTTCGCGGCTGCGAATCTCGAGTTCGCGGTTGGCGCTTGAGAGCTCCGCGGTAAGCTGTTGCTGCATCTTCCGAAATTCTTGTTCGGACTCCTGTCGATCGGTGACGTCGCGAATGACGGCAGACACATGAACCCCATCGGGGCTATTGACTGGGCTCAAACTGATTTCAACGGGAAAACGAGTTCCGTCTTTACGCTGCCCTTCCAGGTGCAATCCCGTTCCCATCGGTCGCCGAACGGGCATTTCAGCATAGGCGGATCGGTGGCGTGCGTGTCCTTGCCGAAGCTCCTGCGGAATGAGCTGATCGACGCTTTGACCCAGAAGGTCCTCGCGCGAATATCCGAAGATTCGTTCCGTCGCGGCGTTCATGAGCACGATATGGCCGTTCGCGTCCACTTCAATAATCGCGTCCGGCGCGGCTTCCAGAAGTTCTCGGAAACGGTCCATGGAGCGCGCGTGCTCACGGGCGTCCCGTTCGCTGCTCAACAATTGAAGCCGTTCCTGCTGCGCCTTTTGAATTTCGCTAGAATCGGCGAGAATGGCGAGCTTTCCTTGGATTTCACCATGTGCATCCTGCAGTGGGGCGGTCCATAACCTTAGATGGATGAGTGCGCCATCCTTGCGACGGCGGACGACCGCACGGCCCTGCTGAGCAACGCCGTGCAATTGAAACTCCAAAAGCATCCGAAATTCGTACTCACTTCCTGACGGGATGGTTGGCAGTGGCTTGCCGACGACTTCGCTGGAGGTCCATCCAAAGATGTGCTCGGCTGCCGAGTTCCACAGCAGAACGTTCCCCGTGGCATCAAGCCCAATGATGGCGAGTGGACAGGCGGCAAGAAGTGCCGTGCAGGCGCTGGAGGAAACAGGGAAGCCAATCGGCGCGGCTTCGTTCGCGCTCCGTTTCTTATCAGACATACGGTACGCCGTTCAAACCGGGCTGATTTAGTCCAGAGTCAGGTCTCCATGATCTCACTTCGGAATGCAGTCGCCAATGGTGGCGGCTCATGCGCTGGACAGAGATCGGACCTAAAGATGCTTACATGGAATTAGGAGCGACATGAAAACCATTCTGGTGGCGGAGGATCGTGATGCCAGCCGAGAACTCGCCAAAACGTTGCTTGAGCACGCCGGCTACGTCGTACTAGAGGCATCCAACGGCGCGGAAGCTATTCAGATGGCGCAAGCGAATCTCCCCGATCTCGTTCTTTGCGACCTTCAGATGCCGCTCAAAAATGGCTTCGAAGTGCTTCACGAGCTTCGGGCCGATGAGCGCTTTAAATCAACTCCGATTGTCGCCCTGACGGCCAGCGCAATGATGGGCGACAAGGACCGCGCCCTGATGGAAGGCTTCACTGCATACCTGACAAAACCTCTCAGTATTTCGACGATCCGCTCTGAACTTGCCCGCCTGCTGGCCAGGGATCTAAACTAAGCGTTTACACAGTGTCCGCAAACACCGAGCCGCTCATCTCTTTACTGGTCATTGACGACAACCCGAGCAGTCTGGATCTCTTGTCGTCGGCACTGAAGCAGGAAGATCTGCGGATTCTAACGGCCGAAGATCCGATTCAAGGATTGGATCTAGTCCGTAAATACCACCCGCAGGTCGTTGTGACGGACTTGGTTATGCCGAACATGAACGGACTTGAAGTTCTTGATCGAATCATGGCCACCGACCCGAGCACGAGCGTCATCCTTATGACGGCGCACTACTCCACGGAATCCGCCGTCGACGCGATCAAAAGAGGCGCCGCTGATTATTTGAACAAGCCAATCAGTATTAGCGGACTCCGGGAACGCGTAAACAATCTGCTTGAGTACAGCCGCCGCCGTATGCGCGCCGGCCAACTTCAATCGGAACTACTCGACACTTCCGGAATGGAGGGCATGATCGGGAATAGTCCTGCAATGTGGGACCTCTTTTCTAAGATTCGTCGTATCGCGCCGCACTTCCGAACGGTTCTTATTACCGGCCCTACGGGCACGGGAAAGGACCTGATCGCCCGCACGCTTCACAGGTTGAGCCCAGTGTCCAAAGGACAGTTCGTTGTTGTCAATTGCTCCGCGGTAGTGGAGACGCTTTTCGAGAGCGAACTCTTCGGGCACGTAAAGGGTTCCTTCACCGGTGCGAACACGGACAAGATCGGTCTCTTTGAATATGCGCATGAGGGTCTTCTTTTCCTGGATGAGATCGGCGATATGCCCATGAGCACGCAGGCAAAGTTGCTCCGCGCTCTGCAGAATCAGGAAATTCAACGCGTCGGTTCTCTGACTCCGCGTAAAGTCAACGTCCGAGTCGTCGCGGCAACGCATCAAGACCTCCGAACCGCGATCGCGGAAAAGAGATTCCGGGAAGATCTGTATTACCGGCTCACTATGGTGGAGATCCGCACACCTCCTCTCATCGAACGCAGTGGGGATCTGCCGCTTTTGATCAAGCATTACGTCGCTCAGTTCGCGCGGCAATATGGAAAGACAATTGTGGGGCTTGCCCCGCGCGCCGAAATCGTGCTCGGCCGCCATTCCTGGCCGGGAAATGTGCGCGAGCTTGAAAATGTCATCGGTCATGCAAGCATGATGGCGTCGACGGAACGAATCGATGTTCCTGATTTGCCGGAGTATTTACGGTCTGGGGAAAAAGGCGGAAGCGACGCTTCAAGCATTCAGCCGAATGAGACGGGGCTATCGTCGCTCGACGAACAAGAACGCAAGCTGCTCTCTGAAGCGCTCGCCCAGTCCAAAGGAAATCAGTCGGAGGCTGCCAGAATTCTTAAAATCGGCCGGGACGCACTTCGCTATAAGATGAAGAAATTCGGACTTGACTCGACAACGGCTCCGCTCTGAGTCATTGGGAGACTTCAGCTCACTTCGACTTCTTCTGACCCGGTTCGCAGGTCTCTGGGTATCGTTTGGCTCGCGCGAAATGGAAGTCCTGCCGAACGATCTGGCCTGGATAGACAGCGACATGGGGATAAACAATGCAACCGAGACCGGGCACCTCGGCCCAGATCGAATAGGCCCCTGGACTTAATTCCGCGACGAGATAGTATCCGGACGCGTCAGTCAGAGTCTCGCGATGGAAGCCTTTCGTGACGCTATCCACTCCGATTTTTGCGTTTGGAATGACCGTGGTGAGGTCTGTGGTGACAAATCCCTCGATTCCTGAAGTCTGATCCTGCCGCGCCGGGCAAACGATCGCCAAGAGAACCACTAGCAAACAACATCGGCCTTTCATCTCCTCAACCTCGCTTTCGCCATGCTCGTTTTCATGCACGAACGGGTCCAGTTGCGGAGTGATGTACTAGTTGGCGGTTTGTTGTGCTCCAAATGCCGTGCAGAGAAATTCTGGGTGAAATAACGCAATCCGTTGCCAATTGCCGCAGTTACGCGCAATACTTCTTTCTGTCAACCGTGTCGACGTTACTGTGGCGGCTCCTCGATTGCTTGGAGTGATGAACGTGTCCACCCCACCATTGGATGTTCCGGCGCCTATTCTTCATATGCCCGCCGCTTCCATTCACAACGCGACCGGACTCGATGCGTTTTTTCGTCCTCGATCGGTTGCCGTCGTTGGTGCGACCGAAAAGATCGGGCATGTCGGCCGGGCGGTCGTTTGGAATCTGCTGAGCACCCCATTCGACGGAACCATTTATCCAATAAATCCAAAGCGGGCATCCGTGTTGGGCGTTCGGTCATATTCATCGATCGCCTCGGTGCCGGAACCCGTCGAACTTGCTGTCGTGGCAACGCCTGCCGAGTCTGTCCCCGCGGTTATTCAAGAATGCGCTAGCGCCGGCGTGAGCGGCGCGATTATCATTTCTGCTGGTTTCCGGGAGACGGGTGAACGAGGCTTGGATTTAGAAGCTCGCGTCTTGTCTGCTGCCCGTCAAAGCAAGCTGCGAATTTTAGGGCCCAATTGTCTTGGCGTCATGTGTCCCGTCACCGGGCTCAACGCCACATTCGCCAAAGGCATGGCGCTTCGCGGTACAGTTGCTGTCATCAGCCAAAGCGGCGCGATTTGCACGGCTTTGCTCGACTGGAGCAAGCGCGAACATGTCGGATTCAGCGCGCTGCTCTCCACTGGATCGATGATCGATATCGGTTGGGGAGCGCTCATTGACTATCTCGGGAACGATCCAAACACGCGTAGCATCGTGATTTATATGGAGTCCATCGGTGATGCGCGATCGTTTCTTTCTGCGGCGCGTGAGGCGGCGCTCACTAAACCGATTCTCATCATCAAAGCTGGCCGTACAGCTCTGGCGGCTAAAGCGGCCGCTTCTCATACCGGGTCGCTCACCGGGAGCGATGCCATTCTCGACGCAGCGTTTCGCCGAGTCGGAGTTCTGCGGATGAATGAGCTATCGGAAGTATTTCAGATGATCGAGGTATTGGCACGGCAGCCCTTACCGCGCGGCCCTCGACTGACTATCGTGACGAATGCTGGCGGACCCGCGGTGCTGGCGACAGATGCCTTAGTCCAATCGGGCGGAGAACTGTCACCTACCTCTGTCGAAACGACTCACCTGCTTGATAAGGTCCTGCCATCGCATTGGAGTCATGCGAATCCGATTGATCTCATCGGTGATGCCGGACCGGAACGATACGAAAGAACACTCGAGATCATCGCAAACGATGCGCAGTCGGATGGGTTGCTCGTCGTTATGACGCCGCAGGCTATGACCGATCCGACGGCGATTGCAGAAAAAGTTGTTCGATTTGCACATCTCAAGAACAAGCCTATTCTGGCCAGTTGGATGGGCGGTGAAACCTCGCAACCAGGAACTACCATTCTCAACGCCGCGGGCATCCCGGTCTTTTCTTTCCCGGACGCTGCGGCCCGCACGTTCGCGGACATGTGGCGCTATAGCTATGCGTTGCGGGCGCTCTATGAAACGCCTGCGCTGCTCGCGGAGAATCCGTCGTCGACCTCGAAAGCCGCCGAATTGATTGAGAACGTGCGCCAGAAAGGCCGCCGTCTGCTAACCGAATTCGAATCGAAACAACTCCTGGCCTTTTACGGGATCGGGAGCGTGGAGACCGTATTGGCTACAAATGAGGACCAGGCTGTTGAAACGGCTGAGCGGCTCGGATATCCCGTTGTATTGAAGCTTAACTCGCTCACCATCACACACAAAACGGAGGTAGGCGGTGTAAAGCTACTTCTGACAAGCGCCAATGCGGTACGCGCCGCCTTTCACGAGATTGAATCGACAGTTACTCACGCGCGAGGAGCCGAACATTTCCAGGGTGTTACGGTCCAACGGATGATCGTGCACGACGGCTATGAGCTGCTTGTCGGATCGACAGTGGACGCGCAATTTGGCCCCGTGATTGTATTCGGTTCGGGAGGGCAGTTTGTCGAGGTGCTGCAGGATCGCGCTATCGGTTTGCCGCCGCTCAATGCAACCTTGGCGCATCGCTTGATCGAGCAGACGCGTGCCAGCCAGGCACTAAAAGTCGGCCGCGCACACGTGTGCCTCGAAGATTTAGAGCAACTACTTGTGCAGTTTTGTCGAATGATTTTGGAACAGCGTTGGATTCAAGAGATCGATATCAACCCGCTTCTCGCCTATTCAGATGGATTCCTTGCTCTGGATGCACGAGTCCGGTTGTATCCGCCGGCGACAGATCCATCGCAGATCGTCAACCCAGCCATCCGGCCCTATCCTTCGCAATACATTGGCGAGGCACGGTTGGCAGACGGTACGACGTTACGAATACGGCCCATTCGTCCCGAGGACGAGCCATTGATCGTGAAGTTTCACACGACGCTATCAGAACAGAGTGTTTACCGGAGGTACTTCGCGGCGCTCGATCTCGAGAGCCGCACGCGACACGAGCGTCTGACGCGAATTTGCTTTATTGACTACGACCGGGAAATGGCGCTCGTTGCCGAGTCATACGGCGCCGGAGGCGTTGCGAAAGTTGTGGGCGTAGGGAGACTCGTGAAAACGCCGGGAGACGCCACTGCCGAATTGGCCGTGGTTGTCAGTGATGCATTTCAAAAGCGCGGGATCGGTGGCCAGTTGACTAAACGTCTAATTGACGTGGCCCGCGACGAGCGATTGGAAACCATAACGGCGTCAATCCTCTTAGAAAATCGCCCGATGCAAGCATTGCTCGAGAAGTTTGGGTTCATCATAGATACACAAGTGTGTGAGGGAGTTCTGAAGGCGAAACTCACTTTATGAGGCGAGCGAATCACTCGGGACTGAACCTTGATATGTGTGTATGGCTCTCAACGTCTTTACACGCTAAGAACCGGACAGCTAGCCTCCCGGATGATGGAATAGGCATGCCCTCCTAAGCGCCCATCCTCGCTCTCTTTCATGCCGCGCCCGATGACCAAAAGATCCGCCGCGATGGAATTCGCAAAGGAGCAAACGGAGTGCGCGACGTCACCTTCCTCGATGTAGATCGCGCTCCTATTCATGCCGACTGCCGCCTGAATTCTCTCGATATCGCGTCGGCGCCGAGATTTCGTTTCGTTTTCCAAATCGGTTGAGAAAACGGCGCCCAAGCCTGGATCCAAGCGGGGCACGGCGTGGACAATGCTCAGCCGGGAATGAAAATCGCAAGCCAGTCGCGCCGCCCAGGCCAAGACGTCGGAGCTATGCGGCCCTGCGTCGATGGCACAGGCAATGGTCGCGAGGCCATGTACATTTGCTTCCGCCCGCGAGCAGGAGTGGGACAGAGTCAACACAGGACATTCGAGATCATGGAGCGCTTTGGCCGTGGTCGATCCGATCAGAAATCGGCGGAGCCTTCCGTATCCGTGAGTCGGCATGATCACTAAGTGCGCGTTCTCGGCTTGAGCGGTGGCGACGATTTGCGCCTCGGGTTCCCCTTCGTACACAAGCCTACGCACGGCGACTCCCTGCAATCCTTCCTTCTCGAAGAACTCCAACTTTTCCGCCTGTTTCGATAAGAGCCACTCGGGAAGTGGCAGAGCCGTCGGGAACAAAACCCCTATATCTGGAATCGCGAACACCGGATTTACAACGTGGAGAAGAATGATCTCGGCTTGGTATTTCGTTGCGATCGCTTTCACGTGCGGGAGGATTTCGTGGCAATGATCGGAGAAATCCACTGGGAATAGGATTCGAGAAATCGGAACCATGCAGGTGTCAATGCAATCGGCTGACCAGCGCGTCACTCCTGAAAAACGAGCTCGCCCGCAGACTCTGTGAGCAGTGGATGTTGATCATCCGCGGAAAGGTAGCACTTCTCTGCGGGGAAAAGATCTGCATCCAGTTTGTAAAAGAGGGGAATACCCATCGGCACCTCAAGGTTCGCGATGTCTACGTCCGAAATGTTGTCGAGATGCTTGATTAAAGCGCGCAGCGTGTTTCCGTGAGATACCACAAGCACGTTTTTGCCTTGCCTCAGAGCTAGGGAGATCGCATGCTGCCAACAAGGCCAGAGACGCAACGCCGTCTCTTTCAGGCTCTCTCCGATCGGTAATTCATCCGGACGGAGGCACCTGTAACGTCGATCCCGGCCGGGATACCGCTCATCGTGGGCGTCTATTGCGGGAGGCCGGATATCAAAGCTACGACGCCATTGCAATACCCGATCGCTTCCGAATCGCGCCGCTGCCTCTGTCTTGTTTGCGCCCTGCAGCGCGCCATAGTGCCGCTCGTTGAGGCGCCAACAGGTATGAACCGGTATCCACATTCGATTCATTTCGTCCAACGCCATCCAGAGCGTGCGAATTGCTCGTTTCAAGACGGACGTATAGGCGACATCTATATCAAATACTTGTTGGCGGAGACACCGGCCGGCCTCCCGTGCCTGAAGGCGGCCTTTCGCCGTCAGGTCTACATCCGTCCAACCGGTGAATCGATCGTCTCGGTTCCATTCGCTTTCACCATGCCTAAGAAGTATGAGGGTTGACATCGCAGATTTCCTTAGCGCAGATTCATGCGGCGGCCGTGGCGGTGGATGAGGCTTTCGATCTCGCCGCGTCAAGGTGAACCGATGTCGCCGGTTCACCGACCGGAACGCTGATGGTGAGGGTTCCTTGGTTGTACTCCGCCTTAATCTTGTCGACATGAGTGTTAACGGGCAATGGGAATTGACAGAAGATGGTTTGCTGTTGGTCGGACGATACGTCGCGAGTGGCGGATTGTTGGCTACACGTGCCCTTTAAGACGAGATTGTTTGCGACAGTATACACCTGTATGTCCTTCGTCACGAATTCAGGAAGGGTAAAGCGCAGCGTATAGGTGCTACGTTCCCGTGTGCTTTCGATCTTTACCGGAAACAAGAACTCGGCTTCCGCCCGCAACCAATCCTCGACGTCGGCTCCGTGCTTGCGGCCGCGATGTTCGAAAAGGTCGTAAGCGCGTCTGCGAATACTCTGCATGAGCTGATCAAAATCGGCCAGTAGCCCTTTTGCGACGAGGCTGTCTGGCGGAGTGATGGTGACTTCCATTTGCGGCATTGTTTTTGGTCCTCGGGAGATATCCCGCCAGATCCTCTGCAACGTGCGTTCCATCCCGCATCGGTTCTTGCACGATAATCTCTTGCTGTTTGCAGCCTAGACATAGCGGCATGACTGGATTATGATTCGGCTGCGCGAAGTAACCCACGCGTGCGCCACTTGGCGCAACCACAGACTACGCTGCCCACCTATTCAGTCGATTATTCCTCCCCTTTGTGGCCGGACGAATGCAATCGTCGACACGAAAGGAGCTTTTTGTCATGAAATCAACTTCAATAACAGAATTGGAGCCGTACTCCGAGGTACAGACTTCCTCCGGAGTCATGATGGCTAACGTGTTTCGCGCGGCTGGACAATTTGGACTTGAAGAAAGGCCTATTCCCAAAGCCGGCCCGGGCGAAGCCATCGTCAAAGTTCGTCTCACGACCATCTGCGGAACGGACATTCACATCATTCGCGGTGAGTATCCGGTGCGGCCGGGCCTCATCATTGGGCATGAAGCGGTCGGTATCATTCATGAATTAGGATCGGGCGTAACCGGTTACCACCTGGGTCAACGTGTTCTTGTGGGAGCCATCACGCCCTGTGGTCAATGCGAGCCATGTCTAGCCGGCCATCGTTCTCAATGCGGTGGGGCGCTTGGTGGATGGAAACTAGGCAACACCATCGATGGTGTGCAGGCCGAGTATTTTCGAGTGCCCTTTGCCCAGGCGAACCTAGCTCCAATTCCGGACAGCCTGGCGGACGAAGATGTCATACTCCTGGCGGATATCGCCTCCACCGGTTTCGGCGCCGCAGAGAACGGAAAGATTCGCCTCGGTGACTCGGTGGCCGTTTTTGCGCAAGGACCAATAGGTTTATGTGCAACGCTCGGGGCTCGTTTGATGGGAGCGTCCGAAATATACGCGGTAGACTCGGACGCTCGACGGCTCGAAATGGCAAAGGCGTTTGGCGCAACGGTTGTGCTTAACAGCGACAACCAACCCACGGATAAAATCATGGCGCTGACCCATGGCAAAGGTGTGGATGTCGCGATTGAGGCCTTAGGCCAGCAGGCTACCTTCGAAAATTCATTGCGAGTGCTTGCACCGGGGGGAGTTCTCTCCAGCGTAGGCGTATATTCCGGGCATCTGGTGGTCCCGCTGGAAGGCTTCCATGCGGGACTTGGCGACCAAACGATCGTCACGACCTTGTGTCCCGGAGGTAAGGGACGAATGAACCGTCTCATGCAACTGGCCAGAACGAATCGGATCAATCTGCGACCGCTTTTGACACACACCTTCAGCCTTGACGAGATCGCGAAGGCTTATCAGCTTTTTGAATCGCGCCATGAAGGCGTGTTGAAAGTGGCAATCCGGGTCTCTTAAATAAAAACGGCGGCCAGGATCGATTCTGGCCGCCGCGCTTTTTTCCGGCAAGCAGTACTTCACGCCAAGACAGCGTCTCTATTTTTCCGAACCTCGCACGAATTCTCTTCTGCGCCGGGCGCAGAGTAGCTCAATACCGGACATGGAGCGTGCCGAATGATGTCGTAGGTGTGCGTCCGGAATGTTCCGAACCGCTCCTGGGCTTTTCCGCGTCCGGTGATAACCAACTCTGCGTCTCGATCAACGGCGCAAGCGGCGACATCCTTCGCAATGAAACCGTCTGTAATGGTGAGTGGAAAGTCTGTCCCAGCTGTATGCTGAAGCTGTTCGATCTCCTTGGCTATGTAGCCTCTCAATCCGTCGTACAGTTCCTTATTGAGATATTTCTGGGAGCTCCCTTCCGCTGTTGTCATCGCATGGATGAGGCGAACGGAAGCGCCACAGCCTTGCGCAAAATCTTTCACGAAGCGGAGTAGAGGCACGGCTTCAGGCGTAAGCTCCAGGGCACAGAGAATTCTTGTGATGCGCATTGAAGGGCCCTCCTCCAGTTGGGTGCGAGAGTGAGTCCAAATCGGGCAGTCTACGTCGTGAAGAAGCTTCATGGCGACCGATCCCAGCAGAGCCTGGCGCCATGGACCGTATCCGTGCGTACCCATCATCACCAAGTCCACTTTGTGTTCATCAATCCACTTCTTGATGTTCCATACGGCGTCGCCCGCGGCGACTTCTCGGAAGACGCGACCGGCCGCGAGTTCAAACGGGTAGTCGTCGAGCCGCTTTTTTGCGTCAGCGATCAATCCGTCAATCGGAATCGTATCCATCCAAGGCGCTTCCGCGAGTCCCGTCCAAACCGCCGGGATTTCGACGACATGCATAAGCGTCACGTCCGATTGAAACCAGTTGGCGATCCATTCCACTTCCGCGTTCAGCGCGCGACTGCACTCGGAAAAGTCTACGGGAAACAAGATGTGTTTAATGTTCATGGTTAGCCTCCATTCAGCTGTCGTTGCGTTTCGAGCTAAGCACCGCCGAACGCTATGTCAGTGGTTAAGCAACTGAGGGCCCCCTTCCGAGCCGTGCGATCAGCGACGAGATCCGCTTGGTGTCAGCTTTTAATCAGAATCGTGCTGCGCCAAATAACACATCATGCTAGGTGATCTGGCCCAAGATCGGGCACCCGAACTGCGGGAATGATTGGTGTTTCTCGTTTTGCCGTACGCTTTGCGGCGGCAGCTCTCGTGCAACTGCTCAGCCGCAGGCAAACTCCATATGACCCAAACTGAAATCTCCCCACGCACAGTTCAGAACAATCCGTTATCTCCAGAAGAGTTGCACCGGCTCGATGCCTATTGGCGGGCAGCCAACTATCTGTCGGTAGGGCAAATCTATTTGTTAAGTAACCCGCTCCTCAAGAAGCCTCTGATGCGGGACGATATCAAGCCTCGCTTGTTGGGGCATTGGGGCACAACGCCAGGCCTGAATTTCATTTACGCCCACTTCAATCGTGTCATCAATAAATACGATCTCAATGCCATCTACATCGCTGGCCCTGGCCATGGTGGGCCGGGCGTCGTTGCGAACGTTTATCTTGAAGGCACTTATAGCGAGCGTTACCCTGATATTCCACAGACAGAAGCGGGAATGCAGAAATTATTTAAACAGTTTTCGTTTCCCGGTGGCATTCCCAGCCATGTGGCGCCTGAAACTCCGGGCTCGATTCACGAAGGCGGCGAGCTAGGCTATGCATTACTGCACGCATATGGCGCGATCTTCGACAATCCAGACTTGATCGCGTGCACAGTTGTCGGCGACGGAGAAACGGAAACCGGACCGCTCGCGACGAGTTGGCATTCCAACAAATTCATAAATCCGGCCCGGGACGGAGCCGTTCTCCCGATCCTCCACCTTAATGGATACAAGATAGCCAGTCCTACCGTGTTGGGCCGGCTCAGTGATCCCGAACTAACGAATCTTTTTCGGGGATACGGATATGAGCCTCGATTTGTAGAGGGGTCCGAACCGGAAACCATGCATCAGCTTATGGCGGCCACCTTAGAATCTGTTATTGAGGAGATTCAATCCATCCAAGAGCAGGCGCGTCGAGCTATTCGAGCGTCGCGCCCTCAGTGGCCGATGATCGTCCTGAGAACTCCAAAGGGCTGGACGGGACCGAAGGTAGTGGATGGGCACCGTGTCGAAGGATCGTGGCGCTCGCACCAGGTTCCAATCGCTGAAATGACTTCGGAGTCAAACGTGAAACACCTCGAAGACTGGATGAAGAGTTATCGTCCGGAAGAATTGTTTGACGAAAATGGGCGGCTACGACCTGAGTTGCAGGAGCTTGCGCCAAAAGGACAGCGGCGCATGGGAGACAATCCGCACGCGAACGGTGGCTCACTGCTGAAGGATCTCATCTTGCCGGATTTTAGAAACTATGCAGTAACTATTCATACTCGGGGAAAGACAACAGCGGAAGCCACTCGCGTGATGGGGCAGTTCTTGCGCGACGTCATGGCGGCGAATGGGCCAGCCAACAACTTTCGTATAGTTGGCCCCGATGAGACTACCTCGAACAGGCTGAATGCGGTTCTTGAGGTAACCGACCGAGTTTTTATGGAGGAACGGTTTTCGACGGATGATCATCTAAGCGTAGACGGTCGCGTAATGGAAGTATTGAGCGAACACATGTGTCAGGGCTGGCTCGAAGGTTATCTGCTTACCGGCAGGCACGGATTCTTCTCCTGTTACGAAGCTTTCATCCATATAGTGGATTCCATGTTCAACCAGCACGCGAAGTGGCTAAAGACTAGCCGGCACATTCCGTGGCGCCGGCCGATCGCATCGTTGAACTACCTACTTACTTCGCATGTATGGCGTCAGGATCACAACGGTTTCAGTCATCAAGATCCAGGATTCATTGATCACGTCGTGAATAAGAAAGCAGAAGTAATTCGGATTTATCTTCCACCGGATGCCAACACCCTTTTGTCGGTGACGGATCATTGCCTCCGTAGCCGGAATTACGTCAACGTGATTGTAGCCGGTAAGCAGCCGGCGCCGCAGTGGTTGGACATTGAATCGGCCGTCGCACACTGCACCGCGGGTCTGGGAATTTGGGAATGGGCGAGCAATGATCAGGGGCAAGAACCCGATGTCGTTATGGCGTGTGCAGGTGACGTTCCTACGCTTGAAACTCTGGCTGCAGTTGACCTGCTTCGTCAACACGTACCGGAGCTAAAAATCCGTGTTGTGAATGTAGTCGACTTGATGACTCTGCAGCCGCAAAGTGAACATCCACACGGCCTAAGCGATCATAAATTCGACTCCATTTTCACCGCCGACAAGCCGATCGTCTTTGCCTTCCACGGGTATCCGTGGTTAATTCATCGTCTAACTTATCGCCGAACAGGTCACAAGAATCTACACGTGCGTGGATATAAAGAGGAGGGCACAACTACAACCCCATTCGACATGACGGTATTGAATGAGATGGACCGGTTTCATCTTGCCGCACTGGCAATTGATCAAGTTCCGAAGTTAAAGAATGTCACCGCTTATGCCAATCAGCGCCTATGCCGCAAGCTCTTAGAACATCGCCAATATATCTGCACGCATGGAGAAGACATGCCCGAGGTTCGGAATTGGACTTGGTCTGGTCACCTGCCGGTCACGAAAACGCTATCGCGGTAGGAAGTCAAAGGCCAAGCCGCTTCGCCATCTCCGAACCGATTATTGCTAGGTCGGTTCACGCCGGAGCTGCGATAGCATCTGCCTCTACGGGATTATGGCGGCAGCGCCGTCCACGGAATCACTCTTCAGCAGTGCCAAGGCTTCATTGGCCTGATCAAGCGGAAACGCACGCACTTTGGGTCGAAGCCCAATAGCAGTTGCAATCTTCAAGAAATCGCGGGCATCCGAGCGCGTCATGTTTGCCACGCTGCAGATTTGCCGTTCGCCCCATAGCAACCGATCGTAATCGAATTCCGGAATGCGATCCAGATGTATCGCGTTTACAGCAACCACTCCTCCTTTTCGGAGACTGCCGAGTGCAGAAATCACAACATCACCGCTCGGCGCGAATGTTATGGCACGATCGAGTTCCACAGGTGGTTTTTCATTCTCGCTTCCGACCCAGTGGGCTCCGAGCGACAAAGCCAAGCGGCGATGCGACTCTCCTCGTGTCGAGACATAAACATCGCAATTCCAGGAGCGGAGCACGGCAATCGCTAGATGCGCCGAAGCCCCGAAGCCGAACAGGCCTACACGGTCCCCATGCTCTACGCCCGCCACTCGAAGGCTACGAAAGCCGATAATGCCCGCACACAGGAGTGGAGCTGCGTGCAAGTCATCGAGATTCGGCGGAAGCGGGTAGACAAAAT
>Ga0081455_10003349_pt1 | contig 16060 bp, 16 predicted proteins | sample TabmetS3T2R1_FD_70207 | JGI IMG/M metagenome (GOLD analysis project Ga0081455, IMG submission 70207) | Tabebuia heterophylla rhizosphere microbial communities from the University of Puerto Rico - S3T2R1 | ecosystem: Host-associated > Plants > Roots > Rhizosphere ... | reverse complement strand
TCACCGAGGATGTCGCAACCCGCTTCCAGGGCTACGGCTGGGCGATTCAGCGGGTTGACGACGCGAACGATCTCGACGCGCTGAACAACGCGCTCGCTGCGTTCAAGGCTGAGCAGGAACGTCCGACCATGATCATCGTCAAGAGCATCATCGGCTACGGCGCCCCCACCAAGCAGGGCAGTCACTCCGCGCACGGCGAGCCCTTGGGTGTCGAGGAAGTCCGGGGCGCCAAGCGCTTCTTCGGCTGGCCGGAGGATGAGAGCTTCCTCGTTCCCGACAAGGTGCGTAGCCACTTCGCCGATATCGGTAAGCGTGGTGCCGACGCGCGCTCGGCGTGGGACGAGCTCTTCGCCGCTTACGGCCAGGAATACCCGGAGATGGCTGATCATCTCGACAAGATGCAGCGCCGTCAGCTGCCGGAAGACTGGGACGCGGATCTGCCCGAGTACCCTGCGGATCCCAAGGGTGCTGCCGGTCGGGACACCAATCAGAAGGTGCTCAATATCGTCGCCCAGCGCGTTCCGTGGCTCATCGGCGGTTCTTCGGATCTCGCGCCGTCCAACAAGTCGCGTCTCACCTTCGAGGGCGCCGGAGACTTCCAGCCAGACAACCGAGCCGGTCGGAACCTGCACTTCGGCGTTCGCGAACATGCGGCAGGCGCAATCACGAACGGGCTGTCGCTCAGCAAGATCAAGGCCTACCAAGCCGGATTCTTGATCTTCTCCGACTTTCAGCGTGGCGCCCTTCGGCTCTCCGCGTTGATGGAGCTCCCGGTGATCCATATGTTCACCCACGACTCCATCGGTGTCGGCGAGGATGGCCCCACGCACCAGCCAGTCGAGCACCTAGCGTCACTGCGTGCCATGCCCGGCATGATCGACATGCGCCCGGCCGATGCCAATGAGGTCGTCGAGGCGTGGCGAGTGATCATGCCACTGCGGCATGACCCGGTGGCGATGATCTTGTCCCGGCAGGCGTTGCCAACCCTAGATCGTAGCAAGTACGCCCCGGCAAGTGGCGTCGCCAAGGGCGCGTACGTGCTGGCAGGCGACCCGAACGAGACGCCCGAAGTGATCTTGATTGCCACGGGGAGTGAGGTCGCGCTTGCCGTCTCCGCGTACGAGCAGCTGGCCGATGAGGGAATCAAGGCACGGGTTGTGAGCATGCCGTCGTGGGCGCTGTTCGACCGGCAGACCGACGAATACCGGGAGAGCGTGCTGCCTCGCGACGTCACCGCCCGCGTGGTGATCGAGCAGGCCTCGTCATTCGGATGGGATCGGTGGGCCGGCAGTCAAGGCGCCATCATCGCAATGAGCACCTTCGGCGCTTCCGCTCCGCTCAAAGCGCTGCAGTCGAAGTTCGGCTTCACTCCGGAGGCGGTAGTGGCGGCGGCCAAGCGTCAGATGGGCCGTTGATCGCGCGGACAACTTCGAAAGCTACCGTGCGGACGTCGTATGCGGCAGATGTGAGGCGAACTGATACCTCCTGTCCAAGTCGTAGCCGATCACCGGTCACGCGGCCTTCGACAGCAGGTTCTTCGATCATTACCGTGCCGTATTGCTTGTCGCGCTCGATATCGATCACGGTGCCAGTGAACATCTGACCGACCCTGTCGGCTAGCAGGTAGACCTCGAGCAGATCGATGATCGCTCGTTCATAGTGCTTGGCCCGTCGCTCAGCAGCCGCCATCTCCTCGGGAAGGAGGTCGAGGTCGCGGGAGACCCAAGCCGGGACTGGTTGATCTGTGCAAAGGGCGACGCAAATCTCACCTGTGTACCGATCCACCAGGCGTCGCAGCGGAGCGGTGGTGTGGGCATAGTCGCTGGCCAGGGCGGCATGGTCGGCGGCTTCTGGAATGCCGCCACTAAAGCTCCGATACCCTGCCCCCCGGAACAACCTCGTTGAGGCATTGAGCATCGCCGCCTGATCGGGCCGGGTCGGGGTCAGCGTCCGGACGAATTCGGGATAGTCCATCTCCGGAGGCCAGACGATCCGAAGCGCCTTGGCGACCTGGCGCAGCCGGCGCAGCGAATAGGAGTCCGCCGGCGGCATCGTTCGCAAGACGCCCACCTGTCCGTACAGCATGATGTGCGCGGCTGCCATGCCAGTCAACAACGAGATCTGCGCGTTCCAGGCCTCCACGGGCTCAGGAGCCCGGTAACGGAGGGTCCAGCCGTCCCCCTGAGGCTGGATCTCCTGCTGCGGGATCTTCAGGCTTACTCCGCCGCGATCGCGTTCCCGGATCTCGCGCCATTGGCCGACCAACTTCAGCAAGCCGAGAGTTTCACGGGGCCCACTACGGTCGATCTCCGCCTGGGCTTCGGTGTAGCTGAGCTGAGCGCGGCTCCTAACCATGGCCCGCACCACCTCCGCCGCAGCCATCTGACCGCGATGGTCCAGAGTGATCGTCCACAGCAGCGCTGGCCGAACCTCATTCGGCAGCAGGCTGGCCGCTCCTTCGCTGAGCGCTGGCGGATGGAGCGGAGTTCGACAGTCAGGCGCGTAGAGCGTGCTCCCGCGGCGGTGCGCCTCAAGATCGATTGGATCGCGCGGGCGGACGAAGGCAGCCAAGTCAGCGATCGCGTAAGAGATGACGAACTCACCACCCGGACCGCGCTCAATGTGCAACGCCTGATCAAGATCACGAGCACCGGCAGGATCGATGGTGATCAATTCCAGGTCGGTTCGGTCAAGATCAGGAAGGCGCGGCTCGGCAGCAGCCTGCTCCGCGGCCGCCTCGACTTCGACCGAAAAGTCGGACGGCACTTCCGCGGCTGCTCTAATGGCCGCCAGGCCCTTCGCCAGCTCCTCGGGCACGACCGGTGGCAGTCCGAGCTTGGGGGCAGGCATGGTCGCAGCCTAACGGTGCTTGATTGCTCCGCTTCGCTTGCGCTCGCAGTGTCTAATGGCTCGCTGCGCTCGGTGCGAGGATCGCCGGAAGCCGCCGTCTTCGTCGGATCCGACGAAACGATCGTGTCGGAGAATCAGCCCTGTTATCGAGACGCTTCGTCGGCTCCTCCTGCAGACCGGCGGCACGAACCTCCCGAGCGCGGATCGCGGTTTGTGGCGCGATCCGGCTTTTCAGCGGCGCCCATTCAGCCGGGACGATCAACCAGGTAATGCCGTGGCACGGGATCACCATCCAACGCACGGTTCACCAGGGTGTCGGCCGATTTGTTGAGTTCCCGAGGCACCCAGGTCCAGGTCACTGTTGCTGGCCGCAGCCGCGCTGCCTCAAGCGCCAGCGTCTTCATGTCGGCGTGTTTCACCTTCCACCGACCGGCCATCTGCTCTATCACCAGCTTGGAATCCATACGCACTTCGAGGGCGGCCGCCGAATCCAGTTCCCGGGCCATCTCAAGTCCGGCGATCAGACCCCGGTATTCAGCGACATTGTTCGTGGCCCGTCCGATAGCAAGGCCTTCGGCTGCCAGGACTTGCATCGTCCGAGCGTCACGCACCACGGCGCCGTACGCAGCTGGGCCGGGATTGCCGCGCGATCCGCCGTCAGCCTCCACAATCAAGCGGCGACTGGGTCTCGGCTGCTCGGATTCGTCAATCTCGTCGAAGAAGCCCGGGCCTCCCTGGACATCCCGCGGTGCCTTGGCCATCACAATCCTGACTGCGATGTGCGGATGAGGATCCGACCGCACTCCTCGCAACGCAGCACCTCGTCTTCAGCTGCGGCGGAAAATGCCCGCAGATCGGCAGCGTTGACTTCGAGCTGGCAGCCAGTGCAGCGGCGTGCTCGCAGCTCGGCGGCGCCCACGCCCCCGTGGCTGGCTCCAATCCTGTCGTAGAGCGCTACCAAATCGCCGGGTATCAACGGGGCAATCTCAGCTCGCTGCTGACGCAGCCGGTCCATATCGGCATTGAGAGTCGCAAGTTGCTGATCGCGATCGGCGATTGCATCGGCCAAGTCCGTGTCTATCTGCTCGGCCCTGGCACGCAGCGTCTCGTGACTCGCTACCGCCGTGTCTAGTTGTTCTAGTACATCCAGCTCAGCATCCTCGAGGTCGCTGATCCGCTTCTTGAGGTGGGTGACCTCCTCCACCATCGACGAAAGTGCTTTGGGATCGGCGATGGCCCCGTTCGTGATCCGGGTCTGATTCCGGCTCAGCCGCTCTCGGACCGGCTCCAGGTCGTTCTCGGCCTTCGCCTGCTCCAATTCAAGATCGGAGATTCTGGTTTCGGCCGCCACAAGGTCTGAGGCAACTGTCGCTCGCTCCGCTCGTAGCTTCGCAATCACCGCATGCTGGGGCAGTGTCTGGCGACGATGGTTGAGCTGAGCGAGCGTTGTGTCGACAGTCTGCAAATCGAGCAGGCGCAGCTGCGCATCCTTGTCGGCCCTGATCGCCCTCATCCTCCTCAAGCACCATCGAGCGCTGGTACGCCCGCTGCACAACACTACTGATCGGCCGCTCGACGAGCAGGGCCGGTTGAGCAGTACCAGTGGCTTGGACCGCTGTCCTGGATTCCAGCTCAGGATCAGGTCCCTGAAAACGCATCACGGTTGCTCCCTGAGGTCCGATTTTTACCCACTTGCTGTTGATGGCGATGCGTTTTCAGGGGTGTGGCCGGTGTGTACCTGCCTGGTGACAGTGGTGGGCCGGGGTGGGGTCGGGAAGACCGCAATGGTGTGCCAAAGTCCCTCCAGCGCGGAGCGTCCAGAGTTATGGCCGGGCGTTCCACCGTTCGAGGGCGGGCGCGCCTCGGTCCTCGCCCAGCACCGAGACGGTGCCCGTGTCGAGCGGAAAGTGCACGCCAAGCTTCAGGTCGAACCCGAGCCACCGCATCGTCAGCGCCCGGAGGGCGTGGCCGTGACCGAAGCAGATCGCTTGATCAGCGCCCGATGCGCGAACTCGCGAGACGACGCGGTCGAGCCTCGTGGCAACCTCGGCTGCCGACTCCCCACCGGGGACCTCACCATTCCAGATAGTCCAGCCCGGTACCGACTTCCAGATCTCTGGGCTGGTCTTGCCTTCGTAGTCGCCGTAGAACCATTCGGCAAGGTCATTGTCGATCTGCGGTTCGTACGGTCCCACGAACCCAGCCCGCTCCCCGGTCTGCAGAGCGCGTCTCCGTGGACTGCTGAGTATCAGCTGGAAGGCCTGGGGCGATAAATGCCCCTTTATGGCGCTGGCCAGCCTCTTGCCATTCTCGGTGAGCGGCAAGTCGGTGATCGAGGTGTGCTGGCCGGATCGACTCCATTCGGTCTCGCCATGTCGGACCAGGAAAAGGCGCGTCGGCATGCGGATCACGGTATCGCTACCCCAGCCGCCTCGGCGGGCTCTTACGGCCGGACCGTCGAAAGCGTCAAGATCCCAGCCACGCGAGAGTGCAAGAATGGCGCGCGTGAGCGATCGTCGGCCAGAGCTGCCGAACCGCCAGATCCCGTTCTCGGAGGCGTTCAAGAAGTTCATCGTTGACGGCTGGGCACCTCACTCGACGCGGCTTCCGGATCAGCTGCCCGCTGCTGCATGGGCACGGGGGCGGCGGGAGCACCTCAGCGCGCAGTTTCCCGGTGAGCGGCTTGTCATCCCGGCGGGCGGACTCAAAGTCCGCTCCAACGACACCGATTACCGGTTCCGCCCACACTCGGCGTTCGCGCACCTGACTGGTCTCGGCACAGATTGCGAGCCGGACGCCGTATTGGTGTTGGAGCCGACGGACTCTGGCCACGATGCCACGCTCTATTTCAAGCCGCGTGCTCCGCGCGATTCTGAGGAGTTCTATGCCGACAGCCGATTCGGCGAGTTGTGGGTGGGCCGGCGGCCATCCTTGGCGGAGATGAGTGGGTTATGTGAGATTCCCTGCGCGACGATCTCGGACCTACCCGATCGGCTCCGTAAGAACGGCGATAGCATCCCGCTGCGGGTCCTTCCGGCTGATCTCGATCATGAGATCCGCCACGCGATCGAGGAAATGCGCGATTCGCGCCTCGTCACGGAAGTTGATCAAGAGCGGACTACGGCCGAAGACCGCGATCATGAATTTGCTGTGGCGCTCAGCGAACTGCGGCTGATCAAGGACGGCTACGAGATCGGCGAAATGCGCGAAGCCTGTCGCCAGACGGCGGCCGCATTCGAGGGCGTGGTAGCAGGAGTTCCCGAGGCCGTACGACGCGGCCGCGGCGAGCGCTGGGTCGAAGGCGTTTTTGGGCTGCACGCTCGGCATGTCGGCAACGCCGTTGGCTACGACACCATTGCTGCCGCGGGCGACCACGCCTGCACACTGCACTGGATTCGCAACGACGGTGAGCTTCGTGAGGGCGAGTTGCTTCTCCTGGACGCGGGGATCGAGCTCGATTCGCTCTACACAGCAGATGTCACCCGGACGCTTCCTATCGATGGCACTTTCAGCGACCAGCAGCGGATGGTCTACGACGCGGTCTTCGAGGCGCAGCAGGCCGGAATTGCCGCGGCGCAGCCTGGGGCCAAGTTCTCTGACGTACACGAGGCGGCGGTCGCAGTGATTGCTCGACACCTGGACGTCTGGGGATTGCTGCCCGTCACCGTGGAGGAGTCACTCGATGAACAAGGCGGTCAGCACCGGCGATGGATGGTGCACGGCACCTCTCATCACCTTGGAATCGACGTCCATGATTGCGCACAGGCTCGCGTCGAGGCCTACCGCCAGGGAATCCTTCAGCCGGGCATGATCATCACCGTCGAGCCGGGGCTCTACTTCAAGCCCGATGACGAGCTGGTGCCGGACGCCCTACGAGGCATCGGCGTCCGGATCGAGGACGACGTCTTGATCACTGCGGACGGGAATGAGAATCTCACCGCGATGCTCCCCCGTAGCCCGGCCGACATCGAGAGGTGGATGTCGACCATCTGGGCCAGGTCCTAAACGCCCACTTGCCAAGCGCCACCTGCAGCGCGTGCGCGAGCGCAGCCGCTATTCAAACTGCGCGGCACGTGCGCCCGGCATCCCCTGCAGCATCTCCCGGGCCTGAGCGGCGACCTTGTGCTCGCAGAGCACCTCGTACTTTGTTGCAATTGTCTGACTCACCGAGGTGAAGTCCCGGCGGCCACGGCTCATGGCATATCCTGCCGCGCTGAATCCGATACCCAGTAAGACGCCGATCGCCAACGCAACGAGCAACAACATCACGATGCTCGACGGCCTGGCGAAGATCAACACCACCAGACCGACCAGCAGGCCGGTTGAGACGCCTGACTGCAACCCCTGCGTAATCACGGTGCCCCAGTTGCGCCGACCGAGCACCCGCTCAACAGACTTGAGGTCGGTACCCACGATGGCGAGGTTCTGCACCTCGAACTTCTGGTCTGCCAGGAAGTCAACCGCCTTCTGCGCGTCGGCGTAGCTGCTGTAGATCCCTACCGATTGGGGGAACTGCAGCTCAAAGACAGAGCCGAACTGCCGCGGCGAAATAGCCATGGTGTCCTCCTGAAATCGGCTCCCAATCTACTCGTTGGCTTCTCTCGGCCGGTCGGCTCGCAGAATTCTCACACCTCATGCCTGGTGAACACACAGAATTCGTTACCTTCGGGATCGGCGAGGACGTCCCAGCCGATCTCGTCGTCGCGTCCACGGACCAGGCGGGCGCCTGCCGCCAAGAGATCATCGGTCTCGCCCCAGACATCCCAGTGCACGCGATTCTTCACAGCCTTGGGCTCCGGAACCCGCTGGAAAACCATCGCCCACGGCATCCCGGGGACTTGATCGATCCAGGAGAAGTCGTGGTCCTGATCATGACAGACGTTGGCGGCGTATCGCTCCGCCCACCAGGTCGCGATGAAGATCGGATCCGCAGCGTCGACGACCACCTCGTAAACCCGATAGTCAGATAACAACTCAGGCTCACGGACGAAGGCGCAGAGCTCACCGCCCTCAGGATCGGTCAGCACCGTCCACGATTGCGTCTCATCGATGATCACCGCGCCAAGGTCGGTCAGATCCGAAACGGCCGACACGTCGACGTCGAGGTGTACGCGCTGCTTGACCGTCCTCGGCTCGGGCACTCGATTGATCCAGATGGTGTGCTCGAGCACGTCGTCAACCAGCCTGAAGTCAAGGCCATTCGGCTCGGCTCTAAGGCCGAGCGCCGCAGCCCAGAATGTAGCGAGCACCTCCGGATTGGTGGCGTCAATGCAAAGATCCTTGAAGCTGATCGTGCTGGCCGCTGCCATATGCCCGACCCTAGCTGACCCGATCATTGAGGTCAGGACATAGCGCCGGACGCTCGGAGTGGCAGGCATCCACGATGGCTCAGACAGCCATCCCGGGTACGAGGGTTACACTCCACAGCTTCATTTAGGAACTGCTCGCACAATGCCGACACCCGCAACTCCGCGGGGATCGGTGTCTGGCTGTGATAATCGAAGCGTGGCAGCGAGCGCGACCTCGGTCTTCATCTCACGCATCCGGGGCCTGCCAGTCCTTGACAGTGCTGGGGATCAGGTGGGCAAGGTGCGCGACGTTGTTGTGCAGCGTCGTGCCGCCGGAAATGCCCCACGGGTAAAGGGGCTTGTGGTCGAGCTGTTTGCGCGCCACCGAATCTTCATACCGATAGCCCGTGTACACAGCATCGACGGAGTTGCGGTCGTCATCTCCGGCGTGGTGAACACGCGCCGCTTCGAACGCCGCGAATCCGAGATGTTGGTGGTCGACGACCTGTTCGACCTCACAGTGGAACGCGCCGACCACCCGGGTCCGTCGGTGATATTCGACGTCGCAATGCAGCCTGTGCGTTCTTACGACTGGGAGCTCTCGCAGGTGGCGCTCCGGGAGGCCGGAATCCGTCGCCGCTTCGGCAGGCGAGGTCACGTCACCATCGTGGACTGGTCCACGATCACGCTTCTGGGCCTCGAGCGTGGTCAAGGTACCGACCAGCTGCTGGCTCAAATGGAGGACATGAAGCCGGCCGACATAGCGCGCGAACTACACGAGATGTCTCTCGAGCGACGAGTGGAGGTCGCTTCCGCACTCGATGATCACAAGTTGGCCGGTGCTTTGGAGGAGCTGCCAGAGGACGAACAGGTCCAACTGATCTCCCAGCTCGACACCGAGCGTGCCGCGGACATCTTGGAGGAAATGGATCCGGATGACGCCGCTGACTTGATCGCCGAACTCGCTCCTGAGATGGCTCAAGTATTGCTTGAACGCATGGAGCCTGAGGAGGCCAAGGACGTTCGGCGGCTGCTGGTCTATGCCGAGTCCACTGCCGGCGGAATGATGACCCCGGAACCGGTGATCCTGCCGCCCGACGCGACGGTCGCCGAAGCCCTCGCTCACATCCGGGACGCAGAGCTGACGCCCGCGTTGGCGTGCATGGTCTATGTATGCCGGCCACCCTTGGACACCCCGACTGGACGTTTCGTCGGGGCCGTGCACTTCCAGCGGCTGCTTCGGGAGCCGCCCTCCACACTCGTCTCGGCACTGATCGACACTGAACTGGAGACGCTGAATGACCAGGCGAACCTGCATGAGGTAAGCCGCTATTTCGCGACATACAACCTGGTGAACGCCCCTGTTGTGGATGCTGATCATCGACTGATCGGAGCGATCACGGTCGATGATGTACTCGATCACATGCTGCCCGAGGATTGGCGTGGCATCGAGCTCGATGCAGTGTCGGCGCACGGGCCACCGGAGGCAGGGGTGATCGCGCATGGCTAGAGCAGTTCGGGAGGCCGAGCGGCTCGACATGCCGGGCCGGCGGAAGCGGTCGACAATTCCAACGATCAAGGTGGATCGGGACGCCTTCGGGAAGTTTGCTGAGGGCTTTGCTCGTTTCATGGGAACCGCCCGATTCCTGTTCGGAATGACGGTCGTCATCGTGATCTGGATCCTCTGGAACGTGCCATGGGGACCACCTCGCCCACGCTTTGATGAGTATCCGTTCATCTTCTTGACCCTGATTCTGTCGCTGCAGGCTTCGTACGCCGCTCCGCTGATCTTGCTCGCGCAGAACCGCCAGGAGTCCCGAGACCGCGTCGCATTGGAACAAGACCGCGAGCAGGCGGCACAAAGCCGAGCTGACATGGACTTCCTGGCCCGCGAGATCGCCGGCCTGCGGATGTCGGTCGGCGAGCTGGCCACCCGCGACTACCTGCGCTCAGAACTTCGGGCGGAGTTGCGCGCCATCCTCGCTGAGCTCGAGTCAGAAGACGTTGCATAGCTGGGCGCTTCGAGAATCGCAGCGAGCGGATCGAGCAATCAACCACAACGCGATTGCGTGAGCGGCGCGTGCGCCCACTCACCTACGCTGGGGGCATGTATGACCCGCAGTCCAACGGAGACTCCACAACGTCCACAGTTGAGGACCCCCGGGTTCCACAGATCCGGGCGGCACTGCACAGGGTGGACGATCCTGAGATTCGCCGGCCCATTACCGAGCTCGGCATGGTGGACGGCATCGACGTAGACGCCACCGGTCGGGCACGCGTCCGGGTCCTGCTGACCGTCGCTGGCTGCCCACTTCGAGACACGCTCAACCGCGATGTCACCGCCGCGGTACGCGGTGTGCCGGGGGTATCGGCGGTCGATGTCGAGCTGGGCGTGATGTCGGATGAGCAGCGCCGTGCGTTGCGGGAGCTGCTCAAAGGCGGGCAGCCCGAACGCGAGATTCCCTTTGCCCGGCCGGATTCACTCACCCAAGTGATTGCGGTCGCCTCGGGCAAAGGTGGGGTCGGAAAGTCATCGGTCACAGTGAACCTCGCCAAGGCGCTCGCAGCCCGTGGTCGCAGCGTCGGCGTTCTCGATGCCGATATCTATGGACACTCGGTGCCAGCAATGCTCGGCGTGGCGGACTCGAGGCCTACAGCGGTCGAGGACATGATCATGCCGGTACCAACCAACGGGCTCAAGGTCATCTCGATCGGTATGCTCAAGCCGCGTCGTGATCAGGTGGTGGCCTGGCGCGGCCCGATCTTGGATCGTGCGCTCACTCAGATGCTGGGCGACGTCTACTGGGGCGACCTCGACTTCCTGCTCCTCGACCTGCCGCCGGGGACTGGCGATGTGGCCATTTCATTGGGCCAGAAGTTGCCCAGTGCCGAGGTCTTGGTCGTCACCACACCGCAGGCTGCCGCGGCTGAGGTTGCCGAGCGCGCCGGAACCATGGCATCGATGTTGAACCAGCGTGTGATCGGTGTGGTAGAGAACATGTCGCACCTGGTGACCACTTGTCCTCACTGCGGGGAACTACAAACCCACTACGTCTTTGGCACCGGCGGCGGCGCGGATGTCGCGCGGGCCCTCAGCACCCGGCTTGGCTACCCCGTGTCTCTGCTGGCGCAGATACCGCTCGATCCGGAGCTCCGCGCGTCTGGTGACGCCGGCGTTCCACTCGTCGAGGCCGGCCCAGACGAGCCTGCCGCCCGGGCGCTCAACTCGCTGGCTGAAACTTTCGTCAAACGCGGCCGCGGGCTGCTCGGCAAGCAGCTCGGCCTCACGCCCGCTGGGCGCTGATATCTACGACGAGCGGGTCAGGTCGCTTCAAGATCGAAAGGAGTGACCACGCGCGCTGGAGCCGGCCCCGCCCCCATGTCCTGCGGCCCTCCCGGACTGTGATCTTTGGTGGAGTTGTTCGCCTCTGGGACATCTGTGGACGAGCTCTTCATGGTCTTGCCAAGGTCGGCAACCTCGGACTTCACGTCGGCGATGATCGGCTCCACATCGTCGAGCAGATGCTTCTGTACGAACGCCTTGGGGTTGAGGTCACGAAAATCGACGTTCTCAAATCCAGGTCCTAGCTCCTTGCTCAGCTGCTGCTGGGCAGAGCCAGCCACTGTCCGCAAGTAGCGCAGCAGCCGTGCGGCCTTGCGAGCCAAATCTGGCAGTCGCTCCGGCCCGAACAAGATCACCGCAAGGATCAGTAGCAGGACGAACTCGGGAGCATTGATGTCCAGTAGCAGGGGCGCCATGATCAGCCCTCCTTGCTACCCAGCGTGACTCGGACCTGGCCTGGTGTCGACCCGCGAGCGTAATCCAAGACGACGACATCGCCGGGCCGTCGGGTACGGATGCCGACGATCAGCTCCTCCATGGTAAGGACGGGCTGACCGTCCATCCTGATGATCAAGTCGCCGGCCTTCAGGCCAGCCTTGCCGGCCGGACCTTGGGCGTCGACCGCGCTCAGCTGAACACCTGCTGCCACGTCTTGCACATTGGCACCGATCACTGGGTAGGTAGCCTTGCCGTTCTTGATCAACAAGTCGGCGATCGTCGCAGCCTGGTTGATCGGAATGGCGAAGCCCAGCCCGATGTTGCGGCTTGCTGCGAAGGTCAGGATCGCCGAATTGACCCCGATCACACGCCCTCCCGCATCGACCAGCGGGCCGCCGGAGTTCCCTGGATTGATAGAGGCGTCGGTCTGGATGGCATTGATGTACGCAGTGGGCGAGTCGGCGGAGGCGCCTTCGGACACCATCACCGGACGATTCCGAGCCGAGATGATGCCCTGCGTGACGGTACCTGGCAATCCGAGTGGCGAACCAACAGCGATGACAGACTCTCCGACTTGGATCTGGTCGGAGTCACCAAGCTCTACAGGCTGCAGCGATGCGACTCCGCTGACCCGGATCACCGCGATGTCGTAGGACGGACTGCGTCCAACCAGCACCGCATTCAGTCGCCGGCCATCGGGAAAGATGACACGAATCCGCGACCCGTCGGTCGCGTCGGCAACCACGTGATTGTTGGTCACAATCCGGCCGTCCCGGTCGATCAAGAAGCCCGACCCGGTTCCTCGACCGGCTTGGATCATCACCGTCGCCGGCAGCACCCGTTTTGCCACCTCCACGGTGTTCACGCTCGGGGGTGCTGGCGGCACGGGCGAGCGCGTCACGCCTGGAGGCGCTGGGCTGGCTGTGGTCACTCCCGCCTCGGACCGCCGAGCGAGTGTGGCACCGCCATAGCCAGCGGCGCCCCCGATCACCAGAGCGGTGAGGGCGGCAACCGCGACAAGGGAAGCCAAACGTGGACGACGGCGGCTCTTCTGCCCCGCCGGTAGCGTTCCGCTCGTCGCTGAAGATGGCATCGAGGTGGGTTGGGCTTCTGCCCAGTCGGGTTGGCCCAGTGGTGGCACCCAGGTCGCGTCGTACGGTGCAAACACCGGACCTGGCTGGGAGGGGGGACTTTGCTCAACTGAAGGCGCGGGCGGTGGCTCGCCAAAAGGGCCGAAGTACCGAGAGTCAGACGGATCGCCTTCGGCGTAACCCGTCGGACGGTCGTCATCCACCACGTACTAGCCCTTCACATCGGCCAGAATCCTCGCCCATCCAGCTTTGATGCGAAAAGGGCCGAAGTACCGAGAGTCAGACGGATCGCCTTCGGCGTAACCCGTCGGACGGTCGTCATCCACCACGTACTAGCCCTTCACATCGGCCAGAATCCTCGCCCATCCAGCTTTGATGCGCTCAAGCGTAGTCTGCGTCGTGGTCCGATCATGAGGCAGCGACGTGACGGCCTCGGTTAGCAGGCCTGGGCTACCGTCGCTGACCACAGTGAAGACAGTCTCACCGGATTGCCAGGTCGCAATGCCCGACGCGCCACGGCGGAGGTGAGCTCCAAGAGCCTCGTCCCAGGTGGAATCTTCGGGCACCTCGGTCAACTGGCCTCGTTGCTGGAAGACACTCACCGTGCTGAGGCCGTCACTGTAGACCAGGTGCACCGTGTCCGGATTTCCCGCTCGGTCGCTACGTATCCGCACCAGCGACAATCCAGCCAGATGCCGGAAGCATGACCATCCCGAGGCGTTCAGTTCCGCTGCCGATGAGATGGTGAGCGAAGTGCTGGTCCGTGGCACCGCTAGCCGCGGCGGCAAATGCTGCAGAATGCTGTGCGCGTGGCTGACCGACAACGAGGTGAAGCCAAACGACAGGTCGACTGATCCGCTCCTGTCGTAGGTCTCCTGCCAGAGCACAATGCCGGTGGCATCGTCGATCCACCAGCGAGCTGCAACGGAGTGGCCATCGCCCGGCGTAGCAGCGACCACTGTCGCATTGCGGCTGGCGACATTTGATCCGCGCGTCCCGCTGAGACGGTAGTTGCGCTCGAGCAGATCGAGCAGCTCGTCATCGACAATTCGCGAAGAGATCAGCGCAGGTGTGAATCTCTTGAGCAGCTGCTGGCCGGTTTGGTTGTTCACCATGACCTGACTGCCCTGCCCCGCGCGCGCGTCCACATCGACCTGTGCAACGATGACGCCGCCGTTCCGGTAGGCCAGGAACGACTGCCGGCCGGAATAGCTGACCGAATTAGCGGCATCAGCGGCCCGCTGCATCTGCGCCTGCGCCTCCGCTGCGGTCAATGTTGATCCGGTGGCGACCGATGGACCCTCGAGCCTGGGCGACACGTTGGCGGAGAGGCCACGTGAGTCGGTCAGCATGACGGCATTGAGTGCGTCGCTGGAGAGGGGAAACTGTCCGAGACTCGAGGCAAATGCTGTTTGAGCCTCCTCAGTTGGGTCGCCGATTGCCGGCAGGCTGGGCGCCGCGGCGTACCCGATAATCCCCATCGCAGTCACGGACGCGCCAAGCGCTACTGCGCTGGCGCCGATCCGCAGCCTGACCGTGCGGCGGTGGCTCGGCAACCCCCCCGTTCTGGAGGGATGTGATGGCTGGATCCGCCGGAATGGCCTGATCCACAAAGGCGAGACCGACTGCGAGCCCGCTATGGAAGCCAAGCGGACGGATAGGTCGCTCGGGGTTGGACCCGGCTCAGCCTTGGCCCGGTTCAACAGATGCCGGACGGCGCGTAGATCCTCGACGTCCCGGCGGCAGTTGGCGCAATCGACCAAGTGTTTGAGCAGTCGCTCCCGGTCGGTGTCGTTCAATGCCCCGTCGACGAACGCTGATCGGAGTTCCGCCAGATCAGCGCAGGGCGCCTTCCTCACGCCGACCTCACAGGCTCCAGACTTCCGAGTTTCGAACTAGCCCCGTCGAAGCCGGCGCCTGCCTCTACCTCGACACCGAAATAACGCACACGCTCTCCGGTCGGCCGGCGGTGGGCTAGCGCAGTCCGCAGTTGGGCCCGTCCGCGATGAATCCGGCTGCGGACCGTCCCGATCTTGATATCAAGAACCTCGCTGATCTCCTCGTAGCTGAGGCCCTCGATGTCGCAGAGCACAACAGCTGCGCGAAACTCCGGAGGCAGGGCTGAGAGCGCAGCCGCCACATCGTGATCAAGGTCGGCGTCGGCCAGCTGCTCCGACGGATTCGGCCAGGCGCTGGGCAGGCGCTCAGCGGAGCCTTCAGCTAGACCATCGAAGCGGATCTTCTGCCGGCGCCGGGCACCGTCGAGGAACAGATTGGTCGTAATGCGATGAAGCCAGCCCTCGAAGGTCCCGGGCTGGAACCGGTGGAGCGAACGGAACACACGGACGAACACGTCCTGGGTGAGGTCCTCGGCGTCATGTGGATTGCCGGTCAGCCGATAGGCCAACCGGTAGACCCGGGCGCCGTGGTCTCGTACCAGCTCTTCCCAGGTGGGCGGAGTCCAGGATTCATCAGATTGCGGCGCCGGGCTCGCGGGCGCAGGGGGCTGCCAAGCCTGAGGATCAGGGGCGGGCCACTGCGCCATCGGATTGACCTCCCTATGGTGTCCGGCACGACCGAGCAGGTTCAGCCTGAACGCCTCATTGTTGCGTGTCATCCTGGCAATGCCCTGAATGAACCCTGGCATTTGGCTGTGCGCGACCGTGTCCTGCCTCACACTTTTTCCAACGCGGTGACGTTTGACCGCGTTCCATTACACCGTTTCTTACGCTTCCAGTGCAAACCCTCGGACCTGACCCCAGCGGGACCAGATGTTCAGCCTGTCGAGACCGCCTCACCCGTCTGCAGGCCGGCTGCCGCCAGCGCGGAACGCAAGCCCTCGATTTCCGCAGACGTGGCCTCGATGAGTGGCGACCTCAGCCCTCCCACGTCACGGCCGAGCAGCTTGAGCCCTGCCTTGACCAGGATGCAGCCTTGGGTAGCGAAGATTCCGGTGTAAATCGGCAACAGCTGCTGATGGAGATGCAGCGCCGTGCTCACGTCGCCGCTGAGATAGGCCTCGATCATCTGACGGGTCCCGACGGCGCTGA
>Ga0081455_10004284_pt1 | contig 16061 bp, 16 predicted proteins | sample TabmetS3T2R1_FD_70207 | JGI IMG/M metagenome (GOLD analysis project Ga0081455, IMG submission 70207) | Tabebuia heterophylla rhizosphere microbial communities from the University of Puerto Rico - S3T2R1 | ecosystem: Host-associated > Plants > Roots > Rhizosphere ... | reverse complement strand
CCTCGGCGACCGCGGGCCAGAAGCCGTAGACGCCACGTGCCGCGACCAGGCGCTCGCGCTCGATCCGATCGAGCAGCTCGTTGGCGTCGGCGAACAGCTTCTTCGCCTCGGCGCCGTAGGCGGGATGCTCGAGGATCTTCGGATAGCGGCCCTTCAGCTCCCACGCGGAGAAGAAGAACGTCCAGTCGATGACCTCGCGCAGGTCCGCGAGCGACGGTTCGACGACGCTGGGGCCGGTGAACGGCGGCGACGCCACGTCCTCGGGTCGCCATCCGATCTGCGAACGGTTCGCGAGCGCCTTGCGATACGGGAGGAGCGGCGTGCGTTCCTTCTCGGCATGCAGCTGCCGTAGGCGCTCCTGGTCGATCCGGTTCTCCGCGTCGAGGGTGGCCTTGCGCTCGGGATCGAGCAGGTTCGACACGACGCCCACCACCCGAGACGCATCGATCACGTGCACGACGGGTTCCTCGTACGCGGGTGCGATCCGGACCGCGGTGTGCTGCCGGGATGTCGTCGCCCCGCCGATCAGCAGCGGCAGCTGCATCTTCCGCCTGCGCATCTCGGTGGCGACGTTGACCATCTCCGTGAGCGAGGGCGTGATCAATCCGGAGAGCCCCACCATGTCGGCGCGCTCGGATTCCGCGGTGTCGAGGATCAGCTCCGCGGGAGCCATCACGCCGAGGTCGATCACCCGGTAGTTGTTGCAGCCGAGCACGACGCCCACGATGTTCTTGCCGATGTCGTGGACGTCGCCCTTCACGGTGGCGGTCACGATCGTGCCTTGAGATCCGTCGCCCCCCGCGAGCCCGGCCGCTGCCTTCTCCTCCTCCATGAACGGTTCGAGGTACCCGACCGCCTTCTTCATGGCCCGTGCGCTCTTCACGACCTGGGGCAGGAACATCTTGCCCGACCCGAACAGGTCTCCGACGATCTTCATGCCCTCCATCAGTGGACCCTCGATCACCTCGAGCGGCCGGTCGTAGGCCTGTCGCGCCTCCTCGGTGTCGTCCTCGATGTGGTCGACGATGCCGTGCACGAGGGCGTGCGCGAGTCGCTCCTCGACGGTTCCCTCGCGCCAGGACAGGTCGTCCTCTCGGGCGAGGCCGCCCCCCTTCACGCCCTCGGCGAAGGTCACCATGCGCTCGGTCGCGTCGGGTCGACGGTTGAAGATGATGTCCTCGACGTGCTCGAGGAGGTCCGGTGGGATGTCCCCGTACACCTCGAGCTGGCCCGCGTTGACGATCGCCATGTCCAGGCCCGCCGCGATCGCGTGATACAGGAATGCGGAGTGGATCGCGCGCCGCACCGGTTCGTTCCCCCGGAACGAGAAGCTCAGGTTGCTCACGCCGCCGCTCACATGCACGCCTGGACACCGGCGCTTGATCTCCCGCGTCGCCTCGATGAACGCCTTCGCGTAGTCGGCGTGCTCCTCCAGCCCGGTCGCGATCGCCAGGATGTTGGGATCGACGATCACATCGCTGGGGTCGTAGCCGGCCTCGTCGACGAGGAGGCGGAACGCCCGCTCCGCGATCTGGACCTTGCGCTCCACCGTGTCGGCCTGGCCCTGCTCGTCGAAGCACATCACGACGACCGCCGCGCCGTAGCGCTTGATGCGGCGGGCCTTCTCGAGGAAGTCGTCCTCGCCCTCCTTCAGGCTGATCGAGTTCACGACCCCCTTGCCCTGGAGGCACTTGAGTCCCGCCTCGAGCGTCTCCCAGCGCGAGCTGTCCACCATGACCGGCACGCGGGCGATCTCGGGCTCCGTCGCGACCAGGTTCAGGAACCGCGTCATCGCGACCTCGGCGTCGAGCAGGTCGGCATCCATGTTCACGTCGAGGAGGTTCGCCCCGCTCCGGACCTGGTCGAGCGCGATGTCGACCGCGGCCTCGAAATCACCCGACTCGATCAGTCGACGGAACCGCGCGCTGCCGGTGACGTTCTGGCGTTCACCGATCGTCACGAACCCGGTGTCGCTGCGGATCTGGAACGGTTCGAGCCCGCTGAACGTGGGGAGCGCATCGTCGAACACCGGCATGGCCCGAGGCTCGACGTCGCGGACCGTCTCGACGATGGCCGCGGTGTGCTTCGGCGTCGTGCCGCAGCAGCCCCCGACGATGTTCACCAATCCCTCATGGGCGAACGCGCCGAGCAGCGAGCTCGTGACGTCGGGCGTCTCGTCGTACCCCCCGAACGCGTTGGGCAGCCCGGCGTTGGGGTAGCAGGCGACCGGCACCGGGGACAGGCGCGAGAAGCTCTCGACGTAGGGTCGCATCTCCGTGGCGCCCAACGAGCAGTTGATGCCGACGATCGCGGGCTCCGCGTGTTGGATCGAGGTCCAGAACGCCTCGACGGTCTGACCCGAGAGCGTGCGGCCGCTCCGGTCCACGATCGTCACCGAGATCCAACGCGGGAGCTCGGGAGCCACGTCGATCGCCGCCGCGATCGCCGCCTTCGCGTTCAAGGTGTCGAAGATCGTCTCGATCAGCAGCAGATCCACACCGCCGTCGCGGAGCGCGGTGATCTGCTCCGCGTACGCCCGATAGACATCGTCGAACGACACCGTTCGGAACGCCGGGTCGTCGACCTTGGGCGAGAGCGAGAGGGTGACGTTCAGGGGGCCGACCGAGCCGGCCACGAACCGGTCTCCGGCGGCGTCGGCCGCCCTCCGGGCCAGGCGCGCCCCGGCGAGGTTCATGTCGCGAACCGCGTCCTGCAGCCCGTAGTCGCCCTGCCCGATCGAGGTCGCGGTGAACGTGTTGGTGGTCGTGATGTCGGCACCGGCCTCGAGGTAGGCGCGGTGGATGCTCTCGACCAGGTCCGGCTGGGTCAGGTTCAGCAGGTCGGGGTCGCCCTGCAGATCGCGGTCGTGATCGGCGAACCGGTCGCCACGGAACTCCCCTTCGGTCAGGCCCCTGCCCTGCAACAGCACGCCCCACGCGCCGTCGAGCACGACGATGCGCTCGTCGAGGAGGCGTCGAAGTCCGTCCGGGGCATCCATGGACCAACACTAGCGACCGTTCGAACGGTACGACCAGCACGAACGCACGTGGCGTCCGACTCGCGGCGCGGGTTCGCGCCGAGTACGCTCCCACGGATGAGCCAGAGCGGGCCGGAGATGTTGGTGCTCGGGTCGGGTCGCAAGCTGGGACGGTGGCGTCCCGAGCAGTCGCCGAGACGCACGAAGCGTGAGACGGCTGCCGCCCTGGCGGGCGTGCCACTGTTCGTGGACCTGCCCAAGCGGCATCTGAACCGCCTCGCCGAGCAGAGCGACGTCCTCACGTTCGGGGAGGGCGACGCCATCGTCCGGGAGGGGGATCCGGGCGAAACGTTGTTCGTCGTGCTCTCCGGGCAGGGCAGGGTCATCCGTGGGGACCGGAAGGTCGGTTCGGTGATGCCGGGGGACTTCTTCGGAGAGTTGTCCGCGATCGACGGTGGGCCCCGCACCGCGTCGGTCACCGCGGAGACGCCCGTCGAGGTCTTGCGCCTGTTCCGGCGCACGCTGTCGAAGCTCCTCCACGACGAACCCGTCGTCACACTTCGGCTCCTCGACGGGATCGTGCGCCGGATCCGGCAGGTGGAACGAGCCAACCGCCGCTGACCGGCGTCAGCCCACGACGAGCGCGTCGAGCTCCGAGACCGTCGCGGGATCGAGCGAGACATCGGTCGCGCCCGCGTTCGCGCGCACGTGATCGGGGTTGCGGCTGCCGGCGATCGCGCTCGTCACGCCGGGCTGGTGCACGTTCCATGCGAGGGCGAGCTGTGCCACCGTGCAGCCGACCCGCTCTGCGATCGGTCGCATCGCCTCGACGACCGCCAGGGCACGCGGCAGCACGTCGGGCGAGAACAGCTCGGGGTCGTCGGGGTCGTCGGGCTCGCCCGCGGCAGCCGGGCCGCGCCAGTCGCCCGGTTCGTAGGTCGTGTCCGTTGTGATCGCTCCGGTCAGGATGCCGAACGCGAGCGGCCCGTAGCTCACGACCCCCGTCCCCCGGTCGCCGCACCATGCGATCAGCTCCGCGTTCGTCCGGTTCAGCAGGCTGAACTCGGGCTGCAGCGAGTCGACGTGTCGGATCGCCTCGCAGCGCTCGATCAGGTCGCGGTCGAAGTTCGAGACGCCGATCCAGCGCACGAGACCCGCATCGACCAGGCTCGCCATCGCCGCCCAGGAGTCCTCCACGGGCACGCCGTCGTCGGGCCAATGCAGCTGGTAGAGGTCGAGATGGTCGATATCGAGGCGCTTCAGCGATGCCTCGCACGCGGCGCGGATCTGCTCGGGCCGGAAGCCGGAGCCCTCCGGGCCCGGGGCGACCTTCGAGGCGACGATGACGGCGTCGCGCCGGCCGGCGATCGCGAGCCCCACGAGTCGTTCGGATTCCCCGTCCCCGTAGACCTCGGCCGTATCGATCCAGTTGATGCCGGCCTCGAGCGCCGCCCGCATCGCCTCGACGATCGCATCGTCGGAAGCGTTGGGGCCCCAGGCCGTGCCGCCCGCTTCCCACGCGCCGTACCCGACGGTCGACAGTTCCGGTCCGTTCGAGCCCAGTCGTTGTGTTCGCATGCGCAGAATCTACCCGCCACAGCGGAACGCACACGGACGGGGCGGGTACCCTAGGGGTTGGAAGGTCCGAACCCCCGATCCGAAGGAGTCACGGCCCGAAGAGGCCCGGAACACCGGATGACCAAGACCGTTCAGGAGAAGGAACGCCTCGTCGTCCGTTTCGCCGGTGACTCCGGGGACGGGATGCAACTGACGGGCGACCGCTTCACGAGCGCCACCGCGGTGCTCGGCAACGACCTCGCGACGCTCCCGGACTTCCCGGCCGAGATCCGGGCTCCCGCCGGCACGGTGCACGGCGTGTCGGCGTTCCAGATCCAGTTCGCCTCGACCGACATCACGACCCCCGGCGACCACGCCGACGTGCTGGTCGCGATGAATCCGGCCGCGCTGAAGGCCGACCTGGCGACCGTGCGGCGTGGCGGCACGTTGATCCTCAACGAGGACGCCTTCTCGGCCCGCAACATCGACAAGGCCGGGTACCCCGACGACCCGCGCACCGACGGAACCCTGGACGGCTACCAGGTCTTCGAGGTGCCGATGACCTCGATCACGGTGCGTGCGACGCAGGACGTGGGCATCGGCAAGAAGGAGGCCGAGCGAGCCAAGAACATGTTCGCCCTGGGACTCGTGTCGTGGATGTTCGGCCGGCCTACGGAGACGACCCTCAACTGGCTCGAGCGCAAGTTCGGTGGCAAGCAGGAGATCCTGGACGCGAACGTCGCGGCCTTCAAGGCCGGGTACGCGTTCGGCGAGACCACCGAGCTGTTCGCGCACTCGTTCCGCGTCGACGCGGCGCCCGCCGAGGCCGGTGTGTACCGCAACATCGCGGGGTCCACCGCGTTGTCGTGGGGCCTGGTCGCCGCCTCGCAACGCAGCGGACTGCAGCTGTTCTACGCGAGCTACCCGATCACACCCGCGTCCGAGCTGCTCCACGAACTGAGCCGCCACAAGAACTTCGGGGTCATCACGCTCCAGGCCGAGGATGAGATCGCGGCCGCGAACGTCGCGCTCGGGGCCGCGTTCGCCGGCCATCTCGCGGCGACCGGCACGAGCGGTCCCGGCATGGACCTGAAGGCCGAGACGCTGGGGTTGGCGGTGATCATGGAGCTGCCGCTCGTCGTCGTCGATGTCCAGCGCGGGGGGCCCTCGACGGGCCTCCCGACGAAGACCGAGCAGGCCGACCTGCTGCTCGCGATGTTCGGCCGCCACGGCGAGTCGCCGATGCCGATCGTGGCCCCGTCGTCACCCGCGGATTGCTTCGCCGCCGCGATCGAGGCGGCTCGGATCGCGGTGCGGTACCGGACCCCCGTGATCCTGCTCTCCGACACGTTCCTGTCGAACTCGTCCGAACCGTGGCGCATCCCCGACGTCGACGACCTGCCGATGATCGACCCCGACTTCGCCCGCGCGAATGGGAACGGGTTCTTGCCGTACGCGCGCGACGAACGGCTGGCCCGACCGTGGGCGGTCCCCGGCAGCGAGGGGCTCGTCCATCGGATCGGGGGGCTCGAGCGCGAGGACGTCACCGGCAACATCAGCTACGACCCTGTGAACCACGAGCGGATGACGCACATCCGCCAGGCGAAGGTGGATGGCATCGCGACCGACATCCCGGCCCTCGAGGTCGACGACCCCGATGGCGACGCGGAGCTGCTCGTGCTCGGCTGGGGCTCGACGCTCGGCACGATCCGGGCGGCGTCGCGGCGTGCGCGTGATGCCGGGCATCACGTCGCCACGGCGCACCTGCGCCACCTGAACCCGTTCCCGACCAACACGGGTGAGGTCGTGACGTCGTACCGAAAGGTGCTGATCCCCGAGATGAACCTGGGCCAGCTCGCGATGCTGATCCGAGCGCGCTACCTGGTCGACGCGACGAGCTTCACGAAGGTTCAGGGCCTCCCGATCTTCGCGGAGGACCTGGAGCAGGAGATCCTGCGGGTGCTCGATGAGTGAGACGACCGGCAACGGCGCTGCGGCGACGGCGGGCAACGGCCACGACGTGGCCGGTAGCGCGGTCGCGACCATGACGAAGAAGGACTTCACCTCCGATCAGGAGGTCCGCTGGTGCCCGGGCTGTGGCGACTACGCGATCCTCGCCGCCGTGCAGGGGTTCATGCCCGAGCTGGGGATCGAGCCGCACAAGACGGTGTTCGTCAGCGGGATCGGATGCAGCGGGCGATTCACGTACTACATGGACACGTACGGCGTGCACGGGATCCACGGGCGTGCCCCCGCGATCGCGACCGGCATCGCCACGGCCAACCCCGAGCTCTCGGTGTGGGTCATCACCGGCGACGGCGACGGGCTGTCGATCGGTGGGAATCATCTGATCCACGCGCTGCGGCGGAACGTGAACATCAAGATCCTGCTGTTCAACAACCAGATCTACGGGCTGACGAAGGGCCAGTACTCACCGACGAGCGAGGAGGGGAAGGTCACGAAGTCGACGCCGTTCGGCTCGGTGGACCACCCGTTCAACCCGATCGCGGTGGCGCTCGGCGCCGAGGGAACGTTCGTCGCCCGCACGATCGACAACGATCGCCAGCACCTGACCGAGGTGCTTCGCCAGGCGGCCTCGCACCGCGGGACCGCGTTCGTCGAGATCTATCAGAACTGCAACGTGTTCAACGACGGGGCGTTCGACCTCCTCCGCGAGAAGTCTCAGGGCGTGCACCACCAGATCCGCCTGGTCGACGGCGAGCCGATCGTGTTCGACGAGGGCAACAAGTGCGTCATCGTCGGCGACAACGGACGGCTGCAGGTGAAGCCCACCGCGGAGGTGGACCCGGAGCGGATCGTGGTGCACCAGGCCGGCGGCCGGCCCTCGCTCCCGTTCGGCCTGGCCCACCTGTCGCTCGGACCGCACGAGGCGACCTGCTTCGGCGTGTTCCGAAACTTCGAACGTCCCGTGTACGGCGAGGCCATGCTCGCCCAGCTCCAGAGCGCGAAGGAACGTCTCGGCGAGGGCGACCTCTCGAAACTGCTGCACACCGGCGACACCTGGACCGTCGAGTAGCGGTCAGCCCTAACCACCTGCGATCCCCGAGCCAGGGCATGTGTTGCCCCAGCGCACCCAGTAGCCCTCGTCGAGTGAGGGAACCGAGAAGATGGCGAGCTGTTTCCCGTCTCGAGACACGACGATCCACGGCGGCTGGTCGCGATGCGACGGTTCGGGATACCCGGCCTCGAGCAGCTCGTCCGTGGGCAGGATGCCCGGAACGTGCTTCCTGACGGCTCCTTCGGCCGATCCCTCGAGTTCATCCAGCCGCCCGAGTCCTGCCCGGAGCCCTTCCGCGTCGAGGGGATCAGTGCACGCCAGTTGGTCGGTGTGCCAGAAACCCGCGTCATCGACGACCTGCATCTCGACGAGGTCGTCCCGAGCGATGGAGCGCGCATCGAACCAGTGTCCGGGGAAGCAGTTGACATAGACCGGTCCTGGCGGGATGGGCAACGTGATCTTCGTCGAGTCTCGTCCGAGGGGGATGTTGAACGTGTACCGACCTTTGTCCCCTGGGAGCTCTCCGAACCACGCCCCATTGAGGTCGTGCGGGTTTTCGATGATCACGTGCACGCCGTCGGGCCGTGCGGCGACCCTGGTCGAATCGAGCTTGACCCCCTCAGAGGTGCAGGTCACTCGAAGGACGTCGGGGGAGGCATCGCTCGTATGGTTCACAGGCGGGGAGGCGGGAGGGGCGTCGTCATCGATGGCGCGGACCGCGAACGCGGTTCCGCCGACCGCGACCATAAACGCAAGGGCTCCCGCGCGCAATCGGCGGTTGCGATCGCGCGCGCGGCGACGCCTCTCGAGGCCACCGAGCGGATCCCCGTCGTGCCCAACCCGTTCAGCCACAGGTTCCAGCAGCTTCTTCAGCTCACCCATCTCGAAGCTCCGATCGATCTCGCAAAGCAGCTCGGCCTTGCGTCGCAAGGGCGCGGACGGTCGCGGGCTTCACCTTCATGACCTCGGCTGCTTGGTCGGAGGGGTAATCGAGCAACTCCGTGAGCACCAGGGCCAGGCGTTGTCGCGGAGAGAGCGTTCGCAGCGCCCGAACCACCGCATCTCGGTCGTCGGCGTCCGAAAACGGGTCAACCGTCTGTCGTCCGTGCAGAACGCGTCGGGCCGCGACGATCGCGCGTCGGTGCCGGCTGTGCCAGAGGTTCATCGCGGTGCGGAAGAGGTAGCCGTTCGGGTCGTCCATCACGCGAACGCGATCCCACCGCTCCCAGATCTTGAGGTAAGCATCTTGGGTCAGGTCCCGCGCCTCGTTGACATCGCCGGTCGAGAGGTAGAGCGCGCCGAGGAGTTTGTCGTAACCATCTCGAAGGAATGCCTCGAACCCGGCACCGCCCACCACACCAGGGGGCAACTCGACATCGACCTCGGTTCGTTCGTCCATCACATCCTCAAGAACGTCTGAGGGGCGCGTTCCGCTGAGGAGAGACGTCTCTCAAATGAAGTTCCCGTCGGCGGCGGACGAGGTGATCAGGGCTGAGGGTGGAATCGTGCGAGCGCTGCGGTGGACGTGCGATCGACCTCCCGGAGTTCCTCGACGAGACCCGGCAGCACGTCCATCAGCGCGTCGACGTCATCCTGGGTGCTCGTCGGGCCGAGGCCTACGCGGAACGCGCTGCGGTTCGGCAGGCCGATGCGTTCGAGCACCGGAGATGCATCCTCCGGGCGGCCGCTGCAGAGTGACCCCGCGGCGAGATGGATCCCCCGGTCGTCGAGCGCCATCATCAGCGTCGCCGGGTCCAGTCCATCGACGCTGAAGCAGACGAGGTGCGGCGTCCGACGGGTCGGATGGCCGTGCACGCGGGCGCCTGGGACGTTGGTCTCGATCCGTTCGCGCAGCTCGGCGGTCAGCATCCACTGCAGGGCCGCGGTGTCGGGCATCGTCTCGATCGAGCGGCGGAGCGCCGACGCCATCCCGGCGATCCCGGGGACGTTCTCCATGCCGGCGCGACGCTTGCGCTCGCGGTCGTCGCCGCACGGGTACGCGGTGACGCCCACACCTCGACGGACGTACAGGGCCCCCACGCCGGGAGGCCCGCCGAACTTGTGGCCCGACAGGGAAAGCAGGTCGACGCCGAGCGCCCCGACGTCGATCGGCAGCCGCCCCACGGTCTGACACGCGTCGGTGTGGAACCGCACCTTCGCCTCGCGGGCGAGCCTCGCGGCCTCGCCGATCTGCTGGATCGTGCCGAGCTCGTGGTTGGCATGCTGCACGCTCGCGAGGAGCGTGCCCGGTCGGCGCACCTCCGTCGCGTAGTGATCGAGATCGATCTCGCCGTCGCCGTCGGCGGGGATCTCGATCACCTCGAAGCCGTCGCTCTGGAGCACGTTGCCGACGCCCCCGACCGCCGGATGCTCGACCGCCCCGATGACCACGCGGGTCCCGAGCTCGCGTGTCGCGCGGACGGCGCCCCAGATCGCGAGCGCCACCGACTCCGTGCCGCCCGACGTGAACACGATCTCGTCCGGCTGCGCGTGGAGCCCGCTCGCCACCGTTGCGCGCGCGTCGTCCAACAGGGTCCGCGCCTCACGCCCGGGCCGATGGATGTTGAGCGGGTCGCCGTACGAATCGAGCGCGGCGACCGCCGCGGCGCGCGCCTCCGGGAGCAGGGGAGTGGCCGAGGCCGAGTCGAGGTAGATGTCGGTCGTCATGGCCCCTGGAGATGCTCGCGCCTCACGCCGCCAAGCCTATCGTCGGGTCGTCGGGAACCTCGCCCGCGTCGGTCCGGAGCCGCGTGCGCTCTACGGCGTGGCGGGTTCCTCGTGTCGCAGGAACACGGCCCAGTACAGGACACCCGCGATGATCCCCCCCGCGATCGGCCCGACGATCCACACGTACCAGTTGTCCCAGAGACCGCCGGCCAGGGCCGGTCCGAACCACCTGGCCGGGTTCATGGCGGCCCCCGTGTACGGAGCGAACGCCATGATGTCGAACGCGATCACGAGACCGATCGTGAACCCGGCGGTCTTCGCGAACGGCCCGCGCCGATCGACCGCCGTTCCGAACACGGCGTAGACGAGCAGGAACGTCGCCGCGGCTTCGATCAGGATGCCCTTGCCCACGGCGATCCCGTCGCCGAGCGCCGGCGCGCCGGCACCGCCGGCCTGGAACTGCGCGGCAGGCACGAGGAACTTCAGCAGGTACGCGCCCGCGACGGCGCCGGCGAACTCGGCCACGATCAGGGCGACGGTTCGGACGCTCGCGAGCTTGCCGGTGACCCACAGGGAGATCGCGACCGCGGGATTCACCAGGCCGCCGGAGATGTGCGCGGTGATCGACACCACGATCGCGAGGACGAGACCATGCGCGAGCGCGACCCCGGTGAGGTCGAGCTTGCCCGCGCTGTACTGGATCACCGCGCCGGCCCCGATGAAGATCAACGCGAACGTCGCGACGAACTCCGCCACGACCGCCCTGCCCAGTCGCTCCACGATCCCTCCTCGCGTCCGCACCGATGTCCGGTTGGCCGCGTGCTTTGCGGTGCGCGGCAGCCGGTTCGCGCGAGCCTAGTCGAGCGCTGGAGTGGCGGCAAAGACCGGACCGGGGCGCTCTCGAGGCTCGCGTGCCAACGCCCGGGCGCGGATGCCCTGCGTAGTAGCATGCCCGCCGTGGAGGTGCTGCTCGTCTCACCGGATCCGGCGTCGCGGCAGATGATGGCGCTCGCGGCGCGCAGCATCGAACGTTCGGTCGGCACCGAGCTGCGGTTCCGCGCCGCCGCCAACGGTGAGCTCGGCATCAAGGCCGCGCTCCGCGAACGGCCCGAGATCGTCGTGGCCGACGAGATCGCGTCGCGCGCCGGAGCCTTCGCCCTGGCGAAGACACTCCGGGACGACGCGGAGCCATTCACCGGCGCGATCGTGATCCTGCTCGAGCGCAAGCACGACGCGTGGCTCGCACGCTGGTCGGGGGCCAACGCGTGGTTCGTCAAGCCGGTCGACCCCTTCGAGCTCGCCGATCGCCTGCTGGAGCTCGTCACCGAGAAGGAGAGCGCGTGAAGATCAAGGGCACCGACAAGCGCAACGGGCGCGAGTTCCTCGTGGAGCAGGTGATCGAGGGTGGCGGTGCTTCACCGTGGGACGGTCGTCCCTTCAGCGCCGACTACGCGGTCACGCTCGTGAACGCGCTGCGAACGGCCGAGGAGACCGGGGCGAAGCTCGAAGAGGCTCTCGAGCAGATCGCGGACATCCGACCCGACTTCACCCTCGATGTGGATAGCGTGATCGGACCGCTCAAGGCGTCCATCGATCGGTTGAACCAGAACCTGGTCCAGCAGGGCTGAGATCCATGGGGGACGACGGCGACTTCGACGTGCGGATGCACGAGACCGAGACGGGCTGGCGCGTCGCCATCGTGGACGCCGCGGGGACGGTTCGGAGCGAGCGCGCGTGCCGTGACCAGCCCGAGGCTCGCGTGTTCGCCTCGACGGTTCGCCAGCACGCCTACTGGTTGTCGCCGGAGCGCTTCCGCGAGTACTACGGGATCGAAGAGGGATAAACCCGTGGGGTTCAACTACCGGCAGCCCGGCAGGGTCAAGACCGTCGACCTCGTGATCTTCGTCGCCGCGCTCGCGGTGATCGCCGCCCTGGTGATCTGGGCCATCTGGTAGCGATGGCCGGGAGTCTCGCCGACCTCGACTTCTGCTACCTGACCACGACCGGCAGGGTCTCGAACACACCGCACAGGATCGAGATCTGGTTCGCGATGCACGAGGAGACCGTGTACCTGATGTCCGGCGGTCGTGACCGAAGCGACTGGGTCCGCAACCTCATGGTCGACTCGGAGGTCACGCTCGAGATCGGCGATCGCAAGCGCACGACGCGCGCCCGAATCCTCGAGCCCGACACCGAGGAAGACGCGCTCGCGCGGCGCCTCCTGGTCGAGAAGTACACGGGCCGGGGCGGCGGAGACCTGACGTCGTGGGGTCGGACGTCGCTCCCGGTGGCGATCGGCTGGCCGGGCGGGACGAGCTACACCTCGCTCGTCTAGCTCGGGGGCCGGTCAGCCTTCGTCGAAGCCGATCGAGAACAGGCGCTCGAGGTCATGCTTCGAGTACACCTGGAAGCTGATGAGCGTCTCGGTGCGCTCGACACCCTCGACCTTCGCGATGCCGCCGGGGATCACCTTCGCGAGGTCGTCGTGCTCGGCCACACGAACGATCGCGATCAGATCGAACTCGCCAGCCACCGAGTACACCTCGCTGACCCCGTCGATGTCGGCGATCGCCTGGGCTGCTTCGGGGATCTCGTCGATCTCGCACTGGATCAGCACGACGGCGTGGACGGCGCTCATGCGGTGATCGGCTCCTCTCGTATCGACGGGATCAGGTTCGTTCCAACACCACCGCGAGGCCCTGCCCGCCGGAGATGCACAGCGTCGCGAGGCCCAGCGTGAGGTCCCGGCGGCGCATCTCGTAGGCGAGGGTCAGGACGATGCGAGCACCGCTCATGCCGATCGGGTGTCCGAGCGAGATGCCGCCGCCCAGCCGGTTCACGATGTCGCGGTCGAACTTCAGGTCGCGCTCACAGGCGATCACCTGGGCTGCGAACGCCTCGTTGATCTCGATCGCCTCGAAGTCGTCGATCGTGCATCCGGTGCGGTCCATCACCTTCTGGGTCGCCGGCACCGGGCCGATGCCCATGATCTCCGGCGGCACGCCGGCCCACGACATCGCGGTGATCATCGCGACCGGCTCACGGCCCTCCGACCTGGCGCGTGATTCGCTCATCAGCACCATCGCGGCGCCACCGTCGGTGATCCCGCTGGAGTTGCCGGCCGTGACGGTCCCGCCCTCGCGGAAGACCGGCCGCAGCTTCGCGAGCGTTTCGGTGGTCGTGTCGGCGCGAACGTGCTCGTCGCGGGTCACCGAGCGCGTCTCGCGACCGACGGTCAGCTCGACGGGCGTGATCTCCTCGTCGCGGGCCGCCTCGCCGTCGGTCGCCATCCGCTGCGACCGCACCGCGAACTCGTCTTGCTCCTCGCGTGAGATGCCGTACATGTCGACGAGGTTCTCGGCGGTCTCACCCATGATCAACCCGCACAGCGGATCGAGGAGCCCGTCCCGGTACATCGCGTCGACGACCTCGGTGTTGCCGAGGCGATGACCCCGGCGCATCTCGGGCAGGAGGTAGGGGACGCGGGTCATGTTCTCCATGCCGCCGACGAGCACGATCTCGGACTCGCCGAGCATGATCTGCTGGGCCCCGAGCTGCGTGGCCTTCATGCCGGAGCCGCACGCGATGTTCACGTTGTAGGCGCTGACCTCCTTCGGAACCCCCGCCCGAACGCTCACCTGGCGCCCGGTGTTCGGCCCGTTCCCGGCCTGGCGCGCGTGCCCGAAGATCGTCTGGTCGACGTGTTCGGGCGCGACGCCCGCGCGGCGGAGCGCCTCGACCGCCGCGATCGTGCCGAGCTCGACCGCGGTCGTGTCGGCGAACGACCCCAGGAACTTCCCGATCGGGGTTCGCGCGCCCTCGACGATCACCGCGCGTTCCATCCACTCGAGTCTAGCCGGAGGGTGGATCTCGCCGGGTGTCGGGCCCCGCCTTCGAGAGGATGCGCGCGATCGAAGCCCCGCCGTCCACGGGTTCGGCCGGAGGGACGTCGGCCTCGAGGACCCGTACGGGATGTCGAGCGAGCCAGGAGCGCACGGCGGCGAGTTCGTCGGCACGCTCACGCGGGCAGGGGAGCCCCAGGGGGTCAGCGGGCGTTCGTTCTCCCGCCCGCATGAGCGTGCCGTGCCGGAACGCGATCCTCGCTGCATCGGTGGCGGGAGGACCGACGGTCGCGCCACGGACGGGAGCGCGAGGCCCGGCGAGCACCAATCGCCCGGCTCTCACGAGCCAGGTGTCTCGCCGCGACTGCGACAGGGCCTGCGCGAGCGCATGCATCCGATCGCGGGCGAGCGCGGCTTCCTCGTACCGTTCCTGGTCGGCGAGCGCCGCCAGCCTGGTCTCGAGCGCCGCGAGGAGCTCGTCCGGGCAGGTGCTCAGGGAGGAGACGAGCGTCCGGACGAGCTCTCCGTAGCGTTCGTGACCGATGCGACCGTCGCACGGCGCCACGCAGCGACCCATGTCGGCCAGGGCGCAGGGCGCGAACCGCGTGGAGACACCCATCGAGGTCGTACACCGACGGATCGGCACGACATCTTCGATCGCGTCCTTCACGAGGCGCGCTCGAGCCGACGTGCCGAACGGTCCGAGGAACATCGCTCCGTCGCCCGAGGGCCGATGGACGACCTTGAAGCGCGGCCACGCCTCGGCGGGATCGAGCTTGAGGTACGCAGCGCGCCGCCACCCCTTGCCCCGCCGGTTGTACGGCGGTTCGTGCCGCTGGATCAGGCGGGCCTCGACGACCAGGGCCTCGAGCTCGCCGTCGCAGGGGATGCCGTCGACCGAGGACACCTCCTCGAGGAGCCGCTCGACCTTCTTGCGGCCGTCGCCGTAGAAGTAGGACCGGACGCGAGCGCGGAGGTTCGTCGACTTGCCCACGTACAGCACTCGCCCGTCACGGGATCGGAACAGGTAGACCCCGGGGACCTCGGGGAGGGTGTCGGCGAGCCGGATCTTGCCGAAGTTCGGTCGGCCGCGAGCCCGGACCGCCTCGTGGAGGTCGCCGAGCGTGACGATCCCCAGGCGCCCCGCGAGATCGAGCAGACCGTGCAGCACCTCCGCGCAGGCCTCCGCGTCGTCGAGCGCCCGGTGGATCGGTGTGGCGCGGGTGCGGAAGTACCTCGCCAACGTGTGGAGCCGCACGTTCGGGACGTCGGGCCACACGACCCGGCGCGCCAGGCGAGCGGTGCATACAGGGGGACCGGGCAGGGGCGGGTAATCGAGTTGCTCGAGGTTCACGTTCAGGAACGTGAAATCGAACCGGGCGTTGTGCGCGACGAACACCGCGCCGCGCGCGAACTCCAGGAACGGCGGAAGGACCTGCTCGATCGTCGGTTCGCCGGCGACGAGCCGGTCGTCGATGCCCGTGAGGCGAACGATGGACCGCGGGATCGGTTCCAGCGGGTTGACCAGAGCTTGGAAGCTGCCGAGCCGCTCGCCTGCCCGGTACTTGACTGCCCCGATCTCGGTGATGCGGTGATCCCTGGGGGAGCCGCCGGTCGTTTCGAGGTCGACGGCGCAGAACGTGACATCGGCGAGCTGAACACCCTGATCGAGCGTGGTCTGGATCGGTTCGGCCAGCACGTGCGTCGCCTCCGTGGGAAGGGGCCACACGGGGAAGCGAAGGTATCGAACACCTGTTCGGGTGTCAAGGTCGAGCGTCGCGACGGCCATGTCCCGATCCTGGCCGGGCGCGCCGACATCCGGGCGCGCGGCAGGCCGCGGCGGTGGCGGCCGGCGCCCTCCTAGGTTTCGGGCGGGTAGAGGTGGTCCTCGACGATCGAGGCCAGGAGCTGCTCCACGGCCAGGTGCGCTTCCTGGATGTGGCAGGTGACCGTGGACGGGACCGTGATCGCCACATCGGCCTTGGGGGCCAACTCGCCG
>Ga0081455_10004283_pt1 | contig 16063 bp, 16 predicted proteins | sample TabmetS3T2R1_FD_70207 | JGI IMG/M metagenome (GOLD analysis project Ga0081455, IMG submission 70207) | Tabebuia heterophylla rhizosphere microbial communities from the University of Puerto Rico - S3T2R1 | ecosystem: Host-associated > Plants > Roots > Rhizosphere ... | reverse complement strand
TCCCCGAAGTCGAAATGGAAACGGCGAAAATGCGCGCCGTGCTGCCGCAAATGGTCACGCGCCACGACGCGATCTACAACCTGCAGCGCGCGGCCCTGTTGCAGGCCGCGCTCTCCGAACGACGCTTCGACCTGCTCAGCGAGGCGTTGCGCGACAGATTGCATCAGCCCTTCCGCGCCCCGCTCGCGCCGGGCCTGAGCGAGGTCTTAAAGATGAATGACGAAACGAACGCGCATCCGGGGCTGCTCGGCGTCGCCATCAGCGGCGCAGGTTCGGCTTTGATCGCCTTCGCGGCCGGGAACTGCGGCGCGATCGCTGAAACGATGAATGCGCGAATGGCGGCATGCGGAGTGAAGGCGCGCGCGATGGAAGTTAAAGTTGATAATCGTGGGCGAGTGATGAATTGATTTTACGAGAGGCGCTGAAAATGGCAGAACGACTCCTATCATTCGATGAGCCGACAAGCGAATCAACGCCGAAAGAGAAGGGCGCGAAGCCGCGAAAGCCTTCTCATCTAAATGACCTCAACCTGGACGAATGGCGTGAGTACGAAGACATTCTGACGGATTCGCTTTGGTTGATTCCGGAGCGTGACAGGTCGGGAACGCACATGGCCGATTATCACGGAAATTTCGTTCCCCAGATTCCATATCAAGCCATGCGTCGCTATACCAAACAGGGCGATGTTCTTCTTGACGCTTTTCTGGGTTCAGGCACTTCGCTCATCGAATGCCGGCGGCTCGGTCGCCACGGCGTCGGCATAGAACTCAAACCGGAACTCGCGCAGCAAGCTTCGGAACGAATCGCCGGCCAGGGCAATCCTTACGACATAACTACTCAAGTTGTGACCGGGGACAGCAGTGATCTTGAGGCCGCCCCATCTTTAATCGCCGGCGCTTTGAAGAGCATTGGCAGGGAGACTGTCCAACTCGCAATCCTTCATCCGCCTTATCATTCGATCATCAAGTTTTCCGATCGTGAAGACGACCTTTCAAACTGTCCTACAGTTGAGCGGTTTCTACAGAGGTTCGGGCAAGTAGTTGATGTCGTCGACCGCTTTCTGGAGAAAGAACGCTATTTAGTCCTCGTAATTGGCGACATGTACGCGGATAGCGAATGGATACCACTAGGTTTTTACTGCATGCAAGAAGTAATGAATCGCGGCTATAGTTTAAAAAGCCTTGTGGTCAAGGACATGCAGGGGAACCGGGCAAAGCGCAACCTTGAGAACATCTGGCGATATCGCGCGCTTGCAGGCGGCTTCTATATATTCAAACACGAATATGTGATGTTTTTTCGGAAGGCTGGAAAAAATAGACAGGATAGTCCCAGGTAAGCAACGGTGATTTCTCTAAAACGGCGCTGTTTATAATCTTAGGTGAATGATAAACTAACCGCTATGAGTGAACTGCTAACGATCAAAGTTTCCGATCAGGTCGCGCGTTTCGCGTCAAAGGTCGCTACGCAAAGGGATTTGCCGGTAGAAGAGGTGCTGTCTGATTTGCTGGAATCGGCCGTAAACGACATACCAGTAGAGTGTCTCTCAGATGATGAAGTGCTTGCCCTGTCCGAAATGAAATTTTCGGATGAACAGGATACGACGCTGAGCGATTTATTGGCGCGGCAGCGCGAAGGTCAACTTGATAGCGAAGGGCGGCGGCAATTAAGCGAGTTGATGCGAGGTTACGAAAGCGGTCTTTTGAGAAAAGCTCAGGCATTGCGCGTGGCCGTTGAACGTGGGCTACGCGAACCGCTTAGCTTCTGATAATCGCGTAAAAATGAATTTTGTTTGCGGCTTTTCCCTTCCTTTAGAACATCCCTTGAGAAATGACTTCTTACGTTCCAGAGGCGACGCGCCATCGAGTCATTGAGGCATTCGGTAACCGTTGCTCATACTGCCTAGCCGCTCAACAGTACGTTTTCAGCAAACTCGAAATCGAGCACATTATTCCTGTCACGCTGGGCGGCGGCAACGATGAATGGAATCTATGTCTGGCGTGCAGATTGTGCAATCTCTACAAAAGAGACCAGATTGAAGCCGCTGACCCGATCACTGAAGCGATCGTTGCTTTATTCAACCCTCGCACTCAGACTTGGACCGATCACTTCAAATGGAGTCAGGATGGGGCGATCATTGTAGGCTTGACGCCGGTCGGTCGTGCAACCGTCGAGGCGTTACGTCTCAACAATGAAATAGCCGTTGAGGTACGTCGCAATTGGGTGCTAGTTGGATGGCATCCGCCGAGCGAGGTGAAGTAAGTTCGCATATGTCATCTCTCACCAAAATCCCGGCAGGCGTCCAGTATTTCTTCGACGACGAAGTAAAACTGCGCCGTTACGTCGAGCGACGCGCGATGGAGGTCTTCGCGGGCTGGTCGTATGACGAGATCATACTGCCGATGTTCGATTACCACGACCTGTTCGCGCGCGGGATGGGCGAGGAGAAGGCCGAGCGGACATATCGCTTCGTCGACCGTGACGGCGCGCTGCTGGCGCTGCGGCCTGAGCTGACTTCGCTCGTCGCGCGCACGGTGGCCACGCGCTTCATCAAACGCGAGCGCCCGATCAGGCTCTGCTACTCCGGCGAGGTTTTTCGCTACGACGAGCCGACCGAACGAGCCGCGCGAGAGTTCCATCAACTCGGCCTCGAACAGATCGGCGAGCCCGGCATCATAGCCGACATCGAGGTCCTGCTGGTCGCGGCGGAAGTCCTGGCGGCGCTCGGCCTCGGCGGGTTCCGCATCGCGCTATCGCACGTCGATTTTTTCAACGGCGTCGCCGACTTCCTGAACCTCGAGGCGAGGGGACGCGCGCAGTTGCGCGAGATGATCGATCGCCGCAACAGCCTGGCGGTCGAGGAGTTTTTGCGAACGCATGCCCCGGGCGTCGAAGAGTCGCGCCGCGCCGACTTCTCCCGGTTGATTCAGATTGCCGGCAAACAGGACGTGATCCGGCGGGCGCGGGAGATTCTGAACAACGAGCGCTCGCTCGCGGCGGTCGATCACCTCGACAAAATTTATTCGACCCTGGACTCGCTCGGTCTCGGGGAGAATTTCGACGTCGATCTGGGCGACGCCGGCGGGCTTGAGTATTACACGGGGCTGACGTTCAAGGTTTACGCGCCGGGCTTCGGCGCGGAGATCGGCGGCGGCGGTCGCTACGACAACCTGATCGCCAACTTCGGCGAGCCTGAGCCGGCGGTCGGATTCTCGATCGCGCTCGACGGTCTGGTCGGCGCAATCTCGATGAATGATGATAAACTGCCTTGGCGCGGCGCGGACGAGGTTCAAACGATCTCATTCGACGGCGACACGGCGCGCGCCTTCGAGCATGCGCGCCGAATGCGGGAGTTGGGGAAGCAGGTAAAGATCGGCGCCAAATGACATGTTAACAATCGCGATTTCAAAAGGCCGGATGCAGGATGATGCGCTGGCGCTCTTCGCGCGCGCCGGCCATCTCGTCGCCGAAAGCGAATTGAATTCGCGTAAACTGGTCGTCTCGACGACCGACGGGCGATACAGCTTCGTCCTGGTCAAACCCGGAGACGTGCCGACATACGTCGAATACGGAGTGGCCGACGCAGGCGTCTGCGGGCGTGATGTGCTGATGGAATCGCGCGCCGACGTTCACGAGCCGCTGGACCTGAAATTCGGGCGGTGCAAGATCGCCGTCGCCGGAAAACGCGAAGTCCTGGGCGAGGATTACAACCTGCTGGCCACCGTTCGAGTCGGGACCAAATACCCGCGCATCGCCACCGATTACTTCCACGCGAAAGGCGTGCCGATCGAGGTCATCGCGCTGTCGGGTTCGGTCGAACTGGCCCCGCTGCTGGGCCTATCCGATCGTATCGTCGATCTGGTAGAAACCGGGCAAACGCTCAAGGAGAACGGCCTCGAGGTGATTGACGTGATCACCGAATCGACCGCGCGACTGATAGTCAACCGCGCGAGCTTTCACCTGAAGCGCGTTGAGGTAAGTGATTTAATCACGTCGCTGTCGCGGGCTGTAGGCCCGGCGCAAGAAAGTGAGGCGCCGAAATGAGCCACGCGGCGATATCGGTATTCCTTTCCAAGTGAACGCTATCTCAGGTTAGGGGGCAGTTTTTCTTTACGACGGGTCTTCGTATGATCGAAATAATTAAATCCGTTGGCGCAGATCCAGAACGAAACGCAAAATTGCAACGGATTCTCAATCGGGGTATCGGACTGAACAACGAGATTCTGGCCCGCGTTGACGCCATCATCGGCGATGTTCGCGGGCGCGGCGACGCGGCGCTGATCGAATTTACATCGCGCTTCGACGGCGTAAAGCTCTCGCCCGAAACTCTGCGCGTCGACCGTCGAACTATCGAGGAACTGGCCGCGCAAGTTGACGACGACCTGATCGCCGCGATGCGCGAGGCGATCGCCAACATCCGCTATTACCACGAACATCAGTTGACCCGCGACTGGGAGATCAGGCGCGAGAACGGCGTGCGATTGGGCCAGCGAGTGCGCCCGCTTGAAATCGTCGGGTTGTATGTTCCGGGCGGCAGCGCGGCGTATCCTTCGACGGTGATGATGAACGCCGTTCCGGCCCAGGTCGCGGGCGTCGGAAGAATCGTCGTAGTCACTCCGCCCGCGCAATTCAAGCAGAATCCGGTGATCGCGGCGACGCTGAAGGAGTTGGGACTCTTCGAGGTCTATACGGTCGGCGGCGCGCAGGCCGTCGCCGCTCTGGCCTACGGGACAGCGACGATACCGCGCGTGGACAAGATCGTCGGCCCCGGTAATCAATACGTCGCAGCCGCGAAGAAGCTCGTATACGGCGCCGTAGACATCGATTCCATCGCGGGGCCGAGCGAGATCGTGGTCATCGCCGACGACGCGGCGCGCGCCGATTTCGTCGCCGCCGATCTTTTGTCGCAAGCCGAACATTCTGAAGACGCCGCGGCGATCCTGATTACGCCGAGCGAAAAGTTGGCCGAGGCCGTGCGCGAAGAGATCGTCAAACAGACTCGAAGCCTCTCGCGGCGCGAGATCATCGAACGCTCGCTCGCCGATTTCGGCGCGCTGATCGTTGTCGAGTCGCTAGCCGCGGCGTGCGCGCTCGTCGATCGAATCGCGCCCGAACACGTCGAGGTCATTACCGAAGACGACGAAGCCACGGCGGCCAAGATCAACCACGCGGGCGCGATCTTCATCGGAGCGTATTCGCCGGAACCGGTGGGCGATTATTTCGCCGGGACGAACCATGTCTTGCCGACGGGAGGCGCGGCGCGTTTCTCTTCGGCGCTCGGCGTATATGACTTTTTGAAGCGCACGAGCGTCATTCGCTACACGCGCGAGGAACTGTCGCGCACGGCGTCATCGATTGAACGGCTGGCTCTGGCCGAAGGCTTCGAGGCGCACGCGCGCTCTGCGACGATCAGATACGAGTAAGCTATGAAATTCGCGTTAGCCTGGGTGCGCATCGCTTCCAGCGTGCGGTCTCAACCGGACAGCCCATCTTTTCCCAATGCGCCTCCTGCCGAGACTGCACGCTGGAAGCGATGCGTACCCAGGGCGCGGTTTCCCATTTATGCCCAGGCTTCAGAGAAATAAAAACTACCGATGAATTCACCTCTGGATAAAATCAAACCGAATGTCCGCGCGATCGCCGCATACGCGCTCGCGCCTCTCGATGCGCCGATCAAGGTCAATCAAAACGAAAACCCGTTCGGCATGCCGCGCGAGATCAAAGAGGAAGTCATGCGCCGCGTGATGAAGCGCGATTGGGCGCGCTATCCTGAGTTCGTCCCGACATCGCTGCTCAAAAAGCTCGCCAAATACGCGGGGTGGCGAGAAGACGGAGTAATGGCGGGCAACGGGTCTAACGAGATGATCCAATCGGTCGTCAACTCGGTTGTTGAAAAAGGCGTTCGCGTCGTCCTGCCCGAGCCGACGTTTTCCGTCTACCGACAGGTCGTCACCGTGGCCGGCGGCGAAATCATATCGGTCCCGCTCAACGAAGACCTGACGTTCAATTTCCCGCGATTGGCGAGCAAGATCGTCACGTCCAAAGCCGGCCTGTCCGTCATCTGTTCGCCGAACAACCCGACCGGCTGCGTGATCGGCGCGCGAGACCTGGCGACGATTGCGCGCAACAGCGACGGGATCGTCGTCGTCGACCAGGCCTACCTGGAGATCGGGGGAGAAGATTTCCTCCCGCTGCTCAAGGAATACAAGAATCTGGTCATCCTGCGAACGTTCTCGAAGGCGATGGCGATGGGCGGGCTGCGCGTCGGTTACTGCCTGGCCGCGCCGGAGCTGATTCGCGAATTCAACAAGGCGAAAATGCCCTACAGCCTGAACTTCTTTTCGATGACGGCGGCCGAAGTGGCGCTCGAAAATCTGCATCTGCTGCGGCCCCTCGTCGAGAAGATGCAAAATGAGCGCGACCGCCTTTTCGCCGAACTGCGGAAGATCAAGGGACTCGAGCCGGTCCCGTCGGCGGCGAACTTCTTCTGCGTGAAAACCGCGATTCTCCCGAAGGAGTTGTTCGAAACTTTGCACGCGCGCGGCATTCTGATTCGCGACGTCAGCAAAGCGCCGATGCTCAGCGACTACGTTCGCATCAGCGTCGGCGCGCCTGAAGAGAACGACAAATTGATAGCCGCTTTGAAGGAGATTTTTTCTTATGTCTCGTCAGGCTGAAATCAAGCGCGCGACCAAAGAGACGGACATCCATCTCAAGCTCGATCTCGACGGCGAGGGAAAAAGCGCAGTCTCGACCGGCGTTCCGTTCCTCGACCACATGCTCGAACTTTTCGCGCGCCACGGGCTTTTCGACCTGGAAGTCACGTGCAAGGGCGATCTGCAGATTGATGACCACCATTCGGTCGAGGACACGGCGATCTGTCTGGGCCAGGCGTTCGCCGAAGCGCTCGGCGACAAAAAAGGCATAACGCGCTACGGCGCGGCTTACACGCCGATGGACGAGACGCTGGCCCGCGCCGTGGTCGATCTGTCGGGCCGCTCGTACCTCATTTATAAAGTCCGGAACACGCGCGACAGAATCGGAACGTTTTCCGTCGAACTGGCCGAGCATTTCTGGCATTCGTTCGCCGAGCATTGCAAGCTCAACCTGCACATCGAGGTCTTTTACGGGCGAAACCAGCATCACATCATCGAAGCCGTGTTCAAATCGGCCGCGAGGGCATTATCGCAGGCGACGCGAATTGACGAGCGCATTCGAGGGGTGATGTCGACAAAAGGGAGCCTGTAATGAATATCGCCATCATTGATTACGGCGTGGGTAATCTGCGCAGCGTCGAAAAAGCCTTTACCTCGCAGGGCATCGACGCCGTGGTGACGCGCGACGAAAAAGCGTTGCGCGAGGCCGATAAGTTGGTCTTGCTCGGGGTCGGCGCTTTCGGATACGCGATGGAGAGTTTGCGCAAGCTGGGCTTCGACCGACTCGTGATCGAGGCCGCCGACGCAGGCAAACCAATCATCGGCATTTGCGTCGGGCTGCAAATGATGTTCGAGGAAGGCCACGAATTCGGATCGCATCGCGGGCTCGGCCTGCTGCCGGGCCGCGTGATCAAATTCCCTGACAATGTGCGTACGCCCCACGTCGGATGGAATCAGGTTGAATTTAAACAGGGCCACCCGGTCTTCCGCGACCTGCCCGACCATTCGTTCTTCTACTTCGTACACTCCTACTACGTCGAACCGGCTGATCCGTCATGCGTGATGGGCGAGACTGAATACGGGCGGCGGTTCGCCTCGATCTGTGGGCGGGACAACATCTTCGGCGTGCAATTCCATCCCGAAAAGAGCCAGGCCGCCGGGCTGACGCTGTTGAATAACTTCGCGCGAATTGGATGAATTGATAGGGGCGTTGTGATAAGGGTCCCTCAAAAAAAGTGCATGGCGAATAGGATTTTAAGTATAATCCGGCGCAATGAGCACTGAAGGCCAAAATCTGAACAACGATCCTAGTCTTGAACTATCTCCAGCAGAGAAGAGAGCCAACGACGAGGCAACCAGCCTTAGAAACTTCGTAATACTGATCGCGAGTTTCTATCTCCTGTCTTTCATCCCAATCATCGGCATGGCCATTAACAAAATCAAGGCTGACCTCTTTATTCTCTATGGTTTACCGGTGATTCTGATCTACTGGCTGATCCGTTATAAACTCGTGAACCGAGTAAGCCGCACGCCGCGTGATCTGTGGTTATCCATCGCAATCTTGATCGGGATCATTGCGGTTAAGGCGCTGCTGCTGTTGTAAGTCTTCCGCCTTGATCTCGCGAACCATGCCAATCTCCATTAACGCAATAACCCCTCATCCACCGCAAAATCAGCAACACACTATCGTCCCATTACCCAATAATTAAAGATGTTCACCGTGAGATTTCGGCGAACTGTCTTGACATGCTTATGATAAAAATCCAGATGGCTCGCCGAAAGCTCACTTTTTCCGCGGTAAAAACGCTTTCAATAACCCTTTGATTTCTGCTTGTCCTTTGACTTGCTTCCCTTGTCCTTGGACTTATTATCTTCGGCCGACTTCTCGTCGCCTGCGGCCTCGCCTTCTTTGGCTTTCTCTTTCGATTTGGCCTTTCCTTTGCTCTTGCCCTCAGCCTTGGCGGTCTCGGATGTGGCGGCTGGAGATTCCTTGGCCGGAGGCGCCTCGGATGTGGCGGTGGGAGCGGCGGCTTCGGACTCCTTGGTCTTGGATTTACCTTTGGATTTACCCTTGCTCTTGCCTTTGTCCTTGTCTTCGTCAGCGGCGGCGGACGCGTCAGCGGGCGCTGAGGCCGACGCCGTGGCGGCGCTCTCGTCTTTTTTGGCTTTGCTCTTCTTGCCTTTGGCTTTGGCTTTCGATTCTTTGGCGTCGGGGGCCAGTGCGGCTTTTTGAGCCCCACTCTGCGCGCCCTGGGCAAAAGCGGCGCAGACCAACAAACCGGCGAACGTCATCGCGACGACGAGCTTCTTCATATTCATGATTTTCTCCTTTGGTGAAACCTGGTTGTGTTTCCAGTTGAGGGTAGCGGCAGAGGATATTGCAAGCGCCAGCCTCCCTGGCAAGTCGGGCAAACGATATGCGGGCCGATAGCCGTGGAAACCGGGCAATGATACTTTGCGATGCGATCTTTGCCTAGTCCTAACGGTACGGGGAGCGTAAGCGACCTGGGGCCAGATCAATAGGCCTATTGATCTGGCCCCAGGTCGCTTACGCTCCCCGTACTGTAACGCCTGACGCCCTACATACCCTTACATCGGGCTTCAAGCTGCGATCAGTCCCTTGAAGTTGGAGGGGTTGACCTGATAGCCGGGGAAGATCGAGTTGAGGTCGGCCGCGCCAAGATGCTTCTTCGCGAGTTCTGCGAAGACGTCGCGGAAATCGGTTGTGACCGCCAGGTCGCGGCCTTCGTATAGTTGGTGGCTCTTGAGCCCGGGCCATTTGCCGTAGACCTTGCCGCCTTTGACCGGGCCGCCGAGCGCAAACATCACGCTGGCGTGACCATGATCGGTGCCGCGGTTGCCGTTTTCTCGCGCGGTGCGGCCGAACTCGGTCATCGTCAGGATCACCACGTCCTCGGCGCGCTCCTCCAGATCGGCGTAGAGAGCCGACAGTCCCTGCGCGAGCTCTGTCAAGCGCAACGAGAGTTGGCCTTGCGACGAGCCTTGATTGGCGTGCGTGTCCCACCCGCCGATGTCCGTGAAGGCGATTTCAAGGCCGATGTCCGACTTGATCAACTGCGCGACCTGACGCAGGCGGTCGCCGAAGGCTCCGCGAGGATAGACGGCGTCGGGCGACGGCTTGTACTGAGTAGGGTTGACGCGTTTGAGCAGCTTCATGGCCTCGAAGGTCTCTTTGCCAGCGCCGCGCAGAGCGTCGTTGACCGTCTGCGCGTACATCGCCTCGAAGCCGCCCTGCACGGCCTGCCCGGCCTCCCCGCCGGCGCGAATGGTGAAGTCGTTGATGTTGTTCATCGCAATGGCCGAAGCCTTGCCCTGCATGACGCGCGGCAGGGTCGGCCCCATCGCCACGCCACGGAACGGCGAAGCCTCCGCCGCGCCGTTCGACTGCAGGTAGCGGTTGAGCCAGCCGTCGGTCGTGCTCTTCACGCCGGGCGTGGCCGATTCCATATAATCCTGAGCGTCGAAGTGCGAGCGCGTGTTATCGGGCGAGCCTGCGGCATGAATGATCGCGAGCCGGCCTGAATCGTAGATCGGCTTGAACGGCGCAAGGGCCGGGTGAAGGGCGAATAAGCCGTCTAGATCAATCGCCGGCGACTGATTCGGCTGCGCCCCTCCGGCGCCGGGTCGCGGAACCGCGATCGCCGAACGCAGGTTGTAATATTCCTGCTCGGCGTATGGGACGACCGCGCTCAACCCGTCCATCGCGCCGCGTTGAAAGACGGCGACCAAAATCTTTCTGCGCCCCTTCCCACTCGTTTGAGCCAACGCCCGCGTCAGGAACGACGGAGACATCGTCGCGGCGCTGATGCTGGCCAACGCGACGCCGCCGCTTTTCAGAAAATATCTCCTGTTCATTTGTTTTCCTCCTCCAAAATAGGACTCATAGGACTTATAGGACCTATAGGACCTATGAGTCCTATTCAACCCTACTGCCTTTGAAATTCCGGCGATCCCAGAATCAGTCCGACGACCTTCGCCACATCCACCTGGCCGCCGGCCATCGCCAGGCGTTGGGCGCCCAGGCTCTTGTCAATAGTCTCGCGCGTCTGCGGCGAAATCTGGCCGCGCAATAACAGATTGACGAAATGATCGACGACCTGCGACTGCCGCGTGGTGTTCACGCCGGCCAGGAGATTTTCAAGGTTGGCGCGCGCGCCGGGGATGCGGTTTTCGCTGAGCGCGAGCGCGAAGTTCATGCGTTCGAGCAGCGCGCCGGTGTTGACCCAGCGCTCGGCGGTGTCGGGGTAGCCGGTGGGCGGCTGGCACATAAACAGCCCCTCGCCCATCTGCGCCATCCACCGGTGGAATTGCGGATTGCCGTTCGTGTCGGCGCCGATGGCGCGAACCGCGCTGACGGTCATCTCGAACGGGGTTTTGATCTTCGCGCGGTAGTTTTCAGCCGCGAAGAATTCCTGAGACTTAAACATCGTTCGCAACACTTCGCGGATGTCGCCGTCGGTCTTCAGGAACGTCTGCGACATGCGGGCGACGAGCGCCGGCGGCGGATTGTCCGAGACGAACTTGCGCGCCAGTTTCGTCGAGATGAATTTCGCCGTCGAAGGATGCGTGGCGAGCATGTGAATCACCGCGTAACCGTCCTTGATCCCGCCGCCAGAGGAAATCTTTTTGCCGAGCACGGTCTTCTCGCCGTCGTCGTGCATGAACTGGTTGAAGTAAAAATCGCCGCCGGCGCGCGGGTTGCGGATCGTCCATCCGGTCAAGCATCGCGCCACTTCCTGCACGTCTTTTTGCGTGTAGCCTCCGTCAACGCCGAGCGTGTGCAACTCCATGATTTCTCGCGCGTAATTTTCATTCAACCCGCGAGAACGCTTCGCGACCTTGCCGTTCTGGTTGCGCGTCCGCAGATCGTCGATCTCCATCCGCCGCATGGCGCGATCGCCGAACCTGCCGCCGAATCCCCCGAACCGCCGCTCACGCCTCATCCGGCGAATCTCATCACGGTCGGGCATTTTCGCGTTCGGCGAAGCGCTCATCCAGTTATCCAGGTAGAAGAGCATCGCCGGGTGTTCCGCCGTGGCCTTGAGCAAATCTTCGAACTTGCCGAAGACGTTCGGTCGAATCGCGTCGCGCTCGTAGGACGCCGTCAGGATTCGGTCGGGGCCTTTTTGAACGTAGACGTTGAAATGATTGAACCAGAAGTCGGTCATCACCTCCTGCAACTGGCGCTCGCTGTATATTGCGCGGAGGATTTTTGCCTGCTGCGATTCTTGCACGACCTCTTGCTGCGGCCTGTAGCCCATCTCCCTGAGGGCCTGATAGGCTTCGCGCCGCTTGGCAGCGTCATTGCCCCCAGGCCGTGGGTTGTCGGCCTGCGGATTATCCGGTGGGCGAGCAGGCGCCTGATCGTCCATCTTATCGTCTTTCTTTCGCTCCGCCTCCCGGCCCAGTTGTTTGAAGCCTTGCTTCGCGTCTTTCTTTGTGACCTGTCCCACGTTTTGATTCTGGCCCGGCAATTCGATGCCGCGCTCCTTCAAAACCTGTTGAAGGATTTGAGGCGGAGGATAGTTCTTCGCCAATTCGGCCTTGCTCAGATGAATACTTTCGATATTCTTCAACCTCTGTTCGACCGCCTGATCGGAGATGCGTTCGGGGCGCAATTGCTCGTCCAGATATTTCTCCCACCCCAACTGCATCACCCGCTCGACGTCGCCGGGACGCGCGCCGAATGTGACGCGGTCAAGCAGGTGCGCGACCTTCTGCTCTTCGGTCAATTTTTTCGCGGCGTCGCTTTGAGACGGCGCCTGAGCGCCTTTTTGTTTCTGACTTTTCGCCTCCTGAAACGCCCCTACCGGAGAACCGAACGCCAGCAGGAACGCCAACAGGGCGGCGCCGAACCTCATCGATCTGTCTGATTGTTTATACATGGACTCTCTCCCACTATCAGAGAACCACAAACGCAAATCTGAAACCCATTAAATCATACAGCAATCGAAAAGCGTTTGTGTAATTATGCTAAGTTAGAGAGCCAACCCTCAGATTTGGACTAAAATTTTGGTCGGAATATTTGGTGGTAGAGAAAAGATGGGGTTAAAAGGAAGAATGGCTACTTGATCGCGTATGGCCTCCCCCAAGAACCATGCGTAACCTAGCAGCCATTCTAACTTTGCCCTTTGACGTTTGATGTCCCCCAACATCTCCTGTCTCCGAGCGTTTACCTAAACTGCTGAAGCATTGCTTGTCGCTTAGCTACTAGTGCAACGAGCATACCATAGACTTTTTCTTCAAAAATAACCGCCTCTCTAATAATCTTAACCGGCGTTTTATCAGCACTTTAGTAGTCCGATTGGACGCCTCTGCCGTCATCTCGACGGCCGGGGCCGACTCGCAATCTTGGAATAAAATGGTACATGAGAGATCACGCTTTGATCGTTTTTTACTCAGTCACCTCATGTTCAGGCAGAGTCAAAGCTGAGACTGGCCGTAATCACACTGCTCGACCAAAGGGCATTTATCGCATTTCGGGTTTTGCGGACGACAAATTTGCCTGCCATGCCTTATAAGGTTGACGTGAAGTGAGTAATGCTTATTCGGTGGAACCAATTTTTCCATTCTTTTGTGTGACTGTTCGTCACTTAAACGCTCAGGAACCAACCCAATTCGTTTAGTGATTCGCAGAATATGTACGTCCATCGGAAATATTTTTCGATTACACGCGAACAACAAGACGCATGCCGCCGTTTTAGGGCCTACGCCCGCGAGTGATGTAAGAAATTCCCTGGCCTCCTCGACCGTCGATGTGTGTAAAAAAGACAGATCGAGGCTTCCCCTTCTTTTCTTGATCTCATTGAGCGCATTTTTGATGACCATCGATTTGGCGTTAGCCAATCCGCCTGATTTGATTGCGACGGCGATGGACGACGCGCGCGCGCGTCGCGCGGATTCCCAATCGGGGAAACGCCGTTTGAGATTCTCGAAAGCTCTTCGGCTGTTAGTGTCGGTTGTGGATTGGGACAAGATCGTGAGGATCAATTCGCTCAGAGGGTCGTAAGGTCTGTCATTGACAGGGACGCCGTAAGCGGCTTCTAGATTTTGCGTAATGTGTTTTACAAGGCGTCTTTTCTCGCGAAGCTCTGAGGGGCGGAGGGAGGGACAAGGAGACAAGGGGACAGGGAGACAAGGAGCCAAGGGGACGAGGAGTTTTGATTTCCTTGTCCCCTTGGCTCCTTGTCCCCTTGTCCGCCTGTCCCTACGCCTCTCCATCTCTGCGGTCTCTCCATCGCTGTCAGGAAATACGTCGTTTCAATTCCAGATTCAGTGGGCGCAGCGTGACCTCGCTCATCCAGGCTTGGGAAGGCTGCTCGAGCATTGCGACGATCACCGAGGCCACTTCTTCCGCCGTCATCGAATAACCGATCTCTCTAGATTCGCCAATAGACGCAGTCTGGTCGCGTTTCGCGACTCTGGAAAAATCGGTCGCCACCGACCCAGGAAGCAAAACTGAAACACGGATGTTTTGATTTCTGACTTCGAGCGCTAACGATTCGGTGAAACCGATCACGCCGAACTTCGACGCGCAATAGGCCGCCATCTCCTTTATGCCGTTGCGACCCGCGCCCGACGAAATATTGATGATCTGGCCGCCGCCCTGACGCTTCATCACGGGGGCCACAGCGCGGCAGGTCAGAAAAGTCCCGGTCAGATTAGTGTCGATTACCATGCGCCAGTCTTCAAGCGAGTAACCGTCAACCTTGCCGTTCAAGCTCAATCCGGCGCTGTTGATCAAGACGTCAACGCGCCCGAAGCGTTCCAGCGTCGATGCCACCGCGCGATCGACCGCCGCTTCATCGCGCACGTCGCAAATAAAATAAGCGGCGTCGCTCGCGCCTCGCCCTTTGGCCTCATCCGCGACATCTGAAAGGCCGTTCTCCGAACGCGCCAGCAGCGCAAGTCGCAGCCCTCTTCCGGCCAGAGCCAGCGCCGTCGCTCGTCCGATACCTGACGAGGCGCCGGTGATGATTGCTACTGTGTTTGCCGATAACTCGTAAACCATCTCGAATAGTGGGACAGACTTTAGTCTGTCCTCCCGGAACATCACGCCGCGGACAGACCAATGGTCTTTGAGAAATAAATGTGACAACCGTTTTCCCCTCTCGCCGCAGCGACCGTGTGAGCCTAGCCCGGCTTTGAAAAGCCAGTGGCGTTAAGTTAGGCCTATAACGCTGGATTTCATTGGCCATCGCGCATTGGGCATTGCCAATTGAATTGCAGGGGAAAGGATTGGGCAAGAACTTCCCTGCGAAACAATGGGCAATGTGGAATTGGCGATGGGCAATGTCAATCCGCTAACTTAACGCCACTGGCTTTTCAAAGCCGGGCTAGGCTCAACCGCCGCTGCCGCGGCTGATGAGGCTTTGTGACATTTATTTCTCAAAGACCACAGGTCTGTCCCACCGATTTAGGCGGCGGCCGTTTGCCCTTTGCGCAGATGTTTATTGAAAAATTCGATCACTCGCTCCCAGGCGTCTTCGGCGTCGGCCCGGCTGTAGACCTCGGGGCGCGTGTCATTGAAGAAGGCGTGGTCGGCGCCTTCGTAGATTCGCACTTCGCCTTCTTTGCCGTGCTGTTTGAGCGCGGCGTCCAGGCGGTTCATTTTTTCAACTGTGATCCATTGATCCTTCTCCGCCCCGATGAAAAGGACCGGACAACTCAGCTTGCCGATCACAGTTGTGTCTGCGGGCACGTCGCCGTAGAACGGGGCCGAGGCTTCGACCTTCGCGTTGCAGGCCAGCAGCAGCGCGAACGTCCCGCCCATGCAGAAGCCGGTTACGCCGACGCCGGTCACTTCGGGCATTGCGCGCAAGCGCTTCAGGACGACCTGCAACCGGGCCAGGCCGTCTTCCTGTTTCAACGCGCCCATCAACTTCGCCGCCTCCTGCGCGTCTTTCGTCGTCTTGCCTTCATATAGATCGGCCGCGACGGCGATGAAGCCTTCTTCCGCGAAACGCTCGGCGACGTCCTCGATGTGCCGGTTGAGTCCCCACCACTCGTGAACGATGATGACTGCCGGGGCTTTTTCAACCTCGTCCGGACGCGAGACGAACGCCTCGACTTCCAGACCGTCGCCTTCGAATATTTCTCTGCTTGTTATGATTTCGGCCTCTTTCATCATGGAAAACCTCCTCTCGATATTCTGGCAGACTGCCAAACAGGGGTTCAAAAAATTGACTGTATGATAGACGTGGGGAAACGCGGGAAATATAACGAGAAGCCGAAAAGCGCGCAAGCCGATGAGTGGGGATGATGGGTAGTGGGTAGTGAGGAGTGGATAGTGGGTAGTGGGTAGTGGATAGTGGATAGCGGATAGTGAAGAAAACTGCCCACTATCCGCTATCCACTACCCACTACCCACTGTCTTCGATCTTCTACGA
>Ga0081455_10004282_pt1 | contig 16064 bp, 16 predicted proteins | sample TabmetS3T2R1_FD_70207 | JGI IMG/M metagenome (GOLD analysis project Ga0081455, IMG submission 70207) | Tabebuia heterophylla rhizosphere microbial communities from the University of Puerto Rico - S3T2R1 | ecosystem: Host-associated > Plants > Roots > Rhizosphere ... | reverse complement strand
GGGCCAGCGCCCCCGATCGACAAGCGGACCTACGTTCCGCCCCAAGCCGAGCTGATGACGCCGGGACCGCTCGGCGAACGCGCGCTCGGCAAGGCGGATGCGCCAATCACCGTGATCGAGTACGTCTCGCTCACTTGTCCCCATTGCGCCAACTTCCAGAAGACCGTGTTCCCGCGCGTGAAGAAGGAGTTCATCGACACCGGCAAGGTCCGCTTCATCGTGCGGGAGTTTCCCATCGGGCGCTCTGCCGGGAACGCGGCCATCGCCAATCGCTGCGCCCCGGAAGACAAATATTTCTTCGTCCTCGGCCAGTTGCTGTCCCGGCAGCCGGAATGGGTCAGCCAAGACGTCCGGCTCGATGCCATCTTTTCGGTCGCGAAGTCCGGCGGCCTCTCGCGCGAGACGTTTGACAATTGCCTATCGAATCAAACCATGATCGACGGCTTGAATGAGGTGAAGCAGCGGGGGCGGCAATTTGGCGTGATCGGCACGCCGACCTTCTTCATCAATGGCCGCAAGGCCCAAGGAGAGGTCACGTTCGAAGAGATCAAGGCCATGATCGAGCAGACGCCGGCGCCGTCATCGTCATGACCGCAAGGGCGTGGCGTCTGTCCTGATCCGGTCCCGGTCCTCTTCAAGCGTCGCGCCCGGAGTTCGCTCAAGTCCCGCCGTCGCGCGCGTCTCCATAACGCTTTCGAATCGAGGGCAGATCACCCGTGCAGATCACCCGTCTTCGCCTTCTCGGCTTCAAGTCCTTCGTCGAACCGACCGAGCTCCTGATCGAGCGGGGCTTGACCGGCGTAGTCGGCCCCAACGGCTGCGGCAAATCGAACCTGCTCGAGGCGCTGCGCTGGGCCATGGGCGAGACCTCGTACAAGAGCATGCGCGGCGCGGCGATGGAGGACGTGATTTTCGCCGGCTCCGAGGATCGCCCCTCACGCAACAGCGCCGAGGTCACCCTCTTCATCGACAACAGCGAGCGGAAAGCGCCGGCCGAGTTCAACGACAGCGACGCGCTCGAAGTGATGCGGCGGATCGAGCGCGAGGCGGGCTCGGCTTACAGGGTCAATGGCAGGGATGTGCGCGCCCGCGACGTGAGGCTCCTGTTCGAGGATGCGGCGACCGGGGCGCGCTCGCCCGCGCTGGTGCGCCAGGGCCGGATCGGCGAGATCGTCAACGCCGCGCCGCAAGAGCGCCGGCGCGTGCTCGAAGACGCGGCCGGGATCGCCGGCCTGCATAGCCGCAGGCACGAGGCCGAGCTCAGGCTTGCCGCGACCGAGACCAACCTTACCCGCCTCTCCGACCTCATCGGTCAGCTCGCGGCGCAGCTCCAGGCCATGAAGCGCCAGGCGCGCCAGGCGCAGCGTTATCGCGAAATTTCCGGCAAGATCCGCGCCACCGAGGCGCTCCTGCATCATCTCACTTGGGTCGCCGCCTGCGCCCATGTCGATGAGGAGGAGGCTTCGTTCCAGCGAGCGCTCGCCGCGGTCGCGTTAGAGACCAAGGCCGAGGGCGAGGCGCTGCGCCAGCAGGCCGAGGCCGCCGAGAAGCTCCAGCCTTTGCGCGACGAAGAGGCCGCCCGCGCGGCGGTGCTGCACCGCTTGAGCGTCGAGCGCGACGCGCTCGACCGCGAAGAGCAGCGCGCCAAGGCGCGCCAGGCCGAGCTTGAGACGAGGCTCGCGCAGGCCTCGCGCGACCTCGCCCGCGAGGAGGAGCACATCGCCGAGGCCGAGGGCATCTTGCGCCGTCTCGGCGAGGAGAAGCGCCGCCTCGAAGCGGCAAGCTCGCGCGACCACGAAGAACCACAATTGCGCGCCGCCGCCGAGAAGGCCAAGGCCGCGCTCGATGCCGCCGAAGCGACATTGCGCGCGGCGACCACCGCTCTTGCCGAGGCGCGCGCAGAGCGCGGCCAGCATGAAGGCGAGAAATCGGAGTTGCAGGCGCGCATGGCGCGGCTCGAAGCCCAAGCCGGCGCGATCGAGGCCGAGCTTGCGAGGGCGGAGGCCGAAAGCGGGGCTGGCGGAAAATTGCAGGCGCTCAATGCCGGACTGGCCGAGCTGTCGGCCAATGTGCAGAGGCTCGAAGTCGAGCTTCAGGCCGCGGAGGCCGAGGAGGAAGCAGCCCTTAAAGCCGAAGCGGAGACGCGCGCCGCCGCCGCCGCCGCGAAGCTCGCAAGCCAGGAGCTCGAGACCGAGCTTGCCACGCTGATGAAGCTGCTCGCGCCCGCCCATGACTGGTCGCCGATCGTCGAGGAGATCAAGATCAGTTCGGGCTACGAGCAGGCGCTTGGCGCCGCGCTCGGCGACGACCTCGATGCCGCAAGTGACGAGGAGGCGCCCTCGCATTGGCGCCTGACTACGGCTTCGGACGACGATCCCGAGCTGCCCGAGGGGGCGATCCCGCTCAGCAAATTCGTCAAAGGCCCCGAAGTGCTGGCGCGCAGGCTGAGGCAGATCGGCGTGGTCGATCGGGCGCGCGGCCAAAAGCTCCAGACCCAGCTCGCGCTAGGCCAGAGGCTCGTGTCGAAGGAAGGCGATCTTTGGCGTTGGGACGGCTACAGCCTCAAGGCTGGCGCTGACAGCGCCGCCGGAGCGCGGCTCGTCGAGCGCAGGCGCCTTGCTGCACTCAAGGGCGAGGCCGCCAAGGCCGAGAAGCACGCCGCCGCCGCCGAAGCCGCGCGCGAGCGCGAAACCGCCCGCGCCGAACGCGCCAAGCTCGCCACCAAGGCCTTGCGCCAAGAAGCCAAGGACGCGCACGCCGAACTCGACCGCACGCGCGATGCGATCGCGGGAGCCGAGCACGAGGGCCTAGCCACGAGCAAGGAACTCGGCGCTCTCACCGAGGCGCTCAGCCGCACGCGGGCGGCGTTCGCCGAGGCGACCGCGGGAAGCGCGCGCGTCGCTTCCGCCCTGCTCGATCTTGCCTCGCTCGCGGGGCTTGAGGCGGCGCTGCAAGCGGCACAAGGCGGCGCCGACCGGAACCGCCAGGCCGCGGCCCGAGCGGAGGCCGCGCTCGAAGGCTTCGAGCGCGAGATTAGGCTAAGGCAAGAGCGGCTGGAGGCGATCGGCGAGGAAGAGGAACTTTGGGTCAAGCGTATCGCCAATGCGCGCGAGCAGATCCTGACTTTGCGCGCTCGCGAGGAAGAGACGAGCGCCGATCTTGCTGCCCTGGCAAATCTCCCCGCCGAGATCGAGCAGCGGCGGATGAAGCTGTTCGATGCCATCGCCGCGGCCGAGCACGAGAGGGCCAAAGCCGCCGACGAGCTTGCGATCGCCGAGACGGCGCTGAAAGAGCGCGAGAAGTCGTTGCGCGAAGTGCAGGAGCACCTCGCCGGGGCGCGCGAAGCGCGCGCGCGGAACGAGGCGCGGCTCGAGGCGGCGCGCGAGCGCCGCAGCGACGCCGCGCGCGCCATCCGCGAGCAGCTCGACTGCACGCCGGAAGCCTGCCTTGCGCTCGCGGGTCTGAAAGAGGGCGCGGCCGTGCCGCCGCTCGTCGAGGTGGAGGGGCGGCTCCTCAAGCTCAAGAGCGAGCGCGAGCGGCTCGGCGGCGTCAACCTCATGGCCGAAGAGGAAGAGGCGCTTCTTGCCGCGCAGCTCGAAGAGATGGAGCGCGAGAAGGCCGACGTCGAGGCGGCCATCGTCCGGCTGCGGCAAGGCATCGCCAATTTGAATCGCGAGGGCCGCAAGCGCCTGCTCGAAGCCTTCGATGCGGTCAACGCTCATTTCGGGCGGCTGTTCAAGACGCTGTTCGGCGGCGGCTCGGCCGAGCTCAAGCTCGTCGATTCCGACGACCCGCTCGAATCGGGGCTCGAAATCTTCGCCTGCCCGCCCGGCAAGCGGCTGCAAGCGCTGACCTTGCTTTCGGGTGGCGAGAAGGCGTTGACCGCGCTTGCGCTCATCTTCGCCGTGTTCCTCACCAATCCTTCGCCGATCTGCGTGCTCGACGAGGTCGACGCGCCGCTCGACGACGCCAATGTCGAGCGCTTCTGCCGGCTCATGGACGAGATGGCGAAGGAGACCAACACGCGCTTCCTCATCATCACTCACCACCCGCTCACCATGTCGCGCATGAGCCGGCTTTACGGGGTGACGATGGCCGAGCGGGGCGTGAGCCAACTCGTCTCGGTCGATCTCGAAACGGCCGAGCGCTTACGCGACGCGAGCTAGCCGGAAACGCCCGATTCCCAAGAGTTTCGGGCGCTCCCGGACTTCCTTGACAGCCTAAAATCCCCAACTAAAGTGCCGGCCAAGCTTGGGACCAGCCGTCCTAACCTTCCCGGAATTTGAGCAGCGCCAATGGCCGGAGCCAACAATCAGTCCGGCCGCAGAGAAGGCGGCCGCGGCGGAGACATTCGACGGCGGCTCGACGCCCTAGGCGATAAGCTGAGCGAGGCCCAAAGCCGCCAGAGGCAAGCGGCTCCGGCCGCGCGGCAAAGCCAGGGAGGCGCGCTCGGCCAGGCGCTCCGGCTCGGTGTCGAGTTGGTCGCGGGCGTCGCGGTCGGGGGGTTCATCGGCTGGGGGCTCGACCGCCTGTTCGGCACGGCGCCCCTTTTTATGGTGGTGTTCCTCGGTTTGGGGGCGACGGCCGGGATCCTGAACGTGGTGCGGACCGCCAAGCGCATGCAGGCGGAGGCGCCGTCGGGCAAAGGTTTGCCGAGCGTGAATGACGACGATGACGATTAGGGGCATGTGGCAGTGATCGAGGCAGCTTTCGCAGAGGAAGCAGGAGGCGGGCACGGCGGCGGCACGGCCGGCGGCATGCCCGATCCGATGCATCAGTTCGAGATCAAGCGGATCATCCCGCTTGAGCTGTTCGGGTTCGACGCGTCGTTCACCAACTCGGCCCTGTTCATGGTGATCGCCGCCACGCTCATCACCCTCTTCAGCATCTACGCCATGCGCGGGCGCGCGCTCGTGCCGACGCGGCTCCAGTCGGTGGCTGAGCTCTCCTACGAATTCGTGGCCAACATGGTGCGCGACAATGTCGGCACCGCGGGGATGAAATATTTCCCCTTCGTATTCACCCTGTTCATGTTCGTGCTCGTGCTGAACATGCTCGGCATGGTGCCCTACTCCTTCACCGTGACGAGCCACATCATCGTCACCTTCGCGCTCGCCGCCTTCATCTTCCTCGGCGTCACGCTGCTCGGCTTCATCAAGCACGGGGCGAAGTTCCTCAAATTCTTCGTGCCCGAGGGCGTGCCGGTACTGATGCTGCCGCTGCTCGTGGTGATCGAGGTGATCTCCTATCTCACGCGCCCGATCTCGCTCTCGGTGCGGCTGTTTGCCAACATGATGGCGGGACACACCATGCTGAAAGTGTTCGGCGCCTTTGTCGTCGCGCTCGGCTTTCTCGGCGGCTGGGCGCCGCTCGCTTTCATGGTGGCGTTCACGGGGCTGGAAATCTTGGTCGCGTTCCTCCAGGCCTATGTGTTCGCCATCCTGACCTGCATTTATCTCAACGACGCGCTTCACATGCATCACTAGGTTTCAACGCAACATCGTTTGAAGGAGAGAAGACATGGATCCAGCGGCAGCAAAATTGATCGGAGCGGGACTTGCCTCGATCGCGCTCGTCGGCGCGGGCGTCGGCATCGGCACGATCTTCGGCAACTACCTGCAAGGGGCCTTGCGCAACCCGTCGGCCGCGCCGACGCAGTTCCCCAACCTCTTGCTCGGTTTTGCCCTTGCCGAGGCCACCGGTCTGTTCGGGCTCGTGGTCGCGCTCATCATCCTGTTCGTGTTCTAGTCATTGCGGGGCGTCTCCGCGCTGGCGCGGAGGCGGTGAGGCGACCATGCCGCAACTCAACCCTCTCGATTGGGGCCCGCAGCTCGTATGGCTGCTGCTGACCTTCGGCATTCTCTATCTGCTGATGGTGTATGTGGCGCTGCCGCGCATCGGCTCGGTGATCGAGGCGCGCGCCGCCCGCATCGCCGCCGACCTCGCCACGGCCGAGAAGCTCAGGCGCGAGACCGAGGAAGCGATCGCGGCCTACGAGCAGGCGCTCGCCGAGGCGAAGCAGAAGGCTCACGCCATCGTCGAGGAGGGGCGCGTCAAGCTGAAGGCCGAGACCGCAGCGGAGCGCGCGCGGCTTGAAAAGGATCTCGCCAAGAAGAGCGCCGAGGCCGAGGCCCGCATCGACAAGGCCAAGGCTTCGGCGATGAAGGACGTGAGCGCGGTCGCGGCCGATGTCGCCACCGACATCGTGCGCCGCCTCATCGGCGTGGCGCCGGCCAAGGCCGAGGTCGAGAAGGCGGTCGGAGCGGCGCGGAAGGAGTGACGATGGAATTCCTGTTCGAGCCCGAATTCTGGGTCGCGGTTTCGTTCTTCCTCTTCGTCGGAGGCGTGCTCTATCTCGGCGTGCACAAGAAGATCGCCGCCGCGCTCGACGCGAGAGCCGCCGCCATCGCCAAGGAGCTCGACGAGGCCAAGCGCCTGCGCGAAGAGGCCGAGAAGGTGCTCAACGATTACCGGCGGAAACAGGGCGATGTCGCCAAGGAGACGCAAGCGATCATCAGCCTCGCCGGAAAAGAAGCCGAGATCCTCGCCGCCGAGACGCGGCGTTCGATGAAGGAAAGCTTCGAGCGGCGCATGAAACTTGCCGAGGACAAGATCGCCCGGGCCGAGACGGAAGCCTTGCGCGAGGTGCGCGAAGCGGCAATCGATGCCGCGACCGCCGCGGCTCGGACCGTGATCGCGGAGAAGCTCACGCCGGAAGCGGCCGACAAGCTCGTCAGCCAGGGCATCGACGCGCTCAAGGGCAGGCTGAATTAAGTTTCCAAGATTTGACGTAGCGCCCCCCGCCGAAGCGCGGCCGATTGATAAATGCAACAAAATGGTTGCACTTTGCCGCGAACTATTGCATATGCATATGCAACTAGGAGGTTGCGTAATGAGCAATGTCATCGAGAAACGCATAAAGATTGATGCGCCCGTGTCCCGTGTGTGGCGTGCCCTGACGGACCACGAGGAATTCGGGACCTGGTTCAGGGTCAAGCTTGATGGGCCGTTCGTGCCCGGTCGGGTGTCGCGCGGCCGTATCACCTATCCGGGCTATGAGCATCTGACATGGGAAGCGACGGTCGAAACGATGGAGCCCGAGCGGCTCTTCTCTTTCACCTGGCACCCTTACGCCGTGGACCCCGACATTGACTACTCGAGCGAACCAACCACGCTGGTCGAGTTCACGCTCGAGGCGAAAGACGGCGGCACGCTTCTGACAGTCACCGAAACCGGGTTCGACGCCATTCCCAAGGACCGCCGGTTCGAGGCCTACCGCATGAATGAAGGAGGTTGGACCGCGCAAATGGACAACGTCCGTCGCCATGTCGAGCTTGCGACCTAGAGCCCGCGACGCCATCGCTTCGAGAGCGCTGCTGTTCGCAGCTCTTGGCGACGAGACCCGGCTGTTGCTAATTGGCGAGCTGTCGAAGGGCGCCGCGCGCTCGATTTCCGAGCTGACCGAGGGTTCGTCGCTAACCCGGCAGGCGATCACCAAGCATCTGCGTGTGCTGGAAGGCGCGGGCCTCGTGCAGGGCACGCGAGTCGGGCGCGAAAGCCTGTTCGAGTTCAGGCCGGGTCCGATCGAACAAGCGCGGACCTATCTTGAGTGCGTGTCAGATCAGTGGGCACAGGCTTTGGCGAGGCTGAAATCCTTCGTGGAACGCTAAGGCTGAGCGTTAGCCGCTCGCGGAAGGCCGCGCCACGTCGAGATCGCACCAGGCGGGTCCGGTCTTGAGCACGGCCGCAAGCTGGTCGAGCGAATGAAGCGCATCGTGAAGCGCGACCGAAACCTCGTCGCCCTCCTGCCCCGGCGCTTCCATGGTGAAGGAATAGTCTTTCAGAATCTCGAGCGCCCGTTCCATCGAGGCGACGGCCGCCTCGTTCTTGTCGATCTGGAGCCGGGTCGAGGATTCGTGCCAGTCGAGCACGCGCGCCAGCATGTTGTCGCCCTTGGCCTTGCGCTGGATCCGCGCGCGCAAGCGCCCGGCACGGTCAATCGCCCGACTCTGGCTCACGATCGTCGCCCGGCGTTCGGTCATGTCCGCGCGGATCGCCGCCTCGATCACGGCGCCGATATCCATCGAGGCGAAGTCCTGCTCGGAATGGATGATGAGCCCCAGCTTCTGGGCGATCACCTCGACCGCGCTCGCATCGAAATTATTGGGTCGCGGCGCCTCGACCTCGCCGGTCATGTCGTAGCGTTCGCGGCATACCGGATTCGAGAGCACGGCATAGGCGGTGGCAAGCTCGCCGAAGGCGCCAACGGAGCCGCCGCTATCGGGATGGGAGGACTTGGCCTTGCGGCGATAAGCCCGGTGGATTTCGTCCCGGGCGGCATCGCGCCCGATCCCAAGAATTCGATAAAGGTCCCTCACCCGCCTATCCCCCGTACGCACAGCAACCGCTGCATAAACGCGGAACTTGCGGATTCGTAGCAAGCCCGCTCGATCAAATTTTGGCACGAGCATGGAAACTTGAGGAGCACCCCTTCCGCTCCCGCGCGTGCCCCGGCCTTGCCGGCCGCCTCTTAGACTAGAATCTTAGCCGGCCCCCGCAACGTTTCGGTCGAAGGCCAGGAAAATCTTGTAGTCCTGGGGCCTCGACCCGACCGCGACGGGAAACGAGACTTCCTTGACTATGGAGAAATAGCCGGCCGGCTGCCCGGGCGCGATCGTGGCCGTGACCTTCATCTTGTCGCTCGCAAGAGTGGTTTGCTGGGTTCCGGCGACGCGGATACTCACGCCGAGCGTGACGGCGCCGGGGCCCCCCTTCGGCCCAAGCAGCACTCGGCCGGCAAAGCCATACTTGACCACCACCCGATCGGCGAAGAGCTGGCACTCGCGCGACATCTTGGTGATCTCGCCGCGATGAACCACGGCGTTTAAATCGCCCACCTTATCGGGCTGGTAGACGGTGAGGAGCCGGTCGCGCGGCCAGGCGACGATTTGCGGGCAATTGGCGCTATAGCCGGCGGGCAGATTGGCGACGTCCACCTTTGCAGTCTCGAGCATGCTGTTCGGGGGCGGAGCGTCGCTGGCCTCGCTCGAGCCGAAGGGGTTGGAAAAGCGCGGCACCGAGCAGCCGGAGACGGGTGCCGGGAGCGCGATGAGCCCGATAAGGGCGCATCTTGTCAGCCACGATCGCGCGTCGGTACGCCTCACCTGACCCCGTCCCTCGCTTGACATGCCAGGCTCGCCCGCCTGATATGCCGCTCGATCTGGCAAGTTAAGTTGATATATCGCGGGTTGCCGGTCGTTGACTTTCGCGCGCAAACTAGACCCGGCGGGCAAGCGCGACAAGGCCAGACTGAGCCCGCCCCAAGTCAGACTGACGCATCTTCCGAGACGACGATGACCGGTTCCAACAAGGCCAATGGGCGGAGCGCCGACAGTCCTTCGCTCACCATCTACCTGGCCGCGCCCCGCGGTTTTTGCGCCGGGGTGGACCGCGCGATTCAGATCGTCGAGCTGGCGCTCGCCAAATACGGCGCGCCCGTCTATGTGCGCCATGAAATCGTCCATAACCGCTATGTGGTGGAGAGCCTCAAAGCCAAGGGAGCTATCTTCGTCGAAGAATTGGACGAAATCCCGGATACCGGCGCCCCAATTGTGTTCTCGGCGCATGGCGTGCCGAAGGCGGTGCCGGAAGCGGCGCGGGGCCGGAATCTGTTCGTTCTCGACGCCACCTGTCCGCTCGTTTCCAAGGTCCATGTCGAGGCGGAGCGCCAATTCCGCGACGGACGCGAAATCGTCCTGATCGGCCATGCCGGCCATCCCGAGGTGGTCGGCACCACGGGCCAGTTGCCGGACGGCGCGGTGACCCTGATCGAGACGGTGGAGGACGCTTCTGCCTTCGTTCCGCGCGACTCCTCCCGGCTGGCGGTCATCACCCAGACCACGCTCTCGGTGGACGACACCAAGGAAATCCTGAACACGCTCAAGGCGCGCTTTCCGAGCCTGGCGATGCCGCCCAAGGACGACATCTGCTACGCCACCACCAATCGCCAGGAGGCGGTGAAGCGGATCGCGCCGGCTTGCGAGCGCATGATCGTGGTGGGCTCTCCCAACAGTTCGAATTCGCTTCGCCTGGTGGAGGTGGCCGAGCGGGCCGGCTGTCCCTCGGCCGTCTTGATCCAGCGCGCGGCCGAGATCGATTGGGGCCTTTTCCAGGGGATCTCCCGGCTCGGGGTGACGGCGGGAGCGTCGGCGCCCGAGGTGCTCGTCGATGAGATCATCGACGCCTTCAAGGCGCGCTTCGAGGTCACGGTCGAGAGCGTCACCACCGCGGAAGAGAGCATCGCCTTCAAGCTTCCGCGCGAGCTCAGAGAGATGCCGGCACGCTAGATGGCTGTCTACACCGACGTTTCCGACGAAGAGCTCGACGCCTTCATTGGAAGCTACGACATCGGCGCGCTCACCTCCTTCAAAGGCATCGCCGAGGGCGTAGAGAACTCCAATTACCTGGTTCACACCGAGAACGGGCGCTACATCCTCACGCTTTACGAGAAGCGCGTCAGCCCCGAGGACCTGCCCTATTTCCTCGCCTTGATGCAGCACCTCGCCGCGCGCGGCATCACTTGCCCGCTGCCCGTGCGCGACCGCGAGGGGCAGACGCTGAAGACCCTCGCGGGACGTCCCGCCGCGCTCATCACCTTTCTCGAAGGCTTATGGGTGCGAAGGCCCGCAATCGAGCATTGCGCCGGGCTCGGCGAAGTGCTTGCGCGCTTTCACCTCGCGGGAAGCGATTTCGACATGATGCGCGCCAACAGCCTGTCGCTTCCCGGCTGGCAAGCTCTGTTCGCCACGATCGGCCGTGCCGCCGACGGCGTCGCGCGGGGGCTCTCCGGCGTCATCGAGAAGGAGTTGCGGCATCTCGAAGGCCAATGGCCCAAAGACTTGCCCCAAGGGGTCATTCACGCCGACCTCTTCCCCGACAATGTCTTCTTTCTCGCCGACAAGGTCTCGGGCCTGATCGATTTCTATTTCGCCTGCAACGACATGCTCGCCTACGACGTCGCCGTCTGCCTCAATGCCTGGTGCTTCGAGAGCGACGGCAGCTTCAACGTTACCAAGGCGCGCGCGCTGCTCGAGGCCTATGAGAGAGTGCGGCCCCTGACGCCGGCCGAGCTCGATCGCTTGCCGACGCTCGCGCGGGGCGCCGCGCTCCGCTTCCTCTTGACCCGGACCTACGACCTCATCAACACCGACGCGAATGCGCTGGTGAAGACCAAGGACCCGAACGAATATCTGCGCAAGCTCCGCTTCCATCAGCGGGTGAAGTCAACGCGCGAATACGGGCTGAAAGAGGCTTGAGCATGGTGGCGCGGCCCAAGGTCACTATCCACACCGACGGCGCCTGTTCCGGCAATCCGGGGCCTGGCGGCTGGGGCGCGATCCTCGAATCGGGCGCGCATCGCAAAGAACTGACCGGCGGCGAGGCGCTCACCACCAACAACCGCATGGAGCTGATGGCGGCGATCGCGGCGCTCGAAGCGCTGAAGGCGCCGTCGGCGGTCGATCTCTACACCGACTCCAACTATCTCCGCGACGGCATCACGAGCTGGATCAAGAGCTGGAAGAAGAACGGCTGGCGCACGGCCGACCGGAAGCCGGTGAAGAACGCCGAGCTATGGGAACGGCTGGAGAAGGCGGCGGCGCGTCACGAAGTCCGCTGGCATTGGGTCAAGGGCCATGTCGGCCATGACGCCAATGAGCGCGCGGACGAACTTGCGCGCGAAGGCATGGCGCCGTTCCTTGCCGGCCGCCGCGATCGATCCGAATAGTCGATCAGAGGTTCTCGAGGATCTTTTCCGCGGTGCTTTCAACGGCGACGCCTGGCGATTCCTCGACATTCAGGACCTTCACCACGCCATCCTCGACAAGAGCGGCGTAGCGCTTCGAGCGGGTGCCAAGGCCGATGCCGCTGCCGTCGAAATCCATGCCGATCTTCTTGGTGAACTCGGCGTTGCCGTCCGACAGGAACAGAACCTTGCCCTTGCCGCCCGACTTCTCCTCCCAGGCCGAGAGCACGAAGGGATCGTTCACGGCGATGCAAGCCACGGTGTCGATGCCGTGGCGCTTGAACTCGGCCGCCCTCTCGACGAAGCCGGGCAAGTGTTTCAGGTGGCAGGTCGGGGTGAAGGCTCCCGGCACCGCAAACATGACCACCTTCTTGCCGCCGAACACCTCGCGCGTCGTCAATGACTGGATTCCGTCGGCGCCCAGGACCCTGAACGTCGCCTCGGGCAGGCGCTCTCCCACAGCAATGGTCATCGATACTCTCCTTGCAACTCCGATTCCGGGCGGACCATAGCCGCTCGACGCGCCCCGGCCAAGGCGCTTCCCGGGCGGGCCCTAGTTGGCCTTCCACAACGTCTCGGTCGAGCCTTGGTCGGAGACGAGCGTGAGTCGCAAGGTCTTGCCCTTGATCGCGGCGGCTTCCTCCGCCGAGACGAAGGCGACGGTGAAACGCTGCTTGCCGTCCTGGGCCTCGCCGAGCCGCTTCGGTACCGGCACGTAAGCGTCGCCACCATCGATGAAGAGATCGATCCCGGTCGCGCCTTGAGGAAATACGGCATCGACCACAAGCTTCGGCGCATCGCCGTCGAGCTTGGCTTCAACGCCCGTCACTCCCGGCAAGAGGCCGGCTTGCGCCGGCTTCGGCACTTGCGCCAAGGCGGTCTCCAACAGAAGCGCTTCGCCCTTCTCGCCGTCGGCAGGGAGGTCGAGGCTTAAGTTCACTTCATTCGGGATGCACAAATCCTTGCACAGGCCGTACGTGAAAGCGACCTTGAGCTCGATCGGTTCGCCTTCATGCTCGGGCGTGAGCTTGACCGGAAACAGCACATCGTCGCCGTAACCGACCGCGACCCCGCCGGCATCGTCAAAACGGCGCGGCGCCGGATAGAGCACTTCCGCGCTTTTCAGATTTTTCGATCCCGTCCAGTCGAATTCCGGCGGCATGCCCGAGTCGCCCGGGTTGCGCCAATAGGTCTTCCAGCCCGGGTCCATGCGAAGTTGAATGCCGGAGACGCGCGCGCGTGCCGCTTCCACGCCCGCCTTTCCCGCAACGAGCCTCACCTTGGAATTGGTGGAGGCCGTCCACGGCGTCGCGCTCGCCGCTTCGCCGCGCGTGGCATCGGCCGCGCCACACACCAAAATCGCGGCAAGGGCGAGGAGCGAAAGGAGCGGCCGCTGTTGCGAGCAAAACGATTGCATCTCGACTTCCGGGTCTGAACGATTCGGCGGCGAATTTAGCGGCAGGAGGCAACCGATGCGACGCCAAGACAAACAAAACGCCTCACGCTTTTGTGAGCGCAATAGGGCGGAAACGCCACGCTTACCCATTTCCCGCAAACTACTCTTCCCAATGAGCCTAACTGCTGTACTCTGGTCGCATGCCAGCGCGTAGCGCACCAAAGTCCCCCCGGGGGCCAGGCTATCTCGACGGTCAATTGCTCATCGCCATGCCCGCCATGGGCGATCCGCGCTTTGCCCGCTCGGTGATCTATCTCTGCGCCCATTCCGCCGACGGCGCCATGGGCATCATCATCAATCAGCGCGCGCCCAATATCAGCTTCACCGAGCTCTTGGAGCAGCTCAACATCGTGCCGACGCAAGACCGCATCAGCCTGCCGGCGGGTCTTCACGCCATGGCCGTGCATCTCGGCGGCCCGGTCGAGACCGGCCGCGGCTTCGTGCTGCACAGCGCCGACTATTTCAAAGCGGAGAGCACGCTCCCGATCGACGAGAGCGTCTGCCTCACCGCTACCATCGACATCTTGCGCGACATCGCCAAGGGGACCGGCCCCGACAAGGCGCTGCTTGCGCTCGGCTATGCCGGGTGGGCGCCGGGCCAGCTCGAAAGCGAGATCCACGCCAATGGCTGGCTCAATTGCCCGGCCGATCCCGAGCTGATCTTCGATCCGGAAGTGGACCGCAAATATTTGCGCGCTCTCGGCAAGCTCGGAATCGATCCGATCCGGCTCGTCAACGATTCCGGCCACGCTTAGCTAGGACGCTGACGGCATGGTGCCGGGCCGCGGCAGCGCGCCGAGCGGCTGGGCGCCCCCGACCTGCACTTCCATTCCCGACGGTTGCTGTTGCGCGGGCGCGCGGGCGCGTTCGCGATCGCGACGCTTGCGGTGGCTCGCGAGCGCTGCAAGGAGATCGGCCACGTCCTTGGGCGGCATCGGCTCGCCGTAATAATAGCCCTGGCCGTACTCGCAGCCGATCGAGCGCAGATAGGCCGCGTCGGCTTGCGTCTCGACGCCCTCGGCCACGACCTCCTTGCCGAGCTCGTGCGCGAGCGCCACGACCGAACGGAGGATGAGCGGACTCGAGCCGTCGAGCCCGCTGCCGCGGACGAGCGAGCGGTCCACTTTGATCGTATCGCACGGGAAACGATGCAAGTAGCTCAGCGAGCTGTAGCCGGTGCCGAAATCATCGAGCGCGAGGCTTGCGCCGAACGTCTTGAGCCAGGTGAGAATCTCGACCGCGCGTTCGGGATTCTCCATGACGAGCGACTCGGTGATTTCGAGCTTCAGCGTCCCCTTGGGCACCGCCTCGCGCTGGAGCATCAGCCTGATCTCCTGCACCATGTCCTGGCGGAAGAGCTGGCGGCTCGACACATTGACGCTGACGAAGAGCGGATCGCGGTCGCGTGGCAGCGCCTTGTGCCAGTTTCGCGCTTCCTCGAGCGCCTGGCTGAGCACGTAGCTCCCGAGCTCCACGATCAGTCCCGACTCCTCGGCAATGGGGATGAAATCGTCAGGCGCGAGCCGCCCGCGGGTCGGATGGTCCCAACGCATGAGCGCCTCGAAGCCGGCGAGCTGGTTGGAAGCGAGACGCGTGATGGGCTGGTAGAGAATGGTGATCTGCTGTCGCTCCAGCGCCTTGCGGAGATCGCTCTCGAGGGGGAGCTTGGTCTCGTCTTCGCCGCGCATGGCGGGATTGAAGATCTCGATGCGGTCGGCGCCGCCGCGCTTGGCCCTCAGCATGGCAAGCTCGCCCTCGCGCAGCATGTCCTGCGCCGTCTCCTGGCTGCCGTCATGCACGACAATGCCGATCGAGGCGGTGAGGATGATCTCCTTCGCGCTGATCTTCATTGGCGTGCGCAGCGCCCGCCGCACGCGCTCGGCAAGCGTCGCCACGTTGCGCGGATCGGGATCGGAGATGAGCAGGATGGCGAATTGATCGCCGCCGAGACGCGCGAGCGTATCCTGCGGATTGAGGTGGCGGCTCAACCTGCGCCCAAGCGTGAGCAGCATGCTGTCGCCGATCACGAGGCCGAAGCTCTTATTCACGTTCTTGAAGCGGTCGATGTCGATGACGAGCACGGTGGGGCGATTGGCTTGGCCCTCTCGCGCGCGGGTGATGGCGCCTTGCAGGCGATCCACGAACAGTTCACGATTGGGAAGGCCGGTGAGGCTGTCATGAACCGCGTCGTGGATCAGGCGCTCGTAGGAGCGCTTGAGGTTGGTAACGTCGCGCATCAGTCCGGTGCAGCGGAGCAGCCGTGAGTTCTCGCTCGGCATCGCGTGCGCGCGGAGGTCGTACCAAAGATAAGTGCCGTCCTGACGCCGCAAGCGAAACTCGGTCTGAATGGCCCCGCCCTGCTTCTCCTGAAGCGACCACAGCATGAGGCGGAAGCGTTCGCGATCGGCGTTGTGCACGTATTGCAAGAAGTCGTCGACCGCGACGGACAGCGCCCCGGGCTCGAGCCCAAGCTCGCGCTCGACCTCATCGGCGACGGTGATCTCGTCCCTTCCGGCGTTCCATTGGAAGACGTGGGCGCCGGAGCCGTCCACGGCGAGCGACTTCAACTGCACGAGGCTGGGCGGCCCGAGACTTAAAGGAGAGGATCCGGAGCGGAAGGCGAACTGCGTCACGGTGAAGCCGAGCAGCACCAAGAGCAGCACCAGTCCCGCGACAAGACCCGAGACGACAAGGTCTCCGGAGAGGTGGCCGAGCACGACCATGGCGGCGCCGAACAGCCAGACGACGAACAGCATCCAGCTCGGAATGAGCGAGAGCGCGCGATCCTGGCCGCGCAGCGCGAAA
>Ga0081455_10004281_pt1 | contig 16066 bp, 13 predicted proteins | sample TabmetS3T2R1_FD_70207 | JGI IMG/M metagenome (GOLD analysis project Ga0081455, IMG submission 70207) | Tabebuia heterophylla rhizosphere microbial communities from the University of Puerto Rico - S3T2R1 | ecosystem: Host-associated > Plants > Roots > Rhizosphere ... | reverse complement strand
CTCCAGGTCGAGCGCATCGCTGCGTTGCATGACCTTGGCGGACCACTTCTTCGCACGCTTCTTGGCCATGCTGGCGATCGAGCAAACGCCGTGCCCAAAAAGGGGCGGGGTGCAGGCTTGCGCCCGCACCCCCCGCGTCGACTGCCCGTCGGGGCCTTCAGTTCGTGGACACCCGTAACGTCCGAACGACCGTCAACGCTTTCAGCGCATCGACATAGCCAAAGCCCGAGTCGAAATCGAAGCCGTTCGGATGCTCGATCTGATACGGCGCGATGGTGCGACCCGCACGCCACTTCACATCCGAAGCGGTCGCTCGCAGCGTCGTGAAGATGAAGTCGGGCACCAGCTTCGCCGGGATGTCGAGACCGCCGCGGCCCTGACCGTTCCGCCGCATCTGCTCGATCATGAGCGCAGCGATGCCCGCCACGTGCGGAGCGGATGCGGACGTGCCGAAGAAGTTCGGGAACTGATCCGGCTCGCCGCCGCCGACCGCCGGATCGGTGGTACGCGCGTAGAAGAACGAGGTATTACCGCCATCCGGACCGGTGACGCCGGGCTTCAGACGCACGAGCGGCAACGGCAGGCGCTTGCCCTTCTTGTCGAACAGAATCGGCACGCCGCCGGCGGATGAGAAGTACTCGAGGCACGCGGGCTTGCACTTGTTGCCCCAGAGCGGCGAGCCGAACTCGGCCGTGTTGTACCAAGCCGCCGCACCCACCGCTTCCGCACCGGCCGCGTTCGCGTGGCCATACGCGGTGCTGCTCTCGGTGTTGAACTCGTCCAGATGGAAGAGGCCGTTACCGAGATCGAACCACACGTATTTCATCTTGCCCGGCGCCGGACCGGAGAAGAGCTCGACGCTCAGGTTCACATCGACGGTCGAGTCGGTGGCGTTCGAGATCACCGCGATCTCGATCGGGTCGCCGCCGACGTTCGAGTCGATGCCCGGGATCTGGCAGATCGCCGGCTCGAGATTGTCGTCGCACAGGGGCACGAGGTCGCCGTGCGTGTCGTAGAAGATCACGTCGACATCCGAGCGCGAGCCCGGCGCGCCGGAGACCGACGCGAACGGCTCATCCCACTGGAAGCTCAGGAGCGTGAGCGCTTCGGGGTCGAGGCTCGCCATCTGCAGCGTGTCCGGCTTCTTGCTGGTGCCGAAGTTGTGGCGCAAGCCCGAGAGCCCGACGTCGTTCGAGCGCTTGAACCCCGCCTCGTACGACTGCCGCTCGTCGTTGCCCGCAGAAGAGAAGTAGGTGACGCCGCGCGCCTTCACCGAGTCCACTGCCTGCGCGATGATGCCGTCTTGGAACATCGGCTCGGCGAAGTAGATGAGGTCGTCGACGATGACCTTTGCGCCGGCGTCCGCCAGCGCCTTGATACCCGCCGCGAAGTCCGTCTGGCTCACGTTCGCCGTGTAGAAGGCGAGCGGGGCGCCGGGCGCGACGTCGTGCAGCAGCTGCAGAATCGCGCGGCCTTCGTCGGTGCCGTTTTCCGAGCAGTCCGGCTCGGGATCATCCTTCAGGACCTGCACTTGGGGCAGGTCATTGTTCGCCACGTCCTGCGAGGCGACGGTGAACGTCGCGTCCGGATCATCCGTGAGCGGGGTGTGGCGGCAGTCGAAGCTGTCCGAGAGCACGCCGACCTTCACGCCGGCGCCGGTGAGCCCGAAGCCGCGGCGGACGTCATCCGACCGTTGTGCCCTGTCGCCTTGGGTGGTCGTGAGCCCGACGCGCGTCTTCGACAGCGCGGGACGAACGGCGACGACTGCTGGGTTGCGCGAGAGCTGCGCGAGGGCGGCGATCGGCGCACGTCCGGAAAGATGGTTCTCGTACGTCGCTACATTCGTGAGTCCATACGACTCGAATGCCGCGCGCGCCGCGGTGGCATCACCGTTGAGCGCGATATCGACGGTGACGTACCCGTCCGTAGCGTGCAGCAGCTGCTGCAAGCGGCCGATCTTCTTGGTCGTGGCGAGGCTGCGCGCTCCCGCGGCGGGCGCAGACGCCGTGCCCTGTGCTTTGTACAACGCCCGCAGCACCGGCCCCATCTTCGCCATGTCGCCGCTCTTCGCTTCGGTTTGCGCGGCTTTGAACGTGGTGTTGTCGTGGGCACCGGCTGCCATCACGCCCGTACTGACGGCCATCGCGAGCGCGATGGCTGCTGCTTTCCCGATCATGGATTCCTCCCTCGAAATGTGAGTGCGGCGTCGCTGGTACGCCGAGGCTCCCCGTAGTTGTTTGGTGTTCTGAGTGGTGTACAGATACTGCGGGATGGACTATTACAGTGTCACGCTTCGGCGTGCGCGAGTCTCTGCTGGCCGCAAGTCTGTCCGGAACGACAGCGCGAGCGGTTGCTTGGCTTTCCGTTCCGGCTGATGGAAACTCGCTGCAGCGACGCCGTGCTTTCGGGGAGCGAGCACGATGGGACCACGCGGACCCGCACTACGCGTGCAATTCGATACATTCGAGCTGGACGAGGTCGACGCACGCCTTCGCCGGGACGGCACGCCCGTCGCTCTGGCTCCCAAAGCATTCGCGGTCCTGTGTACGCTCGTCAGACAACCGGGTGTGCTCGTCACCAAAAGCGACCTGTTGGACGCGGTTTGGGGACATCAGCACGTCAGTGAGTCGGTGCTGAAGACGATCGTGAGCGAGCTGCGAGCGGCCCTCGCCGACGACGCCAAACAGCCGCGCTACATCGAGACCGCCTCGCGACGGGGCTACAGGTTCATAGGCACGGCGACCTCATCGCCCGTCGGACCGACACGCCCTCGAGCTCCCCATCTGATCGGCCGTGAGTCCGCATTGGCGAAGCTCCGTGAGGCCTGGCGTCGCGCCCAATCCGGCGAACGCCAACTCGTCTGGATCGCCGGCGAAGCCGGCGTAGGCAAAACCAGCCTCATTCAATCCTTCATCAGCGAGCTCACTCCGAACACCGCCACCTACGGCCAATGCGTCGAACACTACGGCACCGGCGAGCCCTACCTGCCGTTGCTCGAAGCCATCCGCGAGCTCTGCCGCCGCGAGCCCGCGCTCCTGCGCGAGATGCGCGCCGTCGCGCCGACCTGGCTCGTGCAGATGCCGTGGTTCGTGAACGAGTCCGAGCGGGCCGACCTCATTCGCGAAGTCGCCGGCGCCCATCAGGACCGCATGGTCCGCGAAATGCGCGAGCTCATGGACCGCTACACCGTCGCGCGTCCCCTCGTCTTCGTGCTCGAAGACCTGCATTGGAGCGACCACGGGACGCTGCGGATGATGGAGCACTTCGCGCGCCGCCCGCGCGAGGTGCGGCTCCTGTGGATCGCGAGCTTTCGCTTGACGCAGGTCATCGCGGAGGACCATCCCTTGCGCGAGCTGCGCCAAGAGCTGCGGCTGCATCGGATGTGCGAAGAGATCCTGCTCGAGCCGTTCTCCGAAAGCGAAGTCGGCGCGTACATGCAGGAGCGCCTCGGCGGCAGCTCCGTGCCCGAGGACTTCGTGCGCAGATTGCATGCGCATACCGAAGGGCTGCCGCTGTTCGTCGCGAACGTCGCGGACAACTTCATCGCGCAATCCGCGGGCGACCGTGCCGCGATGGACGCGTGGCTCGCCGCATCCGCGACCGCGCCGCTGCCGGTGCCGGACAGTCTTGCCGGTGTCATCGAAAAGCAGATCGGTCGGCTGCCGGCGGATACGCAGGCGCTCCTCGAAGCGGCGAGCGTGTGCGGCATGGACTTTCGCGCCGGCATCGTCGCCGCGATGCTCGATCGCGATGTGAGCTGGGTGAGCGAGCAGTGCAATGCGCTGGTCAAGCGGCAGTTTTGGCTTCGTCACGTCGACATCGTCGAGCTCCCCAACGGCGAATTCGACACGCGGTACGCATTCTTGCACGCGATTTATCAGCACGTGTTCTATCAGCGGCTGCTTTTGCCGCAGCGAGTGCAGCTCCATCGTCGAGCGGCCAGGACTCTCGAGGCGATGGCGAGGACGGCGCAAGCGGTGATGCCCGCCGAGTTGGCATCCCATCACGAGCGGGGCCATCAGTTCCTGCAGGCGCTGAGGTACTACGCCACGGCTGCGGAGCTCGCCATCGGCCACTTCGCTCCGATGGAGGCGATCAACATTACGGGCCGCGCCCTGAAGCTCTTGAACCGTTGTCCGGAAGGGGAGCCGCGAATGGAGGCGGAGCTCACCCTGATGCACAAGCATGGCCTCGCGTGCGCGCAGGTTCGCGGGATCGGCGCGAGCGAAACGCTTGCGGCATTCGAGCGCGCGCGCGTGCTCTGCGATGCGCTGCCCGAGACGCCCGGGCGCGCACTGCTGCTCAATGGCATGGGGCTCACGAAGTGCCTTCGCGGCGAGTTCGCCGAGTCGCGCACGTTTGCCGAGCGCGTGCTCGCGTGCTCCGAGCGCTACGGCGACCTCGTTCTGCGAACGTGCGGCATGCTGCTGCGAGGAATACTGCAAGCGCTGCAGGCCGAGCACGATGCGGCTCGCGCGTCATTCGAGCAGGGGATTGCGGCGTGCCTCGAGGCAGGTAATCGCGTCACAGTGACGCAGTTCGTCGTCGATCCACTAGTCGCGTTGCGCACGAATTACGCAGTTCCGTTGATGTATCTCGGACTAGCGGACCAGGCGCGTGAGCAGATCGCGAGTGCCACGGCCCGTGCGCAGCAAGTGGGCCAACCCATGGCGGTGATGTTGTCGCTGTGGGTCGGCGGGATGATCGAGTTGCGCGCCGGCGATCCACAGAACGTCGCGCGCTTGGCGCGGAGCCTGTCGCAGGTCGTGAACGAGAACATGCTCACACAAGGCAGCGGTCCCGCTCTGTGGCTCGGCGGCTGGGCAGAGGCGCGCCTCGGTTCGCCGCGCGACGGATTTGCTCGTTTGCGCGAAGGCTACGACGCCTACGCGAGACTCGGGATGTACGCAGGCACTACCGAAGCGCTGGTGTGCGCGACGGAGGCGTTGCTCCTCGCCGGCGACCTGGAGGGGGCGCAGCGCCAGCTCGACGAAGGCCTCGAGCTTGCCCGGCGCATCCACGAACATGTGGAGCTGCCGGGCTTCATGGTCATGCGCGGTCGCATTGCGCTCGCCCGCGGCGACGTCGCGGCCGCGCGTGCGTCGATGTGCGAGGCGCTCGCCGAGTCGCGTACGCGGCGCTCGCCGTATCACGAGCTCCGTGCGTTGATCGCGCTCTGCGACTTGCCCGGTGCCGAGCGGAGTGACCTCGAGTCTCTCGCCGCCGTGTATGCGACGCTTTCCGAGACTCACCGGCTGCCGGCTTTCCGGCGCGCGGCGGAAATACTGGCGCGCTGAGCCCCCCGCGCGACGGATTCCAGACCGAATCCGGACCGTTCCCGAACGACTGCCTAGCCCCCCGCAAGTACCTTGTCCTCCACTGAACCGGAGGACATCCACTTGATTCTCAACGCCCATCCCACGTACCCGACCGCGCGCTCCTACGTGCTGAAGCTGCACCGGGACGCCGACCCGGGCCGCGGCCTGCTCGCCGGCCGGCTCGAGAACGTCTCCACCGGCGGGCAATACGAATTCGCAACCGGCGCCGAGCTGCTGGCGTGCCTCGCACGCGATGCGGCGCTCATCACACAGACCGAGGAGTCGTAATCATGTTGAGCACAGGACATTTCGCCGAAGCGAGCCTGGTCGTGCAGGCCGGCGATACCGCGACGATGCTGGCGGTGCGGCCGGACGATTGCTTTCCCGACGTGTTCGCGACCTCGCGAATGATCGCGTTGATGGAGCTCGCCGCTGCGCGGGCCATGCGCGAGCTGCTGCAGCCCGGCCAACTCTCGGTCGGCGTGGGTCTGAATGTGCTGCACACGGCCGCAACGCCGATCGGCTCCACGGTCCGCGCCGTGGCGACCTACCTCGCCACCGAGGGCAGGCTCCTGCACTTCAAGGTCGAGGCGTTCGATGAAACGGGCGTCATCGGCGCCGGTGAGCACACGCGCGCCGTGATCGACACCGAACGACTGATGAGCGGCGCCGCGCGCCGCCGGAGGAATTCACTGTGAAGACGACCGTCGCTCTGCTGAGCGCGCTAACTCTCGCGGGCTGCGCAAGCCTGCCGCGCAACGGCGCGAAGATCGCGATCAAGGGCATCGGGCAGTATGCGACCAGCCAGTCGTTCGCGGCGCCCGCCGCGACGCACTGGCCGTCGGATGCTTGGTGGAAAGCCTACGGCGACGCGCAGCTCGACACGCTCGTCGGCGAGGCGCTCGCGAGCTCGCCGACGCTCGCCGTTGCGGATGCGCGCCTGCGCCGCGCGCGATCACTCGTGGATGTGGCCGGCGCCGCCGACAAGCCGCAGTTGAACGCCGGCGCGTCGGCCACCGAGCAGAAGCAGAGCTACAACTATCTCACCCCGTCGACGTTCACACCGCGCGGTTGGCAAGACTACGGTCGTGCGACGCTGGATCTCACGTGGGATCTCGACTTCTTCGGCAAGAACCGCGCCGCACTGGCGGCTGCGACTTCCGAGGCCGAGGCCACTCGCGCAGACGCCGCGCAAGCGCGTCTCACGCTCGCTGCCGCCGTCGCCTCGTCGTATGCCGAGCTGGCGCGCGAGCACGCGGCGCTCGACACCGCGATGGCCGCTCGCGACGTGCGCTTGAAAACGACGGATCTCTTCCGACAGCGCGCGAGCAACGGACTCGAAACGACCGGCAGCGTGCGGCAAGTCGAGTCACGCTTCGCCGGCGCCGAAGCCGACGTGCTCGTGATTCAGGAGCAAATCTCACTGCAGAAGAATCGGATTGCCGCGCTCTTGGGCGCCGGCCCGGATCGCGGCCTCACGATCGCGCGTCCGACACTGAATCTGCAGAACGGGTTCGCGCTACCCGAACATCTCGCGGCCGAGCTGGTGGGCCGCCGTCCGGACCTCGTGGCCGCGCGGCTACGGGCCGAGGCGGCGGCCGGGAGGGTGGGACAGGCACGCGCCGCGTTCTATCCGAACGTCAATCTCGCCGCGTTCATCGGCGTGCAGTCACTCGATCTGAACATGCTCGCGAAGAACGGATCGTCCATCGGCAGCGTAGGTCCTGCGATCACGCTGCCCATTTTCAGCGGTGGTCGGTTGCGTGCGCAGTTGCATGGCGCCGAAGCCGAGTACGCGGAAGCGGTGGCCGACTATGACCGCGCCGTCGTGCAGGCCTTGCAGGATGTGGCGGACGTCGCGACGAGTCAGCGGGCGCTCACGCCGCAAATCGCGCGCATCGGCGAAGCCGTCGACGCGGCACGCGAGTCCTGGCGCATCCAGAACAATCGGTACGAAGGCGGTCTGTCGACGTATCTCGAAGTCCTGACCGCCGAGGACTACCTGCTTTCGAACCTGCGCACGCAGACCGATCTGCAGTCGCGCTCATTCACGCTCGATGTCGCGCTCGTTCGCGCGCTCGGCGGCGGCTATTCACTGTAACTGGGGAGATGAGTCATGACCAAGATGCAACCCGAAGTGTTGGACGCCGCAAACGCGGCGCTCGACGCGAGCGCGAAGCTCCGACGCAAGAAACTGTTGTTGGCACTCGGCGCGACCGTGCTCACCGTGGGAACTACCGTCTATCTCTACGAGCACTTCTACGCGTCGAAATTCGTCTCGACGGACAACGCGTACACGGCCGCGGAAACGGCGCAAGTAACGCCGGCGATCGGCGGCATCGTGCGCGAAGTGCGCGTCACCGATACCCAGCATGTGAAGCGCGGCGAAGTCATCGTCCTGCTCGACGATACCGATGCTCGGCTGGCCTTGCAGCAAGCCGAAGCGGAGCTCGGGCGTGCCGAGCGGCGCGTTCGCGGTTACGTCGCGAACGACAAGAGTCTCGGCGCGCAGCTCGAATCGCGCGCGTCGGAACAGAATCGTGCGGCCGCGCAACTGGCGGCGGCAAATGCCGACTTCGAGCGCGCGCTTATCGATCTCGACCGGCGCGAAGCGCTCGCGAAGTCGGGCGCCGTGTCGGGCGATGAGCTGACGAAGGCGCGCAACGCGTACGCGAGTGCGGAGGCCAACGTGAGGGCGGCGACCGCGGCGCAAGCGCAGTCGAACGCCAACTACGCGGCCGCGATCGGCTCGCGGGAGGCCAATGCAGTGCTCATCGCCGACGCGACCGAAGAGACCAATCCGGAGGTGACGTTGGCGCGGGCGCGTCGCGATCAGGCGCGCGTGAATCTCGAGCGCACCGTGATTCGCGCGCCGGTGGACGGCATCGTCGCGCGCCGCTCGGTGCAGGTCGGCCAGCAGATCCAGGCCGGCTCGGCGATGCTGGTGGTCGTGCCGATCGGCAGCGTCCACGTCGATGCGAACTTTAAAGAGGTGCAGCTCGAGCGCGTGAAGATCGGCCAGCCGGTTGAGATCACATCCGATCTCTACGGCAGCTCCGTGACCTATCACGGTGTCGTGGACGGTCTCTCGGGTGGTACAGGCTCGACGTTCGCGACGATTCCGGCGCAGAACGCGACCGGCAACTGGATCAAGGTCGTGCAGCGCGTGCCGGTGCGCATTCGGCTGGACGCGGCGGAGCTCGCTGAACGGCCGCTGCAGATCGGCCTGTCGATGAACGCCACGATCGATACGCGCGAGCCGGGCTGACCGGCCGCGCACTGTCCACGTAGAACATTCGGATGAGCGTGCCGCACGGCGCGCTCAGGGGAGCATACGCATGACCGCAATCGACAAAGCGCTGTCCGGCGACGCGCCGCTGAAAGGCGGCATGCTGTGGCTGACCGCGATCCTGCTCGCGACCGCGAACTTCATCGCGGTGCTCGACATGACCATCGCGAACGTCTCGGTGCCGAACATCGCCGGCAGCCTCGGCATCAGCAGCAGTCAGGGCACTTGGGTGATCACGTCGTATTCGGTGGCCGAAGCCATCGTCGTGCCGCTCACGGGCTGGCTGGCAGGTCGCTTCGGAGCGGTGCGGGTGTTCGTGACGGCGATGGCGCTGTTCGGTGTCTTCTCGACACTGTGCGGCATGTCGACGTCGCTCGGCATGCTCGTGTTCGCGCGCGTGATGCAAGGCCTCTCCGGTGGACCTCTCATGCCGCTCTCGCAGACGCTGCTGCTCCGAATTTTCCCGAAGGAGAAGGCGCCGGCCGCCACGGCGCTGTGGGCGATGACAACCCTCGTCGCGCCCGTGCTCGGTCCCATCCTCGGCGGTTGGCTGTGCGACAGCTACTCGTGGCCCGTGATCTTCTTGATCAACGTGCCGCTCGCGTTGATGGTCGCGCCCATCGCGTGGCGCATGTTGAAACGTTACGAGGAGGCGTTGGTCCGTGCGCCCATCGACAAGATCGGCTTGGTACTGCTCGTCGTGTTCGTCGCCGCGTTGCAGTTGATGCTCGATCTCGGCAAGGAGCACGACTGGTTCGCGTCGAACGAAATCTGCCTGCTCGCGATCGTTGCCGCCGTCGGCTTCCTCGCCTTTCTGATCTGGGAATCGGCGGAGAAGCACCCGATCGTCAACCTGCGCGTATTCCGGCACCGAGGCTTCGCCGCAAGCGTCGTGACGATCAGCCTGGGCTTCGGCGCCATGTTCGCCGCGAACGTGCTCACCCCGCTCTGGCTGCAAAGCTACATGGGCTACACGGCGACGTGGGCGGGCCTCGCGACGGCGTGGACCGGTGCGCTCGCGGTGATCGGTGCGCCGCTTGCGGGTGCGTTGTTGGCGCGGACCGATCCGCGGCGGCTCGTGTTCTGCGGGCTCGTCTGGCTCGGCGGCATCATGCTCCTCCGCACGATCGCGACCACCGACGTGACGTATTGGCAGATCGCACGACCGCTGATCTTCATGGGTCTCGGTCTGCCGTTCTTTTTCGTCCCGGTGACCCAGCTCGCGCTGGGCAGCGTGGAGGTGCACGAGACGGCTGCGGCGGCCGGCCTGATGAACTTCATTCGCACGCTCTCGGGCGCGGTCGCGACATCCATCGTGACCACCTCATGGGAAGACAAGACGACCGCCATGCACGCCGAGCTCGCGGGGCTCGTCGATCGCAGCGGTGAAACCACGCGTACGCTGGCGAACATGGGATTGTCGAGCGATGCGGTGCGTAGCGCGCTCGATAACATGGCGCAGAGCCAGAGCGTCATGCTGGCGACCAACGAGCTGCTGCTCGTCGTAGCAATGGCGTTCGCCATTGCGGCGCTGGTGATCTGGCTGGCGCCGCGACCAACGCGTAAAGTCGACATGACCCAGGCAGGGCATTGACGGGATGGATCAATGAGGGGAGTGCTCGGAATTCTGCTGACGGCGTGCGTGGGTTGGTGTGGCTCGGCCGATGCGGCCGAGCTTGGCGTGCTGATGCCGTCACTGCTCGGCGGCAAACCGGAGCAGAAAGCCGATCCGCGCGGTGCGATGGTGCCGGTCGTCACGCGGTTGCAGAGCGGCCCCCTCTACGATCAGCTCCAAAAAGAGGCGGCGCAGGGATTCACGGCGACGATCTTGGCGCTCGATGAGATCGCCCAACACAAAGCGGGCGCCGTCACGCCGACCCCGACGTGGCTGTATCTGTCGGGTGAAGACGGCGGATTCGCGCGCAAGGGTTTTTGGTTGCGCGAGACGCATGACGGCCGCGACCGTCCGGAGAGCCGCGACCGCCGCGATCGCCCCGACGTGCGCGAGCCGGATAGCGAGCGCTTCGTCGACGAGCCGTTCGTGGATCTGGTCGTCGATGGGGACAGCGTCGCGAATGGCGCCTTCGAAGAGATCTTCGCGCACGAGATGGGGCACGTGTTCTTGCGCCGACTGCTGCCGAAGTTGCCGCAGGGCTACTCGCGCACGCCGCACGGCAGCCTCGCCGTCACCGACAATCCGACTGCGTTCGACGAGGGCTTCGCGATTCATTTCCAAGGGCTCGCGCGCCGCCTCACGCACAACGCGACGCTTCACGGCCAAGACCTCGGACTCGACAGCAAGCCGTTCGTGTCCTATTGGCTCAGCAATCTCGATCGCGCGAGCCGCGTCGATGGCGTGCGCCGGAATTGGTTCGTGCAGGCGCAGATCACGCTGCCCGGCAACGGCGATCCGGTCGCGCGCCGCGATCAGAGCACGCTGTTCGACACGGCGCATTTCAAGAACGGCAATCAGATGATGGCGTCGGAGGGCGTGCTCGCGACGATCTTCTATCGCTGGCTGGTGCCCGGCTCGGGCGAGCGGGCGGCGCTCTTGCAACGCTACTCCGCCTTCTTCGATGCGCTCGCCGTGCTCAACAAGCAGGCGAAGCTCGATCCCGAAGCGCCGCTCGTGCTCGATCTCATCGAGGCGCGCAGGTCGCTCGATGCGAAGGAGGGGGCGCGAGTACTGGCGATTCTCGTCGATACCACGTACGGGGCGACGGCAGACTCATCGCTCACGCCTAGTTTCGAAGCGTTGGCGCTACACGGACGCAGCGGCGATATGACCGCGTTCGTGGGCGATCTCAAGACCTCGCGAGCAGCGCTGGCTCGTCTGCAGGACTCGGTGGCGCATTCGCCTGCGATGGCCCGCGCGGCGCTCGCGCCGGGCGTTTGGCTGTTCAAGGAGCGTCCCTCTGCGCTTGCGGTGAATCTGAACACCGCCGAACGCGAGCATCTCATGCAGCTGCCCGGCATCGACGCGACCACCGCCGACCGCGCGCTCGACAATCGGCGCGCCAAGGGACCGTTCAAGGACCTCAACGATTTCACCAAGCGCAGCGGTGTGAATGCCGCGACGGCCGCGCAACTCGCCGATCTCTTCAATGCAATGACGAAGGCCGGTACTTACGCGCGCGAGTGAGCGCCGCGGATTAGCGCCACTCTGCCGATCGTTGCCGCCAGAATGAACGCGACTCGCGCGCGCCGCGACGCGCGTGCCTGTTCAATAACAGCGGCACCTAAAGCAGCGGCTGAAGGGAACCGGACCGCGCGTCGTGCGTCATATCGGCATGACATTCGATATCTCGAGGCCCGTCATGAGAGTTTTGATTGGTGTCATATTGCTCACGGCCGCGGCGCTGTCGGCGTGCTCCGGAATTCCCCGGCGCGAGTCGGACGCACGGCAGCTTGCGCGCATTCAACAGTACGCGGGTGATCGCGTCAGCGAGTTCCGCACGTTCGGTTCCTTCAATAGCTGGACCCCCATCGACGATCACCACGTGTTCGTGCAGACGAACATCAACGAGGCGTATCTGATCACCGTGTTCGAGCCGTGCACGAACCTGCCGTTCGCCACGCGTCTCGCCATCACCTCGCGGTTCCCGAATCAGGTCCAGAGCGGCTTCGACTCGCTCCGCGTCGGCCGCCAGTCGTGCCGCATCAGCGAAATCCGGCCCGTGAACTACCGCCAGATGCGCGCCGATCTCGCCGAGGAACGTAAAGCGAAAGGGTAGCGGGTATCCTGGCACGAACGCTGGCAACGCGAATCCTGACAAGTCGCCGCCTCTCACGGCCGCTCCACTGACCCGGAGCGGCCGTTTGCATCAAAGACCGGCCGAATCTTAGGTATCGCAACGGACTTGCCTTTCGGTAAGCTTCCGATTACCGTAAGCCATGACTTACGAAGCGGCCCTCCTAGCCCTGGCCGACCCCACGCGCCGGCAAGTTTTCGAACACCTCCGGGCAGGCCCGCGCGCCGTCGGCGAAATCGCCGCCGACATGCCGGTGAGCCGCCCCGCAGTCTCGCAACACCTCAAAGTTCTCAAAGCAGCCGGCCTGGTCGCCGACCAAGCCGAAGGCACGCGTCGCGTGTACTACATCGATCCCCAAGGCCTCGGCGCGCTCCGCGGCTGGCTCGACCAGTTCTGGGACACCGCGCTCGACGCCTTCAAAGCGGAAGTGGAACAGCAACCGAAAGGCAGCCCGCATGAACCGGCCGATCCCCCGCGGCATCACCGTCGCGCCCGTTCGCAAGACCGTCCGCGTCAACGCCGACGCCGCCCGCGCCTTTGACGTGTTCACGGCGGGGTTCACCCGCTGGTGGCCGCGCTCGCATCACATCGGCGCGGTGCCGATGAAGGAAGCCTTCATCGAGCCGCGCGTCGGCGGACGCTGGTACGAGCGCGGCGAGGATGGCTCGGAATGCGAGTGGGGCAAAGTGCTCGTGTGGCAGCCGCCGGCGCGCGTCGTGCTCGGCTGGCAGATCAACAACAACTTCAAGTACGACCCGACGACGATGAGTGAAGTGGAGATTCGCTTCATCGCCGAGAGTGGGGGTGTCACGGTCGTCGAGCTCGAGCATCGGAACATCGATCGTCTCGGCGCTGACGCGGAAGCATTTCGCAAGAAAGTCGACGACCCCAACGGCTGGGGTCTCATTCTGCAGAGCTATGCCGCCACCGTCGCGGCGAAGGAGTAAGGGTCATGTCACTCAAGCTGCATGTGTTTCCGCCATCGCCGCGCGCGTTCAAGGTGATTGCGCTCGCGGCCTACCTCGGAATCGACTGCGAGATGTGCATCGTCGATTTCGCGAAGGGCACGCACAAGACGTCCGAGTTCACGCGGCTCAATCCAAATCAGAAGATGCCGGTGCTGGAAGAGGACGGCTTCGCGCTGTGGGAGGCGAACGCCATCCTGCAATACCTCGCCGCCAAGCGTCCGGAGAGCGGCGTGCTGCCCGCGGACCCGCTGCAGCGTGCGCTCGTGAATCAGTGGCAGTTCTGGGATCTCGCGCACTGGGAGCCCGCTTGTGCGATGGTGATCCGCGAGCGCCTCGTGAAGCCGCTGTTCGGCCTCGGCGCCGAAGACCCCGCGAAGGTCGCGGAAGGGATGGAGAAGTTCGCGCTCGTCACGCCCGTGCTCGATGCGCAGTTGGCGAAGACACGCTTCGTCGTCGGCGAACGACCCACGATCGCGGATTTCTCGCTCGGCGCGGTGCTCAATACGCAAGCGGTCTCGCGCTTTCCGCTGGATCAGTATCCGAACATCATGCGTTGGTACAAAGCGCTGACGGAGCTGCCCGGCTGGAGCAAATCGATTGCGCAACCCCGGATGGCGAACGCGGCGTAAGGGTCGGTGCTATGCGGGCGCTGCCGCCGACCTGATTTCACGGCGAAGTGACTTGCGAGTGCGCGCCGTCGCATCGGCGCCGTGAGGCTCGGCGAGATCCAACGGGGGGCGCTCGAGTGCCCCAAGCGCCCGAACGCCGCAGCCAAGCGATGTCGCAGTGGGAGTTCTACAATCGGCGGCTTGCGGCGGCCCGGCGCGCGGGGACGAGGATACCGATCCTCGTGCTCACGGCACGCGATGCGGTGGAGGATCGGGTACGTGGTCTCGATGCCGGCGCGGATGACTACCTCGTCAAGCCATTTGCCGCGAGCGAACTGGTTGCGCGCACCAAGGCGCTGCTTCGCCGTCCCGGGCTCGCGCTCGGAATGACGCTTGAGGCCGGCAACGTCCTGCTCGACACGGTCGGCCGCGACGTGCGAATTAGCGGTGAGACGCTCGCCCTCCCGCGCCAGGAGTTATTGGTTCTCGAACATCTGATGCGGCGTCTCGGCCGGGTTGTGCCGAAGGCGGTGCTGGAGGAAAAGCTCTACGGGATAGATGACGAACCGGTCTCGAACGCGATTCCGGTTCATGTCCACCATCTCCGCCGCAAGCTCAGCGAATGTGGGGCGACTTGCACCATCCATACGATGCGCGGGATCGGTTACCTCTTGACCGAAGAGCCATCATGATGCGCTGGCCGAGTTCGCTCCAGGCGCAACTTGCGCTTCGACTGACTGCGGTGCTTGCGATTGCGGCGATCGTCGGGGTCGTTTCACTGTTTCACGAAAGCAACCAGACCGCTGATGCATTGCGGCGGGAGGAGCTGCTTAGGCGCGCCGACGAACTGGCAGGGTTGATCGACCGCGCGGCGGACGGTACGGTCCGGGTCCGCCTGTCGCAAAGGCTTGCGCAGGTGTTCAACAATCCCGGCGCGACCGACCTGTTCGTGATCCGCGCCGAGGGCGGCGAGGTTCTGTCAACGTCACGCCCGGACCTCGCACCCGCCACCAGAGGCTGGCCGCCAGCTGGCGCGGAGCCGCGCTACAGTCGCATCAAGGGTTTTGGGACGGCCAGCCAGGAATATTGTGCGCTGGCCCTTCGTTCCGCCAGTCCGGCTGGTCCAGTGTCGATCATCGTCGCGCGCGCAATCGATGGAGACACCCTTGCCCACACAATCTTGAAGGATTTTGCCCGCGACGTTACCTGGGCCATCCTGCTGTTTGCGTTCGCAATCCTTGCGGTCGCCATCTGGAGTATTCGTCGTGGCCTTGATCCGCTGCGTGTCGTCTCAGCGCAAGCGGCCACGATCGGACCGGAGTCGACGGCTGTTCGGCTTGGCGGCAAGGGTTTGCCGAGCGAACTCGTGCCGTTGGTGACCGGGTTCAATCAGGTGCTCGACCGGCTCGAACGCGGATTGATGCTGCAGCGTGAATTCACCGCCAATGCCGCGCACCAGCTCCGCACGCCGCTGGCTATCCTGACGGTGCACCTTGACCAACTTCCCGACAGTCCATCAATTCAGCTCCTGCGCGGCGATGCGGCGCGGATGAATCGGCTGGTGGAGCAATTGCTCCGCGTCGCGCGTCTCGACGCCATCCCGCCATCGCAAGACGTGGTCGAGTTGAATGCTCTTGTGGCCGACATCGCTCGTGGGCTGGCGCCCTGGGCGATCGGGCAAAAGCGCATGATCGGTCTCGACGGGCCGGAGCAGCCGGTTTGGGTATTGGGAAGGGCCGATGCACTCGGTGATGCCCTGCGTAATCTGATCGAGAATGCCATCGCGTATTCGCCGCCGCAAAGCGAAATAACAGTTACAGTGCTGGCGGAAGGCGCCGTTAGGGTTGCTGACCGCGGGCCCGGAATTCCCGAGCAGGACAGGCAGCGCATTTTTGAGCGGTTCTGGCGCGGACGCACCGCACTGGGGCAGGGGGCGGGGCTGGGGCTTGCGATTGTGGCCCAGGTTGTCGCCGCGCATGGCGGCTCGATCGAGGTGGGAGAAACGCCAGGCGGCGGCGCTACCTTTACGCTGCGCTTGAAGAGCGTTGAGCACGATGGGGTGGCGAGGCCACGAAATTGGATCGCCGCAACTTACTGAAGGCCCGATAATAAGCCGATGTCACTTCTACTG
>Ga0081455_10004279_pt1 | contig 16074 bp, 7 predicted proteins | sample TabmetS3T2R1_FD_70207 | JGI IMG/M metagenome (GOLD analysis project Ga0081455, IMG submission 70207) | Tabebuia heterophylla rhizosphere microbial communities from the University of Puerto Rico - S3T2R1 | ecosystem: Host-associated > Plants > Roots > Rhizosphere ... | reverse complement strand
CCCTCCTATATGGAAGAGGGATCCGTTTGGGAAGGGCTAAAGTGTCCACCATGTCTCCGAACGTGTGTTCACCATGTGTCCGAACTAAACAGCAACGAGCCTGTAGCCTTGCACCTAACCGCGATAACCGCTCTTGGACCACTTCGATTCGGTATCGACGTTGCGCAACCCCTCTGGCACAAGACCGTTCTGGCGGTCGCTCTTATACCACTTCGGGCCTTGCGCATTATCCATCCGCCCGTCAATTGCGCTGACCTTCGGTTGATCGGCTTCAAGCTTAACGTCTTCGACGATCCGCTGGCCGAACAAGGTGATCTGTTGTTCGGCTTCAGACACAAGGCCTGAGAGTCTTCGCCCGATGCAGGTGCGGTGCTGGACGCGCTCAAATCCCATGGCCTGGCGTAATCGCCGGTCTTTCTCCAGCAACTTTCGTAGTTCGGTGTTACCAAATGTTCGCAATGTCACAGCGACAGCGGCCAGCAGCAAAAAGGAGAGAGCCGTGAAATCACGCTTCTTACCGCGTTTTGGTAGCGGCGCAGGTGATTCTTGATAGTTTTCTTTGTCGCGTTGGACTAAGCTCAAGAGCGCGTCGGGATAAGTCGGAGATTTGTTGGTTGCCATCTCCGTAATAAGCAATCACCGAGCGGTGGTTGTGATCCTTGCGTTCACTAGATCATCTATCTGAGTTCAAAGAACTTTTATTAGCACAGGCTTCATGTAAATCCTTCGAGCTTCTCTACCCTGCAGCTAACAGATACGCGGAAACCAAATCCCTCTCCATATAGGAACGCCTATGTTTGGCAGTATGTGATCCGGATCAAGAGCTGAAATGTCTATGTCCTCAATAACATTATGTATCGGCGGTAATGGATCTTCTTTGAAGAGGCACTCACGAAGTACGACTAGAGCGTCTTCATAGCTATAGGCTGTTACGCCGCATCCCAGCCTAAGTCCAGAATAAGATGAGTAACGGCGAATGTCATCTTCGGAAATATCGAATTCAAACCAAAGTCTCTTTAGCAAATCCATGACTATTTTTTCGCTGGTATAAAGCATGGTTTAGAGCCAGGCTCGAAACGAATGGCCGGCCCTATAAAAGGGTTATGCCCGCCCGGAACAATCCCGTGAGGCGCAATCGAGGGAAGTTTTTTATTGAGGCCGGTTTTTTCAAAGTACTCAATGCTGGCGTGGGGAATAGTATAGTCAATGTCACTCCGTGTTCCTGGCCCCTTACCGATCGGGAGGTCTGTGCCAACACCTCGACGCGTGCCTGTGGCTGCAGAGCCAACAACTTCTAACGGTCTTCCAGCTTCATCTACAACATTTTGAATCTGTTTTACCTCGCCAACCATTAGATCACCTATGCCACTTGCCCTTCCTGCTCTTCTTCCCCATTTGAAGTAGGTTGCGAGCCACCCCACAATTGGAGCCATGGCTACACCCGATGCGAGCGCATCACCATAATTTCCTCTACCAAAGCTGATTACAGCATTTGTGCCATCTGCCCATTCTCCATACCACGGACATAATCCGATAATATCCAACTGCTTCTGGAGATCGTCAAGATTACCACTACCACCGCCGCTAATGCCGCCAATATTTCCCGTCCAGGAAAGGAGATCTCTGGGCCCAAAAAATAGGATTATCATCCTTGCTTCTTGATCGCCGCCGCGAATTGTGACTGAGTTATCCCCACCTAAAGCCTTGTGGCACTTCCCGTCCTCTCCAATAATCCCATCAATTTTTCCGTCTTTCCTTGTAGAACACGGAGTTCCAGGTTTTTTCGGTTGGAAGAACTCGAACAGGCCGGCAGTGTAGTTATACTGGGCCGTCTGCTCCGACGCGAACCCTGCCGCGCCCGAGGCGAGCAGCCTGGAGGCGGCGCCACAGCCAATTTCTACTCCGTCCATCGTACATCTCCCATCGGGGAATGACCCGTCTGGCGCAGTATAATACGCTAATCGCATCCCTTCTGGCTTCGAGCCAGAAGGACCTTGCAGCGGAGGAAACAGCCCGACGTTGACTCCCATCGGATCCATCTCTTGCTGCCTTGCAAAGCCCCCATTGTTGGTCGTCACGTTGCTTGAGGTAGCCAGGCTGCCCGTCAGCGCATCCTGGTGCTGCCACTCCACCCAACTGTTCGTATAGTCATCCCCGCTCTTCACCTGTTTGGCAATGACGACTCCGCCTGCATATACATAACCACGGATCTTGACCACTACCGGCGCCGAGCCTCCGGGCGTGCCGTACAACTCGGTCAGCACCCTTCCGCCCAAGGGTGTTGAGTGCAGGTAGTAGGTCACGTTGTTGTCAAGGCCGGTATGTTTGATGACCTGGCCCAATCCATCGAAGGTCTGTATCACTCCTCCGGATGAGACATTGCGCCCGGCAGCGTCATAAATGTACTGATTGACCTGGTCGTTAAGCAGATTGCCAGCTGCGTCGTATGTCCACCCCTGCCGCTGATTCCGGCCATTGTAGGTCGTTGTGAGGTCACTCGTCTTGCTCCAATATCGTCCGGTACGCGAGGTCAGATTATTCCATGCGTCATATTGATGCGTGAAACCGTAGGGACCTGTTTGCGGAGACGGCACACTGACCCCGGCATAATTGTCAGCCTCCTTCCCCGTGTATGCCTCGCTCAACCGCCCGACATGATCGTAGGTCCAGGCGCGATCAAAGCGTGAGTCAATCAGGTTTTGCGCAAATTTGGGATTCCCGTCCGAATAGTATTGATGTTGAATCTTCATCAAACTCGGCGAGCCGGAAGAGACGAACCCCTTGACCTCCATCTGCTGAAGCTGCAACCGCGTGTTGTAGCTGTTGGCCAGCGATAGCCCGTTCCCATAAGAGAGCGCCTTGAGGCCTCCCCAGGCGCGGAATTGCAACCCGCTGGCATATTGTGTCACCCCGGCATAGTTAGAGCCATTGATCGCGGCGATCTCTCCGGCCCTGTTATAGACATAATTGATACTGTCGTTGGCCGGATCGGTGACACTAGTCAACTGCCCGCTCAGATTGTAAGCATAGTTGATCGTGAAGGAACCCACTCCGGTCAGGACGCGCGTCTCCCAATCCATCCGCGAAAGCATGTCGTAGTGATAGGTCGCTGATCCCAGCCCATCCGTCATGGAGGTCCGGTTGCCGGCCTCGTCATAGCTGTAGGTCACATTCGGGGTTGCGGCCACTCCGCCCGGCGCGCCGTAAGTGATCCCGGTCACCAGATGCCGATTGTTGTAACTGAATGAGCTGCTTGCGCCGCGCGCGTCGGTCACCGTCTGCAGCGTGTCGTCCGCGTTGTAGACAAAACTAGAGGGGGCTGACGCGTTCGGGAACTGGCGCGTGGAGAGCCGCCCGTGTCCGTCGTAGCCGAAGGTCGTCACCTGGCTCGTGCCGCCGCCGCCTTGCTGGCGTGTGATCGTGGTCATCTGATCGAGCGCATTGTAGGCCTGGGTGGTCGTCGTATAAACATTATTGTTCCAATCGTAAATCTCCGACTTGACCTCTCGCCCGAGGACATCGTGATAGATCTTCTGCTTGCGCCGTTTGAGCGTCCCGTTTACCAGAGTGCCCTCATCTGTGAGCGTCACGACGTCACCGCCCGAGCACCCGCAGCCTTCGTAGCTGGTTGATCTGGTCGTACCGTCCTGGTTGGTGGAGATAGTCGGTCGCCCCTGCCAATCATAAGCCTGGCTGATCCACACCCATACCGGGTCATCTCCCTTCGCCTCCCATGCGCTGTTGATCTCCGTCGGATTGGTCTGCCGGACCAGCCTCCCCGTAATGTCGTATTCATAGCTCTGCGCCTTATAGCCGCCGGCGCTACCCGGATGGTCCGACGCCACGCCGCGCACCCTGCCGTGCCCATCAACGACCGTGATTTGATAGAACTCTGAACTCAAATCATTGACCGTCGAGAACGACTGAACATAGAGATGGTTCGGCGCATAAACATATCGGGTGTATGCCTGGTTAACCTGGTTTGCGACTCGCTCAAGTCTTCCGATCGGATCATAGGTAGTGGCGACGGCCGCCCCTTTCGGGTCCTGGCTCCACGTCACGCCTCCGAAATCGTAGTTGTATTGGACCCTCGCCGAGTGGATATCAGCGTCCGTTACCATCGTCGGATAGGCGAGCGTGTTGCGATTGTTGATCGAATCGGAGAATGAGTCCTCGTAACTAAACTTCGTCTCGTGGCCGAGCGGGTCGCGGCTGAAAATCACTGATCCCGACGTGTTGTATCCCACTGTGGAAGCCAGGGATTTGGTCACTTTATCCCGATCAGTCGCGTCCCATCGCCTGACCACGTTCAGATTGCCACGCCCCTGAACAAAAGTGGGGCCGTATTTCGCCGTGTCGTGTCTGATGGGCGGCGGGTTAGGGTGAACCAGATATTGTTGGTCCGGGAGGTCATACTCATAGGTGACTTTGGAGAAAAGCGCGTCACCCCCGTCATAAACCATTTGAGAGGTCACCAGTTGCGTCAGCCGCCGATTGAGGTTGCCGGTGTACGCAAGCCCTCTGAGATAATCTAAATGGGTATGCCGCAAGACCGTCGAGGGGTTGAGCGGGGTGTCGTATTCGCGTATGTCACTGACCGCCCCGAAATCGGCGTAATCCATTGTGGTCTTCCGCCAGCCGCCATGTTCGTCATGGACGTTGGTCTCAACCACCCGCGGATTGAGCCAGTAAGAGACGTTCGGATTACCGTTGGCCCATGTCGAGGTGGTCCACTTCTTCCGCGAGCCGTTCGACCAGGTCTCGGTCTGCAGCGTCAACCCGCGCTGCCATCCCGAGGCGCCGAAAAATTCCTTGTAAACCGTCCCGTCAGGCAATGTCGCCGATCCCCAGGTGGCGCCGTCGCCGTCGTATGAAGTGAGCACACCGCTGTTCCAGTCCTTCGCCCAATCAGTACGAGAGAAGAAGCGTGGGCAATCCGATTGCGGCGCGCCAGCGTCCGGCGTCAGGTCATACGAGACGTACGATAACATGGTGTAATCGTCCGGGAAGCTGCCGGGGTTGGCCGAGTTGGGCGCATAACATCTGATGGTTCTGACCTGCGCGTAGGTGTTGTACTCGAAGGCGTAGACCTTGCCGTCTGCCATGTCAACTCGCGACAGCGCCGAGATCGTAGTCCCGTTGGCCACACCGACCATATCCAGCCCGGGAAAATTCGTCTGGATCGTCACAGTATCGTAAGCGAAAGTGGCGTAGGTGTGCGCGCCGCCGCCCCAGTTTTGGGTAATAGAAATGAGGCGATTAGAGCCGTCATAGTTAAAATTGACAACCCTATCCAGAGTTTCGGTAATAGATTTGATCTGTCCAAAAGCGGTATAGGCGATGCTGATATAGTTCCCGTTACGATCCTTGATCTCTACGCACTTGAAGCTATTTCCGACCGGCCTGAATTTGTAGGTCGTGCCGTCGGTCAGCAACAAGTTCCATGTCATGTCGAGATCATCGAGCGGATTGATCTTGACCACCAGAAGCATATAGGTGGAGCCCATTTCCTCGTACACTATGTTAGGGTTATAGGCAGGATTTCGTCTAAACTCGTACCTCCGACCGGAGGGCATGGTCAAAAGCGCAGACGAGGTTCCCGTTACAGGGTTGTAGAAGGTCGTGCCGAGTTCTGGAAGGCCCAATCGAAATCCGGGCGAGGGGAATCCCCCGCCGAGGTCGAAATACATGTTCGTCCCGCTCTTGGTCCAGACCAACGAGTTGAGGGAGAGGCCGAGGTCCAGATCCATCCCCGCCCTGCCTGAAAGACTGACGATCGGCGCGCTCCAATTGAAGTTTCGCGAAAGCAGGTCTTCTCCCGGCTTTCCGACCTGATTCTCCGGAGCAATCAACGCCATCGGCCAATTTTCTTCTTGCGTAGGCGGCGGAGTCATTGATGATGAGACGTTTACCGCAGTTATCGGAGCGGGACTCGCTGCGACCACCTTCGGGATGCCAGGCGTTATGCCACGAACCTTATCCAGATTGGGTAAGTTGCGACCCGGCGGGCCTTGCGTCAATTGGACTTTGGGTTTTTCAGCGGATTTGCCAGCGCCGATAGTTCCCGGGACAGTCGGATAACTCGATAGGATTAAAGCAAAAGAGACAATAAAAGAGACTGCGCGTCGAATAGTTGCAAAGTTAGCAACATAATGCGAATTTCGTACATTATGTGCAATTGCCATCAAATTGGTAAGACGAGCGAAGCTGAAGAGTAGAACCGTTATCGAGCGAAGAACAGTGATTGCGCGTCGTGTAATCATAAAAAACTCCATTGATAGTGCCTTAAAACTCACTCCAAAGTGCAGTTATTACTTCAGAACAAGCTTGCCTCTCAAATGTGTCTCATCAGAGGAGAGCAAGGTAATGGATTTAGCGACAATTGAGCGGATCATCACAACCGTCTTGTCTGATTATAAAAAGATGCCCTGCAATACTTAGGCTTCCTCTACGCTGAGAGATGCCAGGGTTGGGTTGGACACTATAGATTACTTCCCCACTACCTACGCCACTTCCGGGATAGATTTCGATCCACGAGGCGCTTCTTGTGGCAGTCCATTGACATCCCGGGACAGTTGTCACATTCACGATAAAGGGACCGCCACCGTCCCTGCCTACCTGTTCAGCCACATCCGGGCTAACAGAACAGCTGCAAGACAGTGTGGTCGCGCTGCTCTCATTGGAGTAGCCTGAGTCCCCTGCGCTGTTAAACGCCCTGACGCGATACGAGTAGGTAGTTGACTGGACAAGCCCAGAATCGGCATACGAGGTAACATTGGCGCCTACCGTGTTAATCTGCGAGTAACTACTGCCATTCCAGCGCTCTATTTTGAATCCATCCTCAGCGCCACCGTTGTCGGTCCAATTCAAATTGATTTGCAAGTGTGATACCGCGCTGGCAACAAGGTTAGACGGAGGCAGCAACGGCGCCCATGAAACGCTGGCCCTGGCAAGGACTCCGTGCTCGTAATACTCCAGTTTTATTGCGTGAATGCCTGCGGATAGATTGACGTCGGTCGTGTAGACTGTATACCCCTGATCACGCCACTGATTCAGTTTCAGATCTCCGTCTACGTAGAGCTTCACCCCGTCGTCTCCGCCCACGAAGAAACGGTGCGGCCCCGCGGCGAAATTGACCGTCCGCGTCCAGCGCGCGGAGAAATTATCCACGCCGATCATACAGGCGGAATCCGGACCTCCGTCCCCCCAATTGAAGTCGAGAAAGTCATTATTACCGTCATTCCGCACCATTATCGGGCTTCCTGTCAGGTGCTGGTCGGAAGCTGGCCCTGGATCCTTGAAGTATTCACCTTTCCATTTGTCCACCGGAACATCCTCAATGCAGGGCGTGGTCCACGAAAGGCTGGCCTGCGCCGCCCCTCCAAATTCTCGGAACTCCAATCTGATCACGTGATCCCCTCCGTTCAGCAACACGTTGGTCGCGGTGGTTCCCGGAGGACCATTCCAGAAGTCCAACAGCTGTTGGTCATCGACATACAGCCTTACCCCGTCATCCGCCGTGACTGAGAAGCGGTAGACGTTTGTGGTGAGGTTGACCGTTCGGGTCCATCTGACCGAGAAATTGTCCGCCACCGGCCCGCAAATCGAACTGGGGCTTCCACTACCAAAATTCATGTCGAGGAAGATGCCCCCGTCATCCCGTCTCATCACCGGATCGCCTTGCAGATTGGTATTGTCGAAGTATTCTCCTTTCCATCTGTTCGCGGGCACATTTTGTAAGCAACTCAGCGCGGCATCGACTTTGATCCTCGGCTTACTGATGTTGTTACGTGAATCGGTGACATTCACCCCGTTGTTTACCAATCTGCTTAATACTGCGGAAACACTGGCGGCGGACTGCTGTTGTTTGAGTATGGCCCACGCACCGGACACATGCGCGGCGGCCACTGAGGTTCCGGAAACGTTACTGAATTCCCCGCCCGGGATCGGCGCGGAGGCGTAATAGCCTGGCGCAAGCAAACTCAAAAACGAAGCGCTGTTGGAAAAAGGCGCTACCGCGTCGGCAGGCAGACTAACCCCATCTCCTGTCGCGCCAACACTGATGGCCGAAGAGGTGCAAGCCGGACGACTGAGGGCGTTAGCCTGTCCATCGTTACCGGAAGCGACCACGGTGGCAATCCCGACCGACCACAACTGATCAATCGCCGGTTTGACCAGATTGCCGCTGTCGCAATTGCCGGCAAAACTGCCGATGGCGAGACTGACGTTGGCCGAGGCGATGCTGTGAGTGGCGCTCAAGGTATAGACGTGCTCCAGCCCCAACATCAGATCGGAGGGCACAGTACGAATACAGGGGGCGACGCCTCCGCAGGCAGCGGCGTCATTGAAGATGGAATTGACCTGGATCGAGATGAGTTTGGCGCCTGGGGCGACGCCTGCCGCGACCCCCGCGACGCTCGTCCCGTGAGAGCAGTCTCCCGCCACCGTGCAATTGAGCCCCGAGTCGGGTTCTTCCGACTCCGTAGCGCCGCCAGGGCAGAGCGGACTTATCAAAAGGTCAGGGTCGTCGGTCGAAAAACAGGCCTCAGAAACGACTTTCCCAGACAGCGCCGGGTGAGTCTTGTCCACGCCCGTGTCGAGTATCGCGATGGTCATCCCCTCGCCGGTATAACCGCCCGCCCAAGCGTTCGGCGCTCCGATCAGAGGGAGACTTGGGGATTGAGCCTGGGCCAAAGGGATGGGTGTGTCTGGGCTGATGTCCACCACCTTCGATGACGAATTGAGGACAGCCAACCCCGCCGCGTCTATGGAAAGGGCGAGGCAAGGGATATATTCAAAACGCTTGACCGAAGCGGCGAGGCCCGACAATTCATTCAACAACTCGTCCTGCGTCTGTCTGATGGCGGCGCGTTGAGCCAGCCGTTCGGCCTGCTGAATTTCGCCCTCCGGACGAAACGCGACCTGTAATTGGACGATCACCGCCACGGTTCCGGTCTGCTGGAGGCTCGCGCCCAACTCTTGAAACCTCTGCTCGGCTGACGCGCTGCGAGTCAGCTTCGCGTCCGCCTGTTTTTGCGCTTTGAGAGCCGCCTCGAATTGAGCCGCGGTTACCTCAACTTGAACTTGTGAGGATGCGCTGGGATGTATTGGACTCACGCCGAAAAACAATCCCGGCAAGCATAACAGCAATACGGAGATGAGTTGTATTCTCACGGGTTACCTCTACAGTGGGACAGACTGATGGTCTTTGACTGTTAAATCCGGCCACTCCAAAGACGCCACGGCCTCGCGTCGTGACGTTTCAGGTTGGCAGCTACACCAGCAGTTGTGGCCGGATTTAACAGTCAAAGACCATCGGTCTGTCCGTGGGGTAAATTGCAGGCGGACAGACGGCAATCTGTCCTACGCCTGCTGACAGACCACGGTCTGTCCCACTCCTAAATTGATCCATGGTTTGCGGATGGGGGTTTGTGGACGGTCCGGCAAACCATGAAAGTCATTTTTCACGCCCCTTATATTCAACGAGCGTGCCGAAGTTCGCTTCCAGCGCCACAGAGCTACTAACTCGCGCTGGGGCTGTGGTTTAGGATATTGTCAGCAATCTTCGCCCTGTCAGTCGGCTCATCGCCTGGTAGTAACTCAGTTACTACCGACAACGCGTCTTTCCAGGCAAAATATCTCCCAATTCAATGATCTCGACCGACTTAGCCAGGTAGTAACTCAGTTACCAGCCACTGGTAACTGAGTTACTACCTGATTCCCAGACTCTTGTTCGCCTTCTTCATACCCAGTAGGCTCATCCTCAGTCCTTCGGCGACCTGGCTCAGGTTACCGCCAGTTTCATTCAACGCGTTGACGAAGAGTTTGCTACAGCGTTTTCCACTTGAACTAGTAGACTGTATGAAACTGGAGACTGCCGCCGACGTAGCGCAAACTGTCCAGTTTGCGTGGCTTCGATAAATGTCTCATCGCCGAAGCCGCGCAAACTGGACAGTTTGCGCTACGTCGACGCACTCCTTGATCTTCTTCGAATCGTCTGTTCACTCAATTGAAGAGCGCTGTAAAGAGCGTTCTGGTCATAGTCGGAACGGACTCCCAATCGTCCGCATTTCCGTTTGTGACCATCACTCCCAGCAACTCGCCGCAATCATTGATATCAAGGCGGACTTTGAAGTCATAGAACCAGCCGGTGTTACGTCGAAACACGTTATTGCTCGCGACATTGAAAAGTTAACCTGCGCCGAATCGGTACCGCGAGCGGTATTGAGCGCAACTCCAGCCGTAGCCTACATCAGGAGTCACGCTCGCTACCGCTCGCGGTACTCATTCGGCGTCCAAACGCCCGGTTAACCTGTCAATGTCGCGAGTAAGAAGCTAAATCGAACCAGGCGCCATAGGCACACTACCAGGAGCGGGAGCGGCAGCGACCGTCTGCTTGCTGAGATGGCGCTTAGAGAACGCCCGGTCGCTACCACTCCTGGTACTGTACCGTTGCGCGTACAAATGGCGCCTGGTTCGATTTAGCTACAGGCCCTTGAGATTAAAAACAGGCCTGTAGCATTTGTGCTTTCACCTATTACTCCGAAAAAGAGCAAAAACATGTCGCTTTTTTTTTGGTAGGGATATTTTTTTACGATACTCGGAAGAAGTATCGGTCGATCTCTTCAATTTTACCGTCTGCGGTCTGGCCAAGAAGGATGAGGATGTAATCGCCTTTGGTGAGTTCTCCGGCATTGACCGGCAGCGTGGCGAACGCCCGATCTTCGCCGAACCTGACTTTACCGATCCGGCTGCGGAGAATTTCCCGCCCTTCGACGGTTTGGAGGACTGCCTGATAGTTCGCGTAATCGTTGTGGTCCAGTTCCATTAACAAACGCGCTTTTCCGATTAAGAGAGGGATAGTCGACTGAGGAATGGCTTTCTCGCCGCGTTCTGGCGCGGGCGTCAGCAGAAAAGAAAGAATTGTTGGCGCCGCGGATTGCCGCCGCTGGCGCAATTGTTCAAGCTCCGCCTTCAACTGCTCGTTGCGCCGACTCACATCGGCGATCTGTTTTTCAAATTCTTGATTTCGTGACGCCTGTTCCAGCTCGCGTTGTTTCAAGAGTGCGCGTTCGGTCTGCGCCTCCTTTTGTACGTTGGCGATCTGCCCGGTTAACCGAACTCTTTCAATGTATGACCAGACCAGGCCAAATGTGAGCAAGAGGGCCATGACCAATGCAATGCCAAAAACGGGGCCAAAGACTGGGCCAAAGACCGGGCGCGGCGAACGCAGGGGAAACCTGCGGCGCCAGGTGGCAAGGGGTTCATTTTCGCTTACTTCAACCGTCTCTCCGACCTCCTGATCGATGTTTGTGAGAAACGACTCGGCTATCGCCACACGCTCACGATGCAATGGCGAGGCAAGGTAGTGACTTTCAAATCGTTTACGGTCGGCGCGAGACATCTCGCCACGCACATAACTGTCTACCAGTTCATTCTCGACGGCCCACACTCGGTCGAACTTGCCCCGGTCGATCAGAAGTTCCTGTTCAAGAGCGGTCTGGTCCGCCTCCGCTAACTCACCGAGCAGGTATTTCCGGATCAATTTTTCACTCTGATCAATTTTCATGACGCTGGTCTTGCGCCTTATCATTTTGGGGGCATTTTTCTGTCCCCTATGTTTGCGGTCGGCAATTCTAAGTGGCCGGAACTATGATTAACGCCCTGGTCGCAAATTATGTTCTTTAACGCGCCGCCTGATACATCGTTCCAGTTTGTCTCTGATGCGTTGGGCGCGACCCCGTAACGCGTTCAGCGGGATTCCCAGTCTTTCGGCCATCGCTAACCGGTGGTCGATCTTCTGCCGCCCCTCTTTCCTGTAATACTCGATTATCAACTCCCGATTTTCGGCTGGGAGTTGACGCAGGCAATGATTGAGACATTCCTGCCGCAATTCGGTCACGTCCGGCTTCGGGATCGCGACTATTGATAGTTCTTCAAGCTCGACTCGTTCATTGCCGGGGCGCTCCCGCGATTGAAGGAAGACCAGGCGCGCCACACCATGGCAATAGGTTGGCACGTCACGGATCGTTTCCCCTTCTTCCAGCTTCCGTGTCACGCGATTGAAGATCTCATCCACCAACTCTTCAGGGAAGAGGGCGCCTCGCCAGTCGAGGAATTTCACCAGCGCCTCGCGTAGCGCCTCATATTTCTCCCCTGCGCGCGACGGCTCGGGGTCCAGGCAGGCAAGGAATTTCGCAAACGCCTCTTCAGTTAGATCCCAATCTATATGTGATTGTCTAGCGCTGCCTGGCAATGGTTACTCCTCCGGAAAAATGGTAGGGCAAACTGGCAGTTTGCCTGGTCTTCCCGAATGACCGCATCGAAAGAGTCAAGGCAAAGCGGCCAGTTTGCCTTACCCTCGCGCCGCGGTTTTCATTCTTTCAGGACTTCGATACTCAACATGAGGCTCCTTAGCCGATCCCAGCGGTCAATTATTTCCACTCTCCATGCAACACAAATCCGGCCCAGAAGTAGGGCGACGCCCAGCGTTTCTGTCTGGACAATTCAAGCTGCGCCGCTCGCAGAGCCGCCCCAGCCGGCAGACCGTCTTTGAGCATCCGCTGATAAAAAAGCTTCATCAGTTCCGCCGTCGCCAAATCATCAACATTCCACAGACTCGCGACCACGCGCGGAGCGCCGGAGTACATAAATCCGCGCGTCAGCCCGATCAGTCCCTCGCCCTTGATCTCTTTGCCCAGCCCCGTCTCGCACGCGCTGAGCACGATCAGATCAGCATTGAGTTGGAGGTTGTAGATTTCGTGCAGCCGTAGATATCCATCCTGCGTTTTCCCCTCCTGGTCAATAAGCGAGAAGACCAGCCCGGAAAGTTCGGGGCGCTCGCTGTTGAGCAGACCGTGGGTCGCAAAATGCAAGATGCGGTACTGACTCAATTGACGGCTAAGGGCCAGGGCGTGGCTGGCGCTGAAGTCAGTCGCTTTGAGTCCTGTTCCTTTCGGAGTCAGCGCAATAATGCTCTCGGCTTCCTGGCGTGAGAATGCGAGTCGCGTGAAACCGGCGCGGGCGTCGGAAAAATTCATAGTTCTGATCGCGCGCGTCAGCCCTGAAAGTTCCTCATCAGCCGCCGGCGCGGCTAGCGTCTCTACGGAGGAGTTTCCATTTTTAGCCGACGCCAGGCGCGGGTCGCTCGATTCAAAGACGGGGTCGGCCAGGACGGCGACTGATTTGGACGCCCGCTGCCGGCCCACCATTTCACGGCGAATAACCGATAAGACCGAAGCGGAAGGAATGCTCACCACTTCATGCTTGGCGATCAATGGCTCATAATCCCCGGCCGGTCGCTCCTTATCTTCCGGCGCCGGCAGCGCGGCGAAAGGCAGATAAGACAGCGCGCCCGGCGCCACAACGACCAGCCGTTTGCCGCCGAGGCGCGGAGCCACAGGGCCGAGTAACATCCTGCTGAGCGTCCTGGCCTGAGCGATGAATTGCGGATCGGGCGGAGTCCTTCGTTTCGGGCGCGCGGCGCCTAGTTCGTAAACCCGGCGAGCGGCGGCTTCGACCTCGGCGCGCGGAGGAAGCTCGTAGCTATCGATGGAGCGCTGCGAAACAAGCCAAAGGTAACTGCGCTTTTCGCCGAGCCCGTACTCGATCAGGAGTGTATCTTCATCAAGCGCCTGTTGTTGAATTTCCGTCAGACCCAGCGGCTGAGGCTGGGTTAGAGCCGCGTATCGTGGGCTGCGAGCCCGAATCTGGGCTTGGATCTCTTCATATTCGGCGGTGATGGCGGCGATCTCTTTGGCGGCGGCGTCGGCCTTTCCAGGAGTGTACTTACGGTTTAACAAGCTAACTTGGGCTGCCGCCTTCGCATTGAGCAGTTGCCGCAGGGAACGTTCGCGTTCCAGGAGAGAACTATCAACGCCTTGACGAATATCGATGCGTGATTCCTTAAGCAGTTCGAGCAGAGATCGCGCGCGGGCGCGCTCGCTGACCTCAAACGCCACAGCGTCGCTCCCCGCGACAGGGTTCTGTTTATGCTGCGCCATCAAGATATCGATATAAGACTCATAATACTCCTGCCGGGAGGCAAAATAGGAAGCGCGGAGCCCCTGGACATGGATATCGGCGCGCAGAGACTCGACGATGCCAATAGCCTGCTCAATGTCCTGGCGAGCCTGGGTCAGGGCGCCGCGACTTTGTTCGACCCGGGCAATGCCCAGTAAACTACTGGCTTCTCCGTCGCGCTCACCTATTTCGTGTCTTATATTTAGAGCCACGCTGTAATTTTCCAGCGCCTTTCGCGTCTCTCCTAAAAGCCGATGGATCGCACCAATGTTGTGAAGCGCGAGACCCTCAATGCTGCGATACCCTATTCCGCGACTGAGTCGTAGGACCTCATTGAATATCTCCAGTGCCTTCCGCAAATCCCCTGATGACTGATAGACTACGCCAATACAGTTGAGCGCATGAGCTTCTCCGCTGCGATCGCCTGTCGCTCGTCTAAGGGTCAACTCATTGTTATAATTCTCCAGCGCATTCTTCCATTCTTTTAACGACAGGTAGACATTGCCGACGCCACCAAGCGCCTCAGCCTCTGCGCTGCGATCGCCCAACTCACGGGAGATGAGCAAGGCTTCGTTATGTTTTTCCAGTGCCTTCTCAGGCTCTCCTAATTGCTGGTAAAGGAAGCCGACAGCAGCGAGCGTGATAGCCTCTCCATTGCGATCACCCACAATACGGGAGATCCGCAGAGTCTCGTTATATACCTCCAGAGCCTTCTGCCTCTCCCCAAAGTCACTATAGATATGTCCTATGTTATGGAGCGTGTCACCTTCTCCTCTGCGGTTACCCGCTGCGCGGAATATCCGCAGAGCCTCATTATATTTTTCCAGTGCCTTATGCAATTCTCCTAACACATGGTAGATCACTCCTATGTTATTGATATTCTCGGCTTCTCCGACACGATCTCCTACAGCCCTGCTGAGGGACAGAGCCTCGCTAAACTTCGCCAAGGCCTTCTGCATCTCTCCCAACGACCAATAAACCGTGCCAATGTTGGTGAGTATAATCGCTTCTCCGTTGCGATCGCCCAGTTCCAAGCAGATGGGTAGAGCCTCGTTGTACCGGTCCATCGCTTTATGCGTCTCACCTAATGACAAGTAAACCATGCCCATATTATTTAGCGCGCTAGGGATCCGTTTGCGTGCGCCAGCTTTTCGATACAATCCCAACGCTTCTTGATACTTTTCGATACTCTTTCTTTTATCCTCCGCCGGTCCATTTTCTAACTGTTTAGCTTCTCGAAAAACCAAATCCGCCGCGACATGATACTTATCCTCAGCAGTCGCCATTTTCAGCATTTCTATCTTGATCTCATAACGACCGGCCCCGGCCATCTTCTCCGCAGAACGCACTTCGATTCTATATGCGCCTGTCGCCTCAGCGATCGCCGATATCGTCTCTGACCTCACAGTCGCCTTCTCGATATCGGCTTCACAGACCGTTTTACCATCGGGCGTAAACAGCGCCACCAGCGTGTCTATTCCTTTTTGACTAACAGTTACCTGCAAGTACTGGCCGGAGGTCATGGTGATCTTGTAGAAATGCGATTGACCGCCGGAAAGCTCTCGTTCAACGGGCTTGCCGGGTTCCAGCGAAAGCTCCACACCGGCGCTTTGCGCCGCGCCGCGGGCGCTATTGCCTGCCTGCGTTGTCAGTGAATCTGGCGGCGGCCATACGACGACCGGCAAATCTATCCAGGCAAGCAGGATTATCATGAGAATGACGGGGCGGATGGCTTGCAAACCCCGCATCTGCGCGATTGAGATTGGTGTGAGTTGATTTAACACAGCGATGTCTCCGTGGAAATTCTCTTCCCATCACTGTCCTGACGAGAGCGCGCAACTTTGACTGTCGCTCCCTGTCACAAGACATGCAGCAAAAGACCACACATCTTTATCCGCGCGAAAAGCGATCCCGGTTCTACCTGCGCTCTCAAATGACGTTTGATGATTCAACCAGCCGGCGTTGAGTATTTAAAGGTGTGAAGACAGCCGGCGTAACTAGGGACATAATACAGCGTTGCATTGAAAATTTGACCTGCGCCGGGCCAGTACC
>Ga0081455_10004278_pt1 | contig 16075 bp, 11 predicted proteins | sample TabmetS3T2R1_FD_70207 | JGI IMG/M metagenome (GOLD analysis project Ga0081455, IMG submission 70207) | Tabebuia heterophylla rhizosphere microbial communities from the University of Puerto Rico - S3T2R1 | ecosystem: Host-associated > Plants > Roots > Rhizosphere ... | reverse complement strand
GAGCCGGGGGGAGTTTTAATAATGGAGATTATCCAAATTGTCCCACGTTTACCGCCGGCGGTTTGCGGCGTAGGCGATTATACGATGTTGCTTACGAACGAACTGTGGCGCTCCCACAACATCCATACCCGGTTCATCGTCTGCGATCCTGAGCACGAAGTTCCGCCAAATGCAACCGCCTTTACAGCGACAAAAGCCCCCACACATTCGGCCCGCGGCTTTACAAACCTGTTACAGGAAATGGGAAATAAAGGGGCTACGGTATTGCTACACTATTCCGGTTACGGCTACGAGAAGAGAGGCGCGCCGCTTTGGCTGGCGCGTGGATTGGAAGACTGGCGCGCCGCTGCGCGCCGGTGTCATTTGATTACGATGTTTCATGAGCTATTTGCCTTTGGCCCTCCCTGGCGTAGCTCTTTTTGGAATTCGCCCTTACAACGCTGGATTGTGGCGAGACTTGCGCGAATCTCCGACTCCTGCGTCACCAACAATCAGCGCTACGCCCGGCGCATCGAAACCTGGCGCCCTCCTGATTCGGGGCGTATGGATGTATTTCCGGTCTTCTCCAACGTTGAAGAGTCTGAAACTCGAGGGAGCCATCGCCGCAATGAAATGGTGGTTTTCGGTGGACGTGGCTGGCGGGAGGCGGCCTACACGAAATCAAATAAAGATCTGATAAAGGTTTGCCGGTTGCTTGATATAAGAAGGATCCACGACATCGGCCCTCCGCTCTCCGACCGTTTTGAATTCCCGATTAAGATTGAGTGGCATGGAATACTTTCGGCGCCGGCAATAAAAGAGATTATGCAAAACGCTCTGGTTGGTTTTTTCACTTACCCGACTCCTTTATTGGCCAAATCAACAATCTTTGCCGCCTACGCGGCGCATGGTCTGGCTCCGGTGACCACGTCTGACAACGACGAGGATAATGAGGATAAACTCCAGGTCAATCGCCACTTCTTAACATGCGGGTCGTTAACCGGTTCCCCTGGCTCCATAAATGAGGTCGGAGAACGAGCTCACACCTGGTATTCAGAGCACCGTCTCGCAGTTCAAGCGAAGAAATATGCTGCGATGCTAGTAAGGGCTTCGCTAACTTAACAGAACATTTTCACAATGCGCTTTCTGCTCGTTACGCTCTCCATCAGATTCTATCCGGATCTTGAAGATATGAGGCGGGATCCATCATGAACCTGTTGTACATTGCGGTTCCCGGCGCCATCTTCCTATTCGCCCTCTCTTACTTAAATTGGAGGCGGACAGTCAAGGCCGTGCTTATTCTTGTAGTTGCAGAGGGCGCGATCCGAAAATGGATACTCCCACAGGCGAGCGATTTCATTTATCTGGTGAAAGATCTTGCGCTCCTCGGAGCCTATGCGCGTTATTTTTATTCTGGCAATGACTCAAAACCGGCGGAGGGTTTTCGAGGGGTTAAGACATTGTTGAGCATCGCGACCGTGATTATAGGTATCCAGATTTTCAATCTAAATCTTGGATCGGTTACTGTAGGAGTATTCGGTTTCAAGGCTTATCTTTTGTACGCCCCGCTTTGTTTTATGATGCGGGATATGTTCCAGTCCACAGAGGAGCTTAAATCCTTCCTTGAACGGTATCTACTCCTGATAATCCCGGTCTGCTTACTAGGGATAGTTCAGTATTATTCGCCTATTGACAGCCCGATAAACTCTTACGTCACCGAGGGTGACGTGGTTGGGATTAGTCTCGGCGATCTACAGAGAGCGCGCATCACCGGAACATTCTCATACATCACCGGACATGCGACGTATCTGTTCCTGTGCATGGCGTTGCTATTTCCTCTATTGACAACGGGGCCTAAAAAAATCTGGCTCATTTTATTTCTGGGAGAGTTGACGCTGGTAGTAGGGAACATTTTTATGACAGGCTCCCGCGCGCCGGCGTTTTCGGGCTTATTGTTTTTTGCGGGCTTCCTGTTCTTCAATCAAATGTCCAAAGGGCGGCAGGAGAGGTCGACCTCCACCACATTGATCATCGCCGGCGCATTAGGCGCGATAGGAAGCCTTTACTGGTTTGGCGAAGCTTATGAGACATTCCTGTATCGCGCTACAACTTCGGACAGCGCGTCTGAGCGCATAGCAGGAGGCTACCTCGATCCGTTCTCGTTATTGGAGGATGCAGGATTTGGAGGTTATGGCTCCGGCTCGACACATCCGGGTGGCATGGTTATTCGACAACAACTCGGGCTTCCGGGTCCCAATCTCGCTCCACCGGACGCGGAGATAGAAACGGGCCGTGTGCTGCTTGAGTTGGGAGTAATTGGATTTGCGGTCTGGTACGCTCTAAGGTTTTATCTTATATGGGCGCTCTGGCGTACAAGTAGACAGTTAAAGACACCGTTTCTGAGGCTGTTGGCGCTATCAGCTTTTTTGACCCACGCGATACAAATTTCCAACCAACTCGTTCTTAACGCAACTTTCGGGGTCTATTTCTGGTTTCTCGCAGGATTTATATTCTTACTGCCACGTTTGGACTCGATAGGAGAGCATAAATTCTCATACGGACTTGGCTTTAGACACTCCAATTATCTTAAACCGGAACAGGCTGGGTTGGCGCAGCGTCCCGATCCCGTTCATTTCCGTTTAACACAAACATCAGGAGACAAAAGTAATTGACGAGCGACATTCACATCTGGGCGCCCGATTTATTCTCCTTCACAGGCGGCATTCAAGCTTTCTCCAGGTATTTAATCGAAGCTGTTCGTACGGTGGCGCCCGCGAACCATTTCAGAGCGCTGATAAAAAACGATCTGCCGGATTACATTCCTGATGAACGGGCGCTTCACAACATTAACACATATGGTAATTGGCATCCTCGGTTAAGGTCTGCGCGCTTTGCCGCTGGGTGCCTGCGACACGCCTGGCGCGAACGTCCTGGCCTGATCATCTCAACACATCTCAACTTCGGCCCTTTGGCGATGATTGCCAGACGAAATTTCGGCGCGCCTTATATTTTGGTGGCCCACGGCATTGACGCCTGGGGGATAACCGACGCTTCACGGAAGAGGGCGCTGCGGGAAGCGGATTTAACGCTCGCCGTGAGCAATTACACGCGCGACCGTTTAATACAAGAGACCGGCCTTGACGCGGATCGGGTCAAAATTCTTCCCAACACATTCGCGGCCGAAAAGTTTGCAATCGCCCCCAAACCTCCTCAATTGCTCCGTAGGTATGGGTTGCGGCCGGACACTCCTGTGATCCTGACGGTGTGCCGTCTGGCGGATACGGAGTGCTATAAAGGCTACGACCAGATAATCAAGGCGATGCCTGAGATTATGCGCGTCGTCCCGAACGCGCGTTATTTATTGGTTGGTAAGGGGCCGGACCGTCCAAGGATCGAAAAGCTGATCGCCGAGGCCGGCGTACAGGATGCCGTGATTCTCGCCGGCTTCATTCCTGACGAAGAGCTTGCCGAACATTACAACCTCTGCGACATCTTCGCGATGCCCAGCCGAGCCGAAGGCTTCGGGATTGTTTATCTAGAAGCGCTCGCCAGCGGGAAGCCCGTGTTGGCGGGGAATAAAGACGGCTCCCGGGATGCGCTCGGGGGCGGAGAGCTCGGGTTGCTTGTCGACCCGGACGACACGGCCGAGATCGCGTCGGAAATCATACGCGTTCTGCGCCGTGAACATAGGCGCCCGGAGTTTTTCAATCCCGAACTGTTGCGCCGAAGAGTTATTGAATTATTTGGCTTCGAAGCGTTCAAACACGCCGTCGCCGATCTATTGGGGCCGTTCCTTGGTCGCTATGAAGGAGCGGGACAGACTTTACAGCAGTTTTCAAATGTATGAAGACTGTTAGCCACCGCAGAGCGCAGAGAGCACAGAGAAATCATTATGCCCTCTGTGCTCTCTGCGCTCTGCGGTAGCTATTCATCCATATGAAAACCGCTAGAAAGTCTGTCCTACAACGCTGTGAGAAGGTGGTAAGACGTAATGTGTGGCATTGCCGGAGCCGTTGTAACTGAACCGAAACGACTTGATACCCGAACCGCAGTCGGACGGGCGATGGTGAAAATAACGCACCGCGGACCTGACGACCATGGCCTGTTCGTTTCGGACGACAGCCGTTGCGCGCTCGCGCACACGCGCCTCGCAATCATTGATCTGTCACCGGCCGGGCGTCAGCCGATGGCGACGCCGGACGGCCGATATTGGATTACCTTCAACGGCGAAATCTACAATTTCCGCGAACTGCGGCAGGAACTGATCCGGTCGGGAGAAATTTTCGCCTCTCATTCAGATACCGAAGTCCTCCTGCGGCTTTATTCGCGGTACGGAGCCGACTCTGTGCGCCGGCTCCGTGGGATGTTCGCTTTCGCGGTGTGGGATGCGCAGAAACGGGAGTTATTCATCGCGCGCGACCGTTTGGGCATCAAGCCTCTGTACTATTACGTCGGCGACGGCACAGTTATCTTCGCTTCCGAAGTAAGGGCGATCCTCGCCACCGAATTGGCGCCGCGGCAAATTGACCCGGTCGCGCTTAACGACTACCTGGCCTATCAATCAATTCCCTCACCCAGGACTTTGATCAAAGACGTCAAGGCGCTGGCGCCAGGCTCCTGGATGGTTGTGGACGCGTCCGGCGCCGTCAAAGAACACAAGTACTGGGACCTGTTGCAGGATCTCTCGACCGAGGCTCAGGCCGCAAGCCAATCGGCGATACTCAACCGAACGGGGGAGTTGCTGCGCGAAGCAGTCGAGCTTCATTTGATCAGCGACGCGCCCTTGGGAGTCTTTTTGTCAGGCGGGATTGATTCCAGCGCAGTCGTCGCTCTGATGAGCGAAATGGGATACAGGCCACGAACGTTCTCGGTAGTGTTCGCCGAGAGTAACTATGATGAATCGATTTACGCCCGACAGGTCGCCACCCGATTCGGCTCCGAGCACACCGAGATACGTTTGACCGAGGCCGCGATGCTGGGCCAGTTGCCCGACGCGCTGGCCGCGATGGATCAGCCGACGGGCGACGGCGTTAACACATACGTCGTCTCCCGCGCGGTGAAAGAAGCCGGGGTGACGGTGGCGCTTTCCGGCCTGGGCGGAGATGAATTTTTTGTCGGCTATCCCTCCTTTCTGCGTCTCGAGAAGGCTCTTAAGCGCCTGCGCCCTCTAAAGCGTTTGCCGGCGGCGGCGCGGAATGCGGCGGCGCGTGTGGTCGAGTTAGCCGGAGGCAGGTCCATCCGGGCGGTGAAAGCCGCCTCGATGATCGGCGGCGACGGATCGCTGGCCTCAATGTATCCCGTCGTCAGACAGGTGCTCTCCACGTCAAAACGGCGCTCATTGTTGAGCGGACAATGGAAGCGGTTTGATGAAGCCTGGCGGGACCCGTACGTGGAGCTCCTGCGAGACGCTTACCGATCCGTAGGCTCGGCGGAACTATTCGCGCTGATTTCATACGCTGAAGGCCGCACTTATATGCACGACGTGTTACTGAGGGACACGGATCAAATGAGCATGGCTCACGCCTTGGAAGTGCGCGTGCCGCTGCTCGATCACAAGTTGGTCGAGTATGTGATGGGGACGCCCGACGCGCATAAGCGGCCTAACGGCGTCCCTAAATCTTTACTGGTACGCAGCCTCGGCGACCTGCTGCCTCACGACATAGTCCACCGTCCGAAGCGGGGGTTTACTCTCCCCTTCGCGGACTGGATGCGCGGCGACTTGCGTATATTCTGCGAAGAACGCCTGCATTCGCGGCGCATCGGAAGCAGGGGCGTCTTCGACGCCGGCGAGGTGAAGAACTTATGGCGGTCCTTCATCAACGGATCGCGTGAGGTCTCATGGTCCCGTCTATGGATTCTGGTCGCGCTCGAAGAATGGCTGGAACAAAACCAGGTGCAGTGCTCTATATAAAACACCGGCACACTACCGCGCACGTAAGCAAGCGGATGAATAGCCACAGAGGCCACAGAGAGCACAGAGAAATCATTCATTACCCTCTGTGGCCTCTGTGGCCTCTGTGGCTAACAGTCTTCATACCAGTAATAAACCGATACAATTTAGGACAAGGAAAGTGTCCCCGTTGAAAATTCTGCATGTCATACCTTCAGTCGCGCCGCGTTACGGCGGCCCGAGTAAGGCCGTCTATACGATGTGCCGCGCCTTGCAGGATCGGGGAATAGAGGTTTTGATCGCCACGACCAACGCCGACGGGAGCGGAGAGCTTCCCGTCGCTTTGGGAGAGAAGATCGACTATCAGGGCGCGCCAACCATTTTCTTCCACCGGCAGTGGAGCGAGGCGTTGAAATATTCCCGCCCGCTGGCGCTGTGGCTCGAACAGAACGCCAAAAATTTCGATCTCACGCATATTCATGCCGTCTTCTCACATGCCTGCGTGGCCGCGGCCAGGGCATGCAGGGAAAACGCCGTCCCCTACCTGGTGCGCCCTCTGGGCACGCTCGACCCTTGGAGTCTCAAGCAAAAGAGCGGACGCAAGCGCCTCTTCTGGCATTTAGGCGTCAAACGGATGCTCACCGGAGCCGCCGCCATTCATTACACCAGCGCCGAAGAGAAACGCCTGGTGGAGACCGGGCTGGGTCTGTCCGGAGGCGTAGTGGTTCCGAACGGGCTCGATCTGAGTTTTATCAATGATCAGACTGGGCATCAGACTGGGCGGCTGACGGAGCCGTTCGACGAGCCACAACCGGAGATCGGCCACAGCCCTTATGTTCTGGCCCTTTCACGCATTCACCCGAAAAAGGGATTCGAGCTGTTGATCGAATCTTTTGCGGCTTTGAAAAAAAGCGGGCTGTTCGGCTCTTGGCGTCTCGTCTTCGCGGGCGACGGCGACGCGGAGTATGTGAATCAGCTCAAGGCTCTGGCCCGCCGGAGAGGCCTCAACGGCGCCGCGCTCTTCGTCGGATGGCTCGAGGGCGACCGCAAATACGCCGCGCTGAAAGACGCCTCGTTGTTGGCGATGCCGTCATACCAGGAAAACTTCGGGATCTCGCTGATCGAAGCCATGGCCTGCGGCGTTCCGGTGCTGGTGAGTCCGCACGTGAATTTAGCGCCCGAAATCGAGAAGGCGGGGGCAGGCTGGGTGGCGGCGCTCGGCGAAAATGAGCTGACGAGCGCCCTGGCCGAAGCGCTGGGTAGCGAACAAGAACGCTGGCGGCGTGGAAATAATGGACGCGAACTTGCCGGCAGCTACGGGGCGGCGAATATCGCGACCAAGTTAATCGACCTGTACCAAACCCTGGCTGCGAGGAAATCTTGAGGATTAATGTGGCCGATGCTTGAAAAAATAACTCCTCTCATACTGACCTACAACGAAGCCCCCAATATCGGTCGCATACTGCAGCGACTCACCTGGGCCAAAAGGATCGTTGTCATTGACAGCTACAGCACGGACGAGACTTTAGAGATTTTGAGATCATTCCCTCAGGTGGAGGTTTACCAGCGGGAATTCGACACCGCGGCCAACCAGGACAATTACGGATTGGATCAGATCAGGACCGAGTGGGCGCTCTCGCTAGACGCCGATTACTTGCTGACCGACGAGTTGATCGAAGAGATCAAGAGCCTCAGGCCTCAGGACTCAGTCAACGCCTACTGGGCGAGGTTCAAATATTGCGTGTTCGGCAAGACGCTGCGCGGCACGCTCTACCCGCCGCGCAGAATCCTGTACCGCCGCGAAAAGGCGCGCTACGAGGACGACGGGCACACTCAGCGCGTGAGCGTGGAAGGACAAACGGCGTGGCTCTCTTCATACGTGTTGCACGACGACAGGAAGTCGCTGAGCAGGTGGCTGAAGTCCCAAGACCGCTACATGCTCCTGGAAGTGGAGAAACTGATGCAAACGCCGCGCGAGCGACTCGGCCTGATTGATGCGATGCGCCGGAGCAAGATACTGGCGCCTTTCGCCGTAATGTTTTACTGCCTGATTATTCAACGGGGCATATTGGACGGGTGGGCCGGCTGGTATTACGCGTTACAAAGGACCTTGGCTGAAATTCTGCTGGCCATTCGCCTGACCGAGGGTGAACTTTCAATTGATAACAATCAGGTAACTTGAATCGCGGTTCTATTTAACATCCGAATGGAGGCACTGTGTACATCCTTGGCATTAACGCCTATCACGCCGACGCTTCGGCGGCGATCGTATGCGACGGCCGGCTAGTGGCGGCCGTCGAAGAAGAACGGTTCAATCGCATCAAACACTGCGCCGGGTTTCCGTATCAGGCCGTGAAGTATTGCCTGGACGTGGCGGGGATCAAACCCGAAGAACTGACTTACATCGCCATCGCCCGCGACACGAAGGCAAACCTGGATAAGAAGCTGCTTTACGCGCTGAAGATTCCCCAAATGGCTTTGCGTCGCCTCGCGCCGCAGGGCAAGTTCGCGACGATCAAAGAAGAGGTTGCAAAGGCTCTGGACGTCGCTCCGGAGAAGATTGCGGCGGAAGTCACTCGTGTCGAACACCACAAGGCGCATCTGGCCAGTTCGTTCTTCGTCTCAGGTTTCGACGAAGCGGCTTTGTTATCGGTCGACGGATTGGGAGATTTCGCCAGCACGATGTGGGGCGTAGGCTGTGACAAGGAGATGAAGATCGCCGGGTCAATCGCCTTCCCGCATTCGCTGGGCTTCTTCTATACGGCGATTACGCAATACCTGGGCTTCTGGAAATACGGTGATGAGTACAAGGTGATGGGGCTCGCCTCTTACGGCCAGCCGGAGTTCAAGGACGAATTTAACAAGATCGTGCTGTTGTGGGAGAACGGGAAGCCTCGCTTCAATTTGGGCCTGGATTATTTCATTCACCATAAAGTCGGATCCGAGATCACCTGGGATGAAGGTTCGCCGGTGATCGGGAAACTCTATTCCAATTATCTTGAGAAGCGCCTCGGGGCGGCGCGAGACTCCGGTTCATCGGTCGATCGCCGTCATCAAAATATAGCCTCTTCCCTGCAGGCGCGTCTGGAAGATTCCGTCCTGTCGTTACTCAACCAACTAAACCGCCTCTACGGCGTGAAGAAATTGTGCATGGCCGGCGGCGTGGCGTTCAATTGCGTGGCCAACGGCCAGATCTTCGACAGGACGCCGTTCGAGGAAGTCTATATCCCGACCGCGGCGGGCGACGCGGGGTTGGCCATCGGGGCCGCATTCTACGTCGAGCATCAGGTCCTGGGCCGTCCCAGGTCGTTCAAAATGGACAACGCTTATTGGGGGCCGCAGTTTACGAACGAGCAGATCCGTCAGGCTCTGGACAGTAAAAAAATTGCGGATTCCGGATACCGGGTCGTGGAGTTGAGCGATGAAGAGATTACGCGTGAGACGGCGAAGCGGATCGCCGACGGCAAGATCGTAGGATGGTTTCAGGGACGGCTGGAGTTCGGACCGCGCGCCCTGGGCAACCGAAGCATCGTGGCCGATCCGCGGCGGGCGGAGATGAAAGACATCTTGAACAGCCGCATCAAGCATCGCGAATCGTTCCGCCCCTTCGCCCCTTCGATTCTGGAAGAGCGCGTGGGCGATTACTTCGATCATTCCCACCCCTCGCCATTCATGTTGATGACCTATAGGGTCAAACCTGAGAAGCGGAGCGAAATCCCCGCCCCGACGCACGTGGACGGAACGGGAAGGCTGCAGACGGTCAATCGAGAACAAAATCCGCGCTACTGGGGGCTGATCAGCGAATTCGAGCGTCTGACCGGCGTCTCCGTCGTACTCAACACGTCGTTCAACGATAACGAGCCTGTGGTGTGTAAGCCGGAAGAGGCGATCGAATGCTTCCTGCGGACCAAGATGGATGTACTTGCTATCGGAAATTACCTTGTGGAGAATTCCTGATGAGAATAATGATCCTGCACATGCGGTTTCACCCCGACCTCACGGGGACAGGCCCGCTGGTCACCGACCTGGCCACCGACCTGGTCGAACAAGGCAATGAAGTTACGGTCATAACCAGCATGCCTCATTACGGACGCCGCGAGATCTCGACAGAATATCGCGGCCGGATGCTTCACCGCAGCGACTTCAATGGTGTAGACCTCTGGCGCACCTATGTTTATGTGCCGCCGAATCCCGGCGGCTTTCAGCGCGGCATCAACTACCTGAGTTTCACATTCATGTCGATCGTCGCCGGATTGATGGCCAAAAAACCTGACGTCATCCTGTGCGTCAACCCGCCGATCACCGTGGGTTTTTCCGGATGGCTGCTGAGCCTGGCCCGCCGCGCGCCGATGGTCTTCAACGTGCAGGACGTATGGCCCGACTGCCTGGTGATCATCGACAAGTTGCGCAATCCCCTGTTGATCCGGATTTTTAAGTACCTGGAAAAATTCATCTACCGCGTCTCTTCCCGTGTCACGGCGCTCTCAGAAGGAATGAAAGAGAACCTGACGCGGAAAGGCGTCCCCGCCGAGAAGGTCGTGGTCATTCCGAACTGGTCTGACGTCGAAACCATCCGCCCCGTGGAGAGGGCGAACAGCTTTCGGGCGGCCCAGGGGTTGAACGGAGAATTCGTCGTGATGTTCGCGGGCAACCTGGGCTTTATCGCCATGCTCGATAAGGTGCTTGAGGCTGCCAAGCTGCTGGAGAATGATCCTCACATTCAGTTTTTGATTGTCGGTGAAGGAAACGCCAAAGCCGGTCTGGTCAGTCGGGCCGGCGAGCTCGGATTGAAGAATGTCCGCTTTCTTCCGACACAGCCGAAAGAAGTATTGCCGCAGATGTTGGGCGCCGCGGACCTCTCATTGGTGACGCTGAATAAGCGCCTCGGTCAAATGAATGTGCCGAGTAAAACATATTCGATCATGGCCAGCGCCCGGCCGGTGCTGGCTTCGGTGCCCGAAAATTCCGAGATTGCGCGATTGGTCGAAGTGGCGCGCTGTGGAGAAGGCGTTCCACCCGAAGACCCACAATCGCTGGCGCGGGCCATCAAACAGCTGTCCGGCCAGCCGGAGAAGCTCCAGGTTTATGGGGCTAACGGGCGGCGTTACGTGGAGGAGCGCCTCGCCCGTCGCAGATTAACCACGCAGTACCATAACCTCCTACGAGAAGTGGTCGATTCGAAAAACTAACTGGTTATGGTCGTTGTTTCGGGCGCCGAACAAAAAATGTAGGCCGGAAAAATAGGAAGTTCATTTTTCCGGCCTACATTTTTTGTTCGGCGCCCGAAACAACGACCAAGGCAACCTAACTTATTTATACGAGAAGGACGATATCTCCCTTATGGATACACAAACTTACCCAACGCCTGTGGATGAGACCACGGTCTCATCAGATCAAGTTGTCATTCGAATCAAAATCGATCCGACATTTCCGGCCCCGCCCGTAAAAAAGTTCCGCGAGCCTTTTCTGAAACGCCCGCTGGACGTCCTTATCTCTTTGACCATGCTCCTGATGTCTGTCCCGCTCTGCCTGCTCGTCGCCATCGCCATTAAGCTCGAAGACGGCGGCCCGGTCTTTTACCGCCAGTGGCGGTGGGGGAGATTCGGAAAGAAGTTCATGGTTCTCAAGTTCCGCACGATGATTCCGGACTCCGACAAAAAGTTCGGGCTGAGACAGGCGAAGGAGAATGATCAACGCATTACCCGCGTGGGGCGCGTACTGCGCGCGTGCGGCATGGACGAACTGCCGCAGATCATCAACATACTGCGCGGCGAAATGAGCTTCGTAGGCCCGAGAGCTCTGGCCGTCGGAGAGATCATTTTTGACAAAAACGGGCAGCGCGTCGAGTACGAAAAAACTCCGGGGTTTCATCGCCGCCAGCTCGCGCGCCCCGGCCTCACGAGTTTGGCGACAATCTACATTCCGAAGGATTCCCCGGCTCATCGCAAGTTCCGTTACGACCTTTACTACATCCGCAAACTGTCGTTCGGATTGGACCTCCGACTGATCGCGCTTTCTTTCTGGATAAGTTTTCGAGGCAAATGGGAGACTAGACAGCGAAAGGTATGAAATATGAGTGTTACGCCCTCACTGATCCTACAGCCAGCCCCTGGTTTTGAGGCGCTCTTAAGGAGCGACGAATATTATGCGGTGATCGCGCTCGACGAGCGAGATATCGGGCCGCGCAGTCGCCGTGAATTGTCGATTTCATTGACATTGGCTTTTCTGCTCTCGGCGCATCTGCGTTTCGATTTTCCCATGAGCGGTGAAGACTCAAGGGAGATTGATCGCGCCTTCGATCAGGTGTTGAAGGACCTGCCGATGGAGAGTAAGGGGATCGCTTACAGGAAAGACATCTGCCGCGACGAAAAGATTCGCTTGATCGAAGGGGCGAAACTGGTTATAACTTCCGATCTCCAAATTCAAAAAAGGATGGATGCCGGATCAAGCCCAAACATTTTCCTTAATTTTAAAAGCGCTAATTCCCCGTGCATCAGGTGGCGATTCCTGGAAAACCTGGAAGACGACGTCTTGAAACAGCGGATCGTAGTCTACTCAAAGCTGATAAACACAGTTTCCCATACATTTCACGAGAAAGGCCGCTTCGAAATCGGGGCCGCAAAACGACTCTCAATAGAACACACAATCCAACTGGAAAGGTAAACCGCGCTCCCCAGACCGGAATCTGCGCATAACCACTATGAAAATCATCATTATTGGAGCCTCGACGCCGGGGCTTTTCGCCGCCTCCCTACTCTCCAAAGCCGGAGCGGATGTGGAAGTATATGAAAGGTCTAGCGCGCTGGATTTCGCGCCCCGCACACTGATAGTCACCGAGAAGATCAGTGAAGTTCTGGGTTTCGTTCCGAAGGAAGTGATCCTCAACGAAGTCAGGCATGTCGAACTATTCTCCAAGTCCAGGGCGACGACGGTCGAACTCACCCGCCCTGACCTGATCATCGAGCGGCAAAAGCTGCTCATTCTTTTGGCGCGGATGGCGGAAGAGGCCGGCGCGAAAATCTTCCTCGGGCGCCGATTCCTGAGTTTTACTTCCTCTGTCAATGGGGGCGGCAACGGGCGCGGCAATGGGGCCAAGGGGGTCAATGTCGTTTTTCGGGATTCCAGCGCATGTATAAACAGGCAGGCGCAGGCGGACGTCTTGATCGGCGCGGACGGCGCATTCAGCGGCGTGGCGCGCTCCGCCTCGCATAACGGACATTTTCAGACCGCCCTGCTGCAGGCGCGAGTTCGTATAAATAATGAGATCGCCCGTGACACATATCGGGTTTGGTTCGATCCGGCCCGGACGAAATATTTCTACTGGTTGATTCCTGAATCCGATGAAATGGCGGCGGTCGGCCTGATCGCCGATGATGCGCGGCAAGCCGGCAGCGCCCTGAAGTCATTCATGCGGGAGCAAGGTATGGAGCCGATCGATTACCAGGCCTCAATGGTCCCCATGCATAAGTTCCAATACTTCGCCCGGGTGAATGAAATAAGTCGTAACGTATTCCTGATCGGGGACGCCGCGGCGCAAGTCAAGGTAACCACCGTCGGCGGCGTAGTCACCGGGCTGAGGGGGGCGCGCGCTGTTGTCGAGGCTATACTGAATGGAAGGAAGACCGGGAAGGAGATCAGCAAATTGAAGCGTGAGCTCGACCTTCACCTTCTCGTTCGTCGCATGCTGGACAGCTTCAATGACCTGGATTACGACAGGCTTATCGACTTCCTTAATAGAGACCTTACCGAAGTCGTATCAAACCAAAATCGAGACGATTTATCCCGAATGTATCTGGACCTGGTTTCATCACAACCAAAACTTCTTGTTCTGGGAGCAAAGGCATTTCTGAGAGGCGTCGCTTCCAAGAGGCGTCACAATGGCGCGGGCGAAGAACGACGCGTCCTTGCCGTAAGTCAACGTGACTAATTCATTGTGACAAATTCATTTTTCGCTTGACAGCCAGATTAGAGATGTAGTATCTAATGGTTTCCCTTATAATTTAGTTGTAGTTGCTCCCTAAATAAACCCCTCACAGAACCAATGGTCGTTCATTAGAAGGCTGATGAATTGAGGCTGTTGCTGTTTTGCCTGCACAACACCTCCTACGCTGGTTGCCAGGTCTCTGTCCATTATCTGGCCGAATCTGACTCATTCACCGGCGGAGGTTCTCGTAATCAAACTCAATAATACCCTGCAGAGCGCTATTCTGTGTAACGCCATTTAGGACATGGCTTCGTTGCGCAACCCCATTCCCGCGCGGCGAGACTGGTCTGGCTGATTTCACAAGGCGTTCTTGCGTCCTCTTTATTTTAATAACGCTACCTAGCTGAAGCTCGAACAACCCCGTTTCTGCCCCTTCATTATAAATAATAAGTAACGGCGCGGTCAGGCGTAAGGTCGTCGTGTCGGTGAAAGGTTGAGACATGTTCGTGAAAGGATTTTTCTCTCGGTACTGGCGTTATCTTTTTGCTTTTATATGCGGATGTGCAGCCATTACTACAGGGCCCTCTTGCGTGACAGGGGGCCGGAATCCCGGAGGCGGAGGCGGAGGCGGAGGCGCTCCGCTGCTCATAATAACGTCGATAGCGTCATCGAACATTTCGGACGTGGGGGCGACGATATCCTGGAAAACAAATAGGGCGGCCGATTCTCAGGTCGAATACGGAGTCTCCACCACCTACGGTAATGTGGTTTCGCTTAAGACGATGGACACAAGTCACCAGTTGACTTTGTTCGGGCTTAGCTCAGATACGCTCTACCATTTCAAGGTAAAGTCGACGGACGGGGCGGGTAACCCGTCTACGTCGGGCGATCTTACGTTTACAACGGCGAAGAGCGCCCCTAAGCCAGATTTTGCGCTCTCGGCCACCCCGACGAATGTGATCCGAGGCTTGACTGCAAACAGCGGGATCACCATCACACGAACCGGCGGCTTCACCGACAGCGTGGCCTTGAGCGCGAGCGGGTTGCCGAGCGGTGTGACCGCCACGTTCAATCCGGCCTCGACAACTACCGGGGTCAGCACATTGACTATCGCGACGTCGGGCACAGCGGCGACCGGGACGGCGAGCGTGACCATCAGCGGCGCCGGCGGCGGACTGACGCGCTCTACCACAATGGTTCTTACAATCACTTCGCCGGCTACGCCCGACTTCACACTCTCCGCAAACCCTGCGAGCCTGACGGTGAATCGGGGGGCGAACGGCGCAAGTACGATCACAATCAACCGCGCCATCTTCACCAGCAGCGTGGCCTTGAGCGCGAGTGGATTGCCGAGCGGCGTAACCGCAAGCTTCAACCCGGCCTCGACGACCGGCGGTAGCAGCGCGCTCACACTCGCCGTGTCGAGCACAGCCTCTCTCGGCTCCGCCACTGTCACCGTTACTGGAACTAGTGGAAGTCTGTCGCGGACAGCGACAATCAACCTGGTTGTGCCGGCGCCAGACTTCGCGGTCATCGCCAATCCGGCGAGTCTGGCGATCAATCGCGCCGCGAGCGGAACGAGCGCGATCACGATTAAGCAAATCGGCGGCTTCAACAGTAGCGTGAACTTGAGCGCGAGCGGGTTGCCGGCGGGCGTGACCGCCAACTTCAACCCGAATCCGGCGACCGGAACGAGTAGCACGCTGACTCTGGCCGCGTCGAGCACGGCGGCGGTCGGGCCCGCCACAATCACCGTCACGGGAACTGGCGGATCTATTACGCGGACAACGTCAATCAGTTTCAGTGTAATAAACCCGGAGGATACGTTCTCACTGGCGGCCTACACCGGGCCATTTGGAGAAGAGCAGGCGCGGATATTGTTTGACCGATTCGGATTCGGCGCGCCGCCGGAGCGGATAGCCCAGGCAGTGAGTGAGGGGCTTGATCAGACGATCGCGAAGTTAACCACGTGGCAATCGGAGAATACGCCTTACAACCTTGACGCAATCGTGGCCGATTGGGTGTGTGACGCCTGGCTTAGTGGCGACAGCCAAAACACATGCGCCAGTACCGGCGTCTACGACTTTCACAAAGCGCACTATTCGGATTCGAAGCTGATCAAGTTTCTCCATTCGCCGAATCAATACTTCTATAAGCTAATCCTTTTCCTGCATGACGAACGCATGGCCGCGAGCGACCTTAGCGAAGACGCGTGGTTCATGCGACATGCATATGTGGATCACTGGAACATGTTGCTAAGCGCGGCGCAGGGCGGCGACTAC
>Ga0081455_10004277_pt1 | contig 16076 bp, 13 predicted proteins | sample TabmetS3T2R1_FD_70207 | JGI IMG/M metagenome (GOLD analysis project Ga0081455, IMG submission 70207) | Tabebuia heterophylla rhizosphere microbial communities from the University of Puerto Rico - S3T2R1 | ecosystem: Host-associated > Plants > Roots > Rhizosphere ... | reverse complement strand
AGCCAGGGCGCCCGGGACGCGCTCGCCACGGCCGGGCTCGCCACCGAGTCCGCGATCGCCGGGCTCGAGCCGTTCGAGGGCGTGGCGTTCGCGAACGAGCTCCTGGACAACCTGCCGTTCGTGGTGGCCCGCGGCGGGCCGGACGGCCCGGTCGAGGTCCTCGTCGGCGCCGAGGGCTCCGCGCTGGTCGAGGTCGAGGCGCCGTGGACCCGCGAGCCCTCGCCCCCGGGTCTGGAGCCCGGCGAGACGACCACCGTGCCGCTGGGCGCGTTCGCGATGCTGGACGACCTCGTGCGGGTCCTTCGTCGCGGGTACGTCGTGGCGATCGACTACGGGACGCCCGACGGCGTGGCCGGTGGTGTCCGCGGCTTCCGCGAGCACCGGCCGGTCGCCGACGTGCTGTCGGATCCGGGCGCGACCGACATCACGGCCGGCGTCGACCTGTCGATGGTCGCGTCGCACGCGCGGACGCTCGGGCTGCGGGCGTTCGAGCCCGTGACGCAGGCGGCCGCGCTGTCGGCGCTCGGGCACGACCGCTGGGAGCGCACGATGCGCGAGAGGCAGTCGATGCTGCAGGAGCAGGGCCGGGGTTCGGAGGCCGTTCGCGTGTGGGAGGGCCGGAGCCGGGCGAGCCTGCTGGCCGACCCCTCCGGCTTCGGCGGGTTCTGGTGGCTGGTGCTCGCGACCGAGGGGCTGCCCGAACCCGCGTGGCTCGAGCGCGCGCGATCGTTGGATTGACCGGCCGTTCGGGGGCCCGATAGGTTCGGCCCATGCGAACGCCCTTCGCTCATGTCCGCGCCGCCACCCTTCTGGCCGTGGTGATGGCGCTGTCGCTCGTGCTCGCCGCCTGCACGCCCGAACCCCCGAGGGTTCCCCGCGCCCGCGCCGACGAACCCGTCGACGAGGGCCTGCAGGAGGAGCTCGAGGAGCAGGCCGAGCAGACCCAGGAGCGGATCGAGGCGCTGGAGGCGGCGGCCGACGCCGGCACGGTCGGGGTGACCGAGTCGGTCACGGGGACTCCGACCCCGGGCTGGGCCGGGGAGCGGATCGTGAACCGGACCGGCAACGACTGGGAGCCCGCGATCGCGACCGACCCGAACGCGCCGTTCGTCTACCTCCTGCACAATCGCTACGGCGGCCCCGACGCGTGCGCGAAGGGCTGCCCCGACCCGGCCATGATCCTGCACGTCTCCAAGGACGGAGGGAAGACCTGGCGCCCCGAGCGCTACCTGTGCCGGTGCAAGGGCTGGAGCGGCCAGTTCGACCCGCTCATCGACGTCGTCCCTGACACGGGCGACGTGGTCGCGGTGTGGATGAACGGGTTCAAGATCCACTTCTCACGGTCGAGCGATCACGGGCGGACGTGGACCAAGCCGGTGTGGGTCCATCCGGACGTGCGATGGGGAGACAAGCCGAACCTGGCGGTCGGTGACGACGGCCAGGACCTGTACATCCAGTTCAACGGGCCCACCGGCGGCGACAACTACGTCGCGATGTCGCACGACGGTGGGGTCACGTGGTCGACCCAGCGCTTGACCGACAGCCCGCGCTACTACTTCGACTACGGCGGCGCCGTGCTCCCCGACGGCCGCGTCGTGTTCTCCCAGATCAGCTTCTCGTACACGGGAGCCGGGCACGCCGCCGAGGGCACGATGCAGATCCACGTGTTCGCCTCACCCAACGAGGGCGTCACCTGGAACGAGATCCTGGTGGACGAGCTCGAGCTCGGATCCCCGTGCACCTCTCGCTCGTGCTACGCGGACTTCTACGACAGCGGCCCCGCGCTCGCCGAGACGGCCGACGGGGACCTGGTGATCGTCTACAACGGCGCGAGCGAGCACGAGGGTCCGCAGTCCGTGTACGCGCGCTCGTCCACCAACGGCGGGCAGACCTGGAGCGACCGTGTCTCGCTGTCCAGGGCCGGCGTCAACTCCGCCTTCCCGGCGGCCGTCGGCGACGGCGACGACGGGGCCCGCGTGTGGTTCATGGCCCAACGCAACGGGCGCTGGAACGTCTGGTACCGGACGACCGCCGACCTCGGCCAGACCTGGAGCGCGCGCGAGAAGCTGTCCGACGCGACCGGCGGCACGGTCTACAAGCACCGGAACGGGTTCGACGAGGTGTACGGGGACTACGGCGAGATCGCGATCACGAGCGGAGGCGCGACGGTCGCGACGTGGGGCGAGGGCCGCAGTTACTTCGGACCGGGCGGCCTATGGTTCAACCGTGAGCGGTAACGAGCACACGCCCGGCAAGGAGTACCCCGACGCCCGCCACGGCACGAAGGGCGAGCCCTCGGGGCTGCCCCACTACTCCGATCGGGAGCTCGAGACGATCGCCGAGACCCACGCGCGCGAGGACGACGCGCTGCGCGACCACGAACGTCCGCCGTGGTGGCGTCGGTGGTTCGGGGGTCGGAGCCGCGCCTAGCGGTCGACGTCGCCGACCACGAAGAAGATCGACCCGAGCATCGCGATCAGGTCGGGCACCAGCACGCCCGGCAGCACGGCGGGCAGGACCGAGATGTTCGAGAACGACGCCGTCCGCATCTTGAGCCGGTACGGCTCGCGGTTGCCGTCGCCGACGAGGTAGTAGCCCATCAGCCCGAGCGGGTTCTCGGTGCGAACGTACACCTCGCCCTCGAGCGAGAGCTTCTTGGGGAGCTTGCCCGCGATGTAGTCGCCCGGCGGGAGCTTGTCCATGCACTGCTCGATGATGTTGCAGGACTCGTGCATGCGCTGGATCAACACCCACAGCCGGTCGTACGAGTCGCCGTTGCGACCAACCGGGACCTTGAACTCGACCTCGTCGTACTTCGCGTACGGCTCGTCCTTGCGTGGGTCCAGCGGAACGCCGCTCGCCTGGATCGTGGGGCCCGAGCAGCCGTAGGCGATCCCCATCTCCGGCGTGATCACGCCGATCCCCTTGGTCCGGGCCATGACGATCTCGTTGCCCATCACGAGCTCGTCGAAGTCCTTCAGCTTCTTGCGGACCTGCTTGAGCGTCTCGGCCGACTGCTTGAGCCAGCCGCGCGGCAGGTCGTCCTTCAGCCCGCCGGCGCGGACGTAGGAGAAGTGCATCCGGGCGCCGGTCGCCGCCTCCATCAGGGCCTGGATCAGCTCGCGCTCGATGAATGCGTAGAAGATCGGGGTCATCGCGCCGAGCTCGAGGGGGTAGGAGCCCATGAACATCAGGTGGTTCAGGATCCGGTTCCACTCGGCGAGCATCGTCCGGATCCATTCCGCGCGTTCGGGAACCTCGATCCCGGCGAGCTTCTCGACCGCGATGATCCACCCCAGCTCGTTGTTGAACGCCGAGAGCCAGTCGTGGCGGTTCATGAGCACGAGGACCTGGCGCGCGTCGCGGAACTCGGCCAGCTTCTCCGCACCGCGGTGCATGTAGCCGATCACGGGCTCGGCGCGGATGATGACCTCGCCGTCGAGCTCCAGCACGATCCGGAGCACCCCGTGCGTGGAAGGATGCTGCGGCCCGATGTTGAGGATCATCTCCTCGGTCCGCAACGTCCCCGGCGGGACCACCTCGATGTCCAGGCCCCCGCCGCGCACCATCCAGTGCTCGGCGGCGGCGGTGAAGGCGGCGCGTTCCTCGGTGTCCACCGCGTTCCATCCTGTCACGGCGCGCCCGCTGCGACCAACCGCCCCGGTAGTAGGCTCGGGCCATGGCTCGCGCCGAACGCGTCCGGACGAAGGACGGCGGGCCGGAGCCCCGGCGACGCATCCCCTCGGTGGACGCGCTCCTTCGCTCCGAGCCCGGCAGACGCGCCGCCGACACGTTCGGTCGATCGCTCGTCAAGCACGCGCTGACCGTCACCCTCGGACAGGTGCGCGAGGCCGCGGAGCGCGGCGAACCGCCGCCCGACGAGGGCGAGCTGATGGCGCGCGCGCTCGCGTTGGCCTCGGCCACCGCGTCCGGGCTGGTCCGCGTGATCAACGCGACGGGCGTCGTCCTCCATACCGGGCTCGGGCGCGCCCCGCTGCCCGAACGCGCGGCGGGCGCGGCGTTCCGAGCCGCTCAGGGCTACGTCGACCTCGAGATCGACCGGGACTCGGGCGCGCGCGGCCGGCGTTCGTCTCGCGCCGAGCGCTGGCTCACCTCCCTCACGGGCGCCGAGGACGCGCTGGTGGTCAACAACGGGGCCGCGGCCCTGCTGCTCGCGCTCGCGGCGCTCGCGCGCGGCAAGGGCGTGCTGGTCTCGCGCGGCGAGCTCGTCGAGATCGGCGGCGAGTTCCGGATCCCCGACATCGTCTCGGCCTCGGGCGCCCGCCTGGTGGAGGTCGGCACCACGAACCGCACGCGGATCTCGGACTACCGCTCGGCGGTCTCGGACAAGGTCGCCGCGATCTTGAAGGTGCACCCGAGCAACTACCGCGTTGTGGGGTTCACCGCGACCCCGGCTCCCAAGGACATCGCCGCCGTGGCGCGCCGCGCGGATGTTCCGTTCGTCTACGACCTGGGCTCGGGTCTGCTGCATCCGGGAAGCGGCGCGCTCGCACGGGAGCCGAGCGCGGTGGGCGCGCTCTCCGAGGGGGCGGACCTGGTCGTGTTCTCGGGGGACAAGCTCCTGGGCGGCCCGCAGGCCGGGATCGTCCTGGGCCGCACCGACCTCGTGCAACGCCTTCGCCGCCACCCGATCGCGCGAGCCGTGCGCGTCGACAAGATGCAGGTCGGTGCGCTCGAGGCCGTGCTGGCCGCGCACGCGAGCGGCCGGGAGGCCGAGGTGCCGGTCTGGCGGATGCTGCGGGAGCCCGCCCCCGAGGTTCGGCGCCGGGCCGACGAGCTGGCGATCGCGCTCGACGGGGAGCTCGAGGGGGCCCACGTGGTCGCGTGCGAGTCCGCGGTCGGGGGCGGGTCGCTGCCGGGGACGGGGATCGCCTCGTTCGGCGTCGAGATCCGCGTGCCGAACCCCGACGCGATGAGCGCACGCCTTCGGACCGGCTCGCCCTCGGTCTTCTGTCGCATCACCGATCGCGGCGTGCTGCTCGACCTTCGCACGGTCTCGCCGAACGAGATGCACGATCTCGTTCGCGCGGTCCGCTACGCGCTCGAGGGAGACGACCTGCCCGATGACTGAGGGGGCGGGCGCGCCCGAGGGCGGCCCGGCCCCGAACGCGGACGACGCAGGGTCCACCTTCGTCGTGGCCACCGCCGGACACGTCGATCACGGCAAGTCCAGCCTGGTGGCACGGCTGACGGGCATGGACCCCGACCGGCTCGACGAGGAGAAGCGCCGGGGCCTGACGATCGAGCTCGGCTACGCGTGGCGCACGATGCCATCGGGACGCGAGCTCGGGTTCGTGGACGTGCCGGGTCACGAGCGCTTCGTCCGCACGATGCTCGCGGGCGTCGGCCCGGTCCGGCTGGTGCTGTTCGTGGTGGCCGCCGACGAGGGATGGAAGCCGCAGTCGGAGGAGCACCTGGAGATCGTCGACGTGCTCGGCGTGGACGGCGCGGTGATCGCGCTCACCAAGGCGGACCTCGTGGACGACGAGCGACTCGGACGCGTCCGGGCCCAGGTCGCCGAACGCCTGTCGGGCACGCACCTGCACGGCTGCCCGACGATCGCGTGTTCGTCGGCGACGGGAAGAGGCCTGGAGGAGCTGATCGACGCGCTCGACCGGATGCTGGCCGCCGCGCCCGAACCCGAGCGCGAGGGACGGCCGAGGCAGTTCCTGGACCGCGTGTTCTCGATCACCGGCGCGGGCACGGTGGTGACCGGGACGCTGACCGGCGGGCCGGTCTCGGTCGGCGACGAGGTGGAGCTGATGCCAGCCGGCATCCGCGCGCGCGTTCGCGGCCTGCAGACGCATCACCGCGACGTGGACGTCGCGCGGCCGGTCTCGCGGGTCGCGGCGAACCTGACCGGCGTCGAACGCGACCGGCTGGCGCGCGGCGACGTCCTGACGCGCCCCGGCCTGTGGCGCGCGACCTCGGTGCTCGAGGCCACGATCACGCCGGTCCGTTCGCTCGCGACGCCGCTCACGCAACGCGGGGCCTTCAAGCTCCACGCCGGGGCGGCCGAGCGCAACGCGTTCCTGCGCCTGTACGACGCGCGCGAGGTGCCGCGAGCCGGCGCGTTCGCCCGCGTCACGCTGTCCGAGCCGCTGGTGCTCGACGTGGGCGACCGGTTCGTCCTTCGCGAGTCGGGACGTCGCGAGACCGTCGCCGGCGGCGTGGTGCTGGACCCGCACCCGCCGCGCCGCGCGGGCCCGCACGCGGCCGCGCGGCTCGAGCGGCGCGAGCGGACCCCCCGGGCCGAGCTCCCCGCGCTCCTGGTCGCCGAACGCCGGGCGGTCGTTCGCGCCGACGTGCTCGCGATGACCGGCGCGCGGCCCGACGCGATCGACGGCGCGGAGCGGGTCGGCGACTGGTGGGTGGCTCGGGAGGTGGAGGAGACGGTCGGCGACGCCGTGGCATCCCGGCTGGCCGCGTTCCACGCCGAGGATCCGGCCGCCTCCGGTCTCGCCCTCGCACAGGTCCGCCGAGCGGCGACCGCGGCACTCATCGTCGCCGGCGCGCCGGGCGAGGAGGCCCTGGCCGACGCGCTGATCGATCGGCTGTGCGACAACGGCCCGCTCGCGAGGGACGGGAACCTGCTCCGGCTCGCGACCCATGCGCCGAGCGCCGGCGAGATCGTCACGCACCTGGTCGAGCTTGTCCGCGCGGCCGAGCCGACGCCGCCCTCGGTCGCGGAGCTCCTGGCGGACGGCACGACGGCATCGCTGATCGACACGGCGGTCCGTTCGGGCGCGCTCGTGCGGATCTCGCCCGAGCTGGTGCTGACCGACGGGTTCGTTCGGCGCGCCGAGGCGCTGGTGCGTGAGGCGGGCGATCGCGGCGTGACGGTGAGCGTCGTGCGCGCGGGACTCGGCACGACGCGGAAGTACGCGGTGCCGCTGCTGGAGTACATGGATCGGAGCGGCGTGACGCGCCGCGAGGGCGACCTGCGCTTCGCGCGCAGGCCCCTCGGCTAGGCCTCGGCCAGCACCGCGACGAGGGCGACCTCGACGGCCGCACCTAGCGGCAGCTCGGCCACGCCGACCGCGGCCCGCGCGTGCCGCCCGGGGTCGCCGAACACCTCGACCAGGAGATCGCTCGCGCCGTTGGCAACCTTCGACTGGTCGGTGAAGCCCGGCGCCGAGGCGACGAACACGTCCACCTTGGCGATGCCGCCGACGCGATCGAGCGACCCGAGCGCCTCCCTGAGCGCCGCGAGCGCCTGGATCGCGCATCGGCGCGCGGCGGCGTTGGCGTCCTCGACGGTCACGTCGGTCCCGACCGCGCCGGCCGGGTCGACCGACCCGGCCGTCATCGGGATCTGGCCGGCGACGAAGGCGAGGCCGCCGACGACCCTGACCGGGACGTAGGAGGCGACGGGCCTGGGGGCGTCGGGAAGCTCGATGCCGAGCTCTGACAGGCGCTCCTCGATCACGGACCCAGCCTATCCGGGCGATGCACGCCCGGCTGCGCTACCCGGCCCGAACGGCCTCCTGGGCCTGGCGGCGCAGGAGCTGCCGGCGCTCGTACTCGTTCAGGCCGCCCCAGATGCCGTGGGTCTCGCGGATCCGAAGCGCGTACTCCAGGCAGGGTTCGAGCACGGGGCACGTGTTGCAGATCGCCTTGGCCTTGACCTCGCGCGCGGCCTTCTCCTCACGCTTCTCGAAGTAGCTGGGCGCGAAGAACAGGGCCGAGTCCTCACCCTGGCAGGCCCCGTCGAACTGCCAGCCCCACGTCCATCCCGCGCGTATCCGGTCGACCACGACGAGCCGCTCCCCTCTGAGATCCCTGGATCGGGTCTTTCAGTAGGTCTTTCGTAACTGAACGTCTCCGGGATTCGGAAGGTTCGTACGGCGGCCGAAACCGACAGGAACGTCACAGGTTGGAGGCGTCTCAGGCGGCGGGTTCGGGCGGGGGCTCGGAGGCCGCCGGCGGCTCGGGCTCGACCCGCAGGATCAACCCGTCCACGCCCCGAACGCGCACCCTGGTGCCCGCCGGGATCGGCCCGTCGGCGCTCCGGCCCCGCCACAGGGTCCCCTTGACGAACACCGGACCGTCCGGCTTGAGCTCGCCCCGGGCCTCCCCGACCAGGCCGACCAGCCCGCGCTGGGTCGAGGTGAGCCGCTCGCGCGACTGGACGGCCACGGTCAGCCCGAACCCCCAGTACAGGAGGGCGGCCACGGCGAAGGACCAGATCAACCACGGCGAGACGTCGATCGCGTCCGCGACGCCGCCGAACAGCAGGAACGAGCCCGCGACGAACCCGAGCATCCCCAGTGCCGTCAGCGGGCCGAGCCGCCGGAGGCGGACGTCCAGGGTGAGCAGGCCGATCCCCCCCAGCAGCAGCGCGAGCCCGAGCCAGGAGAACGGCACGACGGTGAGCCCGTACACGGCCAGGGCCAGCATCCCCGTGCCGGCGAACCCCGCGAAGCCGAACCCCGGCTGCGTGGACTCGAAGGCGATGCCGGCGAGTCCGAGCACGAGCAGTACGTAGATCCAGGTGGGCGACGCCGCCGCGTGCAGGACACGGTCGACCGGCCCGAGGTCGACGAACTTGACCGCCACCGGCCGCTCGGAGGCCGAGGTCGCGATCCTCGTGTGGAGCGTCACCGCACCCTGCGCGGTGCCTACCGTTCGGCCGTCGAGCTCGTCCAGGAGCTCGGTGACCGAGGCGGCGGCCACGCTCGCGATGTTGCCCCGGATGGCCGCCGCGCCGGGCACCGGGCGCTCGGGGAAGGTCACGGGGGTCTCGCGTCCGCGTTCGGTGACCCACCCCGTCGCGAGGGTCTGCACCTGCGCGGTGGAGACCTCGGGATCGCCGCCCGCCAGGTCCAGGGGTTCGAGCGGGCCGACACCCACGCCCGGGGCCACCGCCCCCAGGCTCGCCGCGTACATGAACAGCAGGCCCGCGCCCTGCGCCTTGGCGGGCGAGGGGCCCACCCAGACGATCACCGGGACCGTCGCGTCGTGCAGGCGCTGAGCCAGGGCGACCGCGTCCTGGTCGAGGGTCCCCGCGCTGTCCAGCTGCACGACGAGCGTGGAGCCCGCCCGCTCCGCGTCCTCGATCGCCCCTCGGAGGTAGGAGGCGAGCGTCCGGTCGATCGACCCGTCGACCTTGGCCACCAACACCGAGGGGCGCTCCTGCGCCACCGCGCCCGTCGCGACCAGCCACACGAGGGCGCTGAGCAGGACGAACGGGGCGGCGCGGCGCATGGGCGGGGTCCATCGTACCCGCGGCCCACCGGCTATCCTTTTGGCCCTCTCATGCAGGCTCCCCCGAGGCATCGAGTCAAGCCGAAGCCCCCGAAGCAGGTCCCCGAACAGCCGGTTCGGATCCCTGACCTGCGCCCCCGGCGGGTGATCGCGCCGCTGGTGCCGTTCGTCCTGGTGATCGTGCTGGCCGGGTTCGCGGCGGTGGTGGCCCTCACCCTCCTGCCGATCTTCGGGGCCGCGGGCGCCGGGGTGAACGCGTTCCGCGACCGGCTGGACGCCGCGGGCGTGGGACGGGCGCGGATCCCGACCCTGCCGCAGAGCTCGACGATCTACGCCTCGGACGGGTCGGTCCTGGCCGAGATCTTCCTGGACGAGAACCGCCGCTACGTCCGGATCGGCAAGATCGCCCCGGCGGCCCGGGACGCCGTCGTAGCGATCGAGGACGATTCGTTCTACGACCACGGCGCGCTGAACTTCCCCTCGTTGATCCGCGCCGCGATCACCAACCTGGTCGCGGGCGACATCGAGCAGGGCGGGTCGACGCTGACCCAGCAGCTGGTGAAGAACGTCCTGATCGACTCGCCCGAGCAGACCTTCGCGCGCAAGTTCCAGGAGGCGGCGCTCGCGATCCGCGTCGAGCGCAAGTACACCAAGGACAAGATCCTCGAGCTGTACATGAACGAGGCCTACTACGGCAACGGCGCCTACGGGATCGAGACGGCCGCCGAGACCTACTTCCACAAGACGGCGAAGCAGCTCTCGCTGCGTCAGGCCGCGCTTCTGGCCGGCGTCGTCCGCGCGCCCGGCGCCTACGACCCCGTCGTCCATCCGCAAGCGGCGCGCGCCCGGCGGGACGAGGTCATCGACAAGATGCTCGAGCTCGGCTGGATCGATCCGGCGGCCGCGGCCACGGCGAAAGCCAAGCCGCTCGGCATCGCCCACGACGTCGGCGTGTTCAAGCAGAAGGTCGAGCCGTTCTTCGTCTACTACATCCGCAACCTGATCCTGGACAACGACAACGGCGAGTTCGACGCGCTCGGCACCAGGCGCATCCAGCGCGTGCACACGCTGTACCAGGGTGGCTTGAAGATCTACACCTCGCTCGACCCCAAGTGGCAGGAGTACGGGCAAGACGCGATCAACGCGAGCCCGTACATCCACCCGGACAAGCACAGCCCCGACGCGTCGCTGGTCTCGGTGCGCGCGACCGACGGCGCGATCAAGGCGATGGTCTCGGGCAAGAACTACAAGCGAGATCAGTACGACGAGGTGTGGCACGGCGCCAGACAGGTGGGTTCGGCGTTCAAGCCGTTCACGCTGGTGGCCGCGTTCGAGCACGGGTTCCCGCAGGGCAAGGTGTATTCGTCCAAGTCGCCGCAATGCAACCTCGCCGGCTGGATCAGCGCGAGCGGATGCGTGAGCAACGCCGAGGGCGCGGGCGACGGTGGGTACCTGGACCTGTGGGGAGCGACGCAGGACTCGGTGAACGTGGTCTTCGCGCAGCTCGCGCTCGACGTCGGCCCCGAGAACATCGTGGACGCGGCACACCGCATGGGCATCACGGTCGGACTCGACCCGGTCCCGTCGATCACGCTGGGCGTCGAGGAGGTCCCGACGATGGACATGGCCTCGGCGTACGGGACCCTCGCCAACGACGGCAAGCACTGCGAGCCGTGGGCGGTGCGCAAGATCGAGTTCGCCTCGCTCGCGCAGGACGCGGGCGACGTGCCCGGCAAGAGCGCGGGCAAGCAGGACCGCGTGCTGTACCAGCACCACGCCGACTGCAAGCAGGTGATCAAGCCGGAGATCGCCCACCTGGTCACGGCGATGCTGGAGCGGGTCGTGTGCTGCGGCACCGGGACCGCGGCGCAGATCCCCGGCCGCCCGCTCGCCGGCAAGACCGGCACCGCGCAGGACTACACGAACGTCTACTTCGCGGGCTACACGCCGCAGGTCTCGACCGCGGTGTGGGTCGGCTTCCCCGACGCGCAGCGGCCGATGGACTCGTACTACGGGAGCTCGGTGTTCGGCGGGACCGTGGCCGCCCCGATCTGGCGGACGTTCATGATGCACGCCTTGCAGGGGATCCCGGTCGAGGGCTTCGAGTCGCCGCCGGCGCCCGAGAGCGGCCCCGTGCCGGGCGTGGTGGGCCTGCCGATCGAACAGGCCGAGCACGTCCTGGCCAAGGCCAACTTCACGCCGATCCAGGAGGAGGTCCAGTCGTTCGAGCCCGCGGGCACGGTCCTGACGCAGTCGCCGGGGGCAGGCGCCCGCGTTCGGCTCGGGAGCGCGGTCACCCTGGGCGTGAGCAACGGCAAGGGCGAGCCGATCACGATCCCCAGGGTCGTGGGGATGACCGAAGCGCAGGCCGTGCAGAAGCTCGAGCACCTCGGGCTGACCGTCAAGGTCAACCACGCGCCCGTGCAGGACGCCTCGCGCGACGGCATCGTGATCGCGCAGAACCCGATCGGCAACGGTCAGAAGGTGGTCGACGCGGAGACGGTCGTCACGATCACGGTCGGGACGTTCGAAGGCGGCGGCGGCGACGGCGGCGGTTCGGGCAACGGCAACGGGAACGGGAACGGGAACGGCGGCGGGGGTGGTGGCGAGGGCGACCGGGCGGCCGCCGCGCCTGCTCAGGCGTTCCCGCGCCGGTTCGCCTGAGGCGTCCCCGATCCGCGTCGCCTACGACGCCGAGAGACGCTCTCTGACCTTGGCCTGGACCACCGAGCCGTCCGCCTTGCCCTTCGCGGAGGCCATCACGGCGCCCATGACCTTGCCCATGTCCCCCATCGAGGAGGCGCCGGTCGAGGAGATCGCCCGGTCGATCAGCGCGTCGACCTCGGCGTCCGAGAGCTGCTCGGGGGCGAAGGGCAGCAGGACCTCGCGTTCGGCACGCTCCTTGTCGGCGAGCTCGGTCCGGCCCGCCGCGTCGAACGCCTCGATGGACTCGCCGCGCCGCTTGACCTCTTTGCCCGCGACCTCGCGCACCTCGTCGTCGTCCAGCTCGTGCAGGACCTCCTTCTCGCGGTTGGTGATCGACGCCGCGAGCATCCGCAGGGCGCCCAGCCGAACCTTGTCGCCGGCGCGCAGCGCCGCCGTCATCTGGTCGTGCACCTGCGTCTTCAGCGTGGGGTCCCCCACGTAGACTCCCCTCCCGTGCTCATCGGGGTCCTGGTCGGCGTGGCCGCGGTGGCCGCCGGCTGCGTGCTGTACGGCATCTTCCTCGAGCGCCGGTGGTACCGGCTGGTCCGTCGCGGCCTGGCCATCCTACCGGCGGTCGGCCCCCGAACCCTCACGATCCTGCACCTGTCCGACCTGCACTTCGTGCGCGATGACCGGCGCAAGGCGGCGTTCGTCGCGTCGCTCCCGCCGGCGGACGTCACCGTCGTGACCGGCGACTTCCTGGCCGAACCCGAGGCGGTGGAGACCACCGTGGCCGCCGTCCGCGCGGTCCGCGGGCGCCTGGCTTCCTGGTTCGTCCTGGGGTCGAACGACTACTTCGTCCCCCGGCCGCTCAACCCACTGCGGTACTTCGTCCCGAAGTCACGCCGCCGCCCGAGGCACGCCCGGCTCGGCCGCGCCGCGGACCTCCGCGCCGGGCTGGAGGCCGACGGCTGGCGGGACCTGACGAACCTCCGCGAGGCGCACGACCTGGGCGGCCTCGCGATCGAGCTCCTCGGGCTGGACGACACGCACATCGCGCGCCAGGACCTCCGGATCGCGCCGAGGACCGCACCGGCGCGGTTCGGGATCGCGGTGATGCACTCGCCGGACTCGGCCCCCGAGGCCGCCGCCTGCGGCTACCGGCTGATCGTGGCGGGGCACACGCACGGCGGCCAGGTGCGGCTGCCGATCGTCGGCGCGCTGGTCACCAACGGACACCTGCCGCGCCGGCTCGCGTCGGGCCTGTTCCGGATGGGCGGCGCGTTCGTGCACGTCTCGCCCGGCATGGGGACGAGCAAGTACGCGCCCTTCCGCTTCCTGTGCCGTCCCGAGGCGACGCTGCTCGAGCTGCGCGGGGCTCCCCAGGACGGGAGCCCCGCGCCGCCCGACGCTCAGCAGTAGTAGCCGCAGAGGTTCTCGGTGTCGATCCCGTGCCACGGCGGCACGACGACGCGCCGGTGTCCGGGCTTGCCGCGCAAACGGATCAGCCGGTCCTCGACGTTGTTGTCGGAGGAGCTCTCGATGATCGAGCCGGTGGGGTTGACGGTGGTGCGTACGTAGTACGTGCCATTGGGGAGGTTCGTGATGTCGAAGCCCCCGAAGTTCTGGGCCTGGCTGTAGGTGTCCCCCCAGCCGACCGGCAGCGCCTCGCGGATCCACAGGGCGCTCGGCTGGTCGAACCCGCACGACGACCCCACGTCCTGCCGCTGCTGTCCCCAGTCCCCGTTCGGGACGCTGAGGTCGATCGCATCGGTGGGCGCGAGGCACCACGACCGCTTGTTGCTGAGCTGGATCACGTTCTTGTCGGCGTCCAGCAGCGAGTACTGCGTGAATTGCTCGAAGTGCCAGTGGTTGTGCTTGGCGTGGTAGTGGATGCTCCCGATCAGCGCCCTTCCGACCGGTTCGCCGTCGCGCATGAAGTACTGGTACGCGTCCAGTTCCGGCTCGTCGCCGCTGCGGAACCCGTCGATCAGGAGCGGCCCGGGCCCCTCGTTCCACTCCGTCGCGAAGAAGTTCAGGTACTCGTGGGTCCGTCGGTGCCGGACGTCCATGTTCCAGCCCGGGAGCGCGATGAGGTCGGGAAGCGTGTCGGTGGGGGGCTGGGTCAGGATCGGCGTTCCCGCGAACGGCTGGGCGGCCTCCTCGGTGGCCGCGTTCGCGGTCCGCCCGTCCTCGGGCAGCGATCCCTTCGGGACCACCGTGACGTGCACCTCGGCGGTGGCCTCGTCCGGCGGGATCGACAGGCGGTCCGCCCACGCCGGCTCGATCGAGACCCTGACCGTGTAGTTGTCGCCCGGCGCCTTCCAGTACAGCTGCGCGCCGCCGTAGTAGTAGCCACCGCCGACCAACGGAACGGCCCATCCTCGGTCGATGCCCCAGATCGACCCGCGCGTGAAGGGTGCGAAGCCGCTGTCGCACTGCCACGGGTAGGTCGGGGTGAGCGGGCTGTCATCCGACAGCCGCGCGCGGTTGTAGGCGTTCGGGCAGAAGGGCAGGGTGTCGGAGGCCACGATCACGCCGTTGCCGTTGAGCACCTCGTAGTGGGTGAAGTCCTTCAGCCCGGTCCACCCGTCGAGGGTGTCGGCGTCGAACGTTCGAAGGACGGTCCCGGTCTGCGGATCGACCTGCTTGGCCGTGACCGGGGTGTCGTAGTCGGGACGGTTGACGACGAGCTTGAAGTCCGCCCCGACCGGCGTCGCGTACGCGCCGGGGTCGACCCGCACGAACCCCCGTCCGTTGCGCTCGACGGTGACGTTCTGAGCCGAGACGAACATCCGGATCGTGGGCGTGGCCTGTGCGCCGGCCGGCGACGCGAACAGCCCGGCGAGCACCACGAGCGCGGCGGCGAGGACGAACGGAACGAGCGGGCGACGATCACGCCCAGCGGTCATACGAGCCTCCTTCGGCCTTCTGGTTCGGGGAGCGCATCCTATGCCCGCTCAGACGTCTTGGGGATGCCTTCGGTTCCGGTCGGTCAGCCGACGGCCACGGCCCGTTCGAACACGCCCTCGTAGCCGGCCACCATGGCCTGCTTCGAGAACAGCCGCTGGACGCGGTCGCGGCAGGCCCGCGGGTCGAGCTCGGACAGGCGAAGGAGGCGCTCGGCGGCCCGGGTCGGGTACTCCTCGACGTCCACGATCCAGCCGGTGACGCCGTCCTCCACGACCTCGGGCACCGAGCCCCGCGGCGTCGCGATCACGGGCGTCCCGCAGGCCATCGCCTCGGTCATGACCAGCCCGAAGGGTTCGTCCCAGTCGATCGGGAACAGCACGGCCTTGGCCCGCCGGAGCAGGTCCGCCTTCTCCTGCAGGGTGATCTCGCCCAGGACCTCGAAGTCCTTCGGGATGATCGGCCGGATGTTGCGCTCCCACTCCTCGTGCTCGGTCGGGTGCGCGATCTTGACCGCCGACACCAGGCGCTCTCCCGCCGCCATCGCCGCCTCGACCGCCCGCCGCCAGCCCTTCTCGGGCGCCGCGCGGCCCAGGAACAGGACGAAGTCCTCCTTCTGCTCCCCGAACGCGTAGGCGTCCATGTCGATGCCGTTGTAGACGACGCCGCCGTAGCGCAGCTCCTCGTCGAACCGCTTCTGGGCCTGGCTGATCGCCACGAACCAGACCCGGTCGGCCACGAAGGAGTACAGGCGCTTCATCTCGGGCACGAACGAGCCGTGGAGCGTGTGGACGGTCGGCACGCCGGTCTCCACGGCGCCGGCCAGCGTCGAGAACGGCGCGTGCACGTGCAGGACGTCGAAGCGGTCGCGCGCCTCGCGCAGGCTGAACAGCGTGTGCGTGGTGTCCAGCGTGATGTCGTTGATGCGGTCGGTGCCCGGCGCCTGCTCGAACACGTACTCGAGCCGAGCCCGGGTCCTCGAGTCGCCGGTCGCGAACAGCGTGACCTCGTGGCCCGCCTCGGCGAGCCCGTCCGCGAGCAGGGCCACCACCCATTCGATCCCGCCGTAGCCCTTGGGCGGAACCGCGATCCAGGGCGGGCAGATCTCGGCGATCCTCATCGGGGCCTCCAGGTTCTCGGGCGTGGGGCCGATACCCCAGCCGATGCTACCGATGGGCCGCCCGGAACCCCCAGCCGATACACTTCTCGGCTACGGGACGTGGCGCAGTTTGGTAGCGCGCAGCGTTCGGGACGCTGAGGTCGCGGGTTCAAATCCCGCCGTCCCGACAAGG
>Ga0081455_10004276_pt1 | contig 16079 bp, 11 predicted proteins | sample TabmetS3T2R1_FD_70207 | JGI IMG/M metagenome (GOLD analysis project Ga0081455, IMG submission 70207) | Tabebuia heterophylla rhizosphere microbial communities from the University of Puerto Rico - S3T2R1 | ecosystem: Host-associated > Plants > Roots > Rhizosphere ... | reverse complement strand
GTCGACCTCGTCGGGCACGTCCTCGCGCGCCAGCTTGGCCAGCGCCTCGGCGGCCGCCACCTTCATCTCCTCGTTGATGGTGCGGGCGCGCACGTCGAGCGCGCCGCGGAAGATGTAGGGGAAGCCCAGCACGTTGTTGATCTGGTTGGGATAGTCGCTGCGGCCGGTGGCCATGATGGCGTCACCGCGCACCGAGCGCACATCCTCGGGCGTGATCTCGGGATCGGGATTGGCCATGGCGAAGATGATCGGCTTGTCGGCCATCGACCGCACCATGTCCTTGGTGACCGCACCCTTGACCGAGAGACCAAAGAAGACATCGGCACCCTTCATCGCCTCTTCCAGCGTGCGTGCCTTGGTGCGCACCGCATGCGCGCTCTTCCACTGATTCATGCCCTCGGTGCGGCCCTGCCAGATCACGCCCTTGGTGTCGCACAGGATGGCGTTCTCGTGTGGCAAGCCCATCGCCTTGATGAGCTCGATGCAGGCGATCGAGGCGGCGCCGGCACCGTTCACAACCATCTTTATGTCCTTGAGGTTGCGGCCGGTGAGGTGCAGCGCATTGATCAGGCCAGCGGCCGAGATGATGGCGGTGCCATGCTGGTCGTCGTGGAAGATCGGGATGTCCGTCATCTCGCGCAGGCGCTGCTCGATGATGAAGCATTCCGGTGCCTTGATGTCTTCGAGGTTGATGCCGCCGAAAGTGGGACCAAGGAAGCGCACGCAGTTGACGAACTCGTCGACGTCCTTGGTGCCGACCTCGAGGTCGATGCAGTCGACATCGGCGAAGCGCTTGAAGAGGACGGCCTTGCCTTCCATCACGGGCTTGCTCGCAAGCGCGCCGATATCGCCCAGGCCCAGCACCGCAGTGCCGTTGGAGATCACGGCCACCAGGTTGCCACGCACGGTGTAGTCATAGGCGGTGTTCGAATCCTTGGCGATCTCGAGACAGGGGGCGGCGACGCCGGGCGAGTAGGCGAGTGCCAGGTCCCGCTGGGTGACCAGCGGCTTGGTGGCGATGATCTCGATCTTGCCCGGCCGACCGGTGCGATGCATGACCAGCGAATCGCCGTCCAGATCGCCCATCTCGTTGACCATTGCTTCTGCTTCCGAGCTCGTGCTGCTCGCCATTGTCGTCTCTCTCCCGGTTGAGCCGGCATATTGGCGGCAATCTTCCGACGGTGCCAGCAGGCCGTGCCGGGCTGCACCATGGGTGCGAAATATGCCTATTCTTCAGGCGCCTATTCTTCAGGAGGAGGCAGCTTCAGCATGTCGTTGAAGCGCTTGCGAGCGGTCTCGTCGTCGAGCTTCTCGAGAGGCGGTGCGTTCGCGGCCGCGGGCTCGGCCAGATGGGCGAGCTGGGGCAGCAGGATCACCAGAGCCAGCACGACCAGTTGCGCGGCGAGATAAGGCACGAGCGCGCGCGTGACCTGGCGAAGCGGCGCTTTGTCGGCCAGCGCGCCACGAGCCATCATCACGGCGTAGCCGCTGGGCGGTACCAGGAAACTTGCCTGCAAAGCCAGCAGCGCGAGAACCGAGACCCAGACGGCGTCGGGTGCGCGGGTCAACACCGGTGGCATGACGATCGGCACGATCACGAACACGATCTCGAACGCATCGAGCACGAAGGCCGAGAGCGCGAACACCAACAGCACGGTGATCGCAGCACCCGTCGCGCCGCCCGGCACTTGGCTTACCCAGGCGTCGAGCAGGCGGTCGGAGCCGAAAGCGCGAAACAGAAGTGTGAAGGTGGTGGCGGCAACGAACAGGGCGAACAGCGCGCCGCTCACCGCCATTGTGTCGCGCAGCACGGCGCGAAAGGCGCCGGCGCGCAGGCCGCCGCTGAGAAGGCCGAACAGCAGGAGCGTCGTGCCGCCCATGGCGGCGGCTTCGACGGCATAAAAATAGCCGGCGGCAACGCCGGCCAGCAGGCCGACGACGAAGACAGCGGCAATGGCGGCGGTCAACCAATCCTTCCAAAGCGGCCATTGACGTGGCTGTCGCGATGGCATGCGGCGGCCAAGCAGCCAGGCCACCACAAGGGCCAATCCCAGGAACAGCGCGGCCGGCACCAGGGCGCCGCGGAAAATGTCCTGCGTGTTGACGATGCGCACCATCGCCTTGGTCGCGTTGGCGGCCTCGGTATGGGCGCGCATCATGGCGTCACCCAGCAGGATCAGCACCAGCGATGGCGGAATCACCACGCCAAGCGTGCTCGCCACGCACACCAGGGCGGTGCTGCTGGCGGCCGGCACACTGCGTTCGGCAAGCTTGGGTGCCACACTGCGCGCCAGCATGGCGACACTGGCGCCGACCGAGCCGTTCATGGGCGCCAACAAGGCTCCCAGGCCGAGGGTCGCGAGCGCTGGCGCAGCGTTAGACCGGCCACCCAGCGCGACGCCGCAACGGAACAGCCGGTCCGCGAGCGGCAATCGGTTGAGCAGAGAGCCCATGAAGACATAGAGCGGAAGGGCCTGGAGAAGGTCGTTCTCCAGAAGCCCGATGATGCGGCCGGGCAGTGCCGTCAGCAACGCCAGCTCGAGACGGCCGGTCGCGAGGCCGATCGTAGCGAACAGTCCCGAGACGCCCACTAGCACGGCGAAGGCGGGCAAGCCTGTCGCCAGAAGCACCGCCGCGACCGCCAGCAACATCCAGAGGCCGCCTGCTTCCATCAGCGCTTCGTGGGGCTCACGAGATCGAGCACGGCCTGCAACAATGCAAGCACCGCCAGCAGCAGGGCCGCGACCTTCACGAGGAAGTAACCGGGATTGTAGGTCTCCGGGAACTTTTCCAGCGCCAGCACGGAGCGTTGCACGGTGGGACCGACCGCCCAGATCATGAAGATCGCCCACGGCGCGACACACAGGAAGCCACCCCAACGAGCGATCCTGTCGCGCAGGCGGCGGCTGTAGCCGTGCGCGACGGCGTCGATGGCGAGATGGGCATGCTGGCGCGTCGCAAAGGTCACGGCCAGGCTGACATAAAGCGCGAAAATCCATTGGCCGAGGTCGTTGGCGTCGCGCGACCAGGCGCGCACGAGATCGCGCAATGGCCATTGCAGGAACAGGATCAGCGCCACCGGCAGGACCAGCCACCGCCCGGCCTCGATCACTCGATCCACTGTCCGATCAACGATGTCGAGCCGCCTCATTAGTGCAAGCGCTTCCGCTTCTCTTGTTGGTAACGGGTCCAACGCTTGTCGAGGGCTGCGGCCATGGTCCGGTAGTTCGCCTCGTTGTATTCGACGTGGTAGTCGGATTGGAGTCCACGGCAAAGAAGCTGCTTAAAATCATCGAGAAAGCCGTCGTACTGCTTCGCGGTGAAGTCGGCTCCGTCGTCGCTGAATAGGTCGGCGAACAACTTGCCGTCGCAATGATTGAGCAGGAAGTCCCGTCCGGACATCGCTCGCCGCCGGACGGCCTCGACCGCTTCCGGCGGCACTGCCGGGTCGGCGAACAAGCCGTTGTCGATGGCCCAGGTAAGGTACATCGCGATATGGGATGCACCATTTTCCTCGGGCATATCGTCCGGAAAATCGTCGGCCCCGGCATGCCACGACGCATCATCGAACTTTGCCATGGCGGCTTTCCCCAATTGACCCCCAGGTCACCCCAAGCCGGGACATGCTAAACCGATTCCGTGCTCGACAGCAGCCCCTCTCCCGTGTCGGTGCCGGCCGATGCCACGCCCATGATGCGCCAGTACCTGGCGATCAAGGCCGTGCATCCGGGCCATCTCGTCTTCTATCGCATGGGCGATTTCTACGAGCTGTTCTTCGATGATGCGGTCAAGGCGTCGGCGGCGCTCGACATCGCACTGACCAAGCGCGGCCAGCATCTTGGCGAAGACATCAAGATGTGCGGCGTGCCGGTGCACAGTCACGAAGCCTATCTGTCGCGCCTGATCCGCCAAGGCTTCAAGGTCGCGGTCTGCGAGCAGGTCGAGGACCCCGCGGAAGCCAAGAAGCGCGGCGCCAAGTCGGTGGTCGAGCGCGCGGTAGTGCGCGTCATCACGCCGGGGACGCTGACCGAGGACTCGCTGCTCGATGCGCGCAGCCACAACTATCTCGCGGCCCTTGCCGAGGCGCAGGGCGAGCTCGCGCTGGCGTGGCTCGATCTCTCCACGGCCGATTTCGCCGCCCAGCCGCTGCGCGTCGAGCAGCTTGCGGCCGCGCTGGCGCGGCTGGCGCCGGGCGAGGTTCTGGTGCCCGACAGGCTGCTGGCGCGGGACGCGGTAAAAGCCGCGCTGACGGAGTGGAATGCGGTGCTGACGCCACTGCCGTCGGCGCGCTTCGACAGCGACAATGCGCGCAAGCGCCTGCAGGCGGCCTTCAACGTCGCAGCCCTGGACAGCTTCGGCGCCTTCTCTCGCGCCGAAGTCGCCGCCTGCGGTGCCCTGCTCGACTATGTCGAGCTGACCCAGGCAGGCAAGCGGCCAGCTCTGGCCCCGCCGCGCCGCCAGCGCGCCGACGGGACGATGGAGATCGATCCGGCGACGCGGCGCAATCTCGAATTGGTGCGCGGATTGGACGGGCGGCGCGACGGCAGCCTTCTCGCCATCATCGATCGCACCCTGACCGGGCCCGGTGCGCGGCTGCTCGCCGAGCGTATCGCCGCACCGCTGACCGACCAGGAGGAGATCGAACGGCGCCTCGACCTGGTGCAGCTCTTTGTCGAGCGTCCGGCGGTGCGCGAGAGGGTTCGGGAAGCACTGCGGCACTCGCCCGATATCGAGCGCGCCTTGCAGCGCCTGTCAGTGGGCCGCGGCGGACCGCGCGATCTGCTGGCGCTGCGCGACGGCCTCGAGTCGGGTGAATCGCTGGCTGTCGTGCTGCGTGCCGAGCCCGAAGCCTTGGCGCCGCCTCCCGCGCCTCTTGCCGAGATCGTCGCGGCCTGTTCCGGCCATCGGCCACTGATCGAGGCGTTGGGCGCCACGCTCGCCGACGATCCGCCCTTGCTGGCGCGCGATGGCGGTTTCGTTCGCGCCGGCTATCGCAGCGAGCTCGACGAGCAGCGCACCCTGCGCGACGACAGCCGCAAGACGGTGGCTGCGCTGGAGGCCAAGTACCGCACTGCGACCGGTGTGCCGTCGCTGAAGATCCGACACAACAACATGATCGGCTATCACATCGAGGTGACGGCCACGCACGCCGACAAGCTCGATCTGGCGGCGCTGGGCTTCACACGCCGCCAGTCGATGGCCAACGCCACACGCTTCAGCACGGCCGAGCTGGCCGACCTCGAGACCCGTATCGGTCGGGCGGCCGACCAGGCGCTGGCCCTGGAGCTCACGATCTTCGACGAGCTGGCGGCGAAGGTGATGGCGTCGGCGCCAGCTGTCGCCGTCGCCGGGCACGCGCTCGCTGCGCTGGATGTCGCCTCTTCACTGGCCGAGCTGGCGGTGAGCGAGAGCTATGCGCGGCCGGCACTGAGCGATGCGCCCGACTTCGCCATCGAGGGCGGCCGCCATCCCGTCGTCGAGGCCGCACTCCGGCGACAGGGCGGCGCGGGCTTCGTGCCCAACGATTGCGATCTCGGCGAGGCGCGGCGCCTGTGGCTGCTGACCGGCCCCAACATGGCAGGCAAATCGACCTTCCTGCGCCAGAACGCCTTGATCGCGATCATGGCGCAGGCCGGCTCCTTCGTGCCGGCCAAACGGGCGACGATCGGCATCGTCGACCGCCTGTTCAGTCGCGTCGGGGCGGCCGACGATCTGGCACGTGGGCGCTCGACCTTCATGGTCGAGATGGTCGAGACTGCCGCAATCCTCAATCAGGCGACGGCCAGAAGCCTCGTCATCCTGGATGAGATCGGCCGCGGCACGGCCACCTTCGACGGTCTTTCAATCGCCTGGGCGACCTTGGAGCACCTGCACGACGTCAATCGCTGCCGGGCGCTGTTTGCCACCCATTTTCATGAGCTGGGAGCGCTCAAGGAGAGGCTGGCCGCGCTGGCGCCCTACACCATGCGGGTGAAGGAATGGCAGAACGAGGTCGTGTTCCTGCACGAGGTCGCGCCCGGCGCAGCCGACCGCTCCTACGGTATCCATGTCGCCCAGCTTGCCGGCCTGCCCGCGGCCGTCGTGGGGCGCGCCGAAGAGGTGCTGGCCGCCCTCGAGAAGGGCGAGCAGTCCAGTGCGGTCACGCGACTCGCTGACGATCTTCCGCTGTTTGCCGCGGCACCAGCGCGGCCGGCCGGCCGGACCCCCAAACCGCAGGCTTCGGAGGTCGAGAAGGCGCTGGCCGACATCAATCCCGACGAGCTCAGCCCGCGCGAGGCGCTGGAGATTCTATACGCTCTGCGGGCTCGGCTTCCGCCGCGGCAGGCGTGAGCACCAGACATCGGTGATGTCGGGTGATTCGCCACAGATGGGCCAGGAGCGGAATTATATGGATGGCTGGAAGGTACTGACATTGGTCCAAAGGTGTCATGCGAGGCCTCCGAGGCAATTCAGCCCCACGAAGGCCATCTTGGCCTCAACGCCCGTCGGCCGGACGCCAGATCAGTTTGCATTGATTCCTGGCTCCATCGGGCGCAGAGTCTTTGGCGTCATTGGCTTTTCCGACTGACCTGAGGAGGCGACATGCCTTCTCTCAAGGGAACCAAGACTGAGCAGAATCTGAAGGACGCGTTCGCTGGCGAGAGCGAGGCGAACCGCCGCTATCTCTGTTTCGCCCGCAAGGCCGACGTTGAGGGCTTCAAAGATCTCGCCGCCGTGTTCCGCTCGATTGCCGAGGGCAAGATCAGGCACGCGCATGGCCATCTCGAATATCTCGACGAAGTGGGCGACCCGGCGACCAGCGAGCCGGTGGGCGACATCCTCAAGGTCGCGATCGCCAGCGAGACCCACGAATACACCGACATGTATGCCGGCATGACCCGCGTTGCCCGCCATGAAGGCGTCGGCGAGCTCGCCGACTGGTTCGAGACGCTCGCCAAGGCCGGGAAGTGGCCCGTCGGCCGCTTCCGAAAGGTGCTCGACGCGCTTTGATCCACCAACGACTCGAAGACTCGATCGGAGGAAAACATGGACACAAGAATTGACGAGAGAGCGGGCAAGTGCCCGGTCGTGCACGGGACCACGAATGTTGGCATGAGATCGAACAAAGACTGGTGGCCGACTCAACTGAACCTGCGGATTCTCCGCGCGAACTCGCCCCAGTCCGATCCCATGGGCAAGGCTTTCGACTACGCCGCGGAGTTCAAGAAGCTCGACTACGCCGCCCTGAAAAAGGATCTCGCCGCGTTGATGACGGAGAGCCAGGACTGGTGGCCGGCGGACTTCGGCCACTACGGCGGGTTCATGATTCGCATGGCGTGGCACGCCGCCGGCACGTACCGCATCGGCGACGGTCGCGGCGGCGCCGGCGCGGGCCAGCAGCGCTTCGCCCCCCTCGGTTCCTGGCCGGACAATGCGAACCTCGACAAATGCCGCCGGCTCTTGTGGCCCATCAAGAAGAAATACGGCTCGAAAATCTCGTGGGCCGACCTCATGGTTCTTGCCGGCAATGTCGCGCTCGAAACCATGGGCTTCAAGACATTCGGCTTCGGCGGCGGGCGCCCCGACGTGTGGGAGCCCGACGAGATCGTCTACTGGGGCAAGGAGAAAGCCTGGTTCCCCGATCCTCGTGGCGACGAGCGCTACAGCGGCGTCCGCGATCTCGAGAATCCGCTGGCTGCCGTGCATATGGGCCTCATTTACGTGAATCCGAATGGGCCGAACTTCAAGCCGGATCCAGTTGCCGCCGCCGTCGACATTCGCGAGACCTTCAAGCGCATGGCGATGAACGACGAGGAGACGGTCGCGCTCATTGCCGGCGGACACAGCTTCGGCAAGACCCACGGTGCCGGCGATGGCGCGCTTGTCGGTCCCGAGCCGGAAGGTGCGCCCATCGAGGAGCAAGGCCTCGGCTGGAAGAGCCGCTACGGCACAGGGATAGGAAAAGACACGATCACCGGCGGCCCGGAAGTCACCTGGAGCACGACGCCGACGAAGTGGAGCAACAGCTTTTTCGAGAACCTGTTCCAATATGAATGGGAGCTGGAGAAGAGCCCGGCTGGGGCCAATCAATTCAGGGCGAAGAACGCTCCGGCCACGATTCCGGACGCCTTCGACCCATCGAAGCGTCACACGCCGCGCATGCTGGTCACGGACCTCTCGCTGCGGATGGATCCGGCCTACGAGAAGATCTCGCGGCGCTTCCTGGAGCATCCGGATCAGTTCGCGGACGCGTTTGCCCGCGCGTGGTTCAAGCTCACCCACCGTGACATGGGCCCGCGCGCACGCTACCTCGGCCCCGAGGTCCCGGCGGAGGAGCTAATTTGGCAGGATCCCGTTCCCGCCGTCGACCACCCGTTGATCGACGCCAAGGACATCGCGGATCTCAAGGCCAAGATCCTCGCCTCGCGACTTTCCATCGCCGAGCTGATCGGGGCCGCTTGGGCCTCGGCGGCAACCTTCCGCGGCTCCGACAAGCGCGGCGGGGCGAACGGAGCGCGCATCCGTCTCGCGCCGCAGAAGGATTGGGAGGTCAACCAGCCTGCGCAACTGGCAAAGGTGCTCGAAACCCTCAAGGGCATCCAGAAGCAGTTCAACGACGCAGCCCGCGGCGGCAAGAAAGTGTCGCTGGCCGACCTGATTGTTCTTGGCGGCTCGGCCGCCGTCGAGCAGGCTGCGAAACAGGCTGGGCACACCGTGACCGTTCCCTTCGCGCCCGGCCGCACGGACGCGTCCCAGGAGCAAACCGACGTCGAGTCCTTTGGCTATCTCGAACCGGTCGCGGACGGATTCCGCAACTACCTCAAGGCCGAGTTCATCATACCGGCGGACGAGCTGCTGATCGACAAGGCACAACTGCTGACGCTGACCGCGCCGGAGATGACGGTCCTCCTCGGTGGCCTGCGTGTCCTGGGCGCCAACCACGGCAACTCGCAGCACGGCGTCTTCACGAATCGTCCGGGCGCACTGACCAACGACTTCTTCGCGAACCTCTTGGACATGCGCACCGAGTGGAAGGCGACCTCCGATGAAAACGTGTTCGAGGGACACGACCGCAAGAGCGGCAAGCTGAAATGGACCGGCACCCGTGTCGACCTCGTCTTCGGTTCGAACTCCGAGCTGCGCGCCCTTGTCGAGGTCTACGGGGCCGACGACGCGCAAGCGAAGTTCGTCGCCGACTTCGTGGCGGCGTGGACCAAGGTGATGAACGCTGATCGCTTCGACCTCGGCTGATCTCGGCCGAGAGGTTTTCGAAGGCCGCTAAGGCCAATTCGCAGCCAGCATTGGTTGGAACGCGCCCAGCCGTTGGCCGGGCGCGGACTTGCGCGCGCCAAACTGGAGCCTGCGAGCGGGCGCGCCTTTATGCATGAGCAGCCACACGCCAAGCGAGCCTCCGAAGGGAGGGACCCTGTGTCGATTCAGTTATTTGGTCACAGACCTCAAAAGCTCTTGCGCGCCAAGGCCGCTCCCTCGGCCAACGCGCGCAGCTTGTCGTAGGCGACGGCGAGCGTCATGGGCGCCATGCCGCAGTTGGTGCAGGCCTGGATGCGCTCCGGGTCGACGAACCTGGTCGCAAGCGTCAGGGCCTCGGCGACCTGCTCGGGCGTCTCGACCTTGTCCGACGCGACGTCGATGGCGCCGACCAGCACGGTCTTGGTCTTCAGGAGCTTCATCAGCTCGGGCGGCACGTGGCTCTGGCGGCATTCGAGCGAGACCTGCTGGACCTTGCTGCGATCGAGCGCCGGGAAGGTCTGCTCATACTGTCGCCAGCTCTCGCCCAGTGTCTCCTTCCACTTGATGTTGGCCTCTATGCCGTAGCCATAGCAGATATGGACAGCCGTCGTGCATTTGAGGCCTTCGGCTGCCTTCTCCAGCGCCGGCACGCCCCACTCGACCGTCTCGTTGAGATAGACGTTGAAGGCGGGCTCGTCGAACTGCACGACATCGACGCCGAGCTTCTCGAGGTCGCGGGCCTCCTGGTTCAGGAGCTCGGCGAAGGCGAAGGCCATTTTCACCCGATCGCCGTAGTAGCCGTCGGCCAGGGTGTCGATCAGCGTCATCGGCCCCGGCAGGGTGAACTTGAGCTTGCGGCTGGTGGCGGCACGGGCGACGCGCGCCTCGCGCTCATGCACGAACTTGCGGCGCCTGAGCGGCGCGGTGACGGTCGGACAGTCGGCGTCATAGCGGTTGTTGCGGATGCCCATGCGCACCTTCTTGTCGAAATCGACGCCGTCGACCTCGGCCAGGAAGCCGTGCACGAAGTGCTGCCGCGCCTGCTCGCCGTCGCTTACGATGTCGATGCCCGCCTCCTCCTGGCGACGGATGGAAAGCAGGGTCGCGTCATCCTTTGCGTCCAGGAGCGGTTGGCCGGTCAAGGTCCAGGGCGCCCACAGGACATTGGGGGTGGCGAGCCACGAAGGCTTGGGCAGGCTGCCGGCCAAGGTCGTCTCGAACATGGTTTCCTCCCTTCTACTTCGTTGCGCCGCCAGCGAACTCCAGCTCGGCCCGCGCCTCGGGCGGCAGCACTTGCCCGAAGGTGCCCGGGGCGCGCCACTGCAGTGTGCCGAAGGCGCCGCAGCTCGCGCAGACCGAACGCCAGCTTTCATGATGGGCGCCACAGGCCGAGCAGCGCCAGCTGCGGTCGGCCGGCGCGTTGGTCGCGCGGGCGAGCCAGTCATGCACCTTGGCCTGATCGCCGTGCGCCCGCTCCTCGACTTCGGCCATCAGGCGGCAGACGCGCATCGACGGGTTGGTGCCGCCGGCGCCTTCCAGATAGCGTCGTGCCTCGCCCCACAGGCCGGCATCGAGCGAGGCCTGTGCCAGGGCGAGATTGCTTTCGATATCGTCGGGCTTCTGCGCCGCAAGGCGGCGAATGACGCCCACCCGCTTCAGCGGATCGGTCTCACCCGACGCTTTGAGGTAGAGGGTGGCCAGATCGGGATGAGGGGCAAGCGCCCAGCCCCGCTCCAAGGTCTTCATCGCCCGCTTGCCGTCGTCCGCCTTGATTTGCAGCTCGGCAAAGCGCTGGGTGACGGCGATCCGCTCCGGCGCCAGGCTGAAAGCCTCGCGGGCGAGCACCAGCGCATCGGCAGAATGACGGTCGCGCTCAGCGGCGCGGCTGCGCTCGACCAGCAGCAACGCCTTCAGGGTACGCCCCTTGTCTGCCGTGACGACCTTGCGGCGCAGGCCGGCGTCCAGCGTATCCTGGGCCGCCTTCCATTGGCCGATCTGCGCCTGCATGTCGAACAGCGAATGCACGACCCAGGGCGTCTGCGGCCGCAGCTGGAAGGCACGCTCGGCATAAGCCAGCGCCTTGGCCTGGTCGCCGTCGCGCAGCGCTTGCGTGATCAGGCCGCGCAGGCCGAGAAAGGCCATCTGCTCGTTCTCGAGCATGGCGTTGAAGGCGCGCGTGGCGGCGTCGCGATCGCCAGCGAGCTGGGCAGCCTGAGCCGAGAGAAGCAGCGTCAAGGACGGCTCGGCCAGAAGCTTTTCGGCCTTGCGCGCGAGCTTCTGGGCCTCCGCGCCGTCACCTGCCGCGACGGCAGCCAGACCTTGGGTCAGCGCCCGATAGCCGCGGCGACGTCGACTGTCGAACCAGCCCTCCATCAGCGCGCCCGGTGCGCCCATGATCCAGCGGTAGAGCAGCCACCCGCCGATGCCGAGCAGGATCAGCACCGCGACGCCCACCATCAGGACGCCGACGCTGGTATCCAGGCGCCAGCCGCGGAACTCGGCGGTGACCGAGCCGGGTTGTTCCGCTAGCCACACCGCCGCCAGCATGGCGACAGCGGCAATCGCGAACCAGATGAGCGTGCGCAGCGTGATCATCGATCAGCGTGCAGAGCCGAGCAGTTGGACGGCATAGGCAGCGAGCTGATCGACGTTTCTTTTCGCCGTGAGCTGTGCGTCGGCCCGCGCCAGCCACGCCGATGTGGCGTTGGCGACCTGCGGCGGCAGCGACTTCACCAGCTCGACGGCCTTGACGAGATCGCCGGCCTTCAGCGCCGTCTCGGCGCGCGCGAGCTTGGCATCGACCGCATCGCCCGGAACATCGCCAACTCGCCGCAGTGAAACCACGCTGCGCAACTTGCCCAACAGCCGCTCGCCGAAGGAATCGTCGGCGAGGTCCTCCGCCAGGGCGGCTTTGGCGACAGCCGGAAACTCGTTGGCTAGCGCTGCACGCGATGCCACGCCGGTTTGAGCATAGGGCTGCAGCGCTGCCGCGATCTCGTTGAGCTTGGCGTCACCCTGACTGAGGGATGCCAGAAGGCCAAGATCCTGCGTGAAGGGCAGCCCCAGGTCGAGGGCGGAGCTGAGCCGCACGGCAACACCGATCACGGCTGAAGCCCGCGCTGCCTCCAGCGTCTTCTGCTCGCCCTTGCCGCGCGCGCCGATAGCATCACTCAGCGACTTGGCCTGTTCGCGCGCCTGCTCGCGCTGGCTGGCTACCGATTGGTCGAGCGCCTGCAGGGCGGAGCGCAGAGACTCGATCTCGCGCTTGACGGTGGCGATCTCCTTTTCGGCTTCCGTGTCCGGCGGCGCAGCGGATGGGACGGGGTTGTCGGCCGGTGGCGGTCGTTTCTCCAGCGCCTCGATCTTGCCGCGCAGCTCGGCGATCGCAGGATCCGACGTCCGCGCCTCCGGCGCCCTGGACTCTGGTGCTGGGGGCCGCTCGGCGGCGGCGGCCGACAGCGCCCGTTGGCGTTTCTCCAAGTCGTCCAGTCGGACGCTGAGATCGCGCTTGGCCAAGTCGACGGCAGCATTGGCGACGGCCGTGATGTCGGCGCGGACCGCCTGCAAGTCGATTGCCGGTGCCGGAGGGGCAGGCGCTGCCGCCTCGCCGCGCCATAACGTGCGGATCTGCTCCGGCCAGAAGGGCAGCGTGATCAATGCACCGGCCAGGACGATCACCGAGGCCAGCACGCCGATGATGAAGGAACCGACCACGCCCAGCCCGCGGCGCACCTCGACGGTGCGGCCTTCAGCCAGCGGGGGAGGAGAGGGCGAGTCGCTCATGGTCGGCTGTCCTTGTACGCCGGCTTGGGCTAGCTGGTCGATCTCATCCAGCACGGCTTGGCGGGTCGGCCGGGTTGCAGCGACTGCGGTCTTGAACGGCAGGTCGACTGCCGGCGCCAGCGCGGCAGGGCTGATCGCCAGCGCGGTGACGTCGCGCACCGTGTCGGCAAGCCCTGCCTCGCGCACGAGCCTGGCGAACGAGGAAGTGGCCCGCGCAGAGAAAAAGGTGACGACGTCGAGCGCGCGCGCCTCCAGCGCGGCGCGCGCCGAGGGCGGCAAGCTCTCGGCCTCCCGAGCATCGTAGAGGGCGAAGCGGTGGACCTCGAAGCCGTCCCCTTGCAGCGCTTCGCCAATATCGAAGCCCACATCGACGCCCGAGACATGCAGCAAAGGTCCCGCCTTCGGATCGAGACGCTGGCGCACCAGCTCGGCCAGGGCCGCGCCGTCGCCGGACGCCGATGTGACGGCGTTGAAGCCCAGTCCTTCGGCCGTGGTGGCCGTCGTGTCACCCACGGCCAAGATCGGTCGACCGCGCTGGGCACTGGCTTCGGCCAGCGCACGTGCGCCGTTGGCGCTGGTCAGCAGAATGGCCTGACAGGCCGCGAGCGCGGCGGCGAAGCCTGATGGAGGATGCAGGATCTCGAGACGAAACAGCGGCGCGATGACCGCGACGTGACCACGCTCGGCAAGCGCCGTCGCCAATGCTGTTGCCTCGCGTTCCGGCCGAGTGATCAGCACGCGCATGGCGTTCTCCGTAACCGGCCCGCTCCGTCGACGCAACGATGGAGGCTAAAGAAGCACCACACCTTCCAGCGCGAGCAATTGTCGCTTGGTCGGCAGGCCTCGGCCGCCTGAGAAGCCGCCCTCCTTGCCGCCGCTGCCCAGCACGCGATGACAGGGCACGATAATGGGAATGGGATTGCGGCCGCAGGCCATGCCGATGGCGCGCGGCCCCGATCCCAGGGCCACGGCCATGCCGCCATAAGTCGCGGTCTCACCGTAGGGAATCTCACGCATCATTGCCCAGACGCGGTGTTGAAATTCAGTACCATGCGCGTTCAGTGGCAGATCGAACCTCTTGAGCCTGCGGGCAAAGTAGCGCTCGAGTTGACGCACAGCTTCCTCGAGGACCAGGCTCGCCTTGTTGTCTCGCGTGCGCTCGCCAGCGCTTGCCCAGCGCACGCCGGTCACGGCGTCGTGATCCGCTTCCAACGCCAGCCGGCCGACAGGTGTCTGGACGTAACAAATGGACATAGGGCAAACGTAGCGCTGGCCGTCGGCATTTGCCAACATGAGGCCTGATGTCAGGGGGAGATAAAACGAGGCGTCTTGGGCGACGCGCCTTGCTCGGCGGCGCAGCTGCGCTATGGCCGGCGCTGGCGCTTGGCCAGCAGCAACCGTCCCCGCGCCAGACGCAGGCAGTCCCGGTGCGCCGTCAAGCCGGTACGGACTCCGGTCCGCCGCCGGTGGTGTTCGTTCATGGCAACGGCGATTCGAGCGCGCTGTGGATCAACAACATCTGGCGTTTCGAGGCCAACGGCTACAAGCGAAGCCAGCTCTTCGCCATCGACTTCTCTTATCCCACCGCGCTGCGCGACGATTCCAAGCCGGAACCGTTCCGCTCCTCGTCCGAGGACCAGATGAAGGAGCTTGCCGCTTTCGTCGCCCAGACGCTCAAGACGACGCGGCGACGCAAAGTCGCGCTGGTCGGCTCTTCACGCGGCGGCAATGCGATCAGGAGCTACCTCAAGAATGGCGGCGGCGCCGGGCTCGTGAGTCATGCCGTGCTCTGCGGCACGCCCAACAAGGGCGTCGTGATTTCCGATACGCTGCTGGTCGGCAGTGAATTCAACGGCGCCTTCCCTTTCCTCAAGGGCCTCAATGCAGGGCCCGACGACCTCATCCCCGGCGTGGAGATGATGGCCATCCGTTCCGACAAGAACGACAAGTTCTCCCAGCCCGACGGCCGCTTCATCGGCGCTCCGGGCAAGCCGACAGGGGTGAGCTACGACGCCTCAGAGCTGCGCGGCGCCAAGAACGTGATCCTGGAGGGGCTCGACCATCGCGAGGTGGCGTTCCACAAGCTTGCCTTCGCGGCCATGTACGAATTCATCGCGGGCGCGGCACCGGGAACGATGTTCATCGCGCAGGAGTCGCTGCCGGTATTGAACGGCAGGGTCACGGGCATCGCCGACGAGCTTTACACCAATCTGCCGGTGGCTGGCGCCGAGCTGGAGGTCTACGAGGTTGATCCTCGCACCGGCGAACGCAAGAGCCTGCAGCCGGTGCATCGCAAGACGACTGGCGAAGACGGCGTGTGGGGCCCCTTTGTCGCCCGTTCCGAAGCCTACTACGAATTCGTGCTGCACATGGCGGCGCAACCGATCACGCACATCTACCGTTCGCCGTTCCTGCGCTCGAGCGACGTGGTGCATCTGCGCCCCGGCACCTTCGCCAAGGGCGACGAGGGAGCAGGCGCGGTCGTGGCCATGAGCCGGCCGCGCGGCTACTTCGGCGTTGGCCGCGACAAGTTCGCGCTCGATGGCAAGGTGCCGCCGGGCATCACGGAAGGCGTTCCCGCCGTGTCGATCGGCAAGCTTGCGTTCGATGCGGCGCCACGCACGGTGGCGGCGATGCTCAACAACGAAACCATCCCGACCCGCACCTGGCCCGCGAAGGACAACCATCTGGTGATTGCCGAATTCTTGAACTGACCTCGGCCTAAGCGTCAGCGAGCCGGATCAGTCGCTTGCCAAGGTTCTCGCCACGATAGAGTCCGGCAATGGCGTCGGGTGCCTGCTCGATGCCGTCGAGTATGTCCTCACGGTATCTGATGGTCCCGTCACGGACCCAGTGAGCAAGTTCGGCCAGGGCCCCACCGTAGCGTGCCGCATAGTCGAACACCAGGATGCCCTGCATGCGCGCTCGTTTGACCAGCAGATGGCGCTCGACGCGCGGCCCCAACGGAATGGGATCCCAGCTCGCGATCGAAGCTGTGCCGCAAATCACCACGCGCGCGCCGACATTCAGGTGCTTCAGGATGGTGTCGCTGATCGCGCCCGCCG
>Ga0081455_10004275_pt1 | contig 16082 bp, 17 predicted proteins | sample TabmetS3T2R1_FD_70207 | JGI IMG/M metagenome (GOLD analysis project Ga0081455, IMG submission 70207) | Tabebuia heterophylla rhizosphere microbial communities from the University of Puerto Rico - S3T2R1 | ecosystem: Host-associated > Plants > Roots > Rhizosphere ... | reverse complement strand
CGCCTTCCCGACCCGGCTCGAGCTGGATCAGTGGCCGATCGCGGGTTTCGTCCCCGATTACAGTGACGGGGTCGCGGCGGATTCGCACCGCCTTCCCTGGGGCCCGCACCCGGCGGGCCGCCCGGACACCGTGAACGCGCCCGACCGTAGCAGAGCGCCGTGCTCAACGCAAGCCGACTGCCGGCTCGGATGCGCGCACAACCGGCTTCACCACCGGGACAGGCGGTCGATGCGGCGCCGGGCGCGCTTGGTAGGACGGCCCGAGCCCGGCGGCCGATAGGCCGGAGGCGGCGTCCGCTCCTCTCGCGGTGGCGGGGGCGGGGTCAGATCCTCGTACAGGAGCGCCGCCTCGCTCCCGCTACCTCTCCGCGCCGTGAGTCCGGCCACGCGCACGATCCGACGCCCGCGCGGCAGGGTCACCTGCAGCATGTCGCCGGGACGAACCGCCTTCGACGGCTTGGCCGCATCGCCGTTGACGTCTACCTTGCCGCCGTTGCACGCGGCCGCCGCGAGGCTGCGGCTCTTGAAGAATCGCGCCGCCCAGAGCCACTTGTCGATGCGCTCGTCCGGCATCAGGTTTTTACCCTAGCACGGCCGGCACGTGAGACACTGTGCCGGCCCATGATCCGGCTCCTGGTCTCGCTCTCGACCGCGGCCGCGCTCGCGGTCACCTTCCCCATCACGCCGGCGAGAGCGGCGGACACGCTGCCCGTCGAAGACTGGTCCACGCAGCCGGAGGGCAAGACCGGCATCCCCGAGGGTTGGAAAGGACAGAGCTGGGGTAGCCCGAAGTACGACTTCCGCATCGAGACCGTGGACGGCCGGAAGGTCCTTCACCTCAAGAGCGACGGCGACAGCTCCGCCGTATCGAAGGAGGTGAAGGTCGACGTCAAGACCTGGCAGATCATCGAATGGAGCTGGCGGGTGGTCAAGCTCCCGGCCGGCGGCGACGCCCGCAAATCGGCGACCGACGACGAGGCGGCCCAGATCTATGTGGTGTTCCCGCGCTTCCCCACCGCGGTTCGGTCTCGCATCATCGCGTATATCTGGGACACCACCGCACCGGTCGGGTCGATCTTCAAGAGCGAGAAGACCGGAACCGTCACCTACGTCGTGGTAAGGTCCGGTCCGTCCGACGTGGGCAAGTGGATCACCGAGCGCCGCAATGTATTCGAGGACTTCAAGAAGATCTACGGCGACAGCCCGTCGGAAGACGCCGGCGTGATCTCGGTCCTGATCGACTCCAACGATACCCGCTCGTCCGCCGAGTCGTTCGTGGGAGAGATCTTCTTCCGGAAGCCCTAAGAGCGCGGAGAGGAGGTCGCCGATGGCGCGCTACGGCGTGACGCTGCTGCGGGTGGTGCTGGGTCTCGTCTACATCATGCACGCGTACCTGGCGCTCGCGATCTTCGGGCCGTCGGGCATGGTCGCCTACCAGGTGAAGAACGGAGTCCCGTTCCCCGAGATCGCCACCTGGTACCTGATCCTAGCCCACGGCCTGGGAGGCATCTGCCTGGTGCTCGGCATCTTCTCGCGGTGGGCAGCCCTCGCCAACATGCCGGTCATGCTCGGGGCGATCGTCTTCGTGCACCTGAAGAGCGGCTTCTGGGCGCACCAGGGCGGCTACGAATACCCCCTGGTGCTCCTGCTCGCCTCCCTGGCCCTCGCGATGACGGGGGGCGGCGCGCTTACTCTAAGGCGGTAGCCGCGGTCGACCGCCGCCGGGGTCGCGGGAAGGTATTGGCCGGGACCGAGCTGGCCGCCTGATTGAACACCAGGTCGGTCTGCTTACCCGCCTTCACCGTAAACCGCTGCTCCCAAACCGTCTGGTCGTCGTAGATGCCGAGGACGCGGTACCGGCCCTCGGGGATGTCCTTGAACTCGAACTGCTCTCCCATGAGGATGTCGGCTCGTCGCTGGACGGCGCGCGTCGAGTCTTCGGTGCCGAGCATCGAGATGCGCAGCCGGATCTTGTGCTCCGGTGTCACCCCGGGCCATTCCGTCCGCCCCGAGATCGTGCCCAGGCTGGCCGGATCGGACTTCCGGGCCGCGTCGACGGACTCCTCGACCTTGGCTTGAAAATTGGCGGACTGTTCGAGGGCGCCGACGCGCGCGAGCCACCGGTGAGATTCCCGGTACTCGGTGGACGCGGCGGCGGCATTGGCCACCACCCAGCGGAACTGTGCGATCGCCTCGCTGCGCCGGTCCAGGAATGAGTAGGCGGTGCCGAGGGCGAAGCGGAGTGGGACGCTGGTCGGCTCCAGGTCGATGGCCTGGCGGAACTTCTCGACCGCGCCCGCGTAGTTACCGGTGGCCATCAGGGCGTCCCCCTCAGCGCGCAGCTGGGCGGCCGGCGAGGGCGAGCTCGCCATCGGCGTCTGGAGGGCTGGCGGCTGCTGGCACGCGGTGAGCACCAGGGCCACGCCGAGGAGAAGGCGCCGCACGACTAGTTCTCGCGATACCCGGAGACGCGCATGTTATAGAGGGCCATGAGGGCGCGGTCGATGTTCTCCTTGCTCGACTTGATCTTCATGGTGCCCTCGGTCTTGACCGAGAATTCCGAGAAGCCGCTCACCTCGCCCGCGTTCGTCTCGTTGACGATCAGGGCCCCCCGGATCTCGGTGTTGCTGGTGCCGAGGAACGCGGAGGAGTTGTTGCGCCCCGTCAGCAACACGATGCCGTTCCACCGGAACTGTCCGGTCTGGAAGAAGGCGAGGTCCGAGTCCTCGACGACGAGGATGCCGTAGCCGGTAATGGGGTTCGTGCCATCCACCGCGAGGCCGCGGAACAGGGAGTCCGGATCGTACTCACCCCGAACGTAGAGCATCGTGGGCGCACCGGCCGAGCCCAGGTTGACCGTCTGGTTGATCTGCTGAGCGCCCCCACAGTTGTTGGTGACCGTCACCACGTTCGGCGTGCCCGTGCTCTGCATCTTGATCCCTTCGGGCTTGTTGTGGTCGCCACCCGCCGCGGGGTACTGGCACGCCTGGGTGCTCTCCAGGATCTGGGTCGAGGGATTGGAGGCCAGGTTCTGCATGAATTTCGTTATGAGGGCCGGGGTCAGCGTCCCGTCGTTCGCGATGGTATTTCGCCCGTTGCCGTTGGCCCCGGTGAGATTGGAGCCGTCGGTCGACGACCCGTAGCCGTCGCCGTCGGTCAGCCCGTGGAGATAGTTCCGCTTGGCCAGGTTGTCGAAGCCGTTCTGGGCGATCGTCTCGGTCGCGTTGGTGGCGGTGGTCATCGCATACTTCAGCGAGCCAGTTCCGGTCGGATTGGTGCCGCTATCGCTGTCCGTCCAGTCCCGCCCATCGACGGTGTAGCACCCCGAGCACGGCGGGTCCTCCGTGAAGGTGTCGCCCTGAACGCCGGGCAAGCTCACCGCCCCATTGATCGGCAGGTTGCCGCGCTGTACCACCGCGGTGATCGTCTTGCTGGCTCCGTTGAAGGCACCGGTCGACTTCAGGATGACGATCTTGTTGCTATCTACGGAGGCACTCGAGTCCACGGGGTTGCCGCTGCCGATGAGGGCCTGGTCGCTGGCCTGGGTGTTCACGTCGTTGCGGAGCGTGACCGTGAACGTGCCGGAGCTCGAAGTGAGGCCGGGCAGTGGCTGGCCGGTGACCAGAACCTTGCAGGTGATGCCCGTTCCGCAGTTGACGCCGCCGCTGGTGAGGCCGCTGCCTAGGAGCGTGGCATCGTCGAAGGGCTTGCCCGCCAGCTGATTCAGACCCCACTCGATGCCGCTTTCCGCGAGCTGACGCGCTCGCACGCCGTCGGAAAGATTTCGTGAGATCTGAGGCTCCACCGCCCCCAGCGTCATGAAGGTGATGGCCATCAGCGTCAGCACCGTGAGCAGGATCATCGCGAGAGGCAGCGCCACCCCGCGCTCGTCGCCCAGCCGTTCACGCCACGTCTTCATGGCTCCTCGCCTCCGCATGGGACTTGACTCTCAGCGGTTCCTCAGTCGAATGCGATCCACCATCGTCACCAGAGCGCCGCGGGTCGCGGTCTGGGCGGTCATCGAGATCTGGACGGTCCGCATCAGCTCGCGCGACGCGGTGACGTTGTTGTTATCGTCGAGATACGTGAAGCTTAGGGCGGTGACGCCGGACGCGATGGTCACCGGGCTTGCGTCCACCACGCTTTCCTGCCGCGTCAGGTTGCCGCCCGACAGCGAGTAGGTGATCTGCTCCCCCCGACAGGCCGTCGAGGCACAGATCACCGGATCGGTGACGAGGGCGGCGGTGTCGATCGGCGTGCAGGGCACCGTGCAGGTCGAGCCGTCCCAGTTGAATTGAAGCGTGATCGCGGTCGCGCTCTCGCCGGTGATCGGCACGAACTTGTAGCAAGGAACGCTGGTCGGGTAGAGGGGATAGTTGGTCGCGCTCGGGCACGAGGCGGGATCCGTCTCGGGCGGCACCGGCTCGTAGCCCGCCTCGCGGATCTCCTTGGCCATGCGCTCGATCGCCACTCGCACGGTCTGCTGAGCGTCGACCTGAGTGGTGCCGAACCAGTACGCCTGCTGTCCCGACATCACGAGCCCCAGCAGGCTGGCCATGATCAAACCCACGACCGCGCAGACCACCAACATCTCGGCCAGGGTGTAGCCTCGCTGGTTGCTCATCGTGTCTCCTCGCCTCATCGGCTCGCCAGGTAGATCGACAGAGACACCGAGCGCTCCGTGGTGAGCACACCGCGACCGGTCACCGGGCGGTAGAAGACGGTCACGTCCACTCGCTTGCCTACGACCGAGCCGGTGTTGATGTCAGTGATCGTGGTGGTGCGGCGATACCGGGGTGGCGCGCCCGTGATCGTCCCGTACGCCTCGGTGGCCGGAAGGTTCGTGCTGGTCAGCTGCACGAGGCCGGTCTGACGAACCGCCAGTTCCTTCGCCTGCTCGATGCGCTGCTCGGCCAGGAACACGGCCGTGCTCTGCTGCCGCCCGGCCTCGACGCCGTCGACTCCAAGGCCGAAGCCGGTGGCCACCGCGACGAGCCCCAGCGAGATCACGGCGCAGGCGACCATGATCTCGGCCAGGGTGAAGCCGGCCTGGCTGGGGCCGGAGTTCCATCGGATCAGAGCATGCATTGGTGTTCCTCCCGCTCTCGCGGCGGGGTATCGAGCAAGGCAAATGCCAGCGCGGAGAGGCACGAATCCTCGGGCATTTGGGCGAACAAACGGTTGAAATGCCTGGCTTGTCAGCCGTCTGACAGCGCGCAGATCTGTGGGGTGGCGACGGCTAGCTACAAAGGTGTGACGGGCGACCTACGCGCAGCGTCAGAGTTCAGACGTGCCGATGCGACCCGTGATCTTCAGTGCCGGAGCCAGGATCCCGGCACGGCTCGCAATGGTTCAGCATCCGCAAGGTCCATCGTCGGCCGGCCAGCTCGAGCACGGACAGCGCGGCGTAGTCCTGCCCGAGGGCCAGCAGCTGGGCGGGGCCGAGCCCGAGTGCGCGGCACAGAATCGCGCGATTGCTTCCTCCGTGCGCCACGACCGCCACCCGACCAGCCGCATGACGGCCGACGATGGCCTCGAACGCAGGCAGGACGCGCGCCTCGAGATCCTGGAGACTCTCGCCCCCCGGGAACTGGAATCGCCCCACGTCGCTCATCCACGCGGTGAACGACGCCGCGTCGCGGTCGCGGATGTCCTCGGCGGTGAGCCCGTCCCAGTCCCCCATTGCGAACTCGCGCAAGGCCGGCTCCGGGATCGGGGTGAGACGATGAGGCGCCGCGAGGATCTCGGCGCTCCGTCGTGCGCGCAGGAGATCGCTGCAGTAGATCGCATCGAGACGAACGCGCAGCCGGGCCGCCAGCGCCGCGATCTGGGCCTCCCCGAGCGCCGAGAGCTGGACGTCCAGGTGTCCGATGAACCGCCGGGTTTCGGCTCCCACGACGCTTCCGTGGCGTACCAGGTAGATGGTCGTGGCGCTCAGAGCGATCCCCGATGCGCGACGACGACTCCCAGCACCACGGTGGCCAGCTCGCCAAGCTCCACCACCGCTCCCAGCACATCGCCGGTGATGCCGTCGAATCGGCGAGCGGCGAAGGCGGCCCAGAGCACCGACAGGCCGAGCCCTGCCGCCGCGACGGCGGTACCCGAGGGCCCCAGCAGCCATGCGGCCAGCGCCAGGCCGGCCGCCCCGCCGAGGGGACCAGCCCACGGCGACAGGGAGGCGGCGAACGCGCCGCCCAGCCCCTGCCCCGGCGTGGCCGACCGCAACCACGCTCCCGCCATGAGCGGGCTCACGCGCCCGACGACCGGGGCCAGGAGCAGCAAACGGCTCCGATCGGGCGTGGCCACCTCCGACAGCGCGGTCACGAACAGGATGAGCAGCAGCGCGACCCCGGCCGCCCCGAACACTCCGATCCGGCTGTCTCGCATGATGGCGCGGCGCCGGCCCGCATCCGGGCCCGCGAGCCCGTCGAGGCAGTCGGCGAGCCCATCCAGATGGATGCCGCCAGTCGCAATCTTCCAGGCCGCCACCAGCAGCGCGGCACCGAGCAGCGGTGGCGCCACCGCGTCGACCAGACGCGCGGCTCCGGCCAGGACGAGCCCGAGCCCCAGGCCGACGACCGGAAACCACCAGGCCGCCCGGCCGAGCGCGGACGGGTCGGTGGAGTCACGGCCCGGGACGGGAGCGATGGTCAGGAAGCGAACCGCAAGGGTCAGCGAGGCGATGATCGGGGCACCGCGACGCCGGGCACGCCGCTCAGACGGGCAGGACCGGATTGCGCCGGAGCGGGAACTCGAGCTGCTTGGACTCGGCATAGGCGAGTCGCTTGATCAGCTCGTCGCGCAGCTCGGAGCCCCCCACGATGCCGTCGACCAGCATCTCGGAGGCGAGCTTGTAGATGTCGACGTCTCGAGCGTACTCCTCGCGCTTCTGCTGGACGTAGGCGGCTCGCTCCGCTTCGGGCAGCTCCATGATCTTGTTGAAGTAGACCGCGTTGACCGCGGGCTCGGGCCCCATGATGGCGACCTGTCCCTGGGGCAGCGCGAGCGCAGCGTCGGGCTCGAAGGCGGGGCCGCACATCGCGTAGAGCCCCGCCCCGTAGCACTTGCGCACCACCACGCAGATCTTCGGCACGGTGGCCTGCGAGGTGGCGAAGACCATCTTGGCCCCGTGGCGGATGATGCCAGCCCGCTCCACCTTCGTCCCGACCATGAATCCGGACACGTCGGCCAAGTACACGAGCGGGATGCTGTAGGCATTGCACAGGAAGATGAAGCGCGCCGCCTTGTCGGAAGAATCCACCATCAGGACGCCGCCCTTGACCTTGGGCTGATTGGCGACGAGACCCACCGCGCGGCCGCCGATCCGCGCGAAGCCGACCACGATCTCCTGGGCGAAGAGCCGCTTGATCTCGAAGAACGAGCCGGCGTCCACAACACGGTCGATGACCTCGTACATGTCGAACCACTTGCGCTGGTCGTAGGGCACGATCTCCTCGATGGAGCGGCCGGGCTTCGGCGCCTGCGCCTCGACGGCGGACGGGCGCTCCCGGAACGAGCCCGGCATGTACGAGAGGTAGCGCCGGCAAAGCTCGATGGCCTCCTCGTCGGAGGCGGCCAGCACGTCCCCGCAGCCCGACACCGCGCAGTGCATGCGGGCGCCCCCCAGATCCTCGAGGGTGGTCTTCTCGCCGATGGCCATCTCGACCATTCGGGGAGAGCCCACGTAGAGGCTCGCCTTGCCATCGACCATGATCACGCAGTCGGTCAGCGCGGGCAGATAGGCGGAGCCGGCGGGCGACGGACCGAAGAGGATGCAGACCTGGGGGACCACGCCGGAGAGTTGCACCTCGTTGTAGAAAATGCGGCCGGCGTGGAAGCGGCCGGGGAAGATCTTGATCTGCTCCGAGATGCGTCCCCCCGCCGCGTCGACCAGGTAGAGGAGCGGCACTTCGAGGCGCTGAGCGCGCTCCTGGATGCGCACGATCTTCTGCACGGTCTTTTCGCCCCAGGATCCCGCCTTCACCGTGTAGTCGTTGGCCATGACCGCTACGGTGCGGCCGGCCACCGTGCCCACGCCGGTCACCACGCCGTCGGCCGGGGTGTCCGGCTCCTGGTTGCGTGCGAACAGGAAGTCTTCCTGGAACTCGGTGCCGGGATCGAGGAGGAGCTTCAGGCGGTCCCGAACGAACAGCTTGCCTTCTTCCTTGAGCTTGTCGCGGTACTTGACGTGCCCCTGCTCGATGCGGCTGCGCTCCTGCCGGTACCGTTGCTCGCTCATGGTCCGGCTAGGGTTTCGGATTCGGGTTCGCCCACAGAATGATGATGAGCACCCCGTTGCCGTAGGGAGGGCCGCCCAGCACCGCGGGCGCGCCGGGAGCGGCGAGAATGGCCGCCTTCATCTCGGGCTGCTCGCCCCGCAGCAATCGCACCCGCATCCGCACCGACGAGCCGTGCAGCTCGTCGGGAGTGACCTCGAGCCAGCGCTCACCCGGCACCGCGAAGCGCTGCTGGGTTCCGAGCGGGCCCTCCACCCGCTGGCGGTCGAGAGTCGTGTAGTCGGTGTAGCGGAAGAGGGCGTGCAGACGCGGGAGGATCTTGCGGAGCCGCTCGTCGCTCTCGGGCTCGGGAGCGGGCGCCGCTTTCTGGGTTGACTGTCCCTCTCGGGGCGTCGAGGCTTCGAGGATGCGCACCCCGAATCGAACCATCTGCTGGGCGTCGGCCGCCGAGGTGAGCCAGGCGAGCGTGCATCCGAGGCAGAGAACCACTGCGAGCATCGGCCCCAGCAGCCCCTTGAGCCGTTTGCGCGCGTTATGCAGCCTGGACATGACCGTCCCGATCGGGCAGTTCAGCACCTCGGCGATCTCGCGGTACGAGAGGCCTTCGACGTCACTCAGCATGATAATCGCTCGCGCCTTGGGCGGCAAGGCATCGAGCGCCCGCCGGATCCGCTCGCGCTGCTCGGCCCGCGCCGCTTGTTGATCGGGCCCGCCGCCCGGATCCGGCGTGGAGCGGACCCACTCGTCCTCGCTCACCCGCTCCGGCCCGAAGGCTCGGGCCTGTGCTCCTCGCTGGCGATGGCGATCGGTCGCCACGTTGACCGTGATGCGGAAGAGCCAGGTGTAGAAGGCCGACTGCCCGCGAAACGACGGCAGCGAATGAAACGCTCGTACGAATGCTTCCTGGGCCACGTCCCACGCCTCCTCGCGGTCGTGCAGCACCTGGTAGGCCAGGCGCCACACGCGCTGCCGGTACTTCTCGACCAGGGGCTCGAACGCCGACGCGTCTCCGGCGATGCAGCGCTGGATGAGCTGGCGCTCGTCGAGGGTGAGCTCGGCGGAGCCGCCCGAGCCGGCGGAGCCAGGTGGCGTATCCTCGGGCGTCACGGGCTCCACCGGGCTTCGCACGGAGCCTGTCGGAGCCGCCCGTTGCCCTCGCGCCCCTTATCCGATCGCGAGTTGGACGGCAGGACCGGCGACCGCATTCACGGCCGGCGTCGCGGGCCGGCCCGCTGACCGCGGGGCGCCCCCGACGCGCCCGCGAGCAGCGCGTCCACGCCGAGGAGGTAGCTCGCCGGGCCGAAGCCGGAGATCTGACCCACCGCCGCCGCGGCCACGACCGAGCGATGCCGGAAGGGCTCGCGGGCGTGGATGTTCGACAGATGCACCTCGACGACGGGCACCCGCTGCGAGGCGACCGCGTCGCGCAGGGCGATCGAGTAGTGGGACAGTGCGCCCGGATTGAAGACGATGCCGAGGAACCCCTCCCGCGCCGCCGACTGGATCCAGTCCACCAGCTCGCCTTCGTGATTGGACTGTCGGCACACCGCGCGCGCGCCGCGAGTCTCCGCGTGCCGCTGCACCGTGCGATTGACCTCGGAGAGCGTCGTTCGTCCATACACCGCGGGCTCGCGCGTGCCGAGAAGATTGAGATTCGGCCCGTGCAGCACGAGGATGGCGGGTGCGGCGTGACGTGCCATTGCCGGGAGAGAATACACCGCACGCCGCGAGCACGCCAAATACCGGGCCGGCGCCCCGTATAATGCGGCCGGCTCAGACGGGGGCGTCGCGCAGGGTGTCGGGACGCGGCGGTCCGGGCAGCGCGGAGGCCACGATCGCCTGCACGCGGTGGGCGAGGTCGCGAGCGGCGGTCTTGACGTCGGCCCCTACGGGAGGAGTGACGACCGGATGATAGATCACGGTGAGGCGACCGGGCCGCGGTAGCCGACGCTCGGGGGGCCACGACTCGTGACCGCCGATGATCGTCACCGGCACGATCGGTACCCCGAGCGAGCACGCCAGCCGGAACGCGCCGAGCCGGAAGCGCTGCACGCGCCCGTCCGGGCTTCGGCCCGCCTCGGGGAAGATCATGACCGCCTCCCCCGCGTTGAGCAGTCGCACCGCGGTCCGGGTGGCGCCCGCGTCGGCGGCATCGATGTCGACCGGGAAGGCGCGCAGGCGCCGGATGAGCCAGGCAAAGCCGCGGATGCGGAAGAGCGCGTTCCAGGCCATGTAGTGCACCGGCCGCCGCACCGGGATCGTGGCGAGGACCGGATCGGCGTACGTCACGTGGTTGGACACGATGAGCACGGGACCCGAGCGAGGGATGTGCTGAACGACCTGGAAACGGATGCGGAAGTACAGCCGCGCGCCGAGCCACACCATCGGGCGGAACGCGTCGACGAGAGGCGTGCGCACGCTCCGATAGTGCCACGCACCGCCTGAGGCCGACAATGCGTGACGCCGCCCGTCCCCTCGTCATCGCCCACCGGGGCGCCTCCGCCGACGCACCGGAGAACACCATCGCCGCCTTCGAGCTGGGTCTCGAGCAGGATGCGAACGGCCTCGAGCTCGACGTGCATCTGTCCGCCGACGGTCATCCGGTGGTGATCCACGACTTCACGCTGGAGCGCACCACGGACGGCACGGGGCCGGTGAGCGGGCTCCGCGTGCGGGAGCTCAAGCGCCTGGACGCGGGCGGCTGGCGCGCCCGGCGGTTCCGGGGGCAGCGCATCCAGACCCTCCAGGAGGTGCTGGAGCGCTTCCGGGACCGGACGCGCTTCTGGATCGAGCTGAAGGCCGGGTCCCGGGTCTATCCGGGCATCGAGGAGCGCGTGGTCTCGATGCTGGAGATCTACGAGGTCGTCGACCGGACCCTCGTCCAGTCCTTCGACCACGACGCCATCGCCCTCACCCGGTCGCTCAATCGAGAGGTGCGGGTCGGCGCGCTCGTGGAGGAGGCGCCGGTGGGAGACGGGCTCCTGGCCGCCGGAGTGGCGAACGCGATCTGTCCGGGGGCGGGTCTGGTGACCGAGACTCTCCTGACGAAGATCCGGGAGGCGGGGCTCGAATGCTATGTCTGGACGGTCAACGAGCCGGCCCTGATGGACCGGCTCGTGAGCTGGCAGGTGGACGGCATCATCACCGACCGGCCGGGCGTGCTGTCCGCCCGGCTCGGCCGGTAGAAGAGATTCGCGACTACTCTTCCTCGGTCTCCTCGGCCTCGGGGCCGGCGCCGACGGTCTCCAGGCGCGGCAGCATCCGCTCGAGGCGGTCCTGACACCGGACGCAGGTCGTGACCTCGGGCATCGCCCGCAGCCGCGCGGGGGCGATGGCCTCACCGCACTCCTCGCAGACGCCATACTCACCGCCCCGCAGGCGGTCGAGCGCCTCGGCCAGCTTGTTGGCGCGCTCGACGAGCAGGCTCCGGGTGGCGAAGCTCATCTCCCGGTCCTCGTTCAGACGGATCACGTCGACCTCGTCAGCCGGCGTCGTATTGTCCACGCGACCAGCGCCGAGATCCTCGTACGTCATCGCCCCACCCATGTGCCGGATGCGCTGCATGGTGTGGCTGAGTTCTCGCTCCAGGCGCTTCTTGATCTCGTCCATCGTCTCTCCCTCCTGGGCTCCGGATCGGGTGAACCGGTCCGCCCGGTTGGGCGGTCCTGGGTGCAAGGCCTATGCCTCGCGCTCTCAGAACAGAGACGAGCAAAAACCTCGGATATTCAGAAGGGATCGGGACCGCGGCGGTTAGCCACCGGGCAAATTGCCCTCGGCTGGTGGGAAAATTTCGGCACCTCGTGTGTCAATTCTGGGTGCAGCGGGCTGGTCACACCGCTCGGGAGAACGCCGCTCGAATCTCCGCGGCCGGCCGCGGCGATGCGAGCGGCGTGAGGGCTCGAGAGGCGGGACGCGGTCGGAGCGGGATGGATCGAAAACGAGTCACGGGCCCCACCCGCGCCGCCACCGTGGACGACGACGCGGGCGGGGACCCGGTTCAGAGGTGCCTCAGTGCCCGGTGTGGATCCTCACGTGCCAACCTCCGACGGCCGTCTCGGGCCGTCGGGGCTCGGTGAATGTACCGGGTTCTCTTGATATCGGGACCCGCCTCACTCTTCCTCGCCGTATCGCTCCTTGAGCGTCGCGACGACATTGGGATCGGCCAGCGTCGTGGTGTCGCCCAGGGCCTTGCCCTCGGCGATGTCCCGCAGCAAACGGCGCATGATCTTGCCGGAGCGGGTCTTGGGCAGGTCCGAGGCGAAGATCAGATCGTCCGGCCGGGCCAGGGCCCCGATCTTCTTCGCCACGTGCCCCTTGATCTCCTCCATCAAGTCCTTGCTCTGGGGTGTGCCGTCCTTGATGGTCACGAACGCGGCGATGGCCTGCCCCTTGATCTCGTGGGGCCGGCCGATGACGGCTGCCTCGGCCACGTGAGGATGATCCACCAGCGCCGATTCCACCTCCATGGTGGAGACACGGTGGCCGGAGATGTTCATCACGTCGTCCACGCGACCCAGGAGCCAGCAGTAGCCGTCCTCGTCGATCTTGGCCCCGTCACCAGTGAAGTAGATGCCCGGGTACTTACTCCAGTACTGCGCCTGGAAGCGCTGCGGATCGCGATAGATGCCGCGGAGCATGCCCGGCCACGGCTTTCTCAGCACGAGATAGCCCGCCTTGGCCGCCTCGCCGCGGTCGTTGACGACGTCCGCCTCGACGCCCGGGAAGGGCCGGGTGGCCGAGCCGGGCTTGAGTGTGGTCATCCCGGGCAGCGGCGTGATCATGATGTGGCCGGTCTCGGTCTGCCACCAGGTATCCACCACCGGACAGCGACCGCCGCCGATCACCTTCCAGTACCAGACCCAGGCTTCGGGGTTGATCGGCTCGCCGACCGAGCCGAGCAGCCGCAGGCTCGACAGGTCGCAGCGCCGCGGATACTCCTCGCCCCAGCGCATGAAGGTGCGGATCGCGGTGGGCGCGGTGTAGCAGATGGTCACCCCGAACTTCTCGACGATGCGCCAGAACCGGTCCTTGTCCGGGTAGTCGGGCGTACCCTCGTACATCACGGTGGAGGTGCCGTTGGCGAGCGGGCCGTAGACGATGTAGGAGTGCCCGGTCACCCAGCCGATGTCCGCAGTGCACCAGTACACGTCGGTGTCCTGCAGGTCGAAGACCCACTTGGTGGTCGCGTAGACGCCGGTGAGGTAACCGCCGGTGGTGTGCACGATCCCCTTGGGCTTGCCGGTGGAGCCCGAGGTGTAGAGCAGGTACAGCATGTCCTCGGAGTCCATCTTCTCGGGCGCGCAGTAGGCGGGGGCGCCCTCGACGAAGTCGTCCCACCACACGTCGCGGCCGGCCTGCATGCTGATGTCCTGCCCGGTCCGCTTCAGCACCACCACCGTCTTCACGTCGGGGCATTCCCGGAGCGCGTCGTCCGCGTTCTTCTTGAGGGCCACCGTGCCGCCGCGCCGGAATCCGCCGTCGGCGGTGATCAGCACGCGCGATTCCGCGTCGTGGATGCGATCGCGCAGGGCCTCGGGCGCGAAGCCGCCGAACACCACGCTGTGGGGCGCGCCGATGCGCGCGCACGCCAGCATCGCGATCGGCAGCTCGGGCACCATCGGCATGTAGATGGTGACGCGGTCGCCCTTCTTCACCCCGCTGCGCTTGAGCGCGGCCGCGAAGCGGTTGACCTCGCGGTAGAGGTCCCAGTAGGTGAGCACGCGCGTGTCACCCGGCTCGCCCTCCCAGATGATGGCCGCCTTGGTCTTGCGCGGGGTGGCCACGTGGCGATCGAGGCAGTTGTAGGAGACGTTCAGCTTGCCGCCCACGAACCACTTCGCGGAGGGCGCCTTCCACTGGAGCACCGTCTTCCACGGCTTGAACCAGTCCAGCTCCTTCGCGAAGCGCTCCCAGAACCGGGTCGGATTCTTGGCCGCGTCCTTGTAGATCGAGGGCCGGTTGGCCTTGGCGCGCTTGGCGAATTCCTTGGGCGGAGGGAATTTCCGCTTCTCTCTCAGGAGGGCTTCGACGGCGCTGCTGCCTCTGGTCTCGCTGGCCATGGGGAACCTCGTCGTGGGTGAGATCGGCGCCTCGGCGCGCCGCCTCACTTCTAAACCATCCGCGCGCCGAGTTCAAGGGAGTATCCTCACCGCGATGCCCGCGCCGCTCCCGCTCTACAGCGTGGCGCCGTTCGTGGCCACGCTCCTCGCCATCGCGGTGCTGCCGCTCGCGCTCCCGCGCTGGTGGTCCCCCAACCGCAACAAGCTGCTGGTGTCCGCCGCGCTCGGGGCGCCGGTGTTCGTGTTCTACCTGGTGCGCGAGCCCCGCGCGCTCGCGCACGCCGCCGCCGACTACGTGTCGTTCGTGGTGCTGCTCGGTGCGCTCTACGTCATCGCGGGCGGAGTGTGGTTGCGCGGAGATCTCGAGGCCCGCCCGCTGGTCAACACCGCGTTCCTGGCCGTGGGGTCGGTGCTGGCCTCCTTCATCGGCACCACCGGCGCCTCCATGCTGCTGGTCCGGCCGCTCTTGCAGACCAATCGGGAGCGCGCCCGGGTCGTGCACACCGTCGTCTTCTTCATCTTCCTGGTCTCCAACGTCGGCGGGCTGCTGACGCCCCTCGGCGATCCCCCGCTCTTCCTCGGCCACCTGGCCGGGGTGCCCTTCACGTGGACGTTCCGCCTCTGGCGTCCGTGGCTGACCATGACCGTCGCGCTCCTCGGGGTGTACTTCGTCTGGGACTCGGTGGCGTACGCGCGCGAGACCGCGGTGAGGCGGCGGCTGGACCGGGCCCACATCGAGCCCCTGCGGCTGCGCGGCACGGTGAACCTGGTGTGGCTGGTCGGGGTGGTGGGCGCGGTGGCGCTCCTGCGCGCGCCGGTGCGCGAGCTGGCCCTCGTCGTCCTGGCCGGACTCTCGGTGTGGCGGACTCCATGGGAGATCCGGCGGGCCAACCGGTTCACCGCGCACCCGATGGTCGAGGTGGCGGTGCTCTTCTTCGGCATCTTCCTCACCATGATCCCGGCGCTCGAGCTACTGCACCGGCGGGGCGGCGAGCTCGGAGTGCGCGAGCCGTGGCAGTTCTTCTGGGCCACCGGCGTGCTCTCCTCGTTCCTCGACAACGCGCCCACCTACCTGGTCTTCCTGGCGCTGGCCCAGGGCCAGGGTCTGTCCGCGGAGGTGGCCGGCGTGCCGCATGCGATCCTCGCCGCCATCAGCGTGGGCGCGGTGGCGATGGGGGCCAACACCTACATCGGCAACGCGCCGAACTTCATGGTGAAGGCCATCGCGGAGGAGGCGGGGGTGTCGATGCCGAGCTTCTTCGGCTACATGGCCTACAGCGGCGCGGTGCTGTTGCCGCTGTTCGTGGGAATGACGCTGCTCTTCTTCTCCGGAGGCTAGGCGGACGGCTCGGGCGGCGCGGATCGACGCAGGCCGTAGCGCTGCATCTTGTCGGAGAAGTTCTTGGGATCCATGTCCGCGTGCTTGGCCGCCGCGGTGAGCTTGCCTCCGTGGCTCTTGAGCAGCCCCTCGATGTAGGCGCGCTCGAAGTCCTCCACCACCCGGGCCTTGGCGTCGCGGAACGGCAGCGACAGATCGACGGTGGCCGGCCCGCCGGTTGCGGCCAGGAACCGCTCGACGTCCGCGAGGATCTCCTCCTGACACACGATCACCGCCCGCTCGATGACGTTCTCCAGCTCCCGCACGTTGCCCGGCCACGGGTAGCGCATCAGGGCGCCCAGGCTCTCGGGCGAGATCCCCCGCACCGTCTTCTTGAGGCGACGGCTGGCCTGCTCCACGAAATGGCGCGCGAGGAGGGGGATGTCCTCGAGCCGCTCGCGCAGCGCG
>Ga0081455_10004274_pt1 | contig 16085 bp, 15 predicted proteins | sample TabmetS3T2R1_FD_70207 | JGI IMG/M metagenome (GOLD analysis project Ga0081455, IMG submission 70207) | Tabebuia heterophylla rhizosphere microbial communities from the University of Puerto Rico - S3T2R1 | ecosystem: Host-associated > Plants > Roots > Rhizosphere ... | reverse complement strand
GCGACACTGATAATATCGCGGGTACGGACCCTGTACTGGCAGCGCGGGGCGCCTGGGGCGGGATCTTCCGCGTTGATCTCAGGGCAGACCAAAACAGTGGATTCATATCTCTGGTCGTTTTGGGCGACGCCGACCATGCCTCGTTCGATAATATCACATTCGTGGATAATAGAGCCACGATCCTCGTGACAGAAGATCGTGGCGACACGTTGCATGATCAGCTGAACACTCTGGATTCGATTTGGGCTTACAAGCTGAATAAACAGAATCCACACCAAAACATCGTGTCCCGATTCGTGGCGCTTGGCCTGGATCGGTTGGCCGGCGTACCAGGAGAAGAAGACAACGAGCCGACGGGGCTGCACATGTCTGAAGGAGACAGCTCGCTTAGCGGATTGATCGGAACGAACACCTTCAGGTCAGACCGCGCGAGGCTCTTCTTCACCCAGCAGCACGGCGAAAACAACTTATTCGAAGTGTTTCCCCTCGACTGAGTTAAGGTTAGCGACCGGGCTAAGCAGATAGCGCCCCAGACGAGAACCGTCTGGGGCGTTTTTTCAATTCGGCTTTGTGAGAGACGCGATCCTTCGAAGCCGCTCGCCGCGTGTAATGTCCGTCAGGTTTTGGAGTGCGGCGCTGCTGCGCCGCCTTTCAATTGTGCTTCCCCTATTAATGCAACGGTTGGCCGAATTCTGGTCAGCGCCGCGCAGAGAGCCGCGAATTCGCGGTCGCGATGGGCTGGTAAAATCGCAGCGCCTCGATATCGCTGCCGAGTTCGCGCAACGGGTAAAGCCCTTTTGCAGAGCCCGCACCGGGATCGCGTACGAGATAATCAAAGCCGTCTTTCCCTGCGATCACGACGAAATGTGTGATGCCGCTACCCAACCGCACGCGCACGATCACGGGATTTCCATGCGCTATGTTCGAATCGATCAGGTGGTACGAAGGCAAGTCTTCGTATACGTGACGAACCTGATCGGGCGCGAACCACGCCGCGCGGTCCCAGTAAAGCCAGCCCTGGTCCGTATATCCGCCCGTGTTAGTCAGAAACCAGTTTAGTTGCTGCGGATCGACGTCGATCCCATAAAACTTGAACACCATCGCCGCTGCCGCCACGGCGCAACCTTCGCCGCCTAGCGTTCCGTTCTCGGGAACGCCGCCTAACGGATCGTCACGCCATTTGTCGTCTCCCTGCTGGAATGACGGCACCGGCAACTCGACGCGAGTCAGGAATGGACGCCCGCCGCGCGGTGACAGTTTTCGTTTCCAAGTCCAATCAATGTAGACCGCGGCCCCCGCGACGATTAAAACGAGAACGATAATGACAACCGCCCACCAGCGCTTCACAGCATCAAGACTGTAGAGGCGGCTGCTTGCCACGCCATAGCTTTTTGTGAAGGCGGGTGTCAGCCGCAAATCTGCGGAGCTGTAGCGTCCGCTGTCTCAGCGGGAAAAACCAAACGAACCCCAATGTGCTGCAGACAGCGCAGGTCAGTTACCGCTCAAACAATTCCGTGAGTTGCCGCAGTTCGGCTTGGTTCAAATCCGAGACCGCCCAGTACTTCATTCCGTTGTTTGTCCAGGCAAAGACGTTATAGCCGCGTCGCGTCGTCACGATCGGCGAGCTGCTTCGGCTCGTGGGTGCCGGCGTGATGAACAGATTGATCGGATGCTTGTTTCGTTGGTAAACAAGCGCGGCGACTGTTTTCCCATCCAGATAATCGAGCCGCCCGCCGACCAGAGGAAAACCATTAGCGGATAAGTCGTGCACCTCCGGAGCGAAATCGATTTTACCGTCGAACCACGGTTTGACGGTGTGTTGATCCGACGACACGACATCGACAAGTTGCGTCGCCAGAAGTGAGCGCACATGATTGGCGACCGCCTGGTCAACTATTGCGTTGGCTCGTGCTGCCCGTGTCGTTTGGAAAAGCCCGAATCCGAGAATAACCGCAGCGAAAGCTGCTCCCGTTGCAAGCATCAGCCACGGCGAAAGAGTTTGCCGGCTCAATTTTGCCTCGCGTCGCAAAGCCGCACGCACGTTCCTGCGTAGACGCGCGGGCGCGCGATATGCGGTCGCGGCGCTCGTCAGTGCCGCGCGCAGTTTCCGAATTGCGCTTTCAATCCCACGACAATCGGCGCAGCGCTCCAGGTGCCGCTCCGTTTCACGGGCGTTCGCCAAATCGAGTTCGCCGTCCACATAGGCGTGGAGTAACTCGCGGATGTTTTCGTGTTCGGTGCTCATTTGGTCTCGCTGCGAGTTTTCGTCAGTAGCAGTTGAAGCTGGCGACGCGCACGCGCCAGACGCGACATGATTGTTCCGATTGGAACGCCGGCGACATCCGCAATTTCTTTGTAGGACATTCCTTCAAGTTCGCGCAGGGTGATGGCTTCCCGGAATTCTGCGGGCAATTGCTCGATTGCAGCGCGCACTTTTTGTCGATCTAGTGCGCGATCGAGTGCGATCCCAGCATCCAGCGGCGGTATCTGGCCACCGTGCAATTCTTCATCGAACGTGACCGTTTCTTCATTCATACGATTGCGCTTGAGGGCAGTGAATGCGGTGTTCCGGACGATGCTTAGGAACCATGCCCGGCTGTTTTCGCCGCGAAAGCCTTCGAAAAATCGAAACCCGCGCAGTGCGGCTTCCTGCACAACGTCCTCGGCGTCTTGATCGTTGCGCATGAGGAATCGCGCAAGGTTGTAAGCCGCGTCGAGATGCGGCAGGACCTGCCGCTCGAACTCGGTCAGACGAGGCGACTCGGTAAAACTGAACACGTGACATTACTTTCAATCATTAAGAGCAGGACTGCGAAAGTCTGATTTTTATTCCCGCTGCCATAATTTTGTCCCGATCGGGAATAACGCCGCCTCTCGCGTAGTCATCGCGGTCAGAAAGGCAAAATATGAACAACAACAATTACATTCTACACAACGACAATCCCGATGGCATTGATCGCCGCGGATTCCTCAAATGCATGGCATGGGCCGGCACGGGGGTGCTTTGGACAATGAGCGGCGGAATGCTCACGTCAAAGCTGCTCGGCGCGACGGCACCGCTGATCGGTGGGGATTTCAGCTTTGTGCAAATCAGCGACAGCCACATCGGATTCAACAAAGAGGCCAACAAGGACGTCATTGGCACGTTGCAGAAAGCGATCGCGAAGATCAACGCATTACCGAGTCCGCCAGACTTCGTCCTGCACACGGGTGACCTGAGTCATCTTTCCGAAGCGGAAGAATTTGATGCGCTCGAACAAAACCTGAAGAGCCTCAAGACTGGCGAAATATTCTATGTGCCGGGCGAGCACGACGTGATCAGTGATAACGGCGCGCTGTATCGAGAGCGCTTCGGAAAGAAAGCCGTCGGATCGGGCTGGTACAGCTTCGACAAAAAAGGCGTGCACTTCGTTGGCTTGAACAACGTGCTGAACATTCGCGAAGGCGGCCTCGGCATTATCGGCGCCGAACAGCTCGAATGGCTCAAGAAAGACCTCGAGTCGCTCTCATCGAGCACGCCCATCGTAGTGTTCGCGCACATTCCACTTTGGGCCGTTTATCCGCAATGGGGCTGGGGCACAGATGACGCCGAACAAGCGCTGGGGTTTTTGAGACGATTCGGATCCGTCACGGTATTGAACGGTCACATTCATCAAGTCGTGAAAAAGGTGGAGGGCAACATCACCTTTCACACCGCGATGTCGACGGCGTTCCCCCAACCTGCTCCTGGCACCGCGCCAAAACCGGGGCCGATGAAGGTTGAAGCGGAGAGACTCAGTTCGGTCCTTGGAATCACTGACGTCAACTACCTCGAACGCAATCATACGCTCGCGGTCGTGGACAGCGCACTCGCCTAACACGCCTAACGAGATCCGTTGAACATGAACTCGCTTTTTTGGGAACGCGCCCACGGCGGTCTCACGCACTTGCCAATAGCACTGATATTCGCGGCTGCGTTTTTCGACGCGCTGGCATTCTTTTGCCGGCGCTCGCCCAAACAAGGTGAGTTCAAGGCAATTGGTTACTGGCTGGTGATTGTTGGCGGGATCGGTTCCTTCGGCGCTGTGTTTTCAGGATTGGTGTTAAGCAAGGGGACGATCGGTGGTACTGGTGCGGTCTTGCGGCATCATTATTTTGTCTGGCCCGCATTCGCTCTGATAGTGGGCCTGGCTATCTGGCGCTTTCTCGTCGGCCGCGATCCCTCGCGGTGCGCGTTTACGTTGTATCTCGCCAGCATGTTACTCGGCTGCTCGTTAATGGGTGCTGCCGGGTTTTTTGGCGGCGAAATGTTGTTAGGCCATTGAAATGAACACGAACTCACAATGAAAAACTGGAGCGAAGGTAAAGCTGTTCTCGCGGCCGTCTTCGTCTCGGGCACGGCGCTCATCGGCATGTTCGGACTCTCGTCAATAGTGCGACACGGACAATTTTCGATTTCGGTTCCTACGTTTGCGACCAGCGCTCAAGCTGCAATGAAACCGGCTCCGCTTACCGCCGATGCGGCACAGGGTCGGCAGTTGTTTCTCATGAATTGCGCGCATTGTCACGGAGACGATGCACACGGCGACGAAGGCCCCGATTTGCACAATCTGCACAGAAGCGATGCCCGGATTCGTGAGGTAATTACCGCCGGAATCAAAGGCGAGATGCCATCTTTTGGGAAGAAACTGGGCGACCCGGACGTACGGCAACTAGTCACGTACTTGCGGACATTACACGGCTAAAATCGCAAATCGCAATTCCCTACCAACCTTGTTACAGAAGACAACTTGCGCCGGTGCGGTATAGTGCTGATCTCAAATCATGCATAAGACACATGAACTCCGGCTTGCCAGGCGCATGGCGCGACTCGGCACGGAAACCGCGTTCGAAGTGCTGGTGAAAGCGAAAGCCCTCGAGGCACAGGGCCGCGACATCATTCATCTTGAAATCGGAGAGCCCGATTTCGATACACCCAGCAACATCATCGAGGCAGGATGCGACGCTCTGCGTAAAGGCTTCACACACTACGGACCTTCGGCCGGCATGATCGAATTGCGCGAGGTCATCGCCCAACATGTCAACGATACGCGCCGCGTAAGTGTGAGGCCCGATGAAGTGGTCGTCGTTCCCGGTGGCAAGCCGATCATCTTTTTTTCGATTCTGACTCTTGCCGAAGACGGAGATGAAATCATTTATCCGAATCCGGGCTTCCCGATTTACGAGTCGATGATCAACTACGTCGGCGCCAAACCGGTGCCCATCCGGTTGCGCGAGGAATTGGATTTCCGGCTCGACGTCGATGAGTTCGCCAGTCTGATCAACGATCGTACAAAGCTCGTTATTCTGAATTCACCGCAGAACCCAACAGGTGGTGTGCTGACTAAGGACGATATCGCGGCGATCGCGCACGCCATCGGCGATCGCAATATCATGGTGTTGAGCGATGAGATCTATAGCCAGCTGATCTTTGAGGGTGATGAGCATTCCATCATGTCGCTCGACGGAATGAAGGAACGCACCATTTTGCTCGATGGCTTTTCCAAAACTTACGCAATGACTGGCTGGCGGATGGGGTACGGCGTCATGCGGGTCGATCTGGCCACACACATTTCACGATTGATGACCAATTCCAACTCGTGCACGGCGAGCTTTACGCAAGTCGCCGGAATCGAAGCGTTGCGCGGCCCGCAGGACTCAGTCGACCACATGCGCGCCGAATTCAAGGAACGGCGCGATGTGATGGTCGCGGGCCTGAACAAGATCAAAGGCTTCTCCTGTCAATTGCCGCACGGCGCGTTCTACGTCTTTCCGAACATCACGGCTACCGGATGGCCGTCGAAAAAGCTGGCCGACGCGCTTCTCGACGATGCGGGCGTCGCTGCGCTCTCTGGCACCGCGTTCGGCGAATTCGGCGAAGGGTATTTGCGTTTCAGCGTCGCCAACTCGATCGAGAACATCGAGAAAGCACTGGAGCGAATTGACGCCTGGACGAAGAAAAACTTGTAGAGCAACCGCTTCGGTTGCCACCCGGCGGGCGAAGCGCCTGCCCCTACAATTTCCCCGTCTCAATGGCTCATTGTTTTAACTGGGATTGACCGCTGAAGCATTGGATTGGTAAAAGACGGCATGCCGATTACCGCGTTCAATAGTTTTACCGACGGCCTTGAACCAAATCAAAGAAGCCGCGAACACTTCATCACCAACACGAATCTGACCGATGACCGTCTCTGGGTTCCGTACGCGAACGGCATCTGGTTCCAACCGTGCTGTTTCAATGTCACTTCTGGAGGATTCAGTCTCATCTTGAAAGGTCTCCCGGGGTCGATGGTGGGAACGCATTATCATGTCGGCGGCGTGCATGGCTATACGATGCGCGGTCGGTGGCGATACCTCGAGCATGACTGGATTGCGGAGCCGGGTACTTACATTTACGAGCCCGCAGGAGAAGCTCACACTTTGGTGATTACCGAGGATTCGCCAGAGCCGATGATCGCGTTTTTTGTGGTCGAAGGCGGGCTCATTTATCTCGATAAGCCCAACAGCGGTACCTTCGCTGCGTACGAAGATGGATTCACACTTCTCGAGTTAGCGCGGAAACATTATCGCGAGACGGGTTTCGACGTACGTAAACTCGACCTGCTCGTGCGATAGCGAACAAAGGAATTTCGTTTTCTGGAGATACTAGTCACCCGTGTACCTTCGAAGATGAAAGTAATCATCTCCGTAATCGCAGCTATCGTTTTCGCTTCTTCTGACGCGGCGTTCGGGGCAGATGCGGAAGTCCTATGGACTCAGACCTGCGCCTCCTGCCACGGCAAGGACGGCAGCGGCAATACCGTGATGGGAAAAAAGCTCGGTGTGAAAGATTTCACCAAAGAACAGAGCAGTGATGCTGAGGCGACGAACATCATTAAAAATGGCAAGGGCAACATGAGCGCGTACAAAGACAAACTTTCCGATGCTGACGTGAAAGCGCTGGTTGCCTACGTCCGTTCGTTAAAGAAATAATGGCGCAAATTTCCTAGCGCCTGTTTCTCAAGTTCGGCGGTCGTAAAGCCCGCATGTTGAGCTCCATGTTAAAGTTGCTGTATCCACGGCCCTGTGGGCCGTCTGTCTGATTTGAAGACCGATACTGCCTGTACCGGCCATAGGCCGGTGGCTACAGAGAGTCGCCTAATCCTTGAGCGCAGGCTCAGGCGCCGACGAGGGCGCAGTGACTTTCGCTGCCGCTTCTTCTTTTCGCCCTGCGAAGAGACGCTCGATGACATAAAACGTGACCGGGATCAGAAAGATTGCGATTCCAGAAGCAGCGAGCATTCCGCCGATCACGGTTGAACCGAGCACTCGCCGCGCGACGGCGCCGGAACCGCTGGCAAACCAAAGCGGCAAACATCCAAAGATGAACGCAAACGATGTCATCAGGATCGGGCGCAGTCGCAAACGCGCGCCTTCGAGCGCGGCATCAAGCAGCGGCTTGCCTTTTTCGTATTCGTCCTTCGCAAACTCGACGATCAGGATCGCGTTTTTCGCGGCCAACCCGATCAGCATGATTAAGCCAATTTGGGCGTAGATGTTGTTTTGCATTCCGCGCAACCAAAGCGTGAGGAACGCGCCGAAAACCGCGACGGGCGTGCCTAACAAAACACTGAAGGGCAGCGACCAGCTTTCGTAAAGCGCCGCGAGAATCAGGAAAACAAAGAGGAGTGACATGCCGAAGACTGTGACTGGTGAGACGCCCTGCTGCGCTTTCTTCTCCTGATAAGAGATGCCGAGGTAATCGTAGCCCATTTCCTTGGGCATCGTTTGTCGGAAAACTTCCTCGAGCGCGTTCATCGCCTGGTTGGAGCTGTATCCCGGCGCGGCGGAACCGTTGATCTGCGCGGAGCGATACTCGTTATAGCGCAACGTGAATTCCGGGCCTGCGATATTCTTGATAGTGGAGATAGCGTCGAGCGGCACAGGGTCGCCGTTCGCATTGCGAACGAAGAACTGACCGACGTTCTTCGCATCGGTCCGGTAATCGCCTTCGGCCTCAATGTAAGTTTGCCATGTTCGGCCGAAGCGATTGAAATAGTTCACAAAAAACCCGCCCATGAACGTCTGTAGCGTCTGATATACCGAGGTCAGATCGATTCCCTGCTTGATCACCTTGTCGCGGTCGACGTCTACAAAAACCTGCGGCACATTCGGTTGGAACGTCGGGATGAGAGTGCTGAGCTCGGGACGCTTGCGCGCGGCATCGAGAAACGTCTTCACATTTTGTGCCAGGAACGCGACGTCTTTGCCCGACCGATCTTCCAATATGAACTGAAATCCTCCAGAAGTGCCGACGCCCGGAATCACCGGTGGTGGGAAAGCAAATGCGATCCCTTCACTGAGACTTGAGAGGTACGTATTCAGTCGCGCCTTGATGGCTTCGTACTTTTCCTCCGGCTTGGTTCGTTCGCTCCAAGGCTTGAAAGTCACAAAGAAAAACGCGTGGTAGGTGTCGGCTACCAGGCTCAGCAGACTGAAGCCGACGACACTGGTGGTGTATTGCACGCCGGGTGTTTTGCTCAAAAAATCTTCGATCTCTCGACAAACTTTGTCGGTCCGCTGAAGCGAAGCCGCATCCGGTAATTGAAGCGCCACAAAAACGTAGCCCTGATCTTCTTCCGGCAAAAAGCCGCTCGGCAATTTGGATCCGAAAAAACCCGCGCCGACAGCGAACACAATGAGTAACGCAAAACTAAGGACGGCTTTTCGAATGGCCAGGCGCGACCAGTGCACGTAGCCGTGCGTTGCGCTGCCGAAAATGCGATTGAAACGATCGAAAAACCAACGGAGCGGACCGCGACTCTCTCTTTTGGGCCGCAGCAAAAGCGACGAAAGCGCGGGACTAAGTGAAAGCGCGTTAAAGGCGGAAATGATTACTGAGATGGCGATCGTTAGGGCGAACTGCTGATACAAACGCCCTGTGATGCCGGGAAGAAATGCCGTCGGAATAAACACCGCCGAGAGCACGAGAGCGATGCCAATGACCGGTGCGGATACTTCACGCATGGCCTGAAGGGTGGCCTCGCGAGGATTCATTCCTTCCTCAATGTGACGTTCGACCGCTTCAACGACGACAATCGCGTCATCGACGACCAGCCCGATCGCAAGCACGAGACCAAAAAGTGAGAGCGTGTTAATCGAAAATCCGAATAACGGGAACAAAACAAACGTGCCGATTAATGAGACCGGCACGGCGCACAGCGGAATTAGCGTGGCTCGCCAGCCTTGCAAGAAAATGAATACCACGACGACAACCAACGCGAGCGCTTCAAACAACGTCTTAACGATGTCATTCAATCCTTCAGTGACCGAAAGCGTTTGATCGAGCGAGAACGCGAAATCCATGTCGCCCGGAAAACGTTGCTTCGCTTCCGCCATCAGCTTCCGTACGCCGTCCGCCGCTTTGACCGCGTTGGTGCCGGGCAGTTGGTAACAGGCGACGATTGCCGAGGGTTGGCCGTTCAACCGCCCCTTTATGTTGTAGGTCTGCGCGCCGAGATCGATCCGCGCGATATCTTTCACACGCACAAATGAGCCATCCGGATTGGCGCGCACAACGATCTCACCGAATTCCTCCGGTGTTTGTAATCGTCCTTGCGCCCGCACAGTGTAAGTGAATTTCTGTCCGCTCGGAATCGGTTCGCCGCCGACCTGTCCCGCGGGATTCACCGTGTTCTGCTTTTGTACCGCACTGATGATGTCTGGCACCGTAATCCCGAGCTTCGCGAGTTGATCGGGTTTCACCCAGAGCCGCATGGCATACTGGCCTGCGCCGAACACCTGCACATTACCAATCCCGGGAACGCGGGTGAGCTGGTCGACAAGATTGATATAGGCGTAGTTCGCGAGAAATGTCCCATCGTAGGTTCCTTTCGGCGAATAAAGCGCAATGAGCATCAACGGCGCCGTAGTCGATTTTTTAACGGTGATGCCGTAGTTGATAACATCGGCGGGCAATTGCGATTGCGCCTGCGACACCCGAATCTGCGTGAGTACGTGATCGATATTCGGATCGGTCGCGACGTCGAAATTCACGATCAACCGGATGTCGCCGCTGTTGGCGTTGATCGAGTACATGTAATTCATGTTGTCCACGCCGCTCATCTGCTGCTCGATCGGCGCCGCGACCGATTGCTCGATCGTGAGTGCGTCCGCGCCGGTGTAATGCGTTTGCACCTGAATCTCTGGCGGCGCGATTTGCGGATACTGCGCGATCGGCAACGCCAGAATGCACACTCCGCCGATGAGCGTCATCAGAATCGCGATGACGATCGCGACAATGGGCCGCCGGACGAAAAACTCGGACATTTGTTAGCGCTACTTTGCCTGATCCGATTTTGAAACCAACGCATCGCTCGGCGGCGCCCACTCTTTCACCGCAACCAGCGCGCCTTCCCGGGCTTTTTGAATGCCTTCCACAATGACTTTGTCGCCGGGCTTGAGTCCCTGGGTTACTTCCCACATCGCGCCAATGCGCTCGCCCATTGTCACCGGGCGAATGCTGACCTTGTTGTCGTCACCTACAACTGCGACCTGATAGCTGCCCTGCAACTCATTCACCGCTTCCTGAGGAATCACCATCGCGCCTTTTTTCATGTCGGCGACGAAACGCACATTTCCAAACTGTCCGGGCCGCAAAACGTTCCCCGGATTCGGAAACGTCACATAGTAGCGGATCGAGCCGGTCTTGACGTCAAGACTGCGATCAAGCGCGTAAAATTTGCCCTTTTGCGGATATATCTCGCCATTGCCGAGGATTAATTCGAACTGAAGTGTTTTCACGTACTCATTGCGCTCCTTCGGATCAGGATGTCGCGAAACAAAATCTGTGAACGGTCCTTCGCCGGCTGTAACGACTGCTTTTATCGGGTCAATTTGCGACATGGTTGTGAGTGGTCCCGTATTTGGCCCGACCAGATCGCCGACCTGATTATTGGCAAATCCAACGACGCCATCAATGGGGGCGGTAATCTTCGTGTAGCCTAGATTGATCTCAGCTTGTTGCACCGCGGCTTCGTCCGCTTCCACATTTGCTCTGTTTGAGCCGGCGGCTGCGATGGCAGTATCTCTCTCCTGGTCGCTGATGACTTTTTTCTTAAACAAATCGAGCGCGCGCTTTTCGTCCGCGTCTGATTTTGCCTGGTTAGCTTGGTCTTTTGCCAAAGTGCCCTTCGCTTGCGCCAATGCAGCCTCGAACGGCCGCGGATCAATTCGAAAAAGGGGGTCGCCTTTTTTGACGACGCTGCCTTCCTCATAATCGCGCGCGATGATGTAGCCCTGTACCTGTGCGTTGATGTTGGCGTTGATGAAACCGTCCAGCGTCGCTACGCGTTCGAGCACTCGCGGCACATCCTGCGGACTGACAGTTGTTACAAGGACTTCCGGCGGAGGCGGACCAGTCTGCGCCGGCTTGCGCGAACAACTAAGACCGAAAAATGCGATCAAGAACGCGGCAGCGAGGTAGGGCGCGACCGCCGCACGCGCCGAATAATTGCAAACACGGAATGGACGGCTCAACGATCCGTCCCTACGATTTACGAGATGATCTCGGTACCATTTCATTAATGCAGTATTGCTGATCGGTAGCTGAATATCGAGTGCAGATCGAGACAGAGCCAACCATCTTGCACACCACACGCAATCTCTCTTTCGGAGGATTTCTGGAATCGTTGGCGCGCCACAACGACAATCTGTTCGCCGCTTCGAGCATTTCGAGGCGGGCGCTCCTTCGTTGCCTGCGGATTGGCCTAACGAGCCAGTTTCTATAATAAAAAGGTGGAGTCTGACTGTTCGTTACAAACGCCCGGCGATCAATGCTCGTAACGCGGCGAGCGTGTCAGATGGTTCGGGGCGAATCGTGTAGTCTGCGTTGACTTCGGCCGCCCGAATCATTCCCGCCTGATCAATGAGATAGCGTGCCGGAATTGGCAGGCGGTAATTCGGTTCGTCATGCAATCGGTCAAGGGTTATCCCGACCTCTGTGTAAAGCTCGCGCAAATAATCGGGCAGCGTGAACACGAGCCCAAACTGTTCGGCCACCTTCAAGTGTAGATCGGTCAGGATATCGAAAGTCAGGTTTAACTTCCGATGCACCACTGGAAGCGTGTACTTTTCCAGCTGCGGGGTGAGCGCGATGAGGCAGGCGCCGAGCGCCCTGACTCCAGCATCGATTTTGTTTAGAGCCTCCAGCTCCGTGATGCAGTACGGTCACCAGTGCCCACGGAAAAAGCTGATGATGAGCGGTCCTTCCCGGAGAAGATCATCGGACGAGATGAGCACGTGATCCTGGTTGAACAAACTGAAGCTCGGCGCGCGCACGCCGACCTTCAGCCCGCGTTCTTCAATGCCCGATGCCTTAAGCTCTGCAGTGGCACGACGCATCTTCTCGACCACAGCCGGAGTTACACGGTAAGGAGGCGCGCCGGATTCGAATGTTTTCTTAAACGCGTCCAGCCGGGATTGAAGAGTTGCCATAATGTTTGATAACCGGACGAGGTTGTCTGTCTGCTCCTACCGACTAAAGCGGCGTTCGCAGAACGAAAACTTACCATCGCGCCAAAATTCTTTTGGGCAACGAGGAAGGTTTTTGCGAAACCTGCAAGGGTTTGGCGCAACGCAGCGTTTGCGAAGGCGACTCCGATTCTCTTTTGTCATTTATAGCTATGCCCAGCCGAAATCGAAAATCTCGAGCGGCGATTTTCCTCCAGGTCGCCTGGCGCGCCGTAGCTTCAGCGCAGGCGAACGTAAATAACTGTTGCTCAACCGGCATTCAATTAATGTTATCAAACAAAATGACCAAAACCGCTTCTAGCATTTGTTTCAAAGCGAAACTGCTCCGGCCAGGTGGGCGCGAGAAAGGCGAGTCCTGGACCTTTCTCATTCTGCCAAAGAACGTCAGTGCGAAGCTACCGTCGCGCGGCATGACGGCGATCGATGGCACGATCAATGGCTTTGCTTTTCGAGCAACGCTGGCGCCAGATGGCCAAAAAAGTCACTGGCTCAAAGTGAACCGGAAGCTGTCCGAAGCTGCGGGCGCAAAGGCGGGCGATATTGTGAGCCTCGAGATCGCGCCGGCGGTAGAGGATCGGGAACCCACTGTCCCGACAGATCTACGGAAAGCTCTCGCCGCCGCCGCCCCGAAAACGAGAAAATTGTGGTCAGACATCACGACCAATGCGCGCAGAGATTGGATCCATTGGATCACCTCCGCCAGGCAGCCAGAGACGCGCGTGCGCCGGATCAAAAATGCCTGCTCCATGCTCGCTGCCGGGAAGCGACGCGTTTGCTGCTTCGACCGCTCCGGATTCTACAGCAAAAGCATGAGCGCTCCTAAGGCGGCGCTTAAATGACGACTAGTCTATCTTAACGCCCCGCGCTGCTGTTGCCCGCTCGCGCTTTTTTCGCTTCGTCGATCACGCGCTGCTCGATCTCGCGCGGCATTTCTTCGTAGCGACTGAATTGCTCCGAGTGAACCCCGCGTCCGCCAGTGAGCGAGCGCAGAATACTTCCGTAGCGGTAGAGTTCCATCGCGGGAACGTCGGCGCGAATGATTTGAAATTGTCCCTCGGTGTCTGTGTCGAGAATTCTCCCGCGACGGCTGGAAAGATCGCCCACCACTTTGCCCATGCAATCTTCGGGAATGCGCACCTCGATCTCGTTGATCGGTTCGAGCAAACAGGGCCGCGCTTTCATGAACGCTTCCTTGAACGCCCAATAGCCCGCGATCTGGAATGCAATGTCCTTCGAATCCACCGGGTGCATCATGCCGTCGTAAAAATTCGTCTCGACGTCCACGACGTGGTAGCCGGCGAGAATCCCTTCGGCGCATGCCTTCCCGATGCCCTTCTCGACCGATGGCACGAACACGCGGTCCACATTCTGGCCTGAAAGTGATTCGCGGAACGCGATGCCGGCGTTGCGCGGTGCAGGCGCGAGCTTGAGCGCGACTTCGGCGAATTGCCCTGCGCCGCCGGTTTGCTTCTTATGTCGATACGTGTGGTCCGCGCGGCCATGAATCGTTTCGCGAAACGGCACACGCGGCTGGATGAGGTCGAAATGAAGGCGGAACCGCCGTCGAAGGCGCTCGGCGATTACTTCAAGATGCAGTTCGCCCTGCGCGGAAATGATCGTCTGATGCAACTCAGGATCGACACGGAAAACAAATGCCGGATCTTCGTTGTGCAACGTCGCGAGCCCCGCGGCCATTTTGTCCTCTTCACCTGTCGCCTTCGGTTGCAGCGCGGCGTGAATGTTCGGGCGCGGATATTCCGGCACGGGAAGTATCACCGGATGATTCGGCGCGCAAAGGGTGTCGCCGGTATGCGTGTTCTTGAGTTTCACCGTCGCGCCAATGTCACCCGCGCCGAGACGCGACACGGTCTCACGCGTGTGGCCGTTGAGTAGAAAAATCTGTCCGATGCGTTCGGTGATGTTGCGGTTGGCGTTGAACAAATCGCCGCCGGTCGTGATTTGCCCTGAATAAATCCGAAAGAACGAAAGCTCGCCAAAGTGTTCTTCGTTCATCGTCTTGAACACTTGCAGGATCGGCTCGGTGCCGCCGATTTTCACTTCCACCTGGGCGCCGCTGCGCGCGTCTTCTGCATCAACCTTCTCGCGATCGAGCGGCGAAGAACCGTATTTCGCGATGAAGTCGAGCAGACGGGGGACGCCAACGTTCGACGTGGCTGATGTGCAGAAAAGTGGAATGAACATCTGCGCCTGCACCGCCGCGTGAATGCCCGCGCGAAATTCCTCCTCCGACAACGAGCCCTCCTCGAAAAATTTGTTCAGCAACGTGTCGTCCGACTCGGCGATGAATTCGATCAATTCACGATGCAGCTGCGTGACACGCTCTTTCCATTGGCCAGTCGCCGGCTCCTCACGAAACTTTCCGTGTCCGTCGGTTTCATACGTCACCACTTCGCTGCGCAACACGTCGAGCACCTGGTTGAAGTTCGGCCCGGGATTGATCGGCACATTCAGCGGAAAAACCTTTGGCCCATATTGCGTGCGCGCGTCGGCCAGCACTTCGTCGAAGTGCGCATTCTGTTTATCCACTGCGTTGACCACGATTACCTTCGGGATGCCGCAGTCAGTCGCGCACTGCCACACCCGTTCCGTGCCCACGCCGATGCCGTGTTGCGCGTGCACCACCACGAGCGCGAAGTCCGCCACACGCACTGCTGCGAGCGCCTCGCTGATGAAATCGAGATAACCCGGTGTGTCGAGGATGTTCAGTTTCTTGCCCATCCACGTGCAATGCAGCAGCGAAGTTTGCGTGGAAATCTGGTGCTGCCGCTCGGTGACGTGATAATCCGAAACGGTGGTGCCTTGCGCGATGCTGCCCATACGCCCAATGACGCCCGCGCATGCGAGCATCGCCTCGCTGAGCGTCGTCTTGCCGGACGACGCGTGACCCACGATGGCAAAATTCCGAAGATCCCCTGCAGACGATGTGACCATAACAGATTCCTTCCTGCTGCCTCGAATTTGCCACGCGCGCAAGCGGAAATCTCCGGTTCGTTAAGGCAAGACCAAACGACTCGTCCGGCCAGTGGGCGTGAATTCTTCGCCATAAAAATCCGCCACCGAGGCGTGCGGCCGACCATCCCTCGAGATGCGCAATTTCGCTTTTGAGAATCGCAGCCTGCCGTTCGTCGAGCCTAAAATTGCCGCCACCGAATTGGAGCCGCGCTATTTCCATCGCATTCCCGCAAGATGCCTCTGCTACGCGGGCTCTTTTTGGCTCGTCTTTTTTCGTTTTCTTCGCCTTCTGCTTGTCGTGCTTTTTTGAGTACGGCACGAGCGATCTTGCCAAAGGTGATAAAACCGAGTTGACCAAGGTGAAAACCTACGTCATGCAAAGAACCAAGGCGCCGGAAAAAGACGATAAGGCGAAGAAGTAACTACTGCACGAATTCGATCTGCACTTTGCGATCGAGCAGACCGCCGCTCTCCGCGCGGCCGAGAAATTCGCGAATAGCTACGCGTCCCGTTTCGCCGTAATCGCGCGTGAATTCGTTCACATACATGCCGATGAATTTGCTCGCTAACTGCGTGTCCATGTC
>Ga0081455_10004273_pt1 | contig 16087 bp, 16 predicted proteins | sample TabmetS3T2R1_FD_70207 | JGI IMG/M metagenome (GOLD analysis project Ga0081455, IMG submission 70207) | Tabebuia heterophylla rhizosphere microbial communities from the University of Puerto Rico - S3T2R1 | ecosystem: Host-associated > Plants > Roots > Rhizosphere ... | reverse complement strand
GGTCCGGCCGCTGCATGCGAATGTTCGGTGCGGCTCTCCGGTACTGTTGGGGCGTAGCCAAGTGGTAAGGCAGCGGATTTTGATTCCGCCATTCCCAGGTTCGAATCCTGGCGCCCCAGCCACATGATCTCGTTACGCTTTCTCCGTTTTTCCATTCCGAATTTTCAGCGCAGTTGGGCGCGCAGTTGGGAGATTTTCGTCCCCCTTTTGATCTCCGCGCCGATAGCGGTTGAGCTTGGCGATGGCGTTGCCAGCGACCTCGGCATCGCGCGGCAGATAGTGCGCAGTCAAGATCGCCCGCACGTCGCTTGGCTTGTGACCAGTGATCGCATAAATCTCGGCCTCGGTGCAGCCAGCGCGCGCCAGTGTGACGACGGCTGTGCCGCGCAAGTCGTGAAACGTGAGGCCACGGATTCCCGCTCGCATGGTCGCCTTGCCCCATGCGCTTTGGAATCCGCTTTCGCTCCACGGCTTGTCTTCGCTACTGGTGAGCATGATCGGGCTTCGCCGAGGTGCCGCATCGAGCGCGGCCTTGAGTTCATCGGCGACAGGGATCTGAACATACGCGCCGGTTTTTCGCTGCCGGATGCGGATATGGCTGCCGTCGTAAGCCGACCAAGGCAAGCGCAACAGATCGCCTTGCCGTTGCCCGGTATTGACCGCGAGCAGCATCGGCAGCCGAAGATGTGGCGGACAGGCGCGCAGGAATTGCGCAACGTCGTCGTCGGTCAAAATCTTGTCGATGCGGCTGCCGTGATAGAGCTTACCGGCTTTTGAACATGGGTTCTTGCTGATTAGTCCGCGATCGTGCGCCCAAGAAAGAATCCGCGCCAAGGTGCCGTAGGCATAGTCGGCTTGTCGCAGGGATGTTTGGCCAATTTATCGCGCCAATCGAGGAACACCGATCTTGATCTCGGGTCATCTAGGGCCTTGATTGGGAAATCACCGAAAGCACGTTCGATGCGCTTGATTTGCTTGATGTAGTCGCTGCGCGTGGGTTCCGAGATTCCAAATTGAAATTCTGCGCTCTCCTGAAAGCGAAACAGCAATGCGAGCAATACGCCGGTCGGCGGCGCAATCTTCTTGGCGACAGCCTCGTTATAGGATGCGACGAATTCCGCCGTGCCAGGCTTGCCACGCAGCGCCGGGCCGCCCTTCCAGGCGTAGTAATAGGTCCGGCGTGTGCCGTCCGCGAGCCGCTTGGTGACGCAGTTAACGCCCCTAAGTTGCATCCGCATGCGCCGCCATCCATTTGTCGAGCAGGCCGCTTTCAACACTGGCTTCGTTGCTTGCGTCGGCGTCAAGAATATATTCGATCTTGCTGCCGTCGATCACGACGCGCGTTACCGTAGCGCCAGCGGTTTTCAATGCTTTCAAACCGCGTTTCATGTCTGCCTGACGGGAAATGTGCCCCTTACCCGTCGTATCCTCCGCCAGCACAACGCTCCCTGCGGCGAGTCGGCGGATGTCGCCATCGCTCGTCTCAAATTCGACCTCGCCGGTCAGCCAGAGTACAAGCAAACGCTGCGGCGGATTGTGCCAATCCACCTCACACATACCCGTGGGTACGTGGCAGATGTTGCACCACGAAGCCGGGAGGTTGTCCGAGAGGCGCAGTGGGGGATTGTCTTTGAAAAGCTTTTTTGGCTGTAAGGCTATATCGACGTCTTCCATGTGAGTTTCGCCGTTGGCATCGGCAAAAATTCGAAGACATGTCACGCGGTCATCGGTAACCCGTCCACCCGAGATCGCTGTCATATGCGGCCCCTTTTAGATTGCGAGCGGAATAAATCGACCCATTCAGGCACGATCATCTGCGGCAAGTGACATACTGCTGTCCGGGCGATCTGAGGTTGGAGGTCAACTGTCACGCACGCCCTTGTGATAATGGTGCGTCAAATCGACGGATTTCAAGCGTATATCGAGACCTTCGCATTCAAGCGAAGGCATACATTTTTGGACAAGCACGCGATGGGTTTTTATCAAGATCAAATCGTTCCGTTACTCATCAATCTGACGATGCGCAGGCGAGACCTCGTCGCCTATCGCAGCCGCGTCGTCCCGGCCGCCGACGGTCGCGTCCTTGAAATCGGCATCGGGTCTGGCCTCAATCTGCCGTTTTACTCGCGCAATGTGGAGCGCCTCATTGGTCTTGATCCCTCGCCCAAACTACTCTCGATGGTGCGGCGAAGTCTAAAGCGCAATTCGAGTTCGGCTGAACTAATCGAAGGGTCGGCCGAAGCAATCCCACTGGAAAATAGCAGCGTCGATACGGTGGTGACCACATGGACATTGTGCAGCATTCCCGACGTTGGTGGGGCGCTTCGCGAAATGCGTCGGGTCCTTAGGCCGAGCGGGCGGCTCCTCTTTATCGAACATGGCCTTGCCCCCGAGCCGAACGTGCGTTGGTGGCAGGACCGTCTAACTCCTGTTTGGAAACGTATCGGCGGTGGTTGTCATCTTAATCGTGCGATTCAGATGCTAATCGAGGATGCTGGTTTTCAATTTGAACGTTTGCAGACAGGTTACATGCGGGGTCCAAAACCTTTGACCTTCATGTACGAGGGCAGTGCCCGGCCGCGCTAATGTCCACTTTGCGCCAAAAGATGCCGAGCGCACGGCAATGGAATCGCCTGTGCCCAGAGTCGCTGCGGATTTGTCCTACAGCTGCGCAGCGCGACAACCGCTACAGGGAGGCGGATCTCAAGTGAGACAGACCGGGTGGCAACTGCGAAGCAGTCGGGCGGTTGGATGGCATCAGAGGCGTAGGCCCAGATCTTGTTGTAAGCAGCTATGAACCAAACGTCATTATGGACCTGAACCTCACAACACAACGCCTCACCAATCCCAGCAGGACCGTGGTCTCTGACGACATAGGCATTCTCGCTACGCTCACCGATGGATCGAAGACGGTAGCCGTGCGAGGACCACTGCGCACGTTCACAGAGCAAAAGCGCGTATTCACGGATAACTTCTCTAGGACGTTCAGTAATGGCTGGGGCCAAAGCCCCGGAGGGGGGTCTTGGCTAAACCCGCCTGGTACGCGTAGCAAGTTCAGCGTCAACGGATCCCAGGGTGTCATCCTGATGGACGTGGTAGGCATTTGCCGCCAGGCCTCGCTGAACGATGACGACGTAGGTGACTTCGTTGGGCAAGGGAAATTCACCATAGACGAGCTGCCGACCGGAGCGTCCTGTTCTATGGCGATGTCCTTCGGGTACCAGGACTCTACAAACCAGAATCGTGCACGGCTACTGATCAACACCACGGGAACCGTCCAGCTTGCTCTAGAAAAGGAAGTAGCTGGCGTGGTCACCAACCTCGGAGTGCTGACGAATGTTGGCACCGGCTTCGTCGGCGGTGATTCGTGGTTTATCAAGACGCAGCGCGATGGCGACGTCATCCGCGCCAAGGCGTGGAAGGACGGCAACCCCGAACCGGGAAGCTTCCTCTTCTCTGTCACGGACACGACGTTCATGACCGGACGCCTGGGCGTCCGCTCTATCGCTGCAACGGGCAACACAAACATCCCGTACAACGTGCTTGTAGACGACTACGAGATGCTCTCGGGTTCCTGGACCAACCCACCCGTGGTAAGCCACACATCGTGGGTCAGAACGCTTCCTCAGGCGTTTGACGGGAACTTCACCGATGTCATCAAGGACCTCGTGAGTAGCTGGTCGATGGACACCAGCGATGACGCCCTAGCTTACGCCATGAAGTTCGAGGCATACACTCCTGCGGTCATCGATCCCATTCTTGGCTACCAGGTGTTCGGCCAGTCGGGCTATGGCCCGCTCAATGCCGACGGTACGCGCATCGAGGCCTCTGACTTCAACGACTACTTCGGTGTCTGCTGGACGTTCCCCAACGGGGAGTCCAGAAAGTTCCCTCACGGCAAGATCACCCAGACCCTAAACATGGACTGCTCCGGCTTTGTCCGGATGGTTTACGGCAGGCGCATGGGAATCCCGATGTGCTTCCACTCGAACTTGGACGGAATCAACCTGCCCCGTAGGACAAAGGACATCGGGCCCTCGGGGCCCGGGATTCTGGTGGAGGATTCTCCGTCCACTCCGCCTCCGCTGGACAACATCCAGATCGGTGACGTCGTGCTGTTCGATGCCGACACGGGCGAGCCGACCGAAGGTCAGATCGACCACAACGGCATCTTCCTAGGGGTAGACGGAAACGGTAACTACCGGTTCATCTCATCCCGGAAGACCGCCAACGGTCCTACGTTTGCAGACCTGGGCGGTCAGTCCACCATCGACCTTCCGAGTGGCAGCACCTACTCCAGTCGACTCCGCAAGATCCGGAGATTCTGAAATTGCTTAGAGGAAAGAACCGAGGCCACGCACGAGTCGTCAAAAAATTTTGTTTCAAGGGACACAAGCGATTGGACGGAGGCTTGCAGCCTGATCAAAGATTAGAGCCTCGTGACACCAAGGATCCAAGTCAACGTAATGCACCATGCAGGCGTCATGCATTTGTCTGCGCCGCTCGCACTGTGCGATTTCCTCTCGCAGATCGGGCACACGAACATCAACCCCGTAACGCCCAATTAGAGTCTGCTTTCGGTATTGGCCGGTACGTCCGCATTTGGAGCACGACAGGCGGACAATCTCGCCGGGGTAGTCGCGGAGTGGTATCGAACCATCATTGCTGATCGGGGGAGGAAAGCACCGAGTCCACGTCTGAGTCGTCGAAAAAATTGTCCAGTCTGTGCCGACAACCTGCCCCGACATGTTACCCATGGACGGCCTTTTATGGCTTCATGAGCAAACCAAAGTTCTGAATAATCTCAACTGGTTGAGAGTTTAATCGTTATCCGCCCATATCAGAATCTGCGGCAGCCGATGGCAGGGGCTGTCCGACGTTTAGAGCCTAGTGATCGCCGAAGGTTAGGCGACGATGCAAATAGCGGCTTGATAGATCTATGCAGACCGAAGACCAACCCAAGCGTGGCCGACCATCCAATTACACTGCCGAAGTTGCAGACGCGATCTGCGAGCGACTTGCATATGGCGAGAGCCTCCGCGCCATCTGCGCCGACGCCGGCATGCCCGGGAGAGCGACAGCTTTCCGCTGGATCGCCTGCCACAAGGAATTTCGCGACCAGTCCCTGTCGCAAATCTGATCCGGTTGGTAATGGGCGGAGAATCGGACGATCCTGCGTTGGATGTGCGATCTGTTTAGGCTGATCTTCGGCTTGCTCGTTGACCAGTTTCGGTCACGAGCAGCGCTGGTCTTGGTGCTAAGACAGCAGACGGCGGTTCAACCTGTGGCTTTGAGGCAGCACTACGGCGCCAAAAAAATAGGATTCTGCGCAATTCTATCCAATGTTGCGGTGCGGTCATAGTGATGGCGCACTGCGGTCGTCTATGGTTGTGGTTGGCGGGGTTGAGGTCTCTTTCGCGACACCTACGCGGTCGAGATGGTGCCCGGCACACTTGAACTGAAGATGACGCAGCGGACGTAAAGAAATGTATCACCTGATTTCAGCATTTGTGTCAGCCGTATCGCAGCTTTGGAAAGCGACAGCGTACCATCCTGAGCGGCACTACATGCGCGGTCCGGGTCCAAAGTGGCGTGAGAAGCACTAAATTTAGCCCTGCGCTTTGAAATTGGATGGGGCCGACTGAACCATCGGCATGGACGCGGCCTGACCAGCGCGTGCCGTCAAAGCGCGTGTAGCGTATCCGACGATGAACTGGCGCCCGCGGTTGCGTCCGTTCGTCCGTTCCACATAAGAGCGGCTGGATGGGAGGGACGCGCAGACCCGCACGCTCTTCGATACGCAATGTGTCAAGCGCAGGAACCCATCTAATTGGTCGGGCCACTCCAACTGTTGCGTTGTGCAACAGGTCGCAAGGGGGAGGCATCCTTTAAATTGCTCTCCAACCGTTGCGTTGTGCAACGGGTCGTAAGCGCCGCGTGACGACCGTGGTGGCTTTCAGCGCGAACGAACATCAAAACAGCGCCGACGCCATTTTGTGAAAAGGCCACAGAGCCAGTAGCCAAATAACCACCAGCAACGCGGTGACTACACCAAGAATAACCTTGCCCCACGTGGACGGATTATAGTGCGGGAAAGGTCCTACACGTATGCTCAGTGAAGCCATGGCGAACAGAGCATGGCCAAAAGCGGATTGCGGCGCGATATGTCAGACTGACATACATCTGATATGGCACCGTCATTAATGAACTGATACGGTTGCATGGGACACGGGTGTGTTTTCCCTTTGAGGGGAGATCGCCCACGGCAATACAGCGTGACCAAAGCCACCATCTAGGTTTTACAGCGGGCCAATTAGTGCTCTTAGGCGTGGCGACAATCGTGCTCTTTGGGTGGACCTACGTCCACTAAGCATCGCGCTAGGCTTCACTTTCTTCACGCTGGCGGACCAAGTCAACGTGATCCACGCCGCTTGTCAGCGCGCTCTTAATTGCTTTGAGATTTTCTTTCGTGAGGGCGAAGGAACCGATAGGACCAAACTTTTCAAAATAGGCATTGACTAATGCCAGTTTGCGGTTGCGCGTGGCGGGGACCTTTTGCTGCGGGGGTGGTTTTTTGCTCCGGCGTTTCGACAATGTTCAAGGGCTCCAATGACCGTCGCCCGCAATCTAGCTGAGCAAAAATGGGTGTGCGCTAGTCACCACTTAAACGACTGAACCAATAAAGAACAAGTCCCGATAGCCGCGCTTTTTTTAAACTTTTGAGAGTTGGGTGTGTCAGAGACTGAGACGAATAGCAGCGAGGCTTAGAACGACGGCAATCAAGAATGTAAACGCAAAAAGCGTACTCCACATGGCCCGTCCCCCCACTACCGCGAGCATAATGGATTTTTATTTTGTGACTTTTTTTGGGCTAGGCATCATCATCGCAGGCGCCATAACCGAGTAGGCTCCGTCCGTCCAGCCTTAGCCCCTCGCCTGTTATATCAGTGACTGAGCTGCGGCTTTAGAGTCGAGTGCAGTAAGCCGTTCCGGCCACTGCTAACAGGGACGTATCAGGGAAATCAGTTTGCCCTCTGACGTCGGTCTAAATAATCCGAAAACTGACTGAGAATTTCCGGCGTGGGACTACCCACCATGTCCAACCCGAGCCCTTCGCGTGTTAAAACAGCGGAGGCAGTAGCTCGCAGTGTCCGGTCCTTTGTGCGTTCAGGCTAGTCAGCCCGTTGCCAGTGTGCTGCCCGCGCTGGCCTTTAGGCGAAATAAGCTAGCAAGATCAAGGTGGGACAACTGGTAACCAATTAGTTGTTTCTCCGCATAATGCGGTTTGCTTACTTATCGAGAGGACCCTCGGGGGGTGGGTTTCTGTGTATGATGCGCCGTTTCCTTTTTGTTCACATCCCGATATCAATCCGCAGCGCTATCACCTGTTACGCCACCGTTACGGGAATGTGTTCGTGGGCCGCGATTTTTTTAAACGGACGCGACCACTAGGAAGGGGGGCGCAGGGGGAGGTGTAATATTAGATTGGTGTACAGTTGCGTACCCCTTAGCCTCGTCGGTCTCTGCGCCTCTGGGGCCAGCCATACTGCGTCGGATCATACTTGCCCCGCCCGCCTTGGTGCAGCACGACTAGGTAGCCATTCTCGACCAGATAGCGACGCGCTGCCTTAAACCGTCGCAGGTCCCACCTCAGCTTCTCTGCCATTGCGTTCGCGAGACAAAACCTATCTCGGTCCGCGTTATAGCGCTGCGCCTGCACCAGAAGGATGAAGGCATCATTGTTTTTCAGGACCATCGAGTAGCTCATTGGAGCATGGAGTAAATTTGCCGCCGCTGGTGAAGTTAAACCCGTTTAGTCATATTCCCACGCCGAGGTGGCGGTGCGAACAACTTCGATGTCTAGAAGATTTGGTTGCATGTTTGTCTCGTTGAACTCCCTTGCAAAGACCAACAGTTCGTCGAAGTTGACTGAATGCTTCGCCTGCAACATGCAAGCGCGGAATAGCATTCTGTTGCGGTCGCCTTCCGAAAATGTTTGCTGTCGAGTCGCTCGCTTAGGTTCGCCCGTCCCTGTTAAGGCTTCATCAACGATGTTGCCTGCCTTGAACTGGTCAACACCTCGCATGACCGGAAGGTTGCCAATCTGACTCAGATCGCCTCGAATAAACTCATAACTTCCGCCTGGCGTAATTGACGGGACGGCGACCACGAAACCGTTGGCCCCGAGCACATCTATGGGAACATCATTGCCCCACGGCCTGATCCAGCGCCCCTCGCCGTTGTTCTTGTAGTACAGGTGAAACTTGCCGGAGCCGGTGCGGATGATGATCGGAGTCTCACATGCCGCTGGATTGCCTTCGGCACCTCGCGCTCATCGACAACATCAATATCAAGCACCGTGATTTTCGGGCCATAGGGACGATCAACCCGGAAACCGATGCCGTTGCAGTCGGCATACTTGGGCCTCGTGGCAAGTTCGGCGCTGCGATTGGTGCCGAGCTTGAGATAGCCGCCGACCAGCGGTCGCTTGCCAGTCTGGTCGATGTGCACCGGAAAGGTCGCTCGGGATTGGCAGCTTCGACCGGCACCGCAGATTGCGACAAAAGCCGCGCAAGCTTGGAGTTCGCGCATCCATTATGCGGCACCCGCCGCTGCGGCTTTCGCTCGCTCGGCGACCTTGGCGTCACGCTCGGCAATTTTCGACTCTCCGTATTCGAGAAGTTCGGATTCGACGTAAGCGTGAGTGCGCTCTGTCACCCTGACACGTCGCGGAAACTTGCCTTCGTCTTCGAGATTTTTTCGGGCTTCGTTCTTGAGAGTGATGCCGTAGTCCGGCAGCCTCTCAGATGGAATTAGTCGTCTCATGGCATCCTCTAAGGTTGGGGGAAAATCCCCGGAAAGGATGCCTACGTAATGGAGCTTCAGGCGCTTGTCGTACTACTCAAACGTTTGAATTCTTTCTGACAGTCTTATTTTGTTTTGTCAGAACTTTCAGGCCGGGATGCTCGGCCACTTCTTTCATCCAGATTTTGTTAATGGCCCGTTCCGTAAGGTAAAGGCCGACACTCTTTTGCAGCGCTTTCTGCACGATCGAGGCTGCGGAGTCATGTTTCCCTTTGGTCGCCTCGTTGCGCGTCGCAGGCAATTCCCAATGATGGCTGATCGTCGTTACGGCAAAGGAAATAACATGGTCACGGTACCATAGATGCTTGCGCTTACGGCCGGGTCGTTGCGGTACTCGCTTGTCAGGATTCCGTAAATGCTCGACGATAAAATCTCTCAACACATCGGGTAGCTTTCTGCCCTGCTGGAGGAGGGTCGCAGCAAGTTCAAATGAAAGCTGCCAGGCCGCTGTATTTCCCTGACGCGCCCTATTGACTCGTTTGGTCGCCCACTCGTCCAAGCTCACCCCCTCATCATAGTGATCGGATACGATCCCAAGACGGAATGTTTTCACCACGTATGCCACTCGTGCGGCGTACTCGGCGCCGGGTTTGAATTGGTGTGAGTTCCTGCGAAAAGTATCAATCGCCCATAGCAGCGGGTCGGTGTATCCCTCGAGTTCACCCTTGCGGTAGCGTGCGGTGGTTATTTCCACCATCACGCCCTCGCCTTGTCGAGCTTCACCACGTTGGCGGGCGGCGGGCTTACGATTTCGCGCAGGCGATTGGCCCACAACGTCAGCGCTTCGCGCTTTTCGTCGAAATAATCGTGCCGATCATAGACGGCAGCAATGCCCTGCCTGCGATGCGCCAGAACGGCCTCGGCGACCTCATCCACGATCTTAAGCTTTGACAGGCCAGACCGAATGACGCGCCGCAGGTCATGATTCCTCCAAGGCTCAAGCGTCACCTTGGCGGGATCATCGCCGCGCTTCCGTGCCATAGCGCGCAAGGTACGCAGCATCCGAGCATCGAGGTCCTTCTTGACCCGGTCGGTGACCCAAACCGCCTTGCGGCCGAACGTCGTGCTAAAGAGATGCTCGCCAGGCAACCTCATTGAGCCGCAAGCCCGTCAGTATCAGCGATAGATTGGACCGTAGGGGTAAGGCATCCGATTCGCGGCACGCAAGAAGGCGAAAACCTCATCGTCATCCAGCTTGCGAGAGCGGGCAATCTTCTCGCCGCACAGGGCCGCTGGCTTCAGCATTGCCGCCGGATTGACGGTGATGCCGTAGGCTTGTGTATCGACCGCCCATTGGAACAGGCGCTTGATTGAGCCGAGAATGTTGCGCGCACAGGCAGGCGTGCTCGCCTTTTCTCTGATAATGTACGCGATGTCTTCGGCAGTCTTGTCGGCGATTGAGTCGCCATTCCATTGCTTCAGGAAATGCGCTTCGAGGTCGCGCTTGACCACGGCACCGCTGCGCTCCCTGCCCAGCTTGGCCGCGGCGAAATCCTCAAGCACCAGCCGGAAGCTATTCTTTCGCTTGCGCTCGGCAGCGATCTTCTCGCGCTCCTCCTCTTTCTTGGGGTCCTTGTGCTTCTTGATCTGCTTCAACCAGTCGCGGGCCTTATCGCGCGCTTCCTCTAGGGTCAATTCCGTTCCATACTCCCCGAGCGCACGCCGGACCGGATGTGGGCTGCGGGGAAAGCGCTTTATCAGGATGAACGTCTTGCGCCCGGTCGGCGAGACGCGAATGCCGAGGCCCCGCATATGATTGTCCATGTAGTCACGGAGCTTGCTCTCGGACTTGAGCGACAAGAGGTATCGGTCAGTGAAGTCCTTTTTGGCTTTCGCCATCACCCCGCCGCCTGGCAACAGACTGGCAACAAAATCTAGTGGTTTCTAATTTTGCCAAGTTGAGTGATAATGTCGGCCTAATAATTACAATATGTCAAGCAAAACCGGGCTTTGTAACCATAAGCCCACTGGCAATTGGAGGTAGAACGACATGCGGGAACTGGCTGAAGACCACTTGGCTGACGTAAAGTAACTTGATTGGAGCGGCCGTGTTTTACTACACGGCCGCTCTTCCCGAGCGAAAGCAAGATTCTGGCGATGCACCCGGGCATTGATAGGCCGGTGGGGCGAAGGTCGTTTTCAGATCGACTCGCGCCGCGCCATCTGTCCCCGCGCGGGATTGTCCGCGGCGTGGTCTTCGCAATTCTGATTGTCGGCTTGATCGTCGCCGGCGGCCAGGGCGGCGCCGGTCATTCGGTGGGCCACTTTCCTTCCTACTATCCCCATGAAATTCGCATCGAAACCATCGAACCCGCAGCAGCCGCCAAGGGCTTAAGCGAAGAAACCCTGCACGCTTATGTCGGCGCCGTGCCTACGTTCGCCGGGCCGATACCCCGGCACATCGAGTCGGTGCGATCGCTGGGATCGATTTTCGTTCTCTCATTCAGGACGACCTCCACGCGCTTCGCGACGGCTGACGCCCGCTGTACTGCTGCGCGCGGTGTCATGGCGGTGCTGCGCGATGAGAAGGAAGGGGGCTTCATCTTTCACCCCTATCCCGTGACGCCGTATCACGCCGACTACCTGCACCATCTGGACCGGGTGGAGGCGGCAATGAACGCCGTCGGCGGGACGTCCGCGCCGGCGTCCGAGAAGTTCGGCGCCAAGGGCCGACTCGCGACGGCAATCGTACGCGCACGGTGGCAACTTGCGACTGAGGACGCGGACGCGGTCCTCGAGGAAATACCCGCCGACGAGCTGCTCGCAAGCATGAGCTTGTCGTTTGACGGCTGGTCGGGACCGCCCTGGGCAAAGGAAGGCTGGTTCGAGGCGCATCGTTTGCTGGCGTCGTCGCTGGACGGCGCAGCACGGGAAGCGATGGATGACGACTATGCGCGCCTGGTGCATGGCGAAACGCTCGGCCTCGCAGAGCGAGCGGACCTAGAGCGACGCCTGGTAGCCACGCTCACGCGTGGCTGTGCACGCTTGGTCGTGGGTTACACGCCAAAGGAGGAATTCGTCGATGCCGCCTATCCGGCAGGAATCGAGAACGTCGCTTACGATTCGCTGAGCGGGCTCAACAGTCCCATTTTTCTGCGCACGGTAAAACTCAAGGAATACCCGTGGAACGGCAATCTGCATCTTGGTGTGCGCGAACGTTCCGCGGGCGCCTGGAACCCGGTGGCCGGCTTTAGCGATACGATGGGACGGTTGATCTGGTCGGCCATCGGCGATCCCGCGATGATCCAGTTTCCATTCAACGCCAGCTGGATGCACAACCGCGTGCAATCGGTCATCACCAAGGTGGAGGGCCAATCCGGCGGCATCCGCGTGCCGCCAGATGCGCGTCGACCGCAGCCGGGAACGGGTACACTTGATCCTGTGGGCGCCAACACATTCGCCTCTGCGAAAGTTGTCTACGAGGTACTTACCTCCCCGTTCGAGGACGGGTCCGAAATGGACGCGGCCGACGTGGTCTATCCGTTCATGTTCACCTATCGCTGGGGAGCAAAAGCGAACTCCGGCGGCGACAACCACGAACCACGACTGGAGCAGACGCTGACCGCAATGCAGGAGCACGTGGCCGGACTTAAGGTTGTGCGCGTGGAGCGGACAAAGCACGTTATCGCGGAGAACTGGGAAATTTTTACGAACACCCCAGTGGTCGAGGTTTATCTTCGAGGTGTACCGCACGACGAGCTACAGGTCGCTGCGATGGCGCCGCCGTGGAGCACGATACCCTGGCATCTGCTGGCGTTGATGGAAGAAGCAGTGAAACGTGACTATGCGGCTTTTTCCAAGAAAGAGTCCGAGCGACGGCGCATCCCCTGGATGGACCTGGTTCGCGATCAAGATTTGCGGGCTAAACTCTTGCCTTTGATTGCAAAGTTCGAGCGCGAAAGTTACCGCCCCGAACCATTAAGAGAATTCGTGACCGCCGAGGCTGCGCAGGCACGCTGGCGTGCGCTTGCGGCCTTTGCAGAAAAGAACGGACATTTTCTCGTGACCAACGGGCCGTATCGGCTGGCGCAATGGAACTCCGAGTCGGTCGTGCTGCAGGCAGTCCGCGAGGTCACTTATCCACTCGGCTTCGGCACCTTCGACCGCTTCGTCCACCCGCCGCGCGCAGTAATCGAGTCCCTCGCGCATGAGGATGGCACGATCGCCGTTCGCGCCAACGCGGAAATGGTTTTGCGGACGGGGCGTGATTACAAGTTGATGAAAGAACCCCTGCTACGAACTACCATGCGGGGAACCTTTGGGCTGCTGGTGGTGTCGCGTTATCTTCTGATCGATCCCGATGGCAAAGTGCGCAATCTCGACAAGATGCATTGGGAGGACGACGGACGCTTCACGATTAAACTTCCCGAGCGGCTGCCGCCAGGTGAGTACACGGTGAATCTCGCGGTCTTCCTCGACGGCAACTCCGTGGCTCCCTCGGCTAAGTCGTTGCGCTTGCGCGTTGGCGGAACAGGATCGCCGAATTAGTGGAAATGTGAATGTTGGGGCACATGCACGCGAGACAGTAAAATTCGGCGGGGCAAATATGGATATCCTGATCATTCAAATTCTGAATTCTATTTTCTACGCCTGTATTCTGTTCCTCATTGCCGCCGGGCTCAGTCTCATCTACGGCGTCATGCGGATCGTCAACCTTGCGCATGGCAGCCTCTACGCGCTCGGCGCTTATGTCACAGCTTGGGCCATCGGCACGTTCGCGGCGGGAGCCCCTCTTTGGGTGCTGTTCCTGTTGCTACCTGTAGGCGCAATCGTGGTCGCCGCCGTCGGCGCCCTGATCGAGCCGACACTTCTGCGGCCGCTTTATAAGCGTCCCGAGGAGTATCAGCTTTTGATCACTTTCGCGCTGTTGCTGATCCTTGAGGACGTCATGCACTTCCTGTTCGGAGGCGTGCCGCTGACAGCGGGTGCCGTCATCGACAGCATGGGCACCATGCGAGTCATGAACCTGCGGTATCCGGTCTATAATCTCGTGGTCATTGCCATCGGCATCGCGTCCGCCGTTTTCCTGTGGGCCGTCATTTATCGCACAAGGTTTGGCGTCATCCTCAGGGCTACATCGCAGAACATGCGCATGGCGTCCGCACTAGGTCTGAACGTCAAGTGGGTTTACGTCCAGGCATTCGCTCTTGGCTGCTTTATGGCTGGTCTCGGAGGCGCGGTGGTCGTACCTGCGCAGGCAGCCGTGCTTGGTATGGGCGTCGAAGCCCTGATCCTTGCGTTCGTCGTCGTCGTTATAGGTGGCCTCGGCAGCCTCGAAGGCGCTTTGATTGGAGCGCTTATCGTGAGCTTCGTGCGCACAGCCGGCATCCAGTTCTTTCCCGAAATCGAACTGGCGGTTCTCTATCTGATTGCAGCTCTTGTCCTGCTGATAAAGCCCACCGGCCTGTTCGGGAGGGCGTGACGATGCAGGACAACGCTGCACGCACTGGACCATCGACTCGGTTGATCGTTGCTTGCGCGATTCCGATTCTCATTGTGCTTTTGGCCTTGCCGAGATTTCTCGATGTCTATCAGACGCAGCTGTTCACCTACGGACTGATCTATGCGATCGCAGCGCTCGGATTCAATTTGCTGCTCGGCTACACGGGCCTGCTCTCCTTCGGCCATTCGGCATATTTCGGTCTTGGCGCTTACTCCGCCGCCTTCCTGGTCAAATATTTCGGCGTTGGCTCGATAGAGATCTACATTCTCGTTGGGCTCCTCATCACCGGTCTGATTTCGGCGGCGTTTGGCTATGTCTGTGTCCGCCACACCCGCATATTCTTCGGTATCCTGACGTTGGCACTGTCGCAGGTGCTGTGGACGCTGGCCTACAAATTCTTCTGGGTGACCGGTGGAACCGACGGCCTGCGCGTGGCCTTCGCCAATTTGACACTGCTTGGTGGCCTGATCGAATTCAAGGGCCGCAATGCTTACCAGTCGTTCGTGCAATCCTACTATTATTACGTGCTGTTCCTATTCTGCGTCTGCACGATTCTCATGTGGGTGATCGTGCACTCGCCATTCGGCAAGGCGTTACAAGCGATTCGCGACAACGAGACCCGCGCGCAGTTCCTGGGCATTCCCATTCGACGTTATCGCTGGATCGCATTTCTGCTGTCGGGCAGCTTCACCGGTCTTGCCGGTATCCTGTGGGTGCCGCTGAATGGCTTGGTCACGCCCGATATTTTGTATTGGCCGTTCTCCGGCGAGATTGTGTTCATGACGGTGCTCGGCGGCTTTCGCACCTTCACCGGGCCGATCATCGGCGCAATAGTGTTCAATTATCTCAAGGTTTACGCCGTCGCCAGTACCGCCTATTGGCAATTCATGCTCGGTGCGGTGCTTGTGGTGCTGGTACTGGCGCTGCCGACAGGTATCGTCGGAACGCTTGCGCGCCAATTCGGCAAGCTCAGAAAGAGGGGGTGACATGAATCTCCTCGAAACCATCAATCTGAAGAAATATTTCGGCGACACGCGCGCCGTCGATAACGTTAATCTGAGCATCGCCGAACGTGAATTCGTCTCGTTGGTTGGCCCCAACGGCGCCGGCAAGACCTCGCTGGTCAATGTGATCAGTGCGCTGCTTCCATCCGACTCGGGAAAGATCCTGTTCAAGGGCGACGACATCACTCAGGCTACTGTGACGGATCGCGTCAGGGCAGGAATCGCGCGAAGCTTCCAGATTGTAAACCTGTTCGATGACCTCACTGCGTTCGATAACGTAACGCTGGCTATCTTTTCGCGTGAGGGCAAGACCACCAATCTAATGGCTCTCGCCCACCTCGATCACGCGGTGAGCACCGAAGCCGATAATGTGCTGCGCAACTTCAACCTTTCGGACAAACGCAACGAGCGCGCGCGCGATCTTTCGCAGGGTGAGCGAAAGCTGCTTGATGTGGCGCTGGCCTACGCGCTGAGGCCAAAACTGCTGTTCCTCGATGAACCGACGAGCGGTGTCAGCACGCGCGACAAAGGTCAAATTATGGATACGATAGCCTCCGTGGTACGGGGCGAAGGCATCACGGCCGTGATTGTTGAGCACGATATGGACGTCGTGTTCAAATATTCAGATCGCATCGTAGTTATGCAACAGGGTGCAATTCTCGCCCAGGGCACGCCCGATGAGATTAGGAAAAATGATCAGGTCGCCATGGTCCTGCTCGGCACTTCCGGGCCGGATGCATTTACTCGAAAGGATTGATCGACGTGCTTGAGCTCA
>Ga0081455_10004272_pt1 | contig 16088 bp, 17 predicted proteins | sample TabmetS3T2R1_FD_70207 | JGI IMG/M metagenome (GOLD analysis project Ga0081455, IMG submission 70207) | Tabebuia heterophylla rhizosphere microbial communities from the University of Puerto Rico - S3T2R1 | ecosystem: Host-associated > Plants > Roots > Rhizosphere ... | reverse complement strand
ACTTCGACTTGCTCGTCGCGCTGCCGAAGTCGACCTTCGGGGCGGCGACGGCCTTGCTCCCGAGCGCCTTCTTCAGGAACGCGACGTGGGCGTTCTCGTCCGCCGTCACGGCCTTCAGGAACGCCGACTCCTGGGCGCCCTTGGCGACCTTGTTCTTCGTCGCCTCGTTGTAGAAGGCGGCCTCCAGGTACTCCAGGGTGAGGGCGTAGTTGAGGATGCCGATGTCGCCCTTGCCGAATTTCGCGGGCGGGCGGCCCTTGCCGCTCGCGGCGGCGGCACCGGCCGGGGTGAGCGCGGACAGCAGGGCACCGGAGCCCATCACGGCGGCACCGCCGAGGCCCGCCTTCTTCAGGAACGCGCGCCGGCTGTCGCCCTCGTCGAGCGCCTCGACCGCCTCATGGTGGGTTTCGGCCAGAGCCTCGTCCTGGTCGAACTGTGCAAGCAGCTTCTGGGAACTCATTCGCGTGTCTCCTCGTCGGTTGATGGATGGAGTAGCGCGCGCTGTTGAGTCCTTGCGAGAAGTCGGTAAGAACGGATCAAATCCCCGTCACATCGGCTTTGCAGAGCCGTCCACGAGATGTGTGACGGAACGGTGTAACGAAAGCCACGTAGCTGCCTATACTTCGTCCAACGGCCGTGACCCTCGAGGCATGGACCTGATCATCTTGGACTCCTTCCCCGGCGAAACCGTCACCCCCATGGCTGCCGCGCGCGTCGTGCGCTCGGTCGGCGAGCTGCGCGCGGCGCTGCTCCCGCTGCGGCGCGAAGGCCGCACGATCGGCCTGGTCCCGACGATGGGCTTCCTCCACGAGGGCCACGTCTCGCTGCTGCGCGCCGCCCGCGCCGAGAACGACGTCGTCGTCATGAGTCTCTTCGTCAACCCGACCCAGTTCGGCCCGAATGAGGACCTCGACCGTTACCCGCGCGACGAGGAGCGCGACCTCCGCCTCGCCGCCGAGGCCGGCGTCGATTTCGTCTTCGCCCCCGAGGTCGCCGAGCTCTACCCGGACGGCGCCGCCACCGCGGTCGATGTGACCGGTGGGCTCACCTCGGTCCTCGACGGCGACCCCGAGCGCCGCGGCCCCGGCCACTTTCGCGGTGTCACCACGATCGTCGCCAAGCTCTTCAACGTCGTCGGGCCCGACGTCGCCTACTTCGGCCAGAAGGACGCCCAGCAGGCGGCCGTGATCAAGCGGATGGTGCGCGACCTCGACTTCCCCGTCCGGGTCGAGGTGATGCCGATCGTGCGCGAGGAGGACGGCCTCGCGATGAGCTCTCGCAACGTCTACCTCGAGCCCGCCGACCGGGCCCGCGCCGTCGCCCTCTCGCGTGCCCTCGCCGCCGCCGAGCAGCAGGCGCTCGCCCTCGACTCGCTCGACGCCGGGCTCACCGCAGCCCGGATCGAGCTCGCCGCGGCCGCGATCGAGCCCGAGTACCTCGAGGCCCGCGACGCGGAGACGCTGGAGCCGGTCGAAGGACTCACCGGCCGCCCGATCTTGATCGCCGTCGCCGCCAAGGTCGGCGGCGCCCGTCTGATCGACAACATCGTCATCGAGCCGCTCGGCTGACCCACTCACAAACAGAACCATCGACAACCCCAGAGGAGACGAAACCCGTGCAGAGGCAGATGCTGAAGTCGAAGATCCACCGCGCCACGGTGACCGACTGCGACGTCGACTACATCGGCTCGATCACGATCGACACCGAGCTGATGGCGGGCGCCGACCTCTTGGTCAACGAGCAGGTGCACGTCTGGGACGTCGACAACGGCGAGCGCTTCGTCACCTACGTGATCGAGGGGGAGCCCGGTTCCGGGGCGATGCAGGTGAACGGCGCCGCCGCCCACCTGGTCGAGCCCGGCCACAAGATCATCGTCGCCTCTTTCGGCGCCTACGACGAGGCCGACCTGGAGCGCTACGCGCCGGTCGTCGTCCACGTCGACGACGCCAACAAACCAATCGCAATCGACGATCGTCCGGAGGTGTTGGTCGCATGAGCTCTGGAGTCCTCTCTCACACCGTCCCGCAGGACGACCGCGTCGCGGTCACCCTGCCCCGTCTCCAGGAGATGAAGGAGAACGGCGAACCGATCGTGATGGTCACCGCCTACGACTACCCCTCGGCGACGGTCGCCGAGGCGGCCGGGGTCGACCTCGTCCTGGTCGGCGACTCGGCCGCCAACGTGGTCCTGGGCTACGACCGCACCGACCTCGTCTCGATGGAGGAGATGATCGTCCTCGGCAAAGCGGTCCGTCGCGGCCTGAAGACCCCGCTGATGATCGGCGACATGCCGATGGGCAGCTACGAGGCCTCCGACGAGCTCGCGATCACCAACGCCCAGCGGCTGGTCAAGGAAACCGGCTGCCAGGCGGTGAAGCTGGAGGCGGGCGGCGTCTCCGTGCAGCGCGCTCGGGCGATCGCCGCCGCCGGCATCCCGGTGATGGGCCACCTCGGCCTCACCCCGCAGACCGCCACCGCACTGGGCGGCTACAAAGCCCAGGGCAAGTCGGCGAAGGCGGCGATCCAGATGGCCGAGGACGCCCAGGCGCTGCAGGCGGCGGGCTGCTTCGCGGTCGTCTTCGAGGCGGTCCCGGCGGAGATCGCGACGACGATCGCGGCCCGTCTCGACATCGTCACGATCGGGATCGGCGCCGGCCCGGCGACCTCCGGCCAGGTGCTCGTCTTCCACGACCTGCTCGGCATCACCCAGGGCCACATGGCGAAATTCGTGAAGCGCTACGCCGACGTGCACGAGAGCATGGTCGCGGCGGTCGGCCGCTACGCCGCCGAGGTCCGCGGCGGGTCGTTCCCCGGCCCCGAGCACGCCTACGCGATCGACGAGGAGGAGCTGGCGGACTTCCGTCGCCACGTCGACGACCACGCCGCGCTCGCCTCGGCGAAGGCGTGGGAGTGGGAGCCGCTGGCCTAGTAGATGGATTGGTCTTCGACGACGCCCTGGCCGCCGCCTTCGATCAGTGCGCCGAGGCGGCCCGGGAGCGTTTCGGTGCAGTTCCTGGGGCCCTCACAGGCACCGGCGTAGATATTCGTCCCGGTCAGCGCCAGCTTGCCGGCTCCCGGTAGTTCAACCGCCAGATCGCCGGTCCAGCTCGCCGTCTTCCGACCTTCGAGTCGGAAGGTGGCCGAGCCCGAGAACGGCGCCGGCGGTTCGAGGGTCGCTTCGGCCAGCGGTTCCTGTTGGTTTGGCGTGAGGAGACCCGAGGCCGCACTGGTGTCGAAGATGAACGCACTGCGGTAGACATCGAAGGCGCCCACCTTGTCGCCCGTGGCGGACACATCGAAGGTGGTGAGGGCGGGGCTGTTCGAGCCCGGCGGGACCTGTTCCCGGTCGGCCTGCAGGACGAGGTCGGCCTTGCGATCCCCGGCAAGGAAGCGGTATTCGTCCCGTTCGGCCGCCTTTTCGGCCTTTTCTCCGGCCACGTTGCCGTTTTTCGCATGCCTTCCAGGTCCGGCCGGGATCCGACAGTCGGTCGCGCCTTGGTGGATGATCGAGCCGCCCTCGCGCGGAGCCTGGATGGTCGTGTAGCCGCGTTCGCCGTGGAAGACGAAAGAGCCGATGAAGTAGCCGTCTTCGGTCGTCGTCGGGTCGCCCGTGCAACGCTTCCGCGGCTTCTGCACCTTGGTCGACTTGGCCACGAAGTGGCCACGGAAATGACCGCGACCGCCGATCTTGATGTCGAGGCGGCCGTTGGCGAGGCTGCTGAGGTCCTGGTCGAAGGCTGAATAACTGACGTTCGTCAGCCCAAGCCGGCCCGCCCGCTTGTATAGGGAGAGGGCCACCGCACGGTTGACGGTGAAGACGACGAAGTGGAAGCCGTCCGTGGCCTTGCCGCTGATGTCGGCCATCACCCGGGCCGCTTGGTGGACGGTCCTTGGCTTCGCGGCGCCTGCCGTCGGCGCAAAAGCGATCAGCGCTGCCATCGCCACGAGGATTGCCGCCATCGCCCGGGCCCGCATGCGGGTGGACATCATTTGCTTGGTCGACAACCGGAGTCCAGGCACATCGTCGCCTTGAATCTGGGCCCGGCAAGCGGCACCACGCCGAAGCCGGGCAGCTTCACCCGCAGATCACCTTCCCAGCTCGCCTTTTCCGCCGGTTCGCGGCTGAGGGTCGCTTTGCCGAGGAAAGGCTTCGGCGGCGCCAGCAGCGCTTCGGCGGTCGGGTGGTTGAGGTCAGGGACCCTGAAGTAGGGACCGCGGACCAGGAGGGCGAAGGCGGTCCCTTGCTCCTGGATCCTCCCGCGATCACGGCGAGCCGTGCCGATGAAGGTGTCGAAGGCGACTTCCTTCTCCTTCTTTCTCGCCGAAATCCGCAAGGCCGCGAATCCGACCTTCCGGTTTCCCGCCGTCGCCGACGCCGCCAGTCCGAGCTCGTGCGCTCCGGGTTTGGCGGCCCTCCTGGCCATCTCGATCAGCGCCGCGCGCGTCCGCTGCTGCGGCGAGCGTTCTTGCGGCTTGCGCCCGATTGCTTTTGAGCAACTCTTGTCCGGGCTAGGCGCGTTGATCACGCTGCCGAACGCTTTCTTCGACCGCACGCGGGTGTAGCTGCGCTCACCGCGGAAGGCAACCCGGCCGACGAACCAGCCCACCCGGATCGTCTCCTTTTCGCCTTTGCAACCGAGCGGAGCCGCAGGCCGTTCGATTTTTTCTTCCGGGATGAAGCGCATGTCTATGCGCCCGAACTTGCCCAGCGATGCCTTGATCCCGTTTGATCCGCGGGGTTGCCGCGCATCGAGCTGGTATTCGGTGCTGGTGAATTCGAAAAGGTGCGCGAGCAGCTGTTCCCGTTCCGGGTAGGCCGTGACCTTGAGCTTGCGGCGGTTGGTCAAGGTCACGCTGACCAGATAGCCGTTCGAGCCCGGCAACGAGAGCGTCGCGATCACGAGGCGCTTGCGTTGGCGGCGCCCCGTGCCCGCTCCACCCGCCGCCGGCGCGATGGCGGGCACAAGCAGGGCGACGATCGCGATCGCCGCGGCGATCGCCGCGAATGCCTTTGCCTTCACAAAGGCAGACTATTTAATTACTTCGCCGCTTGGCTGCGCGGCACCGTCGAGCTGGTGCGGCTGGGGGAGAGGCCGGCGACTTTCAGCGCCGAGGGTTCGAAGAGGCGAAAGCGCAGCGGGCTGCTGACTCCGTCGCTCTCCTTGCAGCGGGGGCAGTCACCGGAGGCAGCCGCGATGGTGGCGTTGTACCTGCTTTCGCATCGCTCGCAGAAAAACACGGGAACGTCCTTTGTTAGGTGGCGAGACTTGCCGAGTCGTGGAACGAGCGTAGTCCCCCTTGTGCGCCCTGTCCAAACCTTTATGGGCGGAACGGTTGCCGCAATCGGGTCGTTTCGCATTCGGGGCAGGCGGTGATAGGTGGCGCGCCGATCCCGAGGATGGGACGGGACCGGCGCGCCCGACGGTCACGAGGACTTCGTGATCGAGACCGACGGCACGGTGCGGTTCTCGCCTGAGATCTGCATGTGCTCCACCCCCTCCCTGGTTTTACGAACTCACGTGTGCACGGCACCCGACCCCGGGGTGAAGTGAGCGGGATTCCATTGCTGTGACGGATTCCTCCATAAAGTCGCACGATCGGTCGGAATGCCATTTACGATCTAGTGGGTTCCACCAATCTGAGGAGGTAGAGCAAATGAAATCGGCAGCGATCCGTCGCAGCCCTGATGCGACTTTGGGTGCGGCAGTAGCCCACCCGTTGCGGTGTCGCTGCCTGACGATCCTGGCCGATCGGGTAGCCAGTCCCGCCGAAATTGCCCGCGAACTTGGGCTCGAAGTGAGCAACGTCGGCTACCACGTCGGTGCCCTGGCGGATGCCGGGCTGATCGAGGAAGTCGGCCAGCGCCCGGTGCGCGGTGCGGTCGAGCACTTCTACCGGGCGGTCGTCCGTCCGATCACCTCGACCGAGACTGAGACCGAGCTCGATCTCGATCGACGACTGAGCTTTGCGCGGACCACCTGGTCGCTGATCACGGCCAACGCCACGACGGCCCTGACGTCCGGGACAGCCGTCGAGCGGCCGGAGCACCATCTGACCCGCGTCCCGCTGCGCGTCGACGAGGAGGGCTGGACGGAACTGTCCGAGGCCTACATGGAGCTGTACGAGCGCGTCTACGAGATCCAGGCGGCTGCCGCCGAACGCCTTGGGCATGACCCCGAGGACCACGGCATCTCGGTGCTCTCCGTGCTGGCCTTCTTCGAGACCCCCGAGGCCGCGCCGGCAATCGAGCTGGCGACGACGACGGAGGAGGAGCCCGAGCCCGCCGCCCCATAAGATCGGCGCGATGCCGATCGACGTCGCCAACGCCGACCTGCTGCTCTCGACCACCCGCTCGGTCCGCAAGCGCCTCGACTTCGAACGCCCGGTCGAGCGGGAGGTGCTGCTCGAATGCCTGCAGCTCGCGGTCCAGGCGCCGACCGCCTCGAACCGCCAGACCTGGCGCTGGGTGATCGTCACCGATCCCGACCTGCGACTCAAGGTCGCCGACTACTACCGCGAGGCGGCGCTGCCGTACCTGGGCGAATCGCTGGCGGCGGCGGAAACCGACGGCGGCCAGGACAAGCGCGTCTTCGACAGCGCCATGTACCTGGCGCGGAATCTCGAGCAGGCTCCGGCCTTCGTCATCCCCTGCATCGCCGAAGACCTCGACGACAAAGACCAGACCGGCACGATCGTCGCCCTCGGCTCGATCGTCCAGGCCGGCTGGAGCTTCCAGCTCGCCCTCCGCGCCCGCGGCCTCGGCTCGACCTGGACCACGCTCCACCTGCGCTACGCCGCCGAGGTCGCCGACCTCCTCGGCATCCCCGACGGAGTCACCCAGGTGGCCCTGATCCCGGTCGCCTACACCAAGGGCACCGACTTCAAGCCCGCCCAGCGCCCCCCGGTCACCGAGATCACCTACTGGGACCGCTGGGACTCCTAGGGTCGGGCGGCGACCCCCGCCATTCGCCGATCGCCGCGAGGCGCCGGCGCTGCTGTGCGGCGGCGCCGAGGTCGGCGCCCTGTCCCCGCTCCTCGAGGCGGTCGGCCACGCGTTCGCGGTGATCGACCGGATTGGAGTCGTCGTACTTGAACTTCGCCTCGACCCTCAGCACGGCGAGCTGGATCCCCCGGATGCCCGGGAGCATTCGGCCATATGGCTTCTCATCCACGGCGACGGGCGGGTGGGCGCCCTCCGGCTGCAGGTCGGCGAACTGCGCCGCCAGGATCTCCACCTTGCCCTGCGGATCGTCGACGACCTTCGGCCGGCAGACGAACTGGACCGAGGTGTAGTAGCTGGTCGGTACTCCGTCCTCGTCGGGCCCGCCGGCGCGGTTCCGCCAGTAGCTCGGGATGTATGCCTGGTCTCCCGTCACCGCGAGGCGCACCTCGGCGGCCGCCTCCAGATGCGGCCAGACTGGGTTGGGGCGGGCGAGGTGGGTGAGAAGCGCGTCGCCGGAGATGGTGAAGTGGGCAGGGACGAGGAGGGGCGCTCCCGCCGCGTCCAGGTTGTTCACGGCCAGCATCCCGAAGCGGTCGGTGGAGGCGAGCCAGTCGCGCCACTCGGCGGAACTGGTCGCGGCGTCCCAGCGGTGGATCAGCATCAGGACCCGCCCGCGCCGGCTGAGGTGGATGGTCGAGAGATGATGCGTGAGGAGGACCGGACGCCTGGCCCGAGGCGGATGAGGAGGTCATCGCCGGCGGCTTCGAGCCGGCCGTCGGTGAGCGGCGCCAGCGCGTCGAAGACGAAGAGCGCGGCCGTCGTGTCCATCTCCAGGCGGGTCCGGGATGCCTGCCGCCAGTTCCATCGCCGACAGGTGACACCGATGTCGTCGCGCCAGACGAGCTCGCCGGCGTTCGGATGCTCGGTCGCCGGCGCCCCGTTCGCAACCGTGTCGAACCCCTCGTCACCCTGCGCGCGGACGAGGCGGGGAGCGCCCTCGTAGCGAGTGAGGTCTTCGCCGCCGATCGGCAATTCGTGGAGCACCGAGAGCGCGTTGTAGAGATCGGTGAGCCGGTCGACCCTGGGCAGGCCTGACTCGGCACGACGCAGCAGTGCCTCGAGGCTGTTGCGGGTGCGTTGCGGCTTCGCCCCGAAACTGCGATACGCCTCACGCCACGCGGTGACATGCGGGAGATCCTCCGGCGGACCCTCGGCCAGTGCCGTCCGCGCCGCCGCCTCGGCGGAGCGCAGAGCCGCCTCCGCGTCTACGTCGGTGGGCCCGCCCTCGAGGCCGGCGACGGCGATGAGCAGGACCCGGTAATCGGGCCGGAGGTCGAAGACCTCGTCGGCGATGGTTATGCGATCGAGGAGCGATCGGAGATCTGCTTCGGTCATCCGGATCCTTGTGGCCCCGGCGACGAACCGACACGGGGCTCGAAGACGGCCAGGGAGAAGCGTCCCGCTCCAGCCCCGTGGTTGGCGTAGGAGTGGGGGGCGTCGCCGGCGAAGGTGACCGCGTCGCCCGGGTCGAGGGTGATCGTCTCGTCCGCGACGACCACGGTGACGGTGCCCTCGTGCACGTGCAGGAGCTCCATCGTGCCCGGGGCGTGCGGCTCGCTGCTGTGCTGGTCGCCCGGTTCGAGGCGCCAGTCCCAAAGCTCGACCACTTCCGGCGGCTCGGTGCCGCCGAGGAGGATCCCGCTTCCGCCGTGATCGCCGTTCCAGAGCGTGGCCCCCTCGCCGGCCCTGGTGATCTTCAGGGCGGCGGTCGGCACCGGTGGCTCGACCAGCGCGGGAAGTCCGAGTCCCAGGGCGTCGCTCAATCGCAGCAGGATCCCGATGCTGGGATTCGCCGCGCCCCGTTCGACGTTGACCACCATCCGGCGGCTGACTCCGGCGGTTTCGGCGAGCCGGTCGAGGGTCCAGCGGCGCGCCTTCCGCTCGCTCCTGACTCGGGCGCCGATCGCCGCGGCGAGGGTTGCGGTGTCCCCGTCCATTTAGTGCATCATAGTGCACTAACTGCGCATCGTCGTGCGCGCACCTCAGAGGCCGAGCACGGTGACCGCGACCAGGATCAGCGAGAGCGTCGAGGTGATACCGACGGTCGCGGCGGTCACCCAGTCCACCGGGCCGCGGTTGCGGTGCTTGCCCATCAGCTCCTCGGAGCGGGCGAGGCGCCAGATGAAGCCCAAGTTAATTGGCAGCAGGACCCCGTTGATCACCTGGACGCCGACCAGCAAGGAGATCACCGGCACACCGGGGATGACGGCGACGATGGTCGAGATCACGATCATCGCCGTGATCAGCCCGACGAAGACCGGCGCTTCCTCGGTCCGCCGGCCGATGCCCTTCTCGAAGCCGAGCGACTCGGCGACCACGTAGGAGGTGGCGATCGGCAGGATCGCGGCGGCGAGCAGGCTCGCCCCCAGAAGCCCGACTCCGAAGAGGAGCTCCGCGTACTGGCCGGCGAGGGGCTCCAGCGCCTTGGCGGCATCGGCGGCCGAGCCGATCGAGTGGATGCCGGCGACGTAGAGGGTCGCCCCGGTCGCGATGATGATGAAGGCGGCGACCAGGTCGGCGAAGAGGGCGCCGCCGACCGCCTCGAGCGTCTCCGCCGGCAGGTCGGCCTCGGTCGACCCGCGCTCGACCACCGCCGACTGGAGGTAGAGCTGCATGTAGGGGGTGATCGTCGTCCCCGCCATCGCGACGAAGAGGAGGAGGAAGGTCGGGTCGGTATGGAGTTGGGGGACGACGAGCGCGTGGCCGACCTGGCCCCAGTCGGGCTTCGCCAGGATCGCGGCGACCGGGTAGGCGAAGAACGGGATCGTCATCCAGACGAAGATCCGCTCGGCGGAGCGGTAAGAGCCGCAGACGATGATCAGCCAGATGCCGAGGGCGGCGATCGGCACGGTGACCTGCGGCGGGATCCCGGCCAGCCCGAGGGCGGCGCCGACGCCGACGAAGTCCGAGATGCAGATCCCGAAATTGGCGACCAGGACCGACAGGGTCGCGAAGGCGGACCAGCGGATGCCGTAGTGCTCGCGGATCAGCTCGGCGAGGCCCTTGCCGGTGACCGTCCCCATCCGCGCCGCCGAGCGCTGCACCAGCGCCAGCGAGACGGTGATCAGGACCATCGCCCAGAGCAGCGTGTAGCCGTACTTGGCGCCGACTTCGGAGTAGGTGGCGATCCCGCCGGCGTCGTTGCCCGCGTTGGCGGCGATCAGGCCAGGGCCGAGCAGCCCCAGGAAGACGAGGACGCGGCTACGCCGGGAGCGCAGCCGTGAGGGCAGGTGCGGTCGGGCCGCCAAGCGGGGTGACCGCGCCCGCCGCAAGGCGGCTGGTACTCGGCCCGGCATCCAACTGATCGCTCCACTCGACGCTCATGGCGCGATCCTAGTTCCGCCCCCATAAAGACGGCATGAAGATCGCCACCAGGGCGGCGCTCAGTCCTCGCCGAGCAGGCCGAAGCGCCGCCGCCAGCCCTTCGGCAGCAGCACCTCGAGCACGTCGTCGACGGTGACCACGCCGATCATCCGCTCCTCGCGGTCGAGCACCGGGGCGGCGGTCAGGTTGTAGTCGGCCATCAGTCGCGCGACTTCCTCGAAGTCCGCCCCGGGGAGGAGCGGGGGGACCCCGGCGACGTCGAGGTCGACAACCGTCGCCTCCGGGGCGGCGCGCAGGAGCGCCGCCAGCTGCAGTGCCCCGGCGTAGCGGCGTTTGGCGTCCATCACGTAGACGGTGGCGAGGTTCTCGTCGGGGAGGGCGCTGCGGCGCACGCGGTCGAGGGCCTCGGCGACCGTCGCGTGGCGATAGACGCTGACGAAGTCGGGACTCATCAGGCCGCCGGCCTCGGCCGGGTCGTAGCCGAGCAGGGCGCGCACCTTGCGGCGCTGGGCCGGAGCCAGGCCCTCGGTGACGACCTCGCGCCGCTCCGCGGGCAGCTCGGCGACGAGGTCGGCCGCGTCGTCGGGGGCCATCCGCGAGAGCAGCGCCGCCACCTGCTCGTCGGAGCGCTGCGCGACGAACTCGATCTGGTGCTGGGCGTCGAGCTCCTCGAAGACGTCGGCCTCGAGCTCGGCGTCGGCGCCCACCGCCTCGATGATCTCCTGGCCCTCGTCGTGGGAGGCCGCCTCGACCAGGTCGGCGATCTGGGCCGGATGCAGTCGCGCCAGCCGCGGGTGGAGCACCCGCAGCCGCACCGCCGGCGTCTCGCCGGCGAAGGGCTCGACGCTCGCCCAGTCGAGGAAGTTGCCGGTCGCGATCCGGCCGCCGATCCGTTTCGGCAGCAGCCGTCGCAGGCCGCCGCGCGGCCCGGTATCGACCCCGACCACCCGCCACCAGCCCTCCAGTCGCGCCAGCTCGACCTCGTTGGCGCGGACCAGGCGCGCCCCGTCGACGTTGATCAGCTGGTGGTCGAGCACGTCGTGCTTCAGCAGGACCTCCTCCGGGCGACGGGAGAAGGGCCGCAGGTCGAGCTTGGCCTTCCTCAGGATCACCGCTCGACGCTCGACCCGGGCGACGCGCTCCGCGGGCAGGTAGGACCGGCGCCCGGCGACGTTGACGAGGAAGCCGGTGATCGGCGGATAGCCGCTCTCCTCGAGCCGCACGATGACGTCGTCGACGCGGCCCAGGCGCGCGCCTTCGGTGTCGCGCAGGGCGCCGCCGAGGATCAGCGAGAGGTGCAGGACCTCCGGCGGGCGCGTCGTATCGGTGGCGGCCATCGCACGATGCTAGGCCGCGCTCCTAAAGCCGCGTGGAGGGCTAGTGGTTGCGCTTCTTCGGCAGCGTGCGGAAGACGACGTCCCAGAGCGGGGAGGAGACGCCGTAGCCGTAGCGGTGATCCTGGAAGTGGTGGCGCATGTGGGCCTCGCGGAGGCGCTTGCCCATCTTCGACTTGGGGACGAAGTGGTGCACGTAGTAGTGCGTGTAGTCGTAGCCGAGGTAGCCGAGCATGAAGCCGCCGAAGGCCGGGTAGCCGGCATCGCCGAGGACGGCGACGAAGCCGAGGAAGAAGAGCGCCGCCAGCGGGATCGAGACCGATGGGGGCATCACCAGACGCAGCTTGTCGTTGGGATGGTCGTGGTGGATGCCGTGGATGATGAAGTGCATCCGCCGGCCGAAGGCGTTGTCGGGCTCCCAGTGGAAGATCAGCCGATGCAGCCAGTACTCGGTCAGCGTCCAGAAGGCGATGCCGCCGAGCGAGATCAGCACCATCTGCCAGACCTCCCAGCCCTTCGTCGCCCCGATCCACTCGACCGCGACGATCACCGGGATGAAGATGATCGCCGGGATCGCGGGGTGCACCCGCGAGAAGAAATCGATGAAGCCGTTCTTGAAGAGCGGCGGCGAGTCGGCCAGTTTTTTGCTGCGTGAATGAGCCTCCATCTGGCCGAATGTTATCGATGGCTCCCGGCCGTTCCGCAAGACGCAGGAACTCTGTGAAAGGCGTGTGACGAGAAGGTTGCGATTTGCGGAATCGTGCCTGGCGCGGCCGGCGCCCGATTGCTTTCATGCCCGGGTCGATGCCGCGCAAGCCCAAAGCCCCCACCTGCGAGGACTGCTACTTCCACCGGAATCTCTTGTGCGCCTTGGAGCTCGGCGAGCCCTGCGCGACCTTCCGGCCCAACCGTCCCGAGGGCCTCGTGCCGCCGCGCCAGCCGGTGCTCCTTATGAGGGCGCCCCGCTGGACCTCGGCCGGTCGCGTCACCGCCTGATCCGGCATCGGTCCATCGTCGCGCCACCTGACGCGTACCCAACTTCATCGTGGGTAATGTTCCGGACGATGCCGCAGCGCGACCTTTTCGCCGATTTTGCGCGGATGCGCCGGGAGATGGACCAGCTGATGGGCGATTCCTGGGGGCGCACCCGCTATGTCAGCCGCCGGGCCTCGGGCTTCTCACCCAACGTCGACGTCTACTACGTCGATGACCCGCAGCGCGCCGTGGTCAAAGTCGACCTCGCCGGAGTCGACCTCTCCGAGGTAGGGATCGAGGTCAACGGCCGCCAGCTGGCGATCATCGGCCGGCGCGCCCTGCAGGAGACCGAGGGTCGCGTCTACCAGCAGATCGAGATCCCCTCGGGGCCGTTCCGGCGGGTGGTCGAGCTGCAGGTCGAGGTCGACCACACCCGCGCCGTCGCCAACTACGAAGACGGCGTGCTGGTGATCGAACTGCCCCTGCGCGATCCCGAAGAGACCACTCACCGGGTCCCGATCGGGCGCCCCTGATGGAGGGCTCGCCGGGTCTCGAGATCGTCGAGGCGCCGATCGGGGAGGACATCCCCGCCGGCGACCTGCCCTTGCCCGAGGCGCTCCCGGTCCTGCCGCTGCGCGACTCGGTCGCCTTCCCGGACACGATCACCCCGCTGGCGGTCGGCCAGCCGCGCTCGATCAAACTCGTCGACGACGTCCTCGGCGGCAATCGGATGCTGGTGATGGTCGCCTCGCGCGACGCGGAGAAAGAGGAGCCGACCCCGTCCGACCTCTACGACGTCGGCGTCGTCGGGGTGGTCGAGCGGATGGTGAAAGTCCCCGACGGGACGCAGCGGATCCTCGTCCAGGCCACCCAGCGGGTACGACTCGACGACTTCGTCACCGACCGGCCCTACCTGATCGCCCGGATCTCCGAGGCCCCCGACGTGATCCGCCGCAGCGCCGAGCTGGAGGCGCTGACGCGGAACGTCCAGCGCACCTTCTCCGAGATCGTCGAGCAGATCCCTTACCTGCCGGAGGAGCTGCAGTTGGCGGTCGCCAACATCGAGGACCCGAGCGCCCTCGCCCACCTGATCGGCGGGGCGCTGCGGATCGAGACGGCGGAGAAGCAGGAGCTGCTGGAAGAAGTCGACGTCGGCAAACGGCTGCGCCACCTCTCCCAGATCCTCGCCCGCGAGCTCGAGGTGGTCCAGCTCGGCACCCAGATCCAGTCGCAGGTGCAGTCGGAAGTCGACAAAGGCCAGCGCGAGTTCTTCCTCCGCCAGCAGCTGAAAGCGATCCAGGACGAGCTCGGCGAAGAAGACGAGAGCGTCGCCGAACTCAAAGAGCTACAGGAGAAGATCGAGGCGGCGAACCTGCCCGAGGAAGCGCGCAAAGCGGCCGACCGTGAACTCGGGCGACTGGCCAAATTGCCGCCTGCGGCGGCCGAGCACGGGGTCATCCGCACCTACCTGGAGTGGCTGACCGAGCTGCCCTGGGACGTGGAGACGAAAGACAACCTCGACATCCGGCACGCGAAAAAAGTCCTCAATGCCGACCACTACGACCTCGAGGACGTGAAGGAGCGGATCCTCGAGTACCTCGCGGTGCGCAAACTGAACCCGGAGTCGCCCGGGCCGATCCTCTGCTTCGTCGGGCCGCCGGGGGTGGGGAAGACGAGCCTCGGGCGCTCGATCGCGAAAGCGCTGGGGCGGGAGTTCCAGCGCATCTCGGTCGGCGGCGTCCGCGACGAGGCGGAGATCCGCGGCCACCGCCGCACCTACATCGGGGCGCTGCCGGGGACGATCATCCGCGCGCTCCGCGACGCCGGCTCGCGCAACCCCGTCTTCATGATCGACGAGATCGACAAGATGGGCGCCGACTTCCGCGGCGATCCGGCCAGCGCGATGCTCGAGGTGCTCGACCCGGCCCAGAACGACACCTTCCGCGACCACTACCTGGACCTCCCGTTCGACCTCTCCGACGTCGTCTTCATCGCCACCGCGAACGTGCTCGACACGATCCCCGGGCCGCTGCTCGACCGGATGGAGACGATCGAACTGGCCGGTTACACGCTGGACGAGAAGCGCCACATCGCGCGCAGCTTCCTGGTCGGCCGGCAGATCGCCGCGAACGGGCTGAAACCGAGCCAGATCGAGTTCGCCGATGCGGCGCTGACCGCGATCATCGAGGAGTACACGCGCGAGGCGGGGGTGCGGAACCTGGAGCGGCTGATCGGCACGGTGTGCCGCAAAGTCGCCCGCCAGGTCGCCGAACGCAAAGCCAAGGGCAAGGTCCGCGTCTCGGCCAAGAAAGCGCGCGAATACCTGGGGCGGCGCCGGGTCTTCGCCGAAACGCGGCGGCGGACCAAGGACCCCGGCGTGGCGACCGGGCTGGCCTGGACGCCGGCCGGCGGCGACGTGCTCTTCATCGAGGCGGCCGGGATGCCCGGCTCCGGGCACCTGACGATCACCGGCCAGCTCGGCGAGGTGATGCGGGAGTCGGCGCAGGCGGCGCTCGCCTATGTGCGCGGGCACCAGCAGCAGATCGCGCCGAAGCTGGAGGGCGATTGGTTCGCCGAGCACGACGTCCACATTCACGTGCCGGCCGGGGCGGTGCCGAAGGACGGGCCCTCGGCCGGGGTGGCGATGACGGTCGCGCTCTCCTCGCTGATCAGCGGCCGACCGGTCCGCAACGATGTCGCGATGACCGGCGAGGTGACCCTGACCGGCAAGGTGCTGCCGATCGGCGGGCTGAAGGAGAAGTCGTTGGCGGCGCAGCGGGCGGGTATCAAGCGGGTGATCGTGCCCGCGCGCAACGAAGGGGACGCGGCCGAGATCCCGGCCGCCGAGCTCGGGGGGCTCGAGTTCGTGTTCGTCGACGAGGTCTCGAAAGCGCTCGACGTCGCCCTCTCTTGAGGGGACGCGCGGACAGGGGGTGCCGCTGATGGAGGCGGCAACGCTGCGGCCGGTCCGCCGCGCCCGCGCCGTCGTGCGCCGGCGCCGGTCCGTGCGCGACTGGGCGGGCGAGCGCTCGCGCGCCTTCTGGATCGTCGCCGGGCTGACCGCGCTGGCGGCGGTGCTCCGCTTCGCCACGCTCGGCGTGCAGAGCTACCACCACGACGAGATCGTCACCGTCAGCCGCGTCCTCCGCGACGGCTTCGGCCACGCGATGCACGCGGTCTGGTTCAGCGAGTCGACGCCGCCGATCTACTACGCCGTCTCCTGGGTCTGGACCCAGCTCGTCGGCACCCACGAATACGGGCTGCGCGCGGTCTCCGCCGCGGCCGGGGTGGCGACGGTCCCGGTCGCCTACCTGATCGGGGTCGAGCTGCGCGGCCGGCGGGCCGGCCTCTGGGCGGCGGCGCTGGTCGCGGTCAACCCGATGATGCTCTGGTACTCGCAGGAGGCGCGCGCCTACGCGCTGGTCGCCCTGTTCGGGGCGCTCTCGGCCCTCT
>Ga0081455_10004271_pt1 | contig 16089 bp, 19 predicted proteins | sample TabmetS3T2R1_FD_70207 | JGI IMG/M metagenome (GOLD analysis project Ga0081455, IMG submission 70207) | Tabebuia heterophylla rhizosphere microbial communities from the University of Puerto Rico - S3T2R1 | ecosystem: Host-associated > Plants > Roots > Rhizosphere ... | reverse complement strand
CTTCCCGCTCAACCTGGTGGCGCACAAGGTGGCGCCCTCGCTCGCGGTGGGCGCGCCCATCGTGGTCAAGCCGGCCTCGGCCACGCCGATCGGCTCGCTCCGCCTGGCAGAGTTCTTCGCCGAGACCGACCTGCCGCACGGCATGTACCAGGTGCTCCCGGTCTCCTCGAAGGTGGCCGACGGGATGGCGCGCGACGAGCGCTTCCGCAAGATCTCGTTCACCGGCTCGAGCGACATCGGCTGGTACCTGAAGGGCCTGGACCCGAAGAAGCGGGTCACGCTCGAGCTGGGCGGCAACGCGGGCGTGATCGTGCACTCGGACGCCGACCTGGACCTCGCGGCGCAGCGGGTGGCGTTCGGGGGCTACTACCAGGCCGGGCAGAGCTGCATCAGCGTGCAGCGCGTGCTGGTCCAGTCCGAGGTGTACGAGGACTTCTCGGCGCGGCTGGTCAAGCAGGTCGAGAGCCTGAAGGTGGGCGACCCGATGGACCCGACGGTCGACGTCGGCCCGGTGATCCAGAAGAGCGAGGTCGGCCGGATCGACTCCTGGGTGCAGGAGGCCGTGTCCCAGGGCGCGACCGTGCTCACCGGCGGCAAGGCCGAGGAGCCGTTCTACTCGCCCACGCTGATCGCCGACGTGAGGCCCGACATGAAGGTCTGCCGCGAGGAGATCTTCGGGCCGGTGGTCACGATCAGCCCGTACCAGACGTTCGAGGACGCGATCGCGACCGTGAACGACTCGCGGTTCGGGCTGCAGGCCGGGGTGTTCACCAACGACATCAACCGCGCGTTCCAGGCGCACCGCGACGTCGAGGTGGGCGGCATCATCGTCAACGACGTCTCGGCGTTCCGCGCCGACCAGATGCCGTACGGCGGCTCGAAGGACTCGGGGTTCGGGCGCGAGGGCCTGCGCTACGCGATGGAGGAGATGACCGAGCCCCGGATCATGGTCCTGTCGCACGTCCCGCTGTAGGGACGTCCCGATGACGAGGGGGGAGCCCGCATGAGCCGCGTCGCCGTGCTCGGCGCCGGCGCGATGGGGAGCGCCGCGGCCGTGCTGCTCGCGCGCCACGCCGAGGTCGAGCTGCTGGTGATCGACGTGGACGCCGCCCGCGCGGCCAGGGTCGCCGAACGCGCGGGGGCCGAGGCCCGCGTGCTCGACCCCAACGATCCGGTGGCCACGGTGCTCAAGGACGTGTCCGCCGTCGCGGCCTGCCTGCCGTACCGCCTGAACCTCGAGGTGATGGAGGCGGCGCTCGCGGCCGGCTGCCACTACGCGGATCTGGGCGGGCTGTTCCACGTGACGCTCAAGCAGTGGGAGATGCACGAGCGCTTCCGCGACGCCGGGCTCTCGGCGGTGATGGGGATCGGGTCGGCGCCGGGGATCACGAACGTCCTCGCGCGCCTGGGCGCCGACGAGCTGGACTCGGTCGCGTCGATCGACATGGTGGACGGCGCGGTCGACCTGTCCGAGGGCGGGGGCGCGTTCGGCGTGCCGTACTCGGCCGAGACGATCCTGGACGAGTTCACGCTGCCGGCGATGGTGTTCGAGGACGGCGAGCTGCGGGAGGTGGCCGCGGGTTCGGGCGTGGTCGACTGGGTGTTCCCCCAGCCGATCGGGACGCAGCCGGCGATGTACACGCTGCACTCGGAGCCGGCCACGCTGCCCAGGACCGTCCAGGGCGTTCGCGACGTCCGGTGGCGGCTGGCGCTCCCGCGGGCGGTGCACGATGGGTTCGTCTTCCTGGTCGAGACCGGCCTCGCCTCGCGCGACCCGGTCATGACGTCCGGCGGCCCCGTCGTCCCGCGGGACGTGCTGGCCGCGGTGCTGAACCGGCTGGCGCCGCCGGACGGCGAGCCCGCCGACCGCGAGGTGATCGACGTCCGGGTCGCGGGGACCAGGGACGGTGCCCGGAGCGAGTTCCGGGCGCTGGCCCGGCTGGAGCCGAGCCCCGAGGGGCTGTCGGCCGGGGCGTTCGGCACCGCGATCCCGATCGCGACCACCGTGCGATGGCAGGCCGAGGGCCGGGTGCCGCCCGGCGTGCACCCGCCGGAGGCCGCGTTCGAGGCGCGGGCGTTCGTGCGCGACCTCGAGGCCGAGGGCGTGGGCTTCGAGACCGGGTTCGCGAACTGAGCTTCACCCTCGGCCGCCGGAGCCGTACCCTGGAGTCGTGGGCACCCTCGCGCTGATCCTGATCCCGGCGGCGCTGTTCGTCGGGGCGGTGGTCCTGGTCCTCGCGCTCCGGAACGGCCGCGTGGCCGAACCCGGGCGCCCCTGGTGGGGCTACCCCGGCGCCTGGATCGCGGTCTCGACCGTGTTCGTGCTGCTGGGCGTCATGGTGTTCCCGCGGCTGCTCGGGTTCACGTTCGTCTTCCTTCCGCTGATCTGGATGCGCGGGTTCGGCCGCCGCCGGGAGCCGCAGCAGCGCCCGCACGACGACCCGTGGCGCGACGAGGACGACCGCTGGCCGAGCGACGACGATCGCTGGCGCGAGGACGACCGCTAGTCCGGCGTCCCCCCGTCGGGCTCCCGCCCCCCGAACACCCGGCCCGCGAACGCCCCGACCGCCTCCGCCGCCTCCTTCTCGCGGCGCCACAGGAAGTGGTCGGTGCCGGGCAGGATCACGACCTCCGCGTTCGGCATCGCCGTGCCGAGCGCCTCCAGCCGCGGCCGCGGGCAGTAGACGTCGCCCTCGCCGGCGAGCAGGAGCGTCGGCCGCCTGAACACGCGCAGCTCGGCCGCGGCCGGCACGAGCGGCACGTCGATGCCGGCCGGGTCCAGCGGGAGGGCGATCAGCGCGAGCGCCGACACGCGTTCGTCGCCCAGCGCCTCCCGGAGCGCGACCGCCGCGCCGAACGACCACCCGCATACGAGCGTCGGCCCGTCCGCCCCCTGCCGAACGCGGCCGATCGCCGCGTCGACGTCCCTGGTCTCGGCGCGCCCGCCCGCGTACGTGCCGGCGCTGCCCATCGTGCCGCGGAAGTTGAACGCCAGCACGACGAACCCTCTGTGCGCGAGCGTGTTCCTGATCGCCCACAGGATCGGGTGGTCCTTGCTGCCGCCGTGCCGCGGATGGGCGTGGCAGATCACGGCCGAACCCACGGCCTCACCCTCGGGCCGCCGGAGCTCGCCCTCGAGCGAGACGCCGTCCTCGGTCGCGAAACGGATCGCCTCCACGTTTGGGACCATGCCAGGCATGTCGAGTGGGCGACAACCGGCGGGCACGGGGTTCGCGATCCGCGACCCGATGCCGTGGAAGGACCTGTCGGCGACCGTTGGCGCCGCCGAGCAGGCCGGCTACCGGGCGGTGTTCCTGCCCGAGATCGTGGGTCGCGACGCGCTGGTCACGCTCGGGGCCCTGGCGGGGGAGCCGGGTCGGCTGCTGCTCGGCACCGGCGTGATCCCGATGCGCTCGCGGTCGCCGCGGCTCACCGCGATGGCGGCGGCCACGGTGCACGAGCGCTCGGGCGGGCGGCTGATCCTGGGGATCGGCACCGGCGGCTCGGGCCGTGGCGCCCTGGACGCGCTGCGCGCGACCGTGACCGAGGTCCGGACGCTCCTTGCGGGCGAGGCCGGTGAGGACGGCGACGCGCTCTCGCTGGACCCGGGGTCGCCCGTCCCGATCTGGGTGTCGGCGCTCGGTCCTCGGGCGATGCGCCTGGCCGGCGAGATCGCCGACGGCGTGATCCTGAACTGGTGCACGCCCGAACGGATCGGGTTCGCCCGCACCAGGATCGCCGAGGGCGCCGAGGCAGCGGGGCGGGACCCGGCGGAGGTGGCGGTCGCGGTGTACGTGCGCTCGTGGGTCGGAGGCGACGAGGCCGACGCCATCTCGGCGTTGAAGGCGATGGCCGGCCAGTACGCGTCCTTCCCCTCGTACCGCCGGCAGTTCGACGAGATGGGGCTCGGACCGCACGCGTCGGTGGCGGCGCAGGCGCACCGCGCCGGCCGTCCCGGGGACGTGCCCGAGGTGCTGGTCCGGACGGTCTGCGCGATCGGGGACGAGGCGCGCGACCGCGTCCGGGCGTTCGGGGACGCGGGGGCGGACCTGCCGATCGTCTACCCCGTGGCAACCCCGGACGTGGCGGCCTCGGTCCGGGGAACCCTCCTGGCGCTCGCGCCGGGCTGATCGACCGGGGGATCGCGGGGAGGGGTTGCGAGGCGCCGCGGCCGCCGTACACTACGATTTACAAGGCCGACACCGTGGAAAAGGGAAAAACCGCCGGGGGGAGCTGACATGACCTACACGATCTGCGAGCCGTGCATCGACGTGAAGGACAAGGCGTGCGTCGACGAGTGTCCGGTCGACTGCATCTACGAGGGTCCCCGGATGCTGTACATCCACCCCGACGAATGCGTGGACTGCGGCGCCTGCGAGCCCGTGTGCCCGGTCACCGCGATCTTCTACGAGGACGACGTCCCGGCCGAGTGGAAGCAGTTCACGCCGATCAACGCCGAGTGGTTCAACGACGACATCAGCGGCGTCGGCTCGCCGGGAGGGGCCGCGCAGGTCGGCCCGGCCGCCGTCGACCATCCGACCGTCGCCGGCTGGCCCGTCGTCGGCTGAGGACCTAGCCGGCCGTCCCGACCTCGGCCGAGGTTCGGGGGCCGTCCCGCAGGTACACGCGGAACGAGGCGCCCCCGCTCGGACTCTCCTGGATCCACGCGCGCCCGCCCATCAGCTCGGCGAACCGCGCCACCAGCGCGAGGCCGATCCCCACGCCGGGCGCATGATCGGGCGCGTCCGGACCCTGGCGGAACGGCTCGAACACCTCCTGGCGCATCTCGGCGGGGACGCCCGGCCCGTCGTCGTCCACCCGGATCTCGACGCCCCCCTCGGCCGGGAGCACCCCGACCACCACGGGCGTGCCCTCGGGCGTGTGCCGGGCCGCGTTCGCGAGCAGGTTCTCGACGATCCGTTCGGTCTTGGCCGCGTCGACGTTGGCCACGAGCCGCTCGCCCACGACGCTCACCCGGCCCTCGGCGTGCAGGTCGGAGTCGGTCACGACGCGGCGGACGAGCTCGGTCACGTCGGTCGGGTGCAGCTTGGGCTCGACGATGCCGCGTGAGAGCCGGTCGAGGTCCAGGAGGTCGGTGACCATGCGGTCGAGCTTGCGCGCGTTCGCGGCGATCCGGCTCGCGAGCGTGCGCGCGTCGTCCCCCCCGGCGACCTCGCCCCGCTCCAGCGTCACCGCCAGGCCGAGGATCGCCGCGAGCGGCGTCCGCAGGTCGTGCGAGACGGCCTGCAGGAAGGTGTTCTTCATCTCGTCCACGGCCCGCAGGCGCCGGACGGCGTCACGCTCCGCCGCCAGGGTGCGCTCGAGCGCGGCCTCGGTCTCCTTGCCCTCGGTGATGTCGAGGAAGAAGCCCTGCCAGAAGCCCGTCCCGTCGGGCCGAACCATCAGGCGAGCCTCGTCGTGGATCCACACGTACGAGCCGTCGGCCCTGCGGAACCGGTACTCGGCCACGTACGGCTCGTGGGTCCGGTTGGTCTCGGCGTCGACGGCGAGGACGCGCTCGCGATCGTCCGGATGCAGGCGCGAGCTCCAGAAGTCCTGGCCCCAGGTCCACTCCTCGGGCGAGTAGCCGAACACCTCCCGCACACGCGGGCTGATGTAGAAGTCCTGCGGCCTCTGCTGCAGCGCCTCGCGGTAGGTGACGGCGGGAAGGTGCTCGGCGAGGGCGCGGTAGCGCTCCTCGGTCTCGCGCAGGTCCGCCTCGGCACGCTCTCGCACGATCGCGGCCGAGAGCGTCCCCGCGGCCGTCCGCAGCAGGTCGACCTCGACCTGCGGCCACGCGCGTTCGCGCTCGCAGTCGTCGAACCCGATGTAGCCCCACCACGACCCGCCGACCGCGACCGGGACCAGCAGGAGCGAGCGGATCCCGTGGGGCTCCAGGTGCGCGCGTTCGCCGGGCGGCATCGTGGGCGTCGGGCCCGCGACCACGTCGCCCTCGCTCAGCAGCTCGACCCAGCGCTCGAGATCGTCGTAGGAGGCCTCGGTCCCCGGCGAGAACGGGCTCGTCACGTCCGGCGCCAGCCACAGGGAGCGCAGGACCGCGCGCTCCGGCGTCGGGCCCGACGGCTGGTTCTCGAACACGTAGGCGCGCGATGCGCCCACGGCGGTGCCCAGACGGCACACGACGTCGTCCACGCATCCGGACCAGGTGGGCCGCTCGAGGAAGCGCTGGGCCGCGAAGGCCAGGGCCTCGAGCATCGCGTCGCGGCGGCGCCCGGCCCCGGCTGACGCGCTCGCGGTCTCCACGTGCCTTCGACCTCCGCCCGGGGCCCGGCCGCGAGGGTGCGCGCGGGAGCCGGGTCCCCTCTGAGTATCGGTCGCGCAGCCCCCGGAGGTGTAGCGCCTCCGCCGCTCAGGCGGCGCCCGAAGCGGGTTCGGGATCGGGGAGCGTGCCCGGATCGCCGAAGGGCGTCTCGCCCCAGCGAGACCGCGACTTGGCCGCGAGCTTGGCCATCAGCGAGATCGCCGCCTCGTCCTCCGAACCCGGCCGCCACTCGATCACGCCGTCGGCGGTGGCGCGGTCCCAGATGTCCCTGCCCTTGTCGGTGCGGATCACCGTGAGCGTCCAGCCGTCGCTCTGGCCCAGGCCGCCGAAGGAGATGTCGGCGTGTTCGGCGGCGAAGTCCGGACAGCGGTTGCAGCCGGGGCGGGTGAACTCGTGCGCCTGCTTGAGCGAGTACGTGACCTCCTCGCCGTCCTGCGTGTAGAACAGCAGCTTGCCCTTGACGTTCACGCGCACCAGGTCGTCGAGCTCCAGGCCGAGCCGGTTCTGCGCGATCTCGACCATCAGCCCGTCGTAGGTGAACGTCTTCGAGCACAGCAGGCCGAACGTCCACGCGATCTTCTTGGCCCACTTGTTCACCCGGCGCGCGGTCATCGAGCCCGTGACGCTGGCCTGGCACGACATCCCGACGAGCGCGACCCTGGACAGCCCGAGCTCGGCGGCCTTGATCAGCGCGAGCGGGTTCGCCGAGTACGTGTAGCGCGAGCCCGCCGTCGCGAGGACGCCCTCCTCGTCGGTCACGACGGTCGGCTCCGCGTCCCAGGGACGGTCGTCCGAGAGCTTCGACGTGAGCGCGCCGTCGATCTCGCCGTTGCGCAGCCCCCAGATCAGCAGCGCCGAGACCACGCCGCCGTCCTGGCCCTGCATGAGCGCCTCGGGCGCCGTCGCCCGGGCGAGCACGATGTCCTGGTAGTGCCCGATCACGTCCTCGGGCGAGCGGGTCTGCCCGAACAGCAGCTGGTCGATCTCGGACTCCCACTCGCGGAAGCGCGGGCACGCGAGCGTGCAGAGCGAGCAGCCGCGGTCGCCGTGGACGCACGCGTCCGGGCCGTCCTCCTGCAGCTGGACGGGGACGTCGTCCTCGTAGCCGAGGACGTGGAACGGGCAGGCGACGATGCATGCGGTACAGCCGGTGCACAGTCCGGTGAGGACGACCTCGTCGTACAGGTCGCGCCACTGCGTCCGATCCGCGCTGGTGGGCACGGCCGCAGTATAGGAGCCCGGGTTCGCAAGGCGGCGCGAGCGGGGACCGGCGCTATCGGGCCCGCTGGGCTAGGCTGGCCGGACGCCCGAAGACGGAGGTGGAGGATGGTGAAGGCCAGGTGGGTTCGGCTCGTCGCCGGCCTGTTCGTGCTTGCGCTGCTCGTCGCGGCGTGCAGCAGCGACGACGACGGTGGCGGCTCGACCGCGGCGACCGGCGGGGGCTCCACCGGCGCGACCGCCGCGACCGGTGGCGGGGGCGGAGAGGGCGGGACGAGCGTCACGATCGCGAACTTCGCGTTCGACCCCAACGACATCACGCTGGCCGCCGCGGGCGACGTGACCGTCACGAACAACGACAGCGCCGCGCACACGTTCACCGCCGACGACGGGTCGTTCGACGTGCAGGTGGATCCGGGGGCGACCGAGACCGTCAGCGTCACCGGTTCGACGGGCTTCCACTGCAGCTTCCACCCGCAGATGACGGGATCGGTCACGGTCGGCTAGCCGAACGGATCGGGCCGCGAGGCTCGCTCCCGGTGTGGATCAGATCGCGAACGAGTCGCCGCACGCGCACTCGTGCTTGGCGCGTGGGTTCTGCATGCGCAGGCCGCCGCCCAGGAGCGCGTCGTTGAACTCGAGGGTCGAGCCCTCGACGATCGGCGCGCTCCTCGGGTCCACCAGCACCCGGACCCCGTCGGAGGCCGAGACCACGTGGTCGTCCTGGGCCGGGGCGTCTGCGAACGACAGCTCGTAGGAGAACCCCGAGCAGCCCCCGGCGACCACCCGGACCCGCAGGATCGGGTCGGTCCGGCCCTCCCTCGCGGCGAGCTGCCGGATCTTGCCGGCGGCTCCGTCCGTGACGCTGATGACCGCGGTCGCCTGCTCCATGCCCTCCAGGATACCCCTCAGCCCCCGTTGGCCAGCCGCGCGAACGCGGCCTTCACGCTCTCGGACAGCGTCGGGTAGGCGTGCACGGCCCGCCCGAGCGCGGCCGCCGGCACCCGGCCGGTCATCGCGGCCACGACCTCGTGGATCATGGCGCCGGCGTCCTCGCCCACGATGTGCCCGCCCAGGAGCTCGCCGGTGTCCGCGTCGGCCACGAGCTTGACGATGCCGAGCGGCCGGCCGTCGATCGCGGCGCGCTCGTTCTCGCGCAAGCGTGAGAGCGCGGTCCGGACCTCGCGGCCGGCCTCGCGCGCATCGCGTTCGGTCAGGCCGACGCTCGCGACCTCGGGGTCGCTGAACGTCACCCGCGGCACCACCCGGTAGTCCCGCGCGCGCGGGTGCCCCAGGACGTCGTCCACCACCAGCTCCGCCTCGTACGTCCCGACATGGGTGAACAGCTGCTCGCCGGTGGCGTCCCCGGCCGCCCATACGTTCGGCGCGGTGGTGCGCAGGGTCGGGGACAGGACCGGGCGGCCGCGCTCGTCGACCTCGACGCCCGCGGCGTCCAGGTCGTGGACCTCGAAGACCGGACGCCGCCCGGCCGCGACCAGGACGCGTTCGGCGTCGATCGCCCGACCGCCCCCGAGCCGGAGCGTCCAGCCCCTGCGGTCGTGCTCGGCGCGCTCGATCGTCGCGCCCGGGAGCAGGCGGATCCCGTCCTCCTCCAGCGCCGGCCGCAGGGCCTCGGCGGCGTCCTCGTCCTCCTTCGGCATGATGTGCGGCAGGACCTCGATCGCGGTCACCCGCGTCCCGAACCGCGCGTAGATCTGCGAGAACTCGACCCCGATCGCCCCGGTCCCGATCACCGCCAGCGACGCCGGCGGCTCGTCGGGCTCCCAGATCGCCTCCTTGTTGGTCCAGGTCGGACCCTCGGCGAGGCCGTCGATCGGCGGCAGGGTCGACTCGCTCCCCGTCGCGAGCACCACCCGGTCGGCCTCGGCCCGGGCCCCGGACGCGAGCTCGATCGCATGCTCGCCGATCAGGCGCGCCTCCTCCAGGTAGACGGTCACGCCGGCCTCGTGGAACGGCTCCTCCCCCCGGCCCGACTGGGCGTCGATCACCTCGTGCATGCGCCGCTTGATCGCCGGCAGGTCGACCTGGACCGAGGGGATCCGGACGCCGAACCGCGCGGCGTCGCGGGCCTCGGCCGCGAGCTTGGCGCTGCGCAGCATGACCTTGGTCGGCACGCAGCCGTAGTGGTTGCACTCCCCGCCGAGCTTGTCGCGCTCGGCGATCGCGACGCGCATGCCCGAGCGCTCGGCCAGGGCGAACGCGATCTCCGACCCCGTGCCACCGCCGCCGATCACGAAGACGTCGAACCGCTCCATCGCGACGACGCGCTCAGGCCTTCGAGGCTCCGAGGAAGCCGAGGAACACGCGCGCGAACACCCGGGCCGCCGTGACGAGCTCCGCCGTCTCGACGTACTCGTCGGCCGTGTGGGCGTACGCGAGCGAGCCGGGCCCCAGCAGGACCGTCGGGATGTCCCGCTGGTTGATGTAGAAGCGGGCGTCGGTGATGCCGGTGAAGCCGGTATCCGGGGGCTCGACGCCGGTCTCGTCCCGCAGCGCCTGGCGGCACGCGTTCGCGATCGCGGAGTCCGAGGCCGTCTCCGCAGCTTCGAGCCACAGCTTCAGCTCGAACGACAGGTCGACCTCGGGGTGGTCGGCGCGGATGCGTTCGGCAAGCGCCTCGAACGGCGCGAGCACCGTCGATTGGTCCCGCTCGCCCGGGATCGTGCGGCGGTCGATCTCGACCGAGCACAGGTCGGGGACGACGTTGGGCGCGCTCCCGCCCACGATCTGCGCGGCGTTCACGGTCGGCCGCCCGACCAGCGGGTGCTCGAGGTTCGGCAGGACGTCGTCGATCTCGAGCAGGAACCGCGACATCGAGGTGATCGCGTTCACGCCCTCGTGCGGCCGGGAGCCGTGGGCGGCGCGGCCGCGGGCGGTGGCCGTGACCCACGCGCCGCCGCGTTCGGCAAGCATCACCGTGAGCTCGCTCGCCTCGCCCACGATCGCGGCGTCCTGGTCGAGGTAGCCCTGCTCGAGCAGGACGTTGGTGCCGTGTGCGCCGGCCATCTCCTCGTCGGCCACCAGGTGCAGGTCGAGCCGGCCGTCGAGCTCGACGCCGGCGCGGCGGATCGCGGCAACGGCGGCCAGGGCGCTCGCGATCGAGCCCTTCATGTCGACGGCGCCGCGCCCGATCATCCGGCCGTCCTCGATCTCGGCGCCGTAGGGCGGGTGGCGCCAGGTGGCGGGGTCGCCGGTCGGCACGACGTCGAGATGACCGTTCCACGCGAGTGCCGGCCGGTCCCCGGCGCCGAACCGCGCGACCAGGCTCGGCCGGCCCTCCTCGCCCCGCACGATCTGAGGCTTGCCGCCCAGGCCCTCGAGGATGCCGACCGCGACCTCGGCGACCTCCTCCTCCGAGCCCCCGGGGTTCTCGCTCGGCGTCTCGATCAGCCGCGCGGCGAAGCGCAGCACCTCGTCCTCGTCGACGCGGTCGACCACGGCCCGAACGATCGCCTCATCTACCATGGCGGCGAATGTACCGGAGCGACGTGCGCTCGCGCCTGGAGGGCCTGCTCGAGCGTTCGCCCGAGGCGGTCGCGGCGCCGGGCGACCGGCTGGCCGCGGTCCTGCTCCCGCTGGTCGAGGGCGACCACCTGATCTTCACCCCCCGCACCGAACACCTGTCGCGCCACCCCGGCGAGATCTCGTTCCCGGGCGGGCTCGAGCACCCCGAGGACGCCGATCTGGTCGCGACCGCCCTGCGGGAGACCGAGGAGGAGCTCGGGCTGCCCGTCGACCGCGTGGAGGTGCTCGGCGCGCTCGAACCCGTGCACACGTTCGTCTCGGCGATCCTGATCCTGCCGTTCGTCGGCGTGGTCTCGGGGACGCCGGCGTTCGCGCCCAGCGAGGCCGAGATCGCCGAGGTGCTCTCGTACCCGGTGGACGAGCTCTCGGCCGCCGAGACCACGGTGGAGTGGCCACGCGACGGACACGTGTACCGTGGGTTCGCGTACCCGATGAGCGACGGCAACACGATCTGGGGCGCGACCGCCAAGATCCTGAGCGAGATGATCGAGCTCCTGCGGAGGCAGCCATGAACGAGGAGACCTACGTACCGAGCGATCCCGAGCTGCGATCCATCCTGGGCGACGCGAGGACGGTCGCCGTGGTGGGCCTGTCGTCCAACCCCGGTCGCCCCTCCTACGAGATCGCGGAGTACCTGCAGTCCAAGGGCTACCGGATCGTCCCGGTCAACCCGAAGGAGACCGAGGTGCTGGGCGAGCGCGCCTATCCGACGCTCGCCGACATCCCCGCCGACGTCGAGGTCGACGTGGTCGACGTGTTCCGCCGGGCCGAGTTCACGCCCGAGATCGCACAGGCCGCGGTCGCGCGCGGCGCGAAGGTGCTGTGGCTGCAGGAGGGGATCTCGAACGACGAGGCGCGCCAGATCGGCGAGGACGGCGGCCTGTCGGTGGTCATGGGCGTGTGCATGAGGCAGGAGTCCAGGCGCCTGGAGGGGGAGACCTGATGCAGAAGTGGGAGTACTTCGTCGCGCCGCTGCTCGAGCACAACCCGGGCGAGATCCTGAACACGTTCGGCGAGGACGGGTGGGAGCTGGTCTCGGTGGCGCAGATCACCAACCCGATGGGCGGGCAGTCGACCGTCGCCTACATGAAACGGCCGAAGGCCTAGCGGCGCAGCAACCGGTTCCGCATCAGCAGGAGCCCGCCGACCAAGATCGCGGCGATCACCAGGCCCGCGCCGGTCGAGATCCCGCCCCGGTCGTCCTGCGCGCCGGGGGACGGCGAGGCCGTCGGGCGCTCGGCCGGCGGCGAGGGGCTCGGGTCCGCCTGCGCCAGGACCGCGCGCGCGTGTCGGTCAGCGGTGACGTGGCGTGCGCCGGCGACCGCGGGCGATGCCGTCACGAGCACGAGCGCGACGCAGACGCCGAGCGCGATCCTCACCCCGGCGAGTGTAGGTCCGTTACGCGCCGAGCGGGTGCGGTGGGCGGTCCGCCCGGGCGGCACGCAGGCCGTAGACGAGGCTCACGCTCGCCTCGGTGACGATCACGGCCGCCGAGATCAGGTTGTTGACCGTTCGGGCCGTCGTGACCGGGTCCAGGACGAACGACGCCACCACCAGCCACACGCCCAGCGCGAGCGTGACCGCGCTCAGCCACGCCGTCGTGGTGGGCCGGACGATCCGAACGACGGCCACCGCCATCACCAGGATGCCGACGATCGTGGAGTTCCAGGCGGCGGGGGTCCGGTCGTAGCCGAGCGCGTACGGGGCGCCCAGCAACCAGACGCCCATCAGGAGGTTGACGATGGCGGCGCCGATCACCTCGGCCCGTGGCTGGAGCGTGAGCGGTTCCTTGCTGCTCGTGGGTCCGCACCTCCTTCCTCCAGGGTACCCCCCGGACATCGTGGAGGAACGGTTCGCCGGTAGGGTGGGCGCGATGCTGCGCCTGGACCACGTCGTGTACGCGGTGCGCGACCTCGAAGCGGCCGCGGTCCGGTTCCGGGAGGAGTTCGGCCTGGACTCGGTGGCCGGCGGCCGACACGAGCGGTGGGGGACGGCCAACCGGATCGCGCCGCTCGGCGACGAGTACGTGGAGCTCATCGCGGCGGTCGACCGGGATGCGGCGGCGGCCAGCGGGTTCGGTCGGGCGGTGATCGAGCGAGCCGACGCCGGCGGCGGGTGGGTGGCGGTCGCGGCGGCGACCGACGACCTGGACGCGATCGCGGGCAGGCTCGGCCTCGAGGTGACGGCGGGGTCCAGGACCAGGCCCGACGGCACGCTCCTGCGCTGGCGGGGCGCCGGGCTCGAGGACCCGCGCCGCGAGCCGTCGATGCCCTTCTTCCTCGAGTGGGACGTGCCCGCGGAGCTCCATCCGGGTCGCGCCCGGGCCGGCCACGGCGTTCGGGCGCAGGCGATCGCCCGTGTCGAGGTCGGCGGTGACGCGGAGCGGCTCCGCGAGTGGGTGGGTGGGCAGGAGCTTCCGATCCGCGTGATCGACGGCGAGCCGGGCATCCGCCGGGTGGCGGTCGCGACATCGCAGGCCGAGATCGTGATCGCGTAGGTTCACGCGGGCGGAGCCGGTTCGGCGCTCATCGCCGCCTCGTCGACGCCGTGCTCGCTGCCGTGCTCGATGTCGTGGTCGATGCCGTGCTCGCCTTCGGAGGTCGCGCCCACCGCCACGGACCAGGTGGTCAAGATCACCAACACGACGACGAGCCCGACGAGGCCTCGCCCGACGGGGAGGACGCGCACCGAAGGCGTCGATCGCCCGCGGAACAGGAGCGTGGCCGTTCCCGCAACGATCGCGACCTCGAGGATCGTCGAGAGGACGTCGATGAAGGCGGCAGGCTCGGGTGCGCCCGCCTCCGGACCGATCGGCAGGCCGGCCGTCCGGGACAGGAGCCACCCCGATATCACCAGGCTGTTCCCGACGAGCCCGGCGAGCAAGAGGCGTCTCGACGGCATGACGATCACCCCGACGGCCCACAGGGCCTGCAACCACCCGACGACGGAGAAGAACACCCCGAAGGCCACGTACTCGGCGAAGTGTTCCCCCATGACGGCGAAGTGGATGGCGGCCGCCGCCATCGACAGCGCTGCGAGCGAGGCCCGAGCCGGCGAGAACGTCGGGTCACTGTTGGCACGTGCGATCGCGCTCACGGTGAGGCTCCTTTCTCGCGGGTCATGACACCCCCTTCGGCGACGGTCCGTCGGCTCGCATGCGCGGGCCGGACCGAGCGGGGCGCCGATCGGCGCCCCGCTCGGTCGTGACTCCTACTCGGGACAGCCGACCCCCGGAGACGGCTGGTCGATCCGAAGTGCCACCGGTGGCGTCCCGGCCGGCACGAAGTAGGACGCGAAGACCACCAGCTCGTCCGAGCCTTCGTTCCTCGCCATGTGGATCTCGTCGGGCATGTTCGAGAAGGACATCCCCGGCGCGTACTCGATCTCCTCGGTGCAGTGTTCGGCGTGGTAGAAGCTCATGGTTCCTCGCAGGATCGTGACCACGGTTGGACCCGGATGACTGTGCCAGCCAAGGGTTCCTCCCGGGGGGATGACGATCCGCTGAGCCGCGATCTCGATCGCGCCTTGTGTCTGGAGCTTCACCTTGGTCCCGGGTGAGAAGTGCCAGTTCACGTCGAGCGGCCGGTCGACCAGAGGTCCCCGGGCCGTCTCAGCGGTGGCCGAGATGACGGGCGTGGCCAGGGCGCTTCCGATCAGCCCGCCCCCGAGTGCCAGGAGCCCGACGATCGCCAACATGGTTCTCTTGAACATGGATCTCCTCCCTTCCGACGAGGTCCGCTTCGATCCTTCCCTCTGCACGACCCCTCCCTTCTCCAGCGCGCGCGCCGGTCGTGTGCGGCGACGCTAGGGTCTGGGTCGAGGCGGCTCTACGGGGCCCGCCAGGCAACATGCGCGACCCCTGCATCCCCGTGCCACCACGGTGTTGCGCTTGACGCGAACGCGGCGGGAACGGTCAACTTCCTCCGGCGCCCGCTCGGGGGAGACGATCGTGGGAGATCAGGAGCTCGACGATCTGCGAGCCGAGGTCATCGAGCTTCGGGCATCCCGCGAACGACTGGCCCTGCAGACCGACGCCGAACGGCGCAGCCTGGAGCGCGCCCTGCACGACGGCGTGCAGCAGCGGTTGGTCGGGCTCGCCGCCAACCTCGAGCTCGCCGCCGGCTCGGCGCGAGCCGACCCCGCCGCGACGGAGCGGCTGCTGGCGGAGATGCGTGGCGACGCGCGTCTGGCGATGGAGGAGGCGCGCACGCTCGGGGAACGGATCTATCCCCCCCTGCTGGAGGCGGGGGGGTTGGGCGTCGCCCTGCGTTCGGCGGCCGCCACCGCCGACCGGCTCGCCATCGCGGTGCTCAAGTCGCCCGTCTTGCGTCAACTGGTCCAGGCCGGCCAATTCCCGCAGCTCCGTCCGGCCGTTGCAGGCCCGCTGGCGGAAGCCGGCATTTCGCACCGCCCGAAACCGGTCATCCTGCCCTATCCCAGCATCGGAACGCTGTTCAAAGGTCGCGATGAGTTCATGACCGAACTGCGGAAAAGCCTCGTGCGAGGCACCGAAGGCCGGGCCGCTTCGGTCATCAGCAATGCCATTTTTGGCCTCGGGGGCATCGGCAAGACGCGGGCGGCGGTCGAATATGCCTGGCATCATTGCGACGACTACACCGCGGTGCTGTTCCTGGTGGCGCTGGCCGCGTTCGTGCGGCGCAAGGCGCGCCAACGGTCGGCCGGCATCAGCGGCCAACTCGCCGGCCATGGCGTGAAGAACCGGCCCGACCTGGTGGTGGTGGTGCTCAAGCCCGATGGCCGGCACGAGCACCATGCCGTGCGCGTGGAAGGCTTCGATGCTGTTGCCGCCAAGGCCGATGTCGCCATCGGCGAGCGGCACTTCGCGATCCAGAGCCCGACGCAGCTCGGCGACATCCTGGTCAACGGCACCTGCAACGGCAAGCCGTTCACCGCGCAGATCGAGCGCGGCAGCGCCAAGCATCCGCTGGGCATCCGCGTCACGCACAACGGCCTGCAGATCGAGGCGCTGGTGCTGCTGCCGCGCGCCGCCGAGCTGCTGAAGCTGATGCCGCACAAGGCGC